>Ga0100381_1000623_pt1 | contig 35576 bp, 34 predicted proteins | sample CryGeymeta201505_FD_80416 | JGI IMG/M metagenome (GOLD analysis project Ga0100381, IMG submission 80416) | Groundwater microbial communities from Crystal Geyser aquifers in Utah, USA - Crystal Geyser metaG 2015-05 | ecosystem: Environmental > Aquatic > Deep subsurface > Groundwater | place: USA...
ACACGGGTTGAATCCCAGGGCCGTGGCCGTCATGGCCGAGGCGGGCGTGGACATCTCCCGTCACCGCTCCAAGCACGTGAGCGAACTCAAGGATCTCAAGTTCGATTTTGTGATCACGGTCTGCGACCAAGCCCGGGAGAGCTGCCCGCTTTTTCCGGGAAATGCGAAAATCATCCATCGCAGCTTTGATGACCCCCCCAGACTGGCCCAAGGGGCCCGGACCGAGGAGGAAGCCCTGGCCCATTACCGCCGCGTGCGGGATGAGATCATGGAGTTTGTGAAAACCCTGCCTGATGTCCTGGGACGGTAGTTTTGTTGAAACATGATGATAGGAGGCGCCCATGTTCCGAAAGGTTTTTGAGAAAATTCACAACTTCCGGCTGCTCCCGGTATTCGTCATCGTCAGCATGGTGATCGGGATCGCTATCGGCAAATGGTACGGGATCTCCAACTTCCAACTCACCCCGCCGATCGATGCGATTAAATCCATCTTTCACGGGACTTACGAATTCAGCATAGGAAATACCCTTGCCCTCGGCGTGGTCATCGGGCTCTTCATGATGATGTACCCCGCAATGGCGAACATAAAATTCGAGGACCTGGGTAAGGCAACACGCTCGCCGAAACAGCTCCTGATCGTGGTATTCTTTAACTATGCTGTCGCCCCATTCTTCATGCTGCTGCTTGCAAAGATATTTTTAAGCGGCGAGCCAGACCTGTACACAGGGCTCGTGCTGTACGGGCTCGCCCCCTGCATCGCGATGGTGATCGTCTTCACCTATCTCTCGGCGGGTAACGGTCCTCTGGCCATCATCCTCGTGGCGCTGAACTCCATCATTCAGATGCTGCTGATCCCCGTCTATGCAAAGCTGCTCCTCGGAGAGATTCATTTCGATGTGTGGGTGGTGGGAGAGAGCGTGCTGCTCTATCTCGGCATCCCTCTTGTCGCGGGAATGCTTACGAGGTTCCTCGGCGTGAAGCGCTTCGGCGAGGAATGGTTCCATAATCTCAAGTTTTATCTGGATACCCTTTCAATTATCGGGCTCTTATTTACCTTAATTGTCATGTTCGCCCTTAAGGGCGATCTTATTCTTGAAAAACCGTTCCTCATCGTCCAGATGGCCATTCCCATGACGATCTTCTTCTGGATCATGTTCGTGGTCGTTTATCTTACGGGGTGGAAACTGGGGCTCAATTACAAGGATGCCGTGGCCGTGGGGTTCAACGCCACGGGAAGAGATTTCGAGATCGCCATCGCCATTGCGATCACCGCGTTCAATCCGACCGTGGCACTCGCCACGGTCATCGGCCCGCTGATCGAGGTGCCGGTCATGCTGGTCCTGGTCTGGTTTGCGAGAAAAACAGAACATGCACTTTTCAATGGCCGTTCTGAATCTGTGGAAGCGGCCGATATCTAACAAAGGAGAAAAGTATGGAAGAAGTAAAAAAGAAAAGAGGGTTGTTTGCTTTCATCAAGGAGTCCATGACCAGGAGCGGCGGATGCTGCGGGCCGGGGTCAAGCTGCTGCGGGCCGGCAAAAGAAGAAGGTGAAAAAAAAGCCGAAAACAAAAAAAAGAGAACAGACAAAGTAAAAAAGTAAAATTGAAAAGTCGAATCCGGATTGGAAAGATTTGTATGAGGATTTAATATCTGGATTCCCCGATCCAGTCGGGGAATGACATGGTGTGTTTCAAAATGTACCCACACAATTGCGCGAAGACCCATAAGTTTTTTCGTGCCTTCGTGTCTTCGTGGCAAACGGGTTCGAGTTTGTCTGGGTTGGGTTATTAATGGAGCATTCTGACGTGAAGAATGAAAATCATAGGGATACATCTGTCCGGTTCCGGGAGATTGCCGTTCTTGCCTTTATCCCGGCGATGGTCGGGATCCTGATCCTGATCAGTTGGGCGCTGGATTTCTGGGAGATCGGGCATCCCTTCTGGCACAAGGGGATCGCCCTGACCGCGGCCCTGTTCGGCGGCTACACCCGGTTTGTTGAGGGCTTCGGGGATATCCTGAAACGTCGGATCACCGTGAATGTCTTTGTGGCCGTGGCCCTGACGGCAACGATCGCCATCGGAGAATTCCGGGCCGCTGCCCTGATCGTCTTCATCATGTCGGTCTCCGGGGCACTCGAGGCCTACACCCTGGACAAGAACCGGCTGCACATCCGGAACCTGCTCGATCTCGCACCGAGAATGGCCACGGTCCGCCGCGGGGATGAGGAGATCTCCATGCCCGCGAGCGAGGTCCGGGTCGGGGACATCGTCATCGTACGGCCCGGGGAACGGATCCCCGTGGACGGGATGGTGACGGCAGGATCAAGCAGTGTGAATCAGGCCCCCATCACCGGGGAATCCATGCCCGTGGAGAAATTCATCGGGAGCGAGGTTTTCTCCGGTTCCCTGAACGAGGCAGGCCGTCTTGAGATCGAGACCACCAAGACCGGCGAGGACACCACCCTGGCCCGGATCGTGCATCTGGTGGAAGAGGCGCAGAGGACCCGTGCCCCGATCCAGAACATGGCCGACCGGTTCACGGTCTGGTTCCTACCCACGGTGCTCGTGCTCGCGGTGATCGGCTTTTTCACCTCCGGGGACATCAAGGTCTCGGTCTCGATCCTGCTCGTGGCCTGCCCGTGCGCCTTTGCCATTGCCACGCCCACGGCCGTGACCGCGGGGATCGCCAACATGGCCAGGCGCGCCGTGCTGATCAAGGGCGGCATCTTTCTGGAGCTGGCCGGAAAGATCGAGACCCTTCTCGTGGACAAGACCGGGACCTTCACCCTCGGAAGGCCCAGGGTCATGGAGGTTGTGGCCTTGAACGGGGTGCTCAAAGAAGATGTGCTCCGGCTCGCATCCATCGCCGAAAAATACTCGGAACATCCGCTGGCCCGCGCCGTGCTTGACAGGGCCAGAGAGGAGAAGATCCAGGTCCCCGACCCTGAGAAATTCAGGGTTGAAAGCGGAAGGGGCGTCACAGCGCACTGGGCAGGCAAGGATCTTCTGGTCGGGAACCGTGAGTTCCTGCAGGGGAAAGGGATTGCCCTGGGACAAGAGATCGCCTCGCTAATTTCCCACCATGTGGAACTGGGGAGGACCGTGATCCTGGTGGCCGACAATGCACATCCCATGGGGCTGATCTCCGTTGCCGACGAGATCCGTCCGGAGACCGTACAGTCCATCGTTTCCTTGAAGGCCATGGGCATCCGCAACATCACCATGCTCACAGGGGATAACCCGCGGGTGGCCAGGGCCGTGGCTGCCGAGATTGGTGTGGATGATTTCCGGGCCGGGCTTCTGCCGGAGCAGAAGCAGGAGTATGTCAAGCGTCTCCAGAGCGAGGGGCAGAAGGTCGGGATGATCGGAGACGGGATCAACGACGCCCCGGCGCTGGCCCTGGCCGATGTGGGGATCGCCATGGGCGCCGGGGGCACGGACGTGGCCATTGATACCGCGGATGTGACCCTCATGACCGATGACCTCTCCCGGGTCGCGGAATTCATTTGGATGTCCAAAAAGGTGATCCGGCGGATCAAGATGAACATCTTCTTTTCAATTATCTACAATGTTATCGGGCTTACTCTCGGAAGCATAGGCCTGCTCACCCCGGTCCTGGCGGTGATCTTTCAGGAAGGCGGGTGCATTACCGTGGTCATGAGCTCCACCCTGCTTCTCTGGGCCAGGCCGGATGGGACCGGGGGCTCCCGCACCGAGGCTGTATGATTCAGTAGGGTCCGCAGCAAAGGAGCGCGTCATGGATTGGAAACAGGAAGGAAGGATACTTGCGCTGATTGTCGCCGTGTTTCTCGGCTTCTACTACCTGCCCGTGGGCTCTGAGCGTTTCGATCACTCCGTGACCGAAGCGTTTTATCTGGCCAAGTGGTATGCCCGGGAACACGTGCTTCTCTGCCTGGTCCCCGCCTTTTTCATTGCGGGCGCGATCGGTGTCTTTGTGAGCCAGGCCTCGGTGATCCGGTACCTGGGGGCCCGGGCCAACAAGGTTCTGGCTTACGGCGTGGCTTCTGTCTCGGGCACGATCCTCGCTGTCTGCTCCTGCACGGTCCTTCCCCTTTTTGCCGGGATCTACCGCATGGGAGCGGGGCTCGGGCCGGCCACGGCCTTCCTCTATTCGGGGCCGGCCATCAATGTCCTGGCCATCGTACTCACGGCCCGGGTTTTGGGAATCCATCTGGGCGTAGCGCGCGCCGTGGGAGCGATCCTCTTCAGCGTGATCATCGGCCTTCTCATGCACCTCATTTTCCGAGGGGAAGAGCTGGAAAAGGCCGGGGCCGAGGCGGTCATGCCCGATGGCGAGCCGGCGCGGCCCCTCTACCAGAACGCCCTCTACTTCGCAGTTATGGTCGGGATTTTGGTCTTTGCCAACTGGGGAAGACCCGATGAGACGACCGGCCTCTGGCATGCGATCTACGCGGACAGGTGGGCCATCACCTCTCTCTTCTCAGTACTGCTGGCCCTGATCCTGGTCATCTGGTTCGGGTTTAAGGCCCGAACCGTGCTGCTTGCCTCCCTGCCTGCCGCGGTCCTGGCATTCCTGGTCCCTCATGAGTCCATGATTCCTTTTGTGGCCGGGGTCTTGGGACTCTCGGTGATCACGGCCCGGGATCCGGGTGAAGGGGGCGAGTGGTTCCAGGCCTCATGGGGATTTGCCAAGCAGATCCTGCCCCTTCTCCTGATCGGGGTGCTGATCGCGGGCGCCCTGCTCGGAAGACCGGGCCATGAAGGGTTGATCCCGTCTGAGTGGGTGAGCCGGGCCGTGGGAGGCAACTCCTTTGCCTCCAATTTTTTCGCCTCCTTTGTCGGGACCTTCATGTATTTCGCCACCCTGACCGAGGTGCCGATCCTCGAGGGGCTCCTGGGGAACGGCATGGGGCAGGGACCGGCCCTGGCCCTTCTGCTCGCGGGACCGGCGCTGAGTCTTCCGAACATGCTCGTGATCCGAAGCATACTTGGAACCCAAAAGACCGTGGTCTTTGTCTCCCTGGTGGTGATCATGGCCACCTTCACGGGAATGGTCTACGGCAGCGTTTTCGGATGAGGGATCTCCCATGAAGATGGCCACGACCTTTCAGTCGGAAAAAGAATTTCGGGAGATGAAAGGGAGGCTCGATGCCTTGGGTCTTGCCTATGAGCTGATCTCTCCTGCGCCCGGGTATGCCCTGGTGGGGGAGCCCGCCCTGGTCATGGACGGGGAGACCCGGATGGCCCTTTTCCGGCGGGCCGGCGTGGAGATCCCCTGTTCCGGATGGGTGGAGCACCGTCCATCGAAGATCCCGATACCGGGGGAAGATCCGCCCCGATTCGCGGAGCAGCCTTTTATCCGAGCCGCGATCACACTTCTTGCACCCTGTGTGGCGGACCCGACCAAGATCCGTATCCTCGCCGATGTCTCGGGCGACATGGGCGCGGTCTTCCCCTATCTGAACACTGAGATGAAGGAGGTCTTCTACAATCCCCAGGGCCAGACGCTGACCTTCATGGAAGACTACCGGATGATCTGCCTCACACCGAGGGGGATCGCCGTGGCCAAGGCCGACGAGATCGTGGATGCCTGGCGCGTGTTGGAGATGATCAGTCGACGCGTGAACGAGACCTGGGCCCGGCGCCACGAGATCGAACCCTCCTACGAGATGCGGAAAAAGCCCCCTGCCCTGGAGATCTACAAGCGGCTCCCCCGGACCAACTGCCGGTCCTGCGGCGAGGCCACGTGTCTGGCCTTCGCGGTGAAAGTGCATGCCGGAGAGCTTCCTGTCTCACTCTGCACGCCCGTTTTTGAGGGGGAGTTTCAGCGGTTCAAAGATGCGCTCCTTGAGATCTGCGCTGGATTGGGGGTGTAGGTGGGAGGAAGCCGGTGGATTGATCGGATTTGCCACGAATGAACACAAATCTACACAAAGAAACGGTTGTTATTTATTTGTGCCCATTCGTGGCTGAATAGTTTTTTTGGCGCCTTTGTGGCGGTAAAGGCTTTTCTCTGTGTACTCTGGTTATATCTTTCACAATACGTATTTCAAAGGAGGAATAAATCATGAAAAAGTTTCAGATTCTCGGGCCTGGGTGCCCCAACTGCAAGAAGCTCGAGGCCAACACCCGTCAGGCCGCGGAGGAACTCGGCCTGGAGTATGAGATCGAAAAGGTCTCGGACATCAAGGTCATTATGGGGTTCGGCGTCATGATGACCCCGGCCCTGGTGGTGGACGGGGAGGTCAAGATCTCGGGCAAGGTCGCGACCGTAGGCGAAATCAGGGAAGTGCTTCAGTAAACCCAGTCAAAGGGGAGTGATATGAGTACCAAGAGGATCATTACTACACTGCTTTTACTCTTCGTGGCCGGGAGCCTGGTCTATCTGGCAGCGGGGGAGGTCGCCCGGAACCCGAATAACGGACAGGCTGCGAACAGGGATCCTGTCAAAGAGACCGTGCCTTCGGCCGATGCTCCGGGCACATTACAGGATCGTCCCGAAATACCGGACCGGGTGGTGGTCTATTACTTCCACGGGACCATGCGCTGTCCCACGTGCCGGAAGTTCGAGGCCTACGCCGGGGAGTCCCTGATGAGCGCATTTCCCGGGGAGCTCGCCTCGGGACGCCTGGAATGGCGCGTGATCAATGTGGATGAACGGGAAAACGAACACTATGTCCGGGACTATGAGCTCAGGACCAAGTCCCTGATCGTGTCGGAGGTGAAAAACGGGGAGCAGACACGGTGGTCCTGGGTCTGCTCCTGGTCTCAAGCCTGCTTTCGGCGCCGATCCTCTCCCACTGGCTCCAGAAGTATATGAACAAGCTCCTGGGGCCGATCCTGATCCTGGTGGGCATGGCCCTGCTGGAGCTGATACAGTTGAATGTGGGCGGCGCAGGCATGGCGCTCAAGATGCAGAAGCGGATCGACACGTCAGGACTCTGGGGAGCGGGCCTCCTCGGGGCCGTCTTCGCCCTCTCTTTCTGCCCGGTCTCCGCGGCCCTCTTCTTCGGGAGCCTGATCCCCCTCTCGATCAAGTACGGATCCGGCATGATTTTGCCCGGCCTCTACGGCATGGGCACCGGCCTTCCGGTCTTGGTCTTCGCGATCCTCATCGCCCAGGGAGCGCGGTCCGTGAGTAGGATCTTCGACCGGATCACCCGGATCGAGGTCTGGGCGCGTCGGATCACGGGGGTGATCTTCATCGGGGTGGGGATCTATTATTCATTAAGCTACATCTTTGTCGTCCTGTAGTGACGGCGGATGGAACGGCAGGTACGAAATGAAAGGGACGGCACTGACAAATAGACTCTTCCGGGCATTCATGATTACCCTGATCATTCTCGTCGGAGAGGTGATCGGGGGGATCATGAGCCGCAGCCTTGCCCTCCTGAGTGACGCCGGCCACGTTCTCATTGACGGTTTGTCGCTCGCTCTGAGTCTGACGGCAGGGATGATCATGCGCCGGGCCCCGGACCACAGGGCCACCTTCGGCTACCAGAGGATCGGGATCCTCGCGGCCCTGATTAACGGTGTCAGTCTGGTCCTAATTGCGGCCTTCATCTTCGTGGAGGCCTACAGGCGTCTTGGATCACCGCCGGAAGTGGATTCCACTCTCATGCTGGGTATCGCCGCGGCCGGGTTTGCGGGCAACCTGATGATGGCGTGGATTCTCGGAGACGCCCATCACGACCTGAATGTCCGGAGCGCCTGGCTGCACGTTATCGGGGATACCCTCTCCTCGGCGGGCGTAATCCTCTCAGGGTGTTGAAGACTGCATATGGGAAATCCGTCGATACCCTTCAGCGGTGAATTTGATTTCGATGTCATGGCGAAGGAGTTGTTGAAATGATAAAGATCAGAACGAAAAAGCGACATGAAAATGGAAGCCTCGTCCTCCTGGGCGCATCTGTAAAACTCCTCTGGGGCCGGTTCCTCTATGATTCATTAACAGGGTTCCATTTATCCTCGGGCTTCTCTGTAGAGAGCAACATCCCGTTGCCCTTCTCATCTGATCATAAGGACCGGGATGGGGCGTGAGGGGCGGCACATGCAGCAGGCAGGTCCGCAATAGCAAAAAAATGATGCAAAGGTCTTGACAAATGGAGAATATGAGTAAATATTCATATAAAAATATTGCAAAAGGAGAGAACATGCAGGATATCGTGGTCCGTAAGGCTATGGTTCTAAAGGCGGTTTCCCAACCGACCCGGATGCAGATCCTGGAACTTCTCAGACAGGGGGAGCGGTGCGTCTGCGAGATCATCCCCGTTCTCAAAGAAGAGCAGTCCAATCTTTCCAAGCATCTTGCTTTCTTAAGACATGCCGGGATCGTGGACCTGCGCAAAGAAGGGGCAAGCAACTACTACAGCGTTCGCCATCCCGAAGTATTCCAAATCCTCGATCTGGCCCAGGAGATCGTCAAGAATGAAATCACGACCTCGGCTCGTATGCTGAAGCGATTGAAAGTGAAATCATGAGAGGGAGTCTCCGTATGTCACGACCTATGCTTGCCGTCCTGTCCTGCCTGATCCTCCTGCATCCGGTCACCTCCGACGCCGGGGAGACCCTGACCCTGGATCAGGCCCTCGATGCCGCCCTTACCCAGAGCCCCCTGATCGCCTCGAGCCGCAGTGACGTTGAGGCCGCGAGGCAGGGCAGGAGGGCCGCCCAGGGAAGAAGGCTTCCCCAGGTCAACCTGTATGCCCGGGCCACGAGGTTGAGCGATCCCCAAGCGGTCATCCCCATCAAGAGTTTCGGCGGGGAGCCCCCGGTCTTCAGCCGAGATCAATACGGAGCAGGCGTGACCTTTCGGATCCCCCTCTATGAAGGCGGGCGGCTAAAAAATCAAGTGACCGTGGCCGAACTTTCCAGGGCCATCTCCGAATCAGGGCTCAGGCTCACGACCCAGGACCTGATTGCCGATGTGACCAATGTCTTTAACCGTATCCTCTATCTCAACGGATTGATTGCGGCGGAAGAGGAGACGCTTTCCGCCCTGGAAAAGTCCAGAGATGATGCCGCGGTCAAGCTCAAGGTGGGACGAATTGCGCCGGTGGACCTGATGCGCATGGAGACCCAGGCGGCCGAACAGAAACAGGCCCTGATCCAGAGCCGCGAAGATGAGAGGCGCTCGAGACAGACCCTGGCCCTGCTTCTGGGGTGGGACCCGTCCCGGGAGCCCGAGGCCGTGGGCACGCTTTCGCCCCCTGATCCGGGGACCGTTCCAGCCGAAGGCGTCAAGGCGGAAGCAATCATCGAGAACCGTCCGGATGTTCAAAGGGCGATCCGAGAGGCCAAAAAAGCCGAGGCCGATCTGGAACTTGCAAAAGGACTTCATCTTCCTTCCGTGGACTTGGTCGGAGACTACGGTAAAAGGGCCGGAAGCAGCGGCGAGGGGGACGAAGAGGTCTGGTCCGGGGGAGTCGCCATGAATCTGAATCTCTTCAGCGGGGGCGCCATTGCAGCGGAAGTCGGGCAGGCCAAGGCGCGACTTGTCGCCGCCGAGGAAGATCTGCGGCAGACGAGGCTGAACGCCAGTACCGAGGTCATGCATGCCGTATCCAATGTGCGGGAGTCCGGACACCGTTTCGAGGTGGCCGCGTCCGCACGAGCCACGGCCGAGGAGACATTCCGAATCGAAGATCTCCGCTACCGAAAGGGAGCAGGCACCGTCACCGACAGCCTCCTGGCCCAGGGGGCCTGGCTTGCGGCCCGGGCCAATGAACTCTCCGCCCTTTTTGACATGCAGAAGGCGGCCGTGGACTACCGGCTCGCAGCGGGAACCATTGATGAATAGTTTTTTTGGCGCCTTTGTGTCGGTAAAGGCTTTTCTCTGCGCGCTCTGTGGTTATATTTTGACAATACTTCGTAATAAAAAAGGACGGGATCATGAAGAAGAAAATCATCGGGATCGCCGCGGTTCTCCTGCTGATTATGGCAGGAATCCTCATCATCGTGCACAAGAAGTCCCAACTCGCCCAGGCGCCCACGCCCGCGGAAGTCGTCCCTGCCGTGGAGGCGGCCCAGGCCATGCAGGGGACATTTCCTGAAACCCAACGGTTTCTGGGAACGCTGTCGGCAAAGAATTCCACGGACCTCGCCCCCAGGGTGACGGGCCATCTCGTGGAGGTGCGGGTGCGGGAGGGTGCAACGGTTCAAAAAGGAGACCTCCTCGCTCTCTTAGATGACCGGCCCGAGAGGGACAAGGCCGCGGGACTCAGGGCCGATCTCGCTGCAGCCCGAACCGCACTGGCCGCACAGGAGGCGGTCTACCAGCGGGACCAGAGCTTGTTCGCGGCCAAGGCCGTCAGTCAGGAGGCCCTGGACCATTCCCTCACGGAGCGGGACGCGGCCCTGGCCCGGATGACCAGTCTGGAAAAGGCGCTCCATGCCGCGGAGACCGACCTCTCCTATACCCGGATCATCGCCCCTTTTGACGGGGTGGTTACAACACGGCTCGCCGATCCCGGCGGCCTCGCCGTGCCCGGAAAACCGGTCCTCGCGATGGAAGCGCCGGACCTCGGCTATTTCGTATCGGTCAATGTGCCGCAAGACCTCTTTCCCAAACTCAGGGCCGGAGGAGAGGCGTTCTTGTCCGGCGGATCCGGAGGGGAGGGGAGCATTCCCTGCCGTGTCAGCCGGGTCCACCCGGCGGTGCGTCAGGGGACCCTGATCATTGTAGAGATCGACATCAAAACCAGGCCCTTTGACCTCCCGACCGGGGCCACCCTTGACGTGGATCTTGTGACCGGAAGGGACGAAGGGTGGCGGGTACCCACGGGCGCCCTGCTGGAAAACACGGATGCGGTCTATCTCTATCTGATCAACGACGATGAAACCATCCACATCGAAAAGGTATCGCTCCTTTCCCGGGGGCCGGAATGGGCCGTGGTCCGCGGCAAGATCCCGGACAAGGCTCGTGTGGTGACGGCACAGGAGAGCGCTCTGCTGAGACTGCACGAGGGGGAGAAGGTACGGGTCGTGGGAGACGAGATTTAACGGCTTCGTGAAGCGTCCATCGAAATGAAAACCTTACAGTCATCAACCTCCGGCAAAGCCGGAGGCTTGACGTTTGCCGGCCCCTCAAAGGGGCCTATTCGCAAACGGTTAAAAACACCCTCCCATCCAGGGAGGGGAGGCCCAATGGCAGTTCCCTCTCCCCTTGTGGGAGAGGGCAAGGGTGAGGGGTAAAGCATTTCGGTTAACTGCATACTCCCGGAATGGCTAAACTCTAAGAGTCCCCCGGCAGAGCCGGGGGGGTTACCTAAATGCTAATTAGAAGGCGAAATCATGACGGACCCGGAGAATACCAAAAAGAAGAAGAGCTTCATCGAGGCCTATCTCGAACGGCCGCACCTCATCACCTCCATCATCCTGCTGGCCGTGGCCATGGGATTCATCGGGTTCAAGTCCATGCCTCTCAACCTCTTTCCCGACGCGAACTACCCGGTGATCTCGGTCGTCATCCCCGAACCCGGGGCCTCGGCCGAGGACGTGGAAGACAAGGTGACCCGGACCGTGGAGAAGGAACTGGCCACCGTGGACCTGGTCCGCAAGGTGCGTTCGGTGAGCCAGGATGAGATCGCAGCGGTGAGTGTGGAATTCCAATACGAGAAGGGCCTGGACGCCGCGGCCACGGACGTGGCCAATGTCCTTCAGCGTATCGCCTCCAGGCTTCCGCAGGACATCCTCCCCCCGGAGATCTTTCGGGTAAGCGACGCGACCTCGCCGGTCTTCACCCTGGCCCTGAGCCCCCGTCCGGGCAGCCATCTCGACCTTTCGAAGGTGCGGCAATTGGCCGACAACGAGATCCGAGAGGACTTCCTCCGGATTCCGGATGTGGCCAACGTCGAGATCTTCGGCGGCTACTTCCCGGAGGTTACGGTGGAGATCGATCCGAGGAGACTCCATGCCCACGGTCTCTCTCTCGAGGAGGTGCTTCTATCCATCCGCGCCCAGAATCTGAACATCCCCAACGGGCTCATCATCCGGAGGGGGAGCCAGTTCCTGGTCAAGACCGAGGGGGAGCGGCTCCGCAAGGCCGAGCTCGAAGAGATCGTGGTCGGTCATGAGGCCGGGGGCGAGGTCCACCTGCGGGACGTGGCCGCGGTCTTGACCTCCTACCAGGAACGGCAGTCCCTCTACCGAGGGAACGGGAGATCTGCGATCGGTCTGAACATCATGCGGCCGGAGAAGGGTCATGTCACCACCACCATCGCCGCGGTGGAGAACGCCCTGCCCGAGATTCAGGCAAAATATCCGGAACTCTCCATGGAAACGGCCGACACCCAGCGGACCATCATCCGTACCAGCGTGTCGAACATGGTCGACGCCCTGCGGGATGCCGTCATCATGACCCTGGCCGTGATCTTCCTGATCCTCGCCAGCACCCGGATCTCGATCCTCGCGGCCATCTCCATCCCCTTTACCTATTTTCTCACCTTTGCGGCCATGTATCTCTTCGGCTACGAGCTGAACATCGTCACCCTGACCGCAGTGATCGTGGCCGTGGGACTCCTCCTGGATGATGCCATTGTGGTGATCGAGAATATCGAGCGGCACTTCCACCAGTTGGGAAAGCCGATCTACAAGGCCGTGGTGGACGGCCTCAACGAAATCCTCCTGGCCGACTGGGCCGGCACCTTTACCACGGTGATCGTGCTGGTGCCGATCATGTTCAGCGGCGGCTACGTCCAGAAGATCCTGAGGCAGTTCACGGTGGTCCTCTCCCTCGCCCTCCTTTCCAGCTACATCGTCTCGGTGACGGTGATCCCCCTTCTGGCCCCTTACCTGGTGCGGGCCTCATCCGAGAAGACCCGGCTGGAACGGGTCACGGCGCTCTTCGGACGTTTCGTGGTGGACCCGATCCGGAATTTTTTCGCCGGCCTGATCCATACGGCCCTGCGGCACAAAATCCTCTTTATCCTCCCCATCATCGTCCTCTTCGTGGTCAGCATGAAGCAGATACCTCTTGCCGGACGGGACCTGATGCCGCCCATGGACACGGGGATCATCAAGATCGCCTTTGAGACTGAATCCGACGCCTCCCTGTCCGCGACCGAGGCGGCTGCGGAAAAGATCGAAGCAATTCTCAAGAAGATGCCGGGGATGGAGAATATCTCCACGACCGTGGGATCCGAGATCGGCGTCATCAGCTTCGGGACCGGACGCATCCCGCAGCAGGGACTCATGACCGTGCACTTCGTGGACCGTTTTCACCGGGACAAGACCATCTGGCAGTTGGAGGATGATATCCGTGAACAGGCCGCCGGAATTCCCGGGCTCAAGTCCCTGGACGTCTATGATTTCGGGGCCACGCCCCTCTCCTCGATCAGCGCTCCCGTGGACGTGATGATCTCCGGCCCCGATCCTAAGGTCCTGGACTCCCTGGCCGATCAAGCGGCGGAGCGGCTCCGGAAGGTACGGGGTCTCACCACGGTGACGCGATCCTGGACCCTGGACAAGCGGCAACTCCTTCTCACCATAGACGTGGAAAAATCAAGCCGGTACGGCGTGGGGCCCGTGGAGATCAGCCGTCAGCTCACAGAGGCCCTCAAAGGCGGGCCGGCCTCGGTCCTGCGGGTCCCGGGTGAGGACGGCTACCTGATCCGGGTCCGTTATCCTGAAGGGGCCAGGGACAGTCTTTCCGCGCTAAAGGCCGTGCAGATCGCTACACAACTGGGGCCGGCGCCGCTCTCCGAGCTCGCGGTCGTGAAAAAGGGAGTGACACGAACCCGCTTCACCCGCCAGGACCTGCAACCCACGGTGGACATCTACGGGTACCGGGGGACCACCGCCATCTCACACCTCCAGGAACGGGTGCAGAAGGCCCTCTCCGGCCTTCCGCTCCCGCCGGGCTATTATATCAGTCATGAAGGAGAAATCAAGAACATGGAGGAGGCAGGGGGCAGACTCAAGCGCGCCCTGCTCCTGGCCGTGATCCTCCTCTTCTTCTCCCTGGCGCCCACCTTCCGGTCCTGGGCCAACCCGGTCACGATCATGTCCGCCATCCCCCTGGCCATGATCGGCGGGGCCTGGGGGCTCCTGATCACGGGCCGGCACGCCTGCATGCCCTCGAACATGGGGATGATCCTGCTCGCGGGGATCGTGGTGAACAACTCCATCCTGCTCATCGACTTCATCGAGAAGGCCCGGGCCAAAGGAGCGGAGATCCAGGACGCCATCGAGCAGGCCGTCCGGGTCCGGACCCGGCCCATCCTCATGACCGCAGCCGGCACCATCGTGGGGATGCTCCCCATCGCCGCCCAGCGGGCCTTGGGATTGGAGAGGCTTTCCCCCCTCGCAGTGGTCGCCATCGGAGGACTCTTCGTGGCCACCTTTCTGACTCTGATCTACGTGCCGATCTTCTACAGTCTCATGGACGGCCTCCGTCAGCGAGGAAAAAGCTGGGTCGAAAAACGGCGCGCCGCGTCGTCCGCCGTCCCAGGGCCTGAACTTTGATCATGAGAGGATTGTCCGGCGTTCCCCATCAGGGGTTCGGATACCGCCTCGCCTGCATGGGTTTGTTAGCGGTGCTATTTGAATTGGTCGTCCGATTTCCGGCTGAACATGTCAAAGACCATCCCAAAAACAGAGGAGGTGACTTGACAGGGATACGGAATAGCGGTAAATAAGGCAGCGGGAATTTTCGCGGCACTCGTCAGGGGGGGGCGTGTTAAGACCGCTCCTGTTTGAAAGTGAAAGGCCTCCATGGAAGATGGACGGTTAAAAAGGATCCTGACGATCAACAGCGGTTCTTCCAGCATCAAGTTTTCCCTGTACCGGATGGGACAGCGGGAGACGCTGGCCCTCAGAGGCGAAATCCAGGGGATCGGTCTCTCCGGAAGTCTCTTCCACGCCGGGAACGCGGACGGCACAAGCCTGATCAAAGAGCAGCGGGACCTCCCGGACCACACTGCGGCCTTGAAGGTCATCCTGGAATGGCTGCACGAGAATTCCCTGGACCGGGACCTGAACGCGGCGGGGCACAGGGTGGTGCACGGCGGAACGCAGTACAGCCGGCCGCGTCTCATCACCCCGGATCTGCTTGCGGAGCTCAGAAGACTCAGCCCCTTCGTGCCGGAACATCTTCCCCACGAACTCGACGCCATCGATGCGATCCGCCGGCACGATCCCGCCCTCCAGCAGGTTGCGTGCTTCGACACTATGTTTCACCGGCAGATGCCCCGCGTGGCCCAGCTCTATCCGCTCCCCAAGAAGCTTCGGGACCTGGGCATCCTCCGCTACGGCTTTCACGGTCTTTCCTATGAGTATATCATGGAGGAGCTGCGGCGGGAGGCCGGCGAAGAGGCGGCCGGCGGCCGCATCATCATCGCCCACCTCGGTCACGGGGCCAGCATGGCCGCCGTGCACAAGGGGAGATGCCTGGATACCACCATGGGCTTTACCCCGGCCGGGGGTCTGGTCATGAGCACCCGTACCGGGGATCTGGACCCCGGTGTGCTCCTCTACCTTCTGGAGCAAGAGGGGATGGCCCCCCGAGAGCTGAATGAACTTGTGAATCGCAGGGCCGGTCTTCTGGGGGTTTCCGGCATCACCGGCGATATGAAAGAACTCCTGGAACGGGAGGCGGATGAACCGCAGGCCAAGGATGCCGTGGATCTCTTCTGCTGCCAGGCCAGGAAATTTCTGGGCGGCCTGGCCGCGGTTCTGGGCGGGGTGGACACCCTGGTCTTCACCGGCGGGATCGGGGAGAACGCGCCCGAGGTGCGGCGGCGCATCTCAGTCAGGCTGGAATTCCTGGGGCTCGATCTTGATCCGGAGCAAAACCTGAGAAACGCGGCCATCATCTCAGAATCCGGCTCTCCGGCGACCGTCCGTATCATCCATACCAATGAAGAGCTGATGATCGCCCGGTACACGTATATGCTTCTTTCTCAGACCAACGCGTAAGAAAAGGAGCATGCTCTCGCAGGAACGGGTGAAGACTTCAGGGCTGAAGGGTTCGAGGGGCCAAGGATCCAAGGGGTCAAGTGAAGTGTGAGAAAAAGACAAGTGACAGACAAGAAACTTAGGGACTCAGAAGTTCTCAAACATTGCAGGAAGTTAAAGGTGTTGTCTTTTACTTGGACCCTCGGCCCCTTGACCCAGAGATACCTTAGTGTAGTGGCCGTTGTAGACGGCAAAGATTGAGAAAAGCGGGGCACGCGAAGCGTAATCCTTGAACCCTTTTTACCCGGGAAATGGGATAAGAACCAATAAGAAGGAGCGTACAATGAATAAATCTCTTTCCACGGATCAGTTAAAGAATATGGACGCCTACTGGCGGGCGGCCAACTACCTCTCGGTGGGACAGATCTATCTCTACGACAATCCCCTGCTCAAAGAACCTCTAACTCTCAATCACATCAAGCCCCGCCTCCTGGGGCACTGGGGGACCACGCCGGGACTTAACTTTATCTACGTGCATCTCAACCGCGTCATCCGCGAACAGAATCTCAATATGATCTACATCGCCGGCCCAGGTCACGGAGGTCCCGGCCTGGTCGCGAACACCTATCTGGAAGGAACGTATAGCGAATTCTATCCCGACATCTCTCGGGATGCTGAGGGGATGAAGAAGCTCTTCCGCCAGTTTTCTTTCCCGGGCGGTATTCCAAGCCACGTGGCCCCCGAGACCCCGGGCTCCATCCATGAAGGGGGGGAGCTGGGCTACTCGATCGCCCACGCCTATGGCGCGGTCTTTGACAATCCCGACCTCATTGCCGCCTGCGTGGTGGGCGACGGGGAGGCAGAAACCGGCCCTCTGGCCGCAGCATGGCATTCGAACAAATTTCTCAATCCCGTCCGTGACGGCGCCGTGCTTCCCATCCTGCACCTGAACGGCTACAAGATCGCCAATCCCGCGGTTCTTGCCCGCATCCCTCATGCGGAGTTGGAGAGTCTCTTTGCGGGTTACGGTTACAAGCCTTATTTTGTAGAGGGCGAAGATCCAGGGCTGATGCACCGGGCCATGGCTGAAACCCTGGACACTGTATTCGGCAAGATCAAGACCATTCAGGAAAAGGCCCGGACCAGAGGTCTGACCGGCCGTCCCCGTTGGCCCATGATCGTCCTGCGAACCCCCAAGGGATGGACCGGCCCCAAGGAGGTCGATGGACTCAAGACCGAGGGGTTCTGGCGGTCGCACCAGGTCCCCCTGTCCGAGATGGCGGCCAAGCCCGGACACGTGAAGCTCCTCGAAACATGGATGAAGGGCTACCGGTCCGAGGAACTCTTTGATGAGAACGGATCTTTGCGTCCCGAACTCGCCGAGCTTGCGCCCAAGGGAGAGCGCCGTATGGGGGCCAACCCCCATGCCAACGGAGGTCTTCTGCTCCGTGACCTGAAACTTCCGGACTTCAAGGATTATGCCGTGGAGGCGCCGGAGCCGGGCCGGGTCTCGGCCGAGGCGACCCGCGTCATGGGCCGTTTCCTGCGAGATGTGATGAAACGTAATATGGAAGAGAGGAATTTCCGCGTCTTCGGTCCGGATGAGACCGCCTCGAACCGTCTGAGCGCCCTGTTCGAGGTCACGGATCGGACCTGGATGGACCCGACCATCCCCGAAGATGACCATCTCTCCCCGGACGGCCGTGTCATGGAGATCCTGAGCGAGCATACCTGCCAGGGCTGGCTGGAGGGGTATCTTCTCACGGGCCGGCACGGCTTCTTCTCCTGCTACGAGGCCTTCATCCATATTATCGATTCCATGTTCAACCAGCACGCCAAGTGGCTCAAGGTGACGAGGGACGAAATCCCCTGGCGGCGGCCCATCGCCTCCCTCAACTATCTGCTGACTTCCCACGTCTGGCGCCAGGACCACAACGGCTTTTCCCACCAGGACCCGGGCTTCATCGATCACGTGGTCAACAAGAAGGCCGACATCGTCCGGGTCTACTTCCCGCCTGATGCCAACACCCTCCTCTCGGTCACGGATCATTGTCTCAGGAGCCGGAACTATGTGAATGTCATCGTGGCCGGGAAACAGCCCGCGCTCCAGTACCTGGACATGGATGCGGCGGTCAAGCACTGCTCCTCGGGCATCGGGATCTGGGAGTGGGCGAGCAGTGATTTCGGCGCCGACCCCGACGTGGTCATGGCCTGTGCCGGGGATGTTCCCACGCTGGAGACCCTGGCCGCCGTGGACCTGCTCCGCGAACATGTGCCGGATCTTAAGATCCGCGTAATCAACGTCGTGGACCTCATGACCCTCCAGCCCAGGGAAGAACATCCCCACGGGCTTTCGGACAATGATTTCGACGACCTCTTCACCGCGGACAAACCGATCATCTTTGCCTTCCACGGCTATCCCTGGCTGATCCACCGGCTGACGTACCGGCGGACCAACCATAAGAACCTGCACGTGCGGGGCTACAAGGAAGAGGGAACCACGACCACCCCTTTTGACATGGCCGTCCGCAATGATCTGGACCGGTTCCATCTGATGGCGGACGTAATCGACCGCGTGCCCAAACTCGATGCCATCGCGGCCTATACAAAACAGTTCATCCGGGACAAGTTGATTGAACACCGGGAGTATATCACCCGCTACGGCCAGGACATGCCTGAAATTCTGAAATGGACATGGAAAGGCGGCAAGAGATGAGAAAGTGAGCAGGGACTCGGACCGGCCGGCGCCTGCGCGGCGCATGGACACATGAAAGACCAACAGAAACCACAGAGCTCTGTGGTTATATCTTGACACTACCTGATAACAGATAAGGAGCAGAACCATGGAGACCACACCCTTTTTCCCTCGAAAACTTCCCGCCGGCCTGGAGCCGTGGGCAACCCTGGTGACCGACCTCCGCTGGATGTGGAGTCATGCCGGTGATGCCCTGTGGAGTGACGTGGACCCGGAAACATGGGAACGGACAAAAAGTCCCTACGTGGTCCTGCAGAACCTTTCACGGGAGCGCCTGGAGGATCTGGCCGGAGATGCAAAATTCAGGAAAGAGCTCAAGCGTCTGGCTAAGGACCGAGAGTCGTATCTTGGCTGTTTCTGCTGGAGCCACGGGATTTTCGGGGAGACCCATGCGCCCACGATCGCCTACTTCAGCATGGAGTTCGGTTTGAGCGAGGCCCTGCCCATCTATGCCGGAGGTCTGGGGATCCTTGCAGGAGACTACCTCAAGGCGGCGAGCGACCTGGGCGTGCCGGTGGTCGGCGTGGGCCTGCTCTATCAGGAAGGGTATTTCCGGCAGGTCATCGATGCCGGCGGCTGGCAGCAGGAGGTCTATCCGTATAATGATCCCACGAGCCTCCCCATTACGCCGGTACTTGCGGAAAACGGGACCTGGCTCCACGTCTCCTTCGATGCCCCCGGACGAACCGTACGCTTCCGAGTCTGGAAGGCTGAAGTCGGCCGGGTCATGCTCTACCTCCTGGACAGCAACGATCCATTAAACAGTCCGAACGACCGGGGCATCACCGGCAAGCTCTACGGCGGAGGGCAGGAGATGCGCCTGGCCCAGGAGATCGCCTTGGGGATCTGCGGCTGGCAGTTGATTGAGGCGCTCGGTCTCCCCGTGGAGGTCTGCCATCTTAACGAGGGGCACGCGGCCTTCGTGACTCTGGAACGGGCACGCCGCCTCATGGAGCAAAACCACCTAAATTTCTGGGAGGCGCTCTGGGCCACGAGGGCGGGCAATGTCTTTACCACGCATACGCCGGTTGCCGCCGGCTTCGATATCTTCCCCCGGGAGCTTCTGGAAAAATACGGCCGGGATTATGCAGACCGCCTCGGCGTTTCTCCCCATGAGTTGGCGGCCCTGGGGCGTAAGAACCCCGATGACACCCAAGAGCCGTTCAATATGGCCTACCTCGCGCTCCGCACCTGCGGAATCACCAACGGGGTGAGCCGCCTGCACGGAGAGGTCAGCCGCCGGATCTTTCAGGATCTTTTCCCGCGATGGCCTGATCACGAGGTGCCGGTGACTCATGTCACCAACGGGGTGCATGTTCCCTCCTGGGATTCGCCCTGGGCGGATGAGGCCTGGACCCAGGTCTGCGGTAAGGAACGCTGGCAGGGGACCCTTAAGGCCCTGACCGGGACTATCCTGAAAAAAATGAGCGATGAGGACTTGTGGTCCTTTTGCAGTGCGGAACGGGCGGACCTGGTGGACTATGCCCGCAGGCGCCTTGCCCTTCACCTGGGACAGCGCGGACTGCCGCCGGACCGGGTGGCCCTGTCGGAAAAGGTCCTGGACCCCCATGTGCTCACCCTGGGATTTGCCCGCCGCTTTGCCGAGTACAAGCGCCCGAATCTCCTGCTCCAGGACACGGAGCGGCTGGTTCGTCTGCTGGGCAACCCGGACCGGCCCGTGCAGATCATCGTGGCCGGCAAGGCCCATCCGCAGGACGAGACCGGCAAACGCCTGGTGCAGGAATGGGCCCGGTTCGTGGAACGGCCGGAGGTGCGTGCCCACGCGGTTTTTCTGGAGGACTACGACATGAACCTCGCCCAGGAACTGGTACAGGGTGTGGATGTCTGGCTCAACACCCCTCGGCGGCCCTGGGAGGCGTCGGGGACGAGCGGCATGAAAGTCCTGGTCAACGGCGGCCTCAACCTTTCCTCCCTCGACGGCTGGTGGGCCGAGGCCTACTCCCCGGATGTGGGCTGGGCCCTCGGCGATGGTCAGGAGCGCCCTGCGGGGGAGTGGGACCGCGTGGAAGCGGAACAGCTATACCGGCTCCTGGAGGAGGAGGTCGTCCCGGAATTCTACGACCGGGACGAGGCCGGACTCCCCAGGGCCTGGATCCAGCGGATGCGGGCGAGTATGGCCCACCTCACGCCCCGTTTCAGCAGCAACCGCATGGTGCGGGAATACGCGGAAAAACTCTACCTCCCTGCCGCGGCAGCGTTTCAACGCAGAATGGCGAGAAAAGGGCGCCTGGCCAAGGAGCTCCGGGCGTGGGAACGGACCCTCGCGGATCACTGGCATGAGGTCCAATGGGGGGATCTTGCGGCAATTCAGGAGCAAGACGGCTGGACCTTCGAGGTCCGGCTTGATCTCGGTGGAATTCCGCCGGACTTTGTTCAAGTGCAGCTTTACGCGGACCCTGTGGGTTCCGAAGAACCGATACGGCAGGTGATGAAACGTCGTGCCGGGGTCCCGGTCGCGGCAAAGGGTGATCGGTATGTCTGCCGTGTCAAGACCTCGCGTCCGCCCGCGCATTTTACGCCCCGCCTCGTCGCCCGTCACCTCGACGCACGGATACCGGCAGAGTGCAGCCTGATTCTATGGTATTCGGGGGCCTTAGTTCTGTTAAAACGCGCTCAAACCCTCGTGCGCAATTTATCCTGACAGAAAGCGGCTTTCATCCATGAAGAGGGTCACTCTGTTCTTGACGAACGGCCGGGCAGAAGAGCAGGGGATCCTTGAGTCCGGCTTCGATGTGCGGCCGCAGCGCCTGACAACGGCCGCTCTGTAATTGCAGACCGTACGCCTGCAGGGCTGCACGAGCCGCATCCTGCTCATAGGAGCGGTACAAAATATAGAGCGGTCCGGAGTGCTCTGCGACGAGTTGATGCATCAGCCGGTCAAAGCCGTTGGGTTGATCCGAGGGCCCGGTGAAATAGCTTTGTATTCTCAGAAAACGGATAGCCTGAGGGAAGAAGGGAATGACATAGGCCATCGGGTCGTAACCGGCCATGAGCGCCATGGTGTGATCGGGGTCGGCAAGCGTCGGCGGTGTGACGCCGAAGTAGTCATTACTCCATGGTATCCGCCCCCAGGCGGCGGGGCGCAGGGTCGCCAGCACAAGCACGAGGGCCATGAGTCCTGCGGCCATGCGGATTCTGCGGCCGCTGAAGATCCGCGCCAGAATCAGCCAGATACCGAGCGGGGCAAGCATTTCGATGATCGTGATGTAGCGGTAGATGGAGAAGAGTTTCAGCCATGCAAGGTAAGAGACCACCCCTGCAGTCAGCATAAATCGAACCCCGAAGACGGACAAGTGCGGCTCCATACTGTGAGTTTCGTGACGAAGACCCGGAGCGGCACGCAGTCTAAGGATTGCATGAAGGGCCAGCACCATGAGAAGACCATAGAGCAAGGGGATGCGCAGATCCCGGAAATAAATTTCCGACGTGTGCAACGAATTCAATGCGAAGAGCAGCGGGAAAAACACCGTTTCGAGCACGCCTTGAGGCAGAAAACGTTCATCACGATAATTTCCTATCGTCGCCATGGGCGATTGAAACAGATCATTGAAGTAGGGAAAGAGCGGATTGCCGAATTTCACCCACAGGCGAACCATCCAGTATCCGTCGGTCATGGCGACACCGGCCAGCACACCCAGTCCGAACCATAGGGCATACAGGACCCTCCGTTTCGGGGAGGCCGGCACGGTTAGGAACGCCGCACATAAGCCGACAGCGAAGATGGCCGCCGGCTGCTTCAGTCCCGCCGCTAAACCGGCCGCTGCGCCGGCGCCGGCCACCCTGACGAGAAGACCGGGGGATGGAGCGCCGGACAGACGTGCGTCATTCGCCAGTACGATCAGGAGAGAGACAAGCACCAGGATGCTCAAGATATTGTCGGCAGACATGGCGCCGACTTCGGAAAGATTTCCGGCGCCGAGCACGCCGGTCAGTGCAATCACAAAACCCAAGAAAGCGGCTTTGCGCCCGTGAAGCGGGACCAGCAAACGGTGTGCAATCAAAAACAAGACCGGAAAATTCAGCCCCTGCACCGTACCCAGCAGGAATCCAACCGCTTTGGGTGGAAGATGGACGACCATTTCATAAAAGGGGACATAGAGGATCGGATTATAGAAATTTGCAACCTGCGCCGGCACGATATCGAAATTCATTCGACCGTGCAGAAATGCGTAGGGGTTGTAGAAATGGTAGTTTCGCAGATCCCAGCCTGCGTCCTGCCCCATGACAATGGCAAGCAAGCCGAAAGCGGCCGGCATGATCAGCCAGGCCGTGATAAGCAAAAGCCGCGGGATTTGCGGCACGTGATTGGTGGAACGATCCATGTGGGAGACCCCGGAAGAAAAATTCCCTCGTAAATAATTGAGAAATGAACGTGCAGAATATAACGAAGAACTGAATCCGGTGTCAAGCTTGAAAAGCCCGACTCAAGATATTGCCAGTTAGTCTCAAGTTTGACGGCTTCGTATTTCGTTATGCCGGACCTGATCAGGCATCCGTTTCTTTGTTCGTCATTATCCGGCTCCCCGATCCAGCCTCCCCTCGACTGTGATCGGGGGGCGGAGGACGGGTCCGGCCGGATCATCCGGTTTATTTTGTCTGGATTCCTCGATCAAGCATAGGCGTCAGGGCAGGGTCGCCTCTCAGCGTTGAAGAGCGCTGTTCAGTGCATCCATCAGGTTCTCCAGGTCGGCGCCATCTTTTTGGGCCGTGGATTCAATGGATGCCCCTCCGCCGCAGCAGGAATCCACATTAAACCGGTTGAAGACTGAAATGGTCTCCGGATACTGCCTGATCACGTCATTGATGATCATCTCCCGGGTGATCCTCGTCATCCTCATCACCTCTCTGCTAAATGGTCCTATTCGGGCCTCGGCGCCACAACGGCCAGAACAGAAAGGCGCGTCAGGGCCCGGATGCCATGGGGGACATTCGGCTCGCAGTGAAAGATGCTCCCTTCCGAACCTCTCTTTTTTTCCTGGCCCACGGTGAACTCCCCTTCACCTTCCAGAACCTGCATCATGACCGTGGAGGGGGCTACATGGGAGACGATCTCCTGGCCGGCCTCCAGACACAGGAGGGCCATGCGCAGATGTTCCGAGTCGTGAAGAAGCTGCTTGACCGGATGCTCTTTGGAATATTTCTTCAGTGCGTTCAGTTCAATGGTTTCCATAACCACTCCTATCATGATGAATGAATTTCGATCCCTGTTTAAACCTTGATCTTCAAAACCTCGTTGATCTCGTCCACGATCACCTTCGGGTCCAGGTTGTGCATGGTGGAACCGAAGGCAATGCTCTCCATATTGATCCCGGGACAGGTGAAGCAGCCGTTTCCAAAATGTTTCTCAATGACGGCTCTGGCCTCTGGACAGAGCTTGATCACATCCCCGATCACCGTGTCTTTTGTGATTTCTTTCATGTTGATTCCTCCTTAATATTTTTTATGCAACTGCAGCACGGTAAACTATCCATCAGCCATATTTGTCTGCTGCCTGAAACGCATAATTTATACAAAACCGGAAACCCTTGGCCACGAATCTTCACGAATGAGGCACGAAAAAAAACTTCGCGTAGATTCGTGTCCATTCGTGGCAAACTCATCTGTTCATATATTAACACAACGTTGCATAAAAAATAGTGACGTGAATCACATAATTGATACAAAAACAGAAACCCTTTCGCCACGAACCTTCACGAATGAGACACGAACATGGGTGGCGTCTTGGCGAACGTCATCATCAAGACGGAGAAACTTTTAACGGGACGAGCCGTTCAGTCCCGTCAGTTTCCGGTACATCCCCACCAGCTTCTGCGGCAGGGATCGGATATCTTCCAGAACCAGAAAGTTCCCCCGCTCAAAGATAGTGGGAAGATATTCCCTTGCCTCGGTGTCTACGGTGATGCAATAAGACTGGATGCCTGAGGCCCTCGCTTCGAGCAGGGCCTTCCTGATGTCTTCAATGCCGTATTTGCCTTCATAGACGTCAAAATCGTTGGGCTTGCCGTCGCTCAGGATGATCATGAGTTTGGTCCGGGCCCGAACGTTTTTGAGGATCCCGGTCAGATGACGGATGGCCGGCCCCATTCGGGTATAGTCCAGGGGCTTCATCCCGCCGATCCGGGCCTTGATATCGGGGCCGTAGTTCTCGTCGAACCCCTTGAGGGTAAAGAAATCACACTGTTTACGGGTCTTGCTTGAAAAACCGTAGATGGCATAACGGTCCTGGATCGCCTCCATGGCCTCACCCAGGAGCAGGAGGGCCTCGCGCTGCTGGTCCATGATCCTCATGTTCTTGACATAGGCATCGGTGGATGCCGAAAGATCGGCCAGAAAAGCCGTGGCAATCTCCTTTCTCCGCCGAGACCGTTTGATATAGATCTTCTCGGACGGCGCCACACCGGCACGGATGTCGGCCAGCGCCTCGATGAAGGCGTCATGGTCCACCTCTTCGCCGTCAATCCGCTTCCGGAGCTTCTGGTACTCGGGACGGAGGGCCATGAATTCCTTCCGGATCCTGGTGAAAAGCCGGCTTTCTCTCTGCATCAGGTTCTCGGCCCATTCCGCATCCAGCCGGTTATAGGTCCTCTCATGCAGGGTGCACCAGTCCTCGCGAAAAGAGCCGATCCGGCAGTCCCATTCGTCATAGAGGATCCCCGGTGGTCCGTCCCCCGTGTCCACATCCTCCGCTTCCGTATCGAAATCAAAATCGTCTTCTACCAAAAGGATGCTCCCGGCCTTGCGTGCGGTCCGGATCATTCCCGTGGATTCCAGTTCGTCCAGAGACTTCCTGAGGTCTTCCACATCCTCGTCCGTATCCAGAGGGCGGCTGATATTGAAATACTTGGCGATCATGCTGATCTTGTCAAACCGGTTGAGCAGAATCCCCCTCTTGGCCTCTTCTTCATCAAACTCGGTGGACTCCGGCGCGACCTTTCTCTGTGTGGTGAGTTCCTTCTGCTTCTGCTCGGCATCTTCGGCCTCTCCGTCCCCAGCGTGGCCCACGGTTTCGACTTGGATGGCCCCTCGAAGCGTCCGGAGCACGGCATTCAGGTTGATCCTTCCCCGGTAGGGCACAGGATCCACGCCCCGGTATTCACCCTCCTCTCGGTTCAGGTCTCCCATGATCCCAAGGGCGAGCCGGGCCGAATCCGTCGCCGTGCTCCCGTTTCCGATCAGGTGCAGCATCTCTTCCCGATAGGGCTCCGCCCAGGTTCTCACCCCATCCGGAAAAGGCGCAAGATTGTTATGGGGATCCAGGCTGGCCCGGACAAGGGCCTCCACCCTTGCCTGCTTGGGGGACATGGATGGGATCCCGTTCCTCACTTTAAGCGAATTCGACCTATGGGCCGCAAGAAGCCTTTTCAGCCCGCCCAGTTCATCCACAAGGCGCCGCTCCATACGAGCATCTTCAATGAGCGCAAAAAGATCGCGGACCAGATCCGGATTTTCGATCTTTTCAAAGAGCCCGAGTACCTCAAGACTCCCGAAGCGGATCTGGCCGTACTTGTGGGCAATGATGGCCTTGTAAAAATTGAAGTTCCCATCGGCATCGGGGAATGTGTTGATTTCCTCGGGGAGAAAGATCCGTTTGAGGTCGGTGTAGGAATCCTCCGGGTCTGAAGGGACCTGTTTGTCGGCCATGCGGATCAGACCAAAGGCATACCCCTTCCCCTCCTGCCAGATCCGGTTTTCCCGCACGCTTAGGGGCTGTTTCATGAGCCCGGAGAGATATATATCCAAGACCTCCTGAATCTCCTGCAGGCGAACGACGCTTGAAGAAGCGTCCTGCCTCTCCCGGGAATTTCTGTTGATCGTTCTGTCAATGAATGCCTGGATCATGTACATCCTACAGATATACCAAATACTAAATCCTAATATCTAAACCCTAAACAATATCTAATGACAAAAATTCAAAACAGCCCTGCTTTGTACATTTGAATTTTGAAATTTGGATTTGTTTAGGATTTAGGATTTCGAAATTAGAATTTGAACACCCTAAGCTTCCTCTTCATACCCAAACTTCACCTTTTTGCCCAAAAGACTAAAACACGGACGTAATCAACTCCCTGATCCCTCTCTTCACCTCGGGCTCGTCGGTAATCGGCTGCAGCATGGCCAGCTCACAGGCCCTCGGCGAAGGGATCCCGCCTTGTATCAACTGCCCGGCATAAACCAGAAGCCGGGTGCTGACCGTCTCCTCGAGTCCTTTGTCCTTGAGATTCCGGATCTTGCTCCCCAGAAGGATTAGGGAACGGGCGGTCGAGATCTCCACACCGCTTTCGTGTGCCACGATCTCCGCCTCCTTGTCCGCAGCCGGATAATCAAATTCCAGAGCCAAGAACCGCTGTTTGGTGGAGGGTTTCAGATCCTTGAGCAGGCTCTGGTATCCGGGGTTAAACGAGATCACCAGCATGAACTCATCCGGCGCCGTCAGGGTCTCCCCGGTCTTCTCTACGGGAAGAATCCTCCGGTCATCGGTCAAAGGATGGATCACCACGGTGGTGTCCTGCCTGGCCTCCACGATCTCATCTAAGTAACAGATGGCCCCGATCCGCACGGCGTGGGTCAGCGGCCCGTCGATCCAGACCGTCTCTCCGCCCTTGACCAGGTAACGCCCTACCAGGTCGCCGGCGGTGAGATCATCGTGGCAGGCCACGGTCACCACCGGCCGTCCCAGACGATGCGCCATGTACCGTATGAACCGGGTCTTTCCGCAGCCGGTCGGCCCTTTGAGCATGAGCGGGAGCTTCTTCCGGTAGGCGGTTTCAAATACCACCGCCTCGTCCCCGATGGGGATGTAATAAGGCATGGCTTGTTCCGGACTCTCCACTTCGTCGGCCTGTTCAAGATAGGATTTCATCTTTGCTTCTCCTTGATACAAAAAGCGATCAGCAATCAGATGCCAGCAAAGGCCCAGGATTCGGTTTTTCTGCTGACCGCTGAAAGCTGAACGCGGGTGACTGTCACGCCGCCCGTTTTACCCCGCCCTGGAAAAAGGCCTTGACAAAGTACAGGACACCGACGGCAAAGACAACCCCTCCGGCAAGGCGGATGGCATAGAAGAGCCACATTTGGTTCTGCACCACCATGAACGGCATGTGGTTGTAGCGTTCCATAAAGGATTGCACGACCCCTGCGCCGAACAGGGCCAGGGTCATATCGGACATGCCGATGACCATGAGCCAGAAAGCGGTGAGCGCAGTCCGCTTGTCAAAGCCGTCTTTACCCTTCATAGCCGGAATGGCATAGGCCATCATGGCGAGATTGATCATGGCATAGGCGCCGAAAAAGGCCAGATGGCCATGGGATGCCGTGATCTGGGAACCGTGGGTATATCGGTTGATCTGAGGCAGGGTATGCATGAGCCCCCAGATACCGGCCCCCAGAAAGGCAAAGATCGCGCAGCCAAGGGTGAAATAGATGGCGGCCCGGTTCGGATGCGCGCGGCCTGCCTTCTCCATCATGGCAAAGGCATAGATGGTCATGCCCAGGAAGGCAAAGGGTTCAGCGGCCGAGAAAATCCCGCCGATCCAGAGCCAGTAAGAAGGATACCCTTCCCAGTAATAGTGATGGCCGGTCCCCAGGATGCCTGAGAAAAAGGTGATCCCCACGATCACATAGAGCCATTTCTCGAGGACCTCCCGGTCCACGCCGGTCAGCTTCAGGAGCAGGAAGGAAAGCATAGCGCCCATGATCAGCTCCCAGACCCCTTCCACCCAGAGATGCACGGTCCACCACCAGAAGTACTTGTCCACGGAGAGATTACGATAAGCGCCCACATGGTTCCCCAGTGCCGGGAGAAAGAAGAGCGCCGCCCCTACCAGTCCCATGACCAGCACGATCTGAACCGAGGTCCACTTTCCGCCCTTTATGATGGTCATGATGATATTCAGGACAAAGGCCAGGACCACGACCGTGATCGCCAGTTTGATGATGAAGGGCTGCTCCAGGAACTCACGTCCGTCGGTTATTCCGAAGAGATACCCGACGATGGCAGCCACGCCGCCGATCACGAATCCCGCGAGGTGGATATTGGCCAGGGCCGGGCTCCAGACCTCGGTCTCGGACTCCTCCACCACGAGGTAGTAAGAGGCGCCCATAAACCCGATGAGGATCCAGACGATGAGCAGATTGATGTGAATGGTCCTCATGACATTAAAATCAATGACCTGATAAAAGAAATCCGGAAAAACATACTGGATGCCGATCCAAAGCCCGGCAATGACCTGAAGCACTAAAAGCAATAGGGCCACGACAAAATGATTGTAGGCCACACTCTGGGTCTTGTATTTCATTCTGACTTCCTCCTATAGGGTTTTGAGATAGGCGGTGATTGCCTGGATCTCTTCATCTTTGAATCCGAAAATGGGCATGATGGACTCCGGATTCACAGACTTCGGGTCTTTCAGCCTCTTATGAAGCGTATCGGGATCCAGTCTCTTGGTCACGCCGGTGAGATCCGGCCCCACGGTCTGCCCTACACCCTTGATCTTATGGCATGAGGTGCATCCCTTTTCCGTAACCAGTCTCCTCCCTTCCTCGACCTCGTGGTCAGCCGCAGTTTTCTGGACCGGTTTGGAAGCAGTCATACCCGGTTCCGCCGCTTCTGCCTCTACGGCCTTTGCCGGCCTTGGCGGCCAGTTGTGGGTATCGATCTTGTCGATCCACTCGAAGAAGGCAATCAGATGGCTGATCTCTTCATCCGAGAGGTGCAGGTTGGGCATCTTTCTCTGGCCTTTGGCCTTCTCGATCCCGCCATACCAGACCTTGACCGGGTCCTTGAGAAAGGCCCGGATAAAGTCCGGCCCTTTCTGGCTGTAGATATCCTTGAGTTCCGGTGCGTAGTATGCGCCCTCCCCCACGAGGGTATGGCAGCCGATGCAGTCGTACTTTTCCCAGACCTTCTTGCCCGAGATGACGTCGTCCGTCAAATTCTCTTAATGCGTATAATCCTTGATGGTCGACATGGTATGGATCGACAATGCAAAAAAGATTACCAGACAGGCCATGGTCCCGATGAAGAACCAGTTCCTTGCAGTATTTTTGGTCATAATTTCGTCTCCTTAGTCGTTATCCTATTTAAACACCACAAATTATCGCACACCCTCCTCTCTTCGTCACCCCCTCTCATTTTGGTTGTTCTCCTCTACGAGCCATCGGCCCTTTAGCGGGTAAGAAGGGGTCGAGGGTTCCAGGGGTCAAGGGGTCAAGTGAAATACTGAAACGCAAGCAAAATCTCCAGATAAAAACACTGGAACCCTTGAAACTTAGGACCCTCTGCCCCTTATGTTTTTAGCACTTCACTTGGCCCCTGGAATCCTTGACCCCTTGACCCCTGATGTTTTCATCCACTCTTTTGAAGATGATCCTTATTTTTGGGGTCTCTTTAATAATGCCATTGCAAAAAAGGCAATCTTGGGCTATAAACTTACCATTGATTTATAGCATTGGCAAGTCAACTCCACAGTGACCTATATCACAGAAGTTTTTGTTTTCCCGGAGTAATATTAAGAAAGAATTCGTCTTTTCGTAAAGAATATGAGATCAACACGGCTGATTTAAGGAGGAAAGAGACATGGATAGATTCGTAAAAAGATTTATTTTCATGGGGATTCTCTACCTGATGATCGCAAGCGTCCTGGGAGCGGCCATGATGGTTTTTCCGGTATCGGCAAAACTGCGCTTTGCCCATGTCCACCTGAACCTTCTCGGATGGATGTCCATGATGATCTTCGGGGTGGGCTATCATATCCTCCCCCGCTTCACCGGACGCCCCCTCTACAGCAGCCGCCTCGGAGAAATCCAGTTCTGGCTCGCCAATATCGGACTGATCGGCATGGCGCTGATCTCCATGACCGGACAGATAACGCCGGATAAGCCGCTTTTCCCGATCTTTATCATTTCAGGTCTTGTGGAGGTACTCTCCATCTTCATCTTCTGCTACAACATGATCATGACCGTCTTTGTGAAAGGCGAGGCGGTATGATATGGGGAAACCCGTGTACTCGGTTTACTGGTGGTGGGCAGTAAGCGTAACCAGCAATGTTATGTTGGAGGCATGGCTTCTAATGAAAGGGAATTGGGATTCGTTAAGGGTGGCGGGTCAGTCTACCGCCCTTCTGTCTACCTTGCGGATTTTGCTTTTGACTGTACGGCTGCTTTCCGGGACAACTCAAATTTAACATACCGCCGCAGGTGTAACTCCTGCATCATAGGATCGCTTGGAAACTCACTTAGAACTTCTTTTATAAGTTCTTTTATTTGTCTTGTGGTCAAACCCGAATTCTTGACTAATGCCTCAACATCGAATGAATAATTCATCACCGGCATCCTTCCCTTTTAAAATTCTGGTGGAGCAATAATTTCGATTAGGTATTGTCCCCGGAATCTATCCCATCGATTTTTAGGCCACCCTTTGGATTTCTTTTCCCTCATACTCCGGAAACATGATGATGGCAGGATGGACATCAAAGGCTTTTGCGATCTGCTCCACACGTTTTTTGCCGATTTCCACCTTGCCGTTTTCCAAGAGGCTGATATTGGTTGCGCTGATGCCGGAGCGCCTGGCAAGTTCCGCCTGGGTCCAGCCTTTCAGTTCCCGAAGCATCCGAATGACCTCACCGGTCGTCAGTTTTGCATGAGGTTTTGCCGGTACAAATTCAGCACGCTTACGAGCTTTCATATGTTCTCCTAATAGTTGTGCGGCGTTATTTCCAAAACAAGAACCGTGACTATTTCCCTCTTCACGGTATAGATGACCCTGTATTGCAGACTCAGACGCGAAGACCGCTGCTCCCCTCGCTTCCCTTTCAGCTTCTCGTCGTGGAACCAAGGGAAGGCTCTCAACTTTTCTGGCCCATGCCTGAATACAATGTCCTTCCACAGCTCGTATTTCTTAACAACCGCCGGTGGAAGCCCGCGGCAGATTTTTGCAATCTCTCGATGCTCTTTTATGCGCCACATTACGGTTTATAATAACTTATTAAATGTGATAAGTCAAGTCTTCTGTTATTTGCTGTAATAATGGGCGCTGTCCCTATTAAGAGTTCTGTCCCTATTAAGAGTTCCCTATTAAGAGTTCAAAAGGCTCCAAAAGGCTTCGGACCCCAAAAGGCTTCCGCATTTCCGGGATGAGGTGTTGGGCCTGGCAGAGGTGCAGTATGATCATCGGAATGCGTAATCGGCTTGTTCACGGGTATGATGTAATAGACTTCGATTTGCTGTGGGACACGGTGACGGACGACCTGCCGCCACTAATCGCGGCGCTGCAAGAGATCGTGAGGAAAAAGGAATAGCGCCGGTGGTGGGGAATAAACAAGGAGGAACAAATAAGGACCATTTAAATAACGGTCGCTGTCCCCCTTTTACCTGAACCATCAGAGCTCTTCTCTCTGGGGCTCAATCGGGACTTCCTCAAAACACGGAACGTCGACTCCGCTGATAAAGACACGCCGAAAAGCTCTTACGGGGATTGGCCCCAGGTATGCAGCTTCGATCTTAGGCATGATAGTGTGCCCATACGCTTTGTCTTGATGCCATCTCTTGAGAAGTGTTTCTGCACTTACGAAATGATCAGCAATCGTATGACGGTCTATCTCGATCCATACAGAAATGCCCCAACAATGCCTGTATGGTACGAATTCCTGCCAAGTGGATAACGGATACTTTGCACTATAGCTTTCGGGCTCAAAGCCATAAAAATCGAACAGACTCACCCCACCGAGAGTGCGTACGTATGGATAGTATTCGGGGCCTCCACCCGTTTTCCACCTCTCACAATCTGGAATAGGAGGGTTTGGCAGAATCAATCCCGCCTCCAGAATCTTCTGATAGCGATCGGGGTGTGTTGCGTGCCATAAGAGCCCGTGAAGCACGTTTGGAAATTCTGTTTCGTCAGTCATCGTTGATCTTTTGGGAGGCGTAACGCTCCGCGTGAGCCGAGCCGCCACAAGACATCAGGAAACAGTACGCCGTCTTCGGCGTCGGCTCCACGCGGTTGTTGGGCTCCCAGACTGCCTTAGATGCCACGATAAATCTCTTCTAAGACTTCTCGCAAAGACGCCACCTCTGCTGGAGAGAAGACCACTAACTTATAGACTCGGTCTGCGGGCGAATCTGGCCCTCCGAAACTCAACAACCAAGAGTCAAAGGTGAGCGTCAGAACCGGTGCCTCATTTTCTTTACGTTCTACATTGAGGATTAGCCGATCATCTTTGGCGCTTTCACCAAGGCGTTTTAGTTTGATATCCGTTCTGTATAGCCAACCAATGGCGCTACTGCGCTCCGACGAAGATTGCCTAACGATAGATTGATAGTTATTGATTGCATCAATTACCATTTCCAATTGCTCGCGAGACAGGGCGAATCGATATGTATCAAGATTTACTCGAAGTTGAATTAGTGCGTAGTCAGACTCGCGAATTCTCTGTTTCCATACAGACAAGGTCGACGACACTGGTTGCGCTTCTTTGCCCCAATTTTCAACAATACCGCTTACCTCTTTCGGAGAAGATCGAAGATATTCGGGAGATTCCAGAGTGGATGCGCATCCGGCTATCACCATAGCCAAGGCAAACCCAACAAGCGACTTCCTCATTCCTGCCCCCTCTCAATAGCTCAGGTGTGCGCCCTCTGAGGCCCAACTATTGATTATATGGTTTCCAGATAAGACTCATTTTCATTCCCGTTTCCGCATAATACGCACCCGCTACAGTTTTCTAAGCGTCTCGGCAGGACTGCGTACGCCATGACCTCCACGATTCAGAACATGGGTATAGATCATCATGGTTCGCACATCATTCTACCAATTTATAAGTTAGAGTCAATGGCTCTTTCTCTTCAACCCTATCACCCCCACCAACCCTGTACCCAGCAAGATAAGTGAGGTGGGTTCAGGGACCGCCGTGGAACGAACAGCCCAGGCGTAGAGCCTGTCGTCTTTGCCCTTGCCTAAGAGGCGCTGGCGGCCGCCATTGAAAAAGAAGTGCCACACGTAGTCCGGCCAGTCAGCATACTCCGTACCCGACCAGTAGTAGTCGGGTCGCAGGTTGGTAAAGGGACCGGTGTTGGTTAATCCCCAGCCCGGCTGTGCATAATTGCCGGAGGTGTCACTATAGCCCTTATTCCCAAGCTCGTAATAGTACATGTAGGCCATTTCACTCCCTGTGCTGCCAGGATACGCCGATCCGGTGGCGCTGATGTTGTAACCATAATCCGTGGAACCATTATCACTCTGATTATAATTATACGTGTTCCCATTGACAGGCAGGGTCGCGGGCAGCCGCCAGTCGTTGTGGCCGAGATAATTAGCGCTGTTAAGAGATGCGATCCAGTCATTAGCTCGGTACCAGCTCATCATGCCATCTCCAAAAGGATCATAGCCTGATCCTTGAGCAGCGTTTGCATCCTTGAGCCACATAAGCTGTGATCCGTCAATCCGGACCTGGGTCACGGTGCCGTCTAAGTTGTCTATGAGTTGGGCATAAGAATTAACTGTCAGCATGGATACAGACAAACATACAGCAAACAATAGAAATAGTTTTTTCATGACTCCCACTCCTCTTAAATAAAAAATCCCCTTGAAGAATGTGATGATATAAGAACATGCCTAACCTAAATCAGGCAGTAAACGGCAGGTAATACAGAATAATGCTTAATTAATAGCACAGAATCTGGGAAAGTCAATGATAATTAATTTGGCATAGGTTTTTTGGCTAAATAAAAAGTCCTGCCTCTCTACGAGTCATCGACCGAAGAGACAGACTCCAATGCCGCTATGCCGCTGATCCATGCAAGTCATACTGTCTTAATCCACTTGGAATATTTGGGTGAGAGTATAACAAGATGGTTCCTGAACTGCTCTGCAGTATGAAGGCGTAAGAAAGGTAAAAGAAGCCTTGTCACATTTTTGGACGTTGTGGGATTGACCTTTAGCCGAACGACTCCAGAATGTTCTCTCAATGGAAGAATGACCCAATCTCCGAAATGCTCGTCAAGAGTGATAAGGATTCTGTTTTCAGCAATCGCTCTCTCTAAAATCTGCCGGTCATCTGCTCGAGCTTGACCGACTTCTGATGCACGTACAACATTGTGTTTTTCATTGCGTAAGGCCTGGGCTACATCCAGACGAAACATTTGATCCAGATAGAGATTAAGGGATTCAGGCACCGACTACCCTCACCTCAGTGTGTTCGAGAGATGCTCTGGCATAGAGTAAAGCTGCTTGAATATCTTCCTTCTTCAATTCCGGATAGCCGGCAAGCAAAGTATCCCATGTCCCATCTTCTGCTATTTGTTCCAGAATAACGGAAACAGGAATTCGAGTTCCTTTAATCACGGGTCTGCCGTTGCACACTCTGGGATCAAGCTCGATCCGGTCAAGTAAATTCATCTTCTATCCCTTATAATAATCATTCTTTACTTTCAGATTCAACCGAGTATATAAAAGACTATACTCCTATGATTATTTCACGTCAATGGATTTTTAAAAAGGCTTTTGCGATCTGCTCTACCTTAACCATCACTATTTTCCATAAGACAGAAACAACTGGACGTCAGTACTACCCATCCGCATCTGCAATTTTGCGATGTCGCAATTTCTTTCAATGGAATTACGAATAGTATCTTTCCGTAACCTTTTTCCACTTGTTCTGGGTTTTGAGGATGATCTCGATAGGGAAAAATAGACGGAAAAATAGGGACGGAAAAATAGGGACAGCGCCCATTTATTGCTTGACGGAAAAATAGGGACAGCGCCCATTTATTGCTTTCACTTCCGACGGAAAAATAGGGACAGCGCCCATTTATTGCTTTCACTTCCGAGGTCTCCCCCTCGGCATTGCCTGCAACCTTCTGCCAAGCATCTTTCCTGCCTGTGCGTGTCCGCACGCAGACAGGTCAAGTCGCAATATCAACCGGCTGTCTCC
>Ga0100381_1000628_pt1 | contig 35412 bp, 27 predicted proteins | sample CryGeymeta201505_FD_80416 | JGI IMG/M metagenome (GOLD analysis project Ga0100381, IMG submission 80416) | Groundwater microbial communities from Crystal Geyser aquifers in Utah, USA - Crystal Geyser metaG 2015-05 | ecosystem: Environmental > Aquatic > Deep subsurface > Groundwater | place: USA...
CAATGCAGCTTCCTGCGGATGCGCTGCACCATCCACCACACCAGCGCGATCACCGGCAGGGTGACGGCGGCAGTGACCATGCCCTTGCTCACCCCGAGCGCCTCCGCCACCGGATAGAGCAGATAGCCCGCAAGCGACACCGCATAATAGCTGATCGCCACCACCGACAGCCCCTCGACGGTGCGTTGCAACCTGAGTTGCAGATCGGCGCGCTTGTCCATGCTCTCGAGCAGCGCCTGGTTCTGCGCGCTGCGATCGACATCGACGCGGGTGCGCAACAACTCGCCCGCGCGCATCGCCCGGTCGGCCATCGCCGAGAGTCGATCCTTGGTGGCGCGCACAGTGCGCATCGCCGGATCATAACGGCGCATCATGAACTCGGCAAAAGTCTGGCGGCCTTCCAGCCGTTCCTCACGCAACACCGCGATGCGCTGATGCACGATCTGCTCATAGGCCGCCGTCGCGCCAAACCGGAACGAGGACTGCGCCACCAGCGATTCCAGTTCCGCCGACACCCGCAGCAGGCTCTTGAGGGTCTCTTCGGCGGGCTGGCTCCCTCCGGTCATGTCATCGATCAGCCGGCTCAGATGGCTGTCGGTCTCGCCCATCTGGCGCCCCATCTCTCTCACGCGCGCAAAGCCCAGCATCGACATCGCCTTGTAGGTCTCGATCTCGCAGATGCGCTGCACGATCCGACCCACCCGGCGCGCCCCGGTCACCGGCGAGACATGCAGCGAGAACCGCAGATGCCCAGCCGAATCGATCCGGAAATCCCCCGCCATCACGGCCGCATCATCAAGCACCCGCGCCACCGCCACGCTTTCCGAGACGAACCACTGGTCAATCTCCGAAAGGGTCGACTCCTTGCTCTTCCAGGGTGCAATGCGGATCATCGCAGAAGTGACCAGCAGGCCGGGGGCCCGTTCCAGCCACTCCGACGGAAAGACTTCGAAATCCGCCGGATCAAAGGCTCGGGCACTCAAACCCTCTGAAAAGACCGTATAAGTCACCATCTCGGTATGGCTTTCCCATTTCAGGGTGTGCCTCCCGATCTGGCCAAAATAATGCGTCGCCCCCGGCTGCGGATGGCTGGCCCCGTAACGGTCAAGAAGTGCCGTCAGATGCGCCAGATCCGCCGCCCTGTCACGCTTGGCCGCATCCTGTGGTTGCTTGACGGCCAGAAAGACGGCGGTGCAGGGCGCGGCAAGCGACGGGAACGGTCGCGCATGCAATTCATTGGCCATGTCATATCGAAGCGGGTGGTCCTTAATGGGGGGCATGCGCCGTTCTCCTGATCCTCACCGCTGCTTAGCGCGTCCCGCGCTCGCGAAAAAGAGTTTTTCGTTAAAACCCAATGATTTAGGTGGACACAACCGTATACCGCCCGCGTTTTGAGCTTCACCATTCCCAAAATACTCAAATTTCGACGCTTGCCAAAGGCGAAAGCCATGAAAAAAGGGCGCCACCTCGCGGTCGCACCCTTTCCAGTCTCACTGTTCCATGGATCAGTCGATCTTGGGCAAGAGGCTCGAGATGCTGGTCTTGGCATCGCCATAGAACATCCGCGTGTTTTCCTTGTAAAAAAGCGGGTTCTCGATGCCGGAATAGCCGGTGCCCTGCCCGCGTTTCGAGACGAACACCTGCTTGGCCTTCCAGCATTCCAGAACTGGCATCCCGGCGATGGGCGAATTGGGATCGTCCTGCGCCGCGGGGTTGACGATGTCGTTCGAGCCGATGACGATGGCCACGTCGGTGTCGGGGAAATCCTCGTTGATCTCGTCCATTTCGAGCACGATGTCATAGGGCACGCGGGCCTCGGCCAGAAGCACGTTCATATGCCCCGGCAGACGGCCTGCGACCGGATGGATGGCAAAGCGCACGGTCTTGCCCTTGGCCCGCAATTTCGAGGTCAACTCCGAGACCGCCCCCTGTGCCTGCGCCACCGCCATGCCGTAGCCCGGAATGATGATGATGCTGTCAGCCTCGTTGAGCGCGGCAGCCACTCCGTCCACGTCAATCGCCACCTGCTCGCCCTCGACCGCCATCTGCGCACCCTGCGGGCCGCCGAAACCGCCGAGGATGACGCTGATGAAAGAGCGGTTCATCGCCTTGCACATGATGTAGCTGAGGATCGCGCCCGAGGAACCGACCAGCGCGCCAACCACGATCAGAAGGTCATTGCCAAGGCTGAACCCGATCGCCGCCGCCGCCCAGCCCGAGTAGCTGTTGAGCATCGAGACGACCACGGGCATGTCGGCCCCGCCAATCCCCATGATCAGGTGATAGCCGATGAAGAACGCCAGAAGCGTCATCAGGACCAGCGTCCAGATCCCGGCATCATTGAAATACAAGATGCCAAGAACCACCGAAAGCGCTGCGGCCCCGGCATTGAGCATATGCCCGCCCGGCAGCTTTTTCGCGGTCGTATCAACCTTGCCCGCGAGCTTGCCAAAGGCAATCACCGAACCGGTAAAGGTCACGGCACCGATAAAGACGCCGAGGAAGACTTCGACCCGCAGAATGGACACCTCGACCCCGGATTTGTGGGCCAGCACGGCGGCAAATCCTTCAAGTCCCGCGCGGGCGCTCTCGTCCATGGCCAGCACACGGCCCAGTTCAAGATCGGCGTTGAAACCGACAAAGACCGCCGCAAGCCCGACCAGAGAGTGCATCGCCGCCACAAGCTGCGGCATCTCGGTCATCTGCACGCGGGTCGCCACCACATAACCAATCGCACCACCGGCAGAGATCAGCACCAGCGACAAGAGCCACAGCCCCGCACCGGGACCGATCAGCGTGGCGACAACCGCCAGCGCCATGCCGGCCATGCCATACCACACCGCGCGCTTGGCGCTTTCCTGCCCCGAAAGCCCGCCCAGCGACAGGATGAAGAGGATGGCCGCCACCACATAGGCGGCCGTTGTGAAACCGTAATCCATGATCCTCTACTCCTTACGATTTCTGGAACATGGCGAGCATGCGCCGGGTGACGAGGAATCCCCCGAAAATGTTGATCCCGGCCATGAAAACCGCGAACGCCGCCAGCAGGATGACCAGGAAAGATCCCGATCCGATCTGCATCAGGGCCCCCAGAATGATGATCGACGAGATCGCGTTTGTCACCGCCATGAGCGGTGTGTGCAAGCTGTGCGAGACATTCCAGATGACCTGGAATCCGACAAAGACCGCCAGCACAAACACGATGAAATGCTGCATGAAGCTCGCAGGAGCCACAAGACCCACACTGAGCAGAAGCGCCGCACCGACGGCCAGCAGCGTGACCTGGCTCTTTGTCTGCGCCCTGAACGCCGCGAGTTCGGTCGCTTTTTTCTCTGCCGGCGTCAGTTCTTTCGGCTTTTCCTTTGGTTTCTGGGCGGCAATCGCAGCGACCTTGGGCGGCGGTGGCGGGAAAGTAACCGCACCGGCATGGGTCACGGTCGCGCCCCGGATCACGTCATCCTCCATGTTGTGATTGATCACCCCGTCCTTGCCGGGCGTGAGATCGGTCAGCATGTGGCGGATGTTGGTAGCATAGAGCGTCGAGGCCTGCGCCGCCATCCGGCTCGGAAAATCGGTGTAACCGATGATCGTCACGCCATTCTCGGTGACGATCCTTTCATCCATCACCGTCAACTTGCAGTTGCCACCCTTTTCCGCCGCAAGATCGACGATGACCGAACCGCGCTTCATGGCTTTCACCATGTCCTCGGTCCACAGTTCCGGTGCCTCGCGATTGGGGATCAGCGCGGTGGTGATGACGATATCCATCTCCGGGGCCAGCTCGCGAAACTTGGCAAGCTGCGCCTCGCGGAACTCGGGGCTCGACACCGAGGCATAGCCGCCGGTGGCGGCGCCATCCTGCTGTTCTTCCTTGAAATCGAGATAGACGAATTGCGCGCCCATGGATTCGACCTGTTCGGCCACTTCGGGCCGCACGTCAAAGGCATAGGTGATGGCCCCGAGGCTGGTCGATGTGCCGATCGCCGCGAGCCCCGCCACACCCGCCCCGACGATCAGAACCTTGGCCGGCGGCACCTTGCCCGCTGCGGTGATCTGCCCGGTAAAGAAGCGGCCGAAATTGTTGCCCGCCTCGATCACCGCACGATAGCCCGCGATGTTGGCCATGGAGCTGAGCGCGTCCATCTTCTGCGCGCGGCTGATGCGCGGCACCATTTCCATGGCGATGACCGTGGCACCCTTTTCGGCCGCCATCTTCAGTTGCTTTTCGTTGGCGCCAGGATTGAAGAAGGTGATCAGCGTCTGACCTTCGCGCAGACGCTTGACTTCGGTATCCGTCGGGACGCGCACCTTGGTCACGATATCGCACTCTTTCCAGAGGGCTGCGGCCGTCTTGATGACCTCGACACCGGCGGCCTCGTAGGCGGCGTCAGAAAATCCTGCACGCTCGCCCGCGCCGCTCTCGATGGCGCAGCTATGGCCGAGTTTTTGCAATTGCACAGCCGACTCGGGCGTCATCGCCACCCGATTCTCGCCTTCATGCACTTCCTTTGGCGTTCCGATCTTCAATGCTGTCTCCCCCTCTGGCGGTTCAATTGGTCCTTGGGTTCCGTTGAACTGGTTCCCGCTCTACACATTTTCGGGCCGTTATTTCACACTATGTCCAGCGTGGCGATATCAAGATTGTCGCGGCCTTCAAGCCCATCTTCGAGTTTTTTCGCAGTAGCGCGCAAAATCCACGCGAAATTTGCGCCTCAGCCGGTCCTCTTCCGGAAGGATAAAACGCTTCTCGATGGCCCAGACAAAAATCGGAACAAGCGGCAGCGACAGGACCGCATCCCATTTCAGGATCAGCCCCGCCAGGATCAGCGCGTCACCAAGATAGATGGGATTGCGCGACCTTGCGAAGATACCGGACTGGATCAGCCGCTCCGGCTCCCGATGTGGCACGATGGTGGTGCGGTGGCGGCGAAACTCTGCGGCGGCCAGCAGCGTCAGCACGATGCCACCGCCCACCAGCAATCCCCCCACCAGATCAGACCACGCGCCCCCAAAATCGAGCCCCATGGAAAAATGGGCGGCCTGCATCCAGGCCAGCGCCAGCCCCCCCGCGAGCCACACCGGCGGCATGTCGAACCATTTGAGCATTATTCATTCCTCTGCCCCGTCACCGATTGCCGGATGACGGCAGATTGCTACAGTATCTCCATAAACGAAGGAGGCAAGATGACACTGAATGGCAAACACGCACTCGTCACAGGAGGCGGCAGCGGCATCGGCCTCGCGATTGCCCAGGCTCTGGCGGGGGCGGGCGCGCAGGTGACGATCACCGGGCGACGCGCCGCTGTGCTTGAGGCGGCCGCACGCAACGGTCTGCATCCGCGTGTCATGGATGTCACCGACGAGGCAGAGGTCATCGCGGCGGTGGCGGCTGCGGTGGCAGAACGCGGCCCGGTGCAGATCTGCATCGCCAACGCCGGGATCGCCGAAGGCCGTGCGGTGCACAAGACCGATGCGGCCTTCTGGCGAAAGATCATGGCGACCAACCTCGATGGCGCGTTCTTTACCATGCGCGAGTGCCTTCATGACATGCGCAAGACCGATTGGGGCCGGGTGATCGCCATATCCTCGATTGCCGGGCTCAAGGGCCTCAAGGGGGCCGCCGCCTACAGCGCCAGCAAACACGGCATGATCGGCCTCATCCGATCCCTGAGCGAGGATTATCTGGGCACCGGCCTCACCTTCAATGCGATTTGTCCCGGCTATGTGGATACCGAGATCGTGACGCGCAATGTCACTGCCATCGCCGACCGCGCCGGGATCAGCAAGGACGAGGCCCGCGCCCTGATGGTGGGCGCCAACCGGCACAACCGCCTGATCGAACCCCAGGAGGTGGCGCAGGCGGTGGCTTGGCTGTGTGGTCCGGGATCGCAAAGCGTGAACGGACAGGCCATAGAGATTGCGGGCGGTCAGTTCTGAAAGAGAACCGCTGTGCGCCCGCCCCACCACAGGTTCCGCAAGGCTCATGCTCTGTCGCGCGCAAAGGCGTGCTCTGTTTGCCCTGCACCAGACCGCGCGTCCTGTCACCGACCGGACCCGCGCCGGACAGCGGCGCGCGCATCACGCCGCCTGAGCGCTGCAACAGCCCATCTCAGGCAGAGCGCAGCACGGGTGTCGACCGCCCCGCCGCCCAGGCCCGCACCGCATCGCCGAATGCAGCAAAAAGCGGTCGGCTGACAGGATCATTTGCGGCATTGTATTCCGGATGCCACTGCACCGACAACGTGAACCCCCGCGCCCCCTCGACATAGAGAGCCTCAGGTGTGCCGTCCGTGGCCCAGCCATCGATCACGATGCCGCGCCCTTCGCGCAAAATGCCCTGTCCGTGCAGGGTGTTGGTCATCACCTCCTGCGCGCCCAACAGACGGTGAAAGACGCCGCCTGCGGTAAAGCGCACCTTGTGGCGCAACGCGAACTGCTCCTCCATCGTGCCATCGGGGGGCATACGGTGGTTGTCCCGTCCCGGCAGATCGCGGATCTCCGGATGCAGCGTGCCGCCCAACGCCACGTTGACCTCCTGAAAGCCACGGCAGATGCCCATGAACGGCTGTCCCCGCTCCAGGCAGGCGCGCACCAGTGGCAGGGTGATCGCATCGCGCGCCCGGTCGAAGGAGCCATGCGCTTCGGTCTCTGACTCGCCATATTCTTCGGGATGGACATTGGGACGTCCGCCAGTCAGCAGAAAGCCGTCACAGGCCTCCACCAATTCGTGCACCGTGACGTAGCGTGGATCGGACGGGATGATGAGCGGCATGCACCCGGCCACATCGGACACGGCAGAGGAATTGATCGTGCCGCCACTATGGGTCGGATAGCGGTTCTCGATCTTGTACTGGTTACCGATAATGCCAATGATCGGGCGTTTCATTTCTGACTTTTCTGGTCTTTTACTGCCGATTGTCATGTTCTCTCAATATGGGCTCGAACGGAATAACAAATCATCAATTCGTGCACATTTTTCCGTGCAATGATGCGAATTTGTTCATACTCGCCGCATCGGTTAACGATCCCTTGGCGCCAGCGTGATCCCTCGGACGAGACTGCCGCCTCAACGGTCAGAGCCGACAGGACCGATCGAGCCAGCCGCGTCCCGATCCGTCATTTTGCGCGCGCGGCGACATTTTTCGCTGCAATGACGCACCTCCTCCCAGACCCGTGCCCATTTGCGCCGCCACGCCATCGGTCGCCCGCAGGTGGCGCAGATCTTGACCGGAAGATCGGATTTTCGGGGCGCGCGCGGCATTTACAAATCCAAACTCAATTGCACATCCTCCGCCTTGGACTTGGCCCGCCTGGGCCGTTTGCGGCTGGCATGGCGCGTGACAATCCGCGCCGTCTCGGCATCGCCGCGATGCGTCCGCCGACAGGCCCAGACCGCTTCACGCGCTGCCCGCGCCGCAGCCACCGGATCGACAATCGGCGCCGGATAGGCACGGCCCAGGAGCGCCGCCGCCCCTGACCACGCCCAGGGGCGGTGCAGATGTTCATCTGGCACACTGGACAATTCCGGCACCCAGCGACGGGTGAATTCTCCGCCGCGATCCTGATCCAGCCCCTGCTTGACCGGGTTGTAGATGCGGATCGTGTTCATCCCCGTGGTGCCCGATTGCATCTGAACCTGCGGCCAGTGAATGCCCGGCTCGTAATCGGTGAAATACCGCGCCAGCACCGGCCCGGCACTGCGCCAGTCGAGCCAAAGGTGATAGGAGGCCACCGCCATCACCATCGCGCGCATCCGGAAATTGAGCCAGCCGGTGGCGATCAGCGCGCGCATGCAGGCATCGACAAAGGGCAACCCGGTTTCGCCCTGCGACCACGCCGCCAGACGTGCGGCATCGGGCACGCGCGGGCGCAATCCCTCATAGGCCGGATGCAGGCAGCGCCGCTCGATCTCGGGCTCATCTTCGAGCTTCTGCATGAAATGGTCGCGCCACGCGAGCCGCGCCTGAAACGAGCGCATCGCGCGTGCCCAATCCGGCCCCCGCCCACCGGGGGCCGCCGCCCCCAGCTGAACCGCCTCGCGCATCGACAGCGTGCCAAAGGCCAGATGCGGGCTGATGCGCGAGCACGCCCGCGCGCCTGCGAGGGGCGAGGACATGGCGCGCTGATAGGTCTCGCCGCGCGTGGTGAGAAAGGAGTCCAGCGCGCGCTGCGCGGCCCTGCGCCCGCCCTTTTGCCGCAAGGGACAGGGATCACTCAGGCCCAACGCCTCTGGCGTCGGCACATCATCGCTGACCACCGCGGCCCCCCGCGCGCCCTGAACGGTGCCAATCACCGGCGCTCCCATGAATGCGTCACGCCTGCCCTGCCAGTCATCCCGGCTGCACAACCTGCGCACCACACCCGATTGCGGCATCTCGTGCCACTCTACGCCCTGCCCCCGCGCCCAGTCCGCCACCCGCCGGTCGCGTGCGTCGCTCCAGCGATTGCCGGTCTCCTCATGGCTGACCAGATGCGTGACACGATGCGCGGCGCGCAGCGCCTCCAGCACCGCCACGGCGTCGCCCACGCGCACCACCAAGCCCAAGCCCAAGCGCGCCAGATCGTCGCGCAAACTCTCCAGACTCTCACGCAAAAAAGCATACTGTCGCCCAGAGGCATCCGTCCCAGCCCAGAACTCTGGCTCGACGACATAGACCGCAAGGATCGGCCCCAGCCGAGAGGCATGGACGAGTGCGCAATGATCCTGAACTCGCAGATCGCGCTTGAACCAGAGGAGGATAGGACGTTCCATATCCGGCGAGATAGGGGCCCGCCGCGCAAAGGAAACCCCCATTGCAGCCCCGGACATCAGCCCCTAGGGTCACGCCAAAGCCATAGGAGACACCGATGAAAGACGCCGCCCCGCAACCGATTTTCCTCAAGGATTACCGCGCCCCCGCCTATCTTGTGGAGGCTGTCCATCTCACCTTTCGCCTTGCGCCCCATGCCACTCGGGTCATCAGTCGCATCGCCTTCCGCCCCAATCCCGAGGCCGCAGCGCGGAATTTCTTCCTTCATGGCGAGGCGCTGCGCCTCATCTGCGCCCGCATCGACGGAGTGGAGGTCACACCAGAGGTGACAGCACAGGGGCTCAGCACCCAAGTCCCAAACGCACCCTTCCTCTTTGAGGCCGAGGTCGAGATCGACCCCGAGGGCAACACCGCGCTGGAAGGTCTCTACATGTCCAACGGCATGTATTGCACGCAATGCGAGGCCGAGGGCTTTCGCAAGATCACCTATTACCCCGACCGCCCCGACGTGATGGCCGTCTTTACCGTGCGCATCGAGAGCGACCTGCCGGTGATGCTGTCCAACGGCAATCCGGTGGCACAGGGTCCGGGCTGGGCCGAATGGCACGATCCCTGGCCCAAGCCGGCCTATCTCTTTGCGCTCGTGGCGGGGGATCTGGTGGCGCATACCGACAGCTTCACCACCCGTTCGGGCCGCCATGTCGATCTCAACATCTGGGTGCGCCCCGGCGACCGGGACAAATGCGCCTTCGGCATGGCGGCGCTGAAAAAGTCGATGGCCTGGGACGAGCGCGTCTATGGGCGCGAATATGACCTCGACCTGTTCAACATCGTCGCCGTGGACGATTTCAACATGGGCGCGATGGAGAACAAGGGCTTGAACATTTTCAACTCGTCTTGTGTCTTGTCCACACCCGAGACCGCCACGGATGCCAATTTCGAACGGATCGAGGCGATCATCGCGCATGAATATTTCCACAACTGGACCGGCAACCGGATCACCTGCCGCGACTGGTTCCAGCTCTGCCTCAAGGAGGGGCTCACGGTCTTTCGCGACAGCCAGTTCACCGCCGACATGCGCTCGGCGCCGGTCAAGCGGATCACGGATGTGATCGACCTGCGCGCGCGGCAGTTCCGCGAGGATGCAGGGCCGCTCGCGCATCCCGTCCGTCCTGAAAGTTTCATCGAGATCAACAACTTCTACACCGCAACGGTCTATGAAAAAGGGGCCGAGCTGATCGCCATGCTCAAGCGGCTGGTGGGCGATGACGCCTATAGCGCGGCGCTCGATCTCTATTTCACCCGCCATGACGGGAAGGCCTGCACCATCGAGGATTGGCTCAAGGTGTTCGAGGATGTGACAGGCCGCGATCTGTCACAATTCAAACTGTGGTATTCCGAGGCCGGAACACCCCGACTTCGCGTCGAGGATGAGTTCAACAATGGCCTCTACACACTTCATTTTACACAGGAAACTCCGCCAACGCCGGGCCAGGACATCAAACACCCCCGCGTCATTCCGATCGCCGTGGGCCTGCTGGGGCCCAATGGCGACGAGGTGGTGGAAACCCGCATTCTGGAGATGACCGAGGCGCGGCAGAGCTTCAGCTTTGATGGATTGGCATCGCGCCCCATCCCCTCGATTCTGCGCGATTTTTCCGCGCCCGTGATCCTCGAGCGCGAGACCAGCAATGCCGAACGCGCCTTTCTTCTGGCGCATGACACCGACCCGTTCAACAAGTGGGAAGCAGGCCGCGCGATGGCGCGCACCGGTCTGATCGCCATGATCCGCGAGGGCGCAGCGCCCGATGCTGCCTATCTCGATGCCGTGGCGCATGTGGCACGCGACGAAACCCTCGACCCTGCCTTTCGCGCGCTAGCGCTCGGCTTGCCGTCCGAGGACGATCTGGCGCTGGCGCTCTTTGAGCACGGGTTGATCCCCGACCCGCAGGCGATCTGGGAGGCGCTCGAAACGCTCCTTGATGCCCGGGCGCAGGCCTTGGAGAGCATCGCGCGCGACCTCTACACCCGCCATCAGGTCACGGCCCCCTACCGCCCCGACCCCGATCAGGCAGGCGCGCGGGCCTTGGCCAATGCGGCCCTCGCGATGATCACCCGCCGCGGTGGCGGAACACTTGCGCAGGCGCAATATGACGCGGCCGATAACATGACCCAGCAGCTGGCGGCGTGGTCCTGCCTCTTGCAGGCGGGGTCCGGCGCGCGCGCAACACAGGCATTCTATGCGCAATGGAAGCACGACCGGCTGGTGATCGACAAATGGTTCAGCCTGCAAATCACCCAAGCCCGGCCCGAGGCCGCGGCAGAGATGGCCGAGACGCTTACCCGCCATCCCGATTTCACCCTGCGCAACCCCAACCGCTTTCGCGCCACGCTGGGCGCGCTCACCATGTCGCCTGCGGGCTTTCACCATGCTTCGGGGCGCGGCTACCGCCTGCTGGCCGACATGCTGATCCGGCTCGATCCGCTCAACCCGCAGACCACGGCGCGGATGTGTTCGGCCTTCGAGACATGGCGGCGCTATGATCCGGCGCGGCAGGCCTTGATTGCCGAGGCTCTCGATCACATTCTGGCGACGCCGGGGCTCAGCCGTGACACGACGGAAATGATCAGTCGCATTCGGGGGATCTGAGCGGCGTCAGTCGCTGGCCTGCGCCAGTCGTGCAGGCCAGTCGTGCAGGCCAGTCGTGCAGGCCGCGCGCGCGGGCGCACGGATGAGAGCGGCTTGCAATAGCTCTGCGCCCTGAGCCAGCTTTGCATCTCCTCGCGTTTCGCCTGTTGAGTCAGCGGGCCCCAATCCGCAGCCACGCCGCGCCGCCCCTCCGACACCACACCGTCACGCGGGACCGTCCGGGCCATGATGCGGATCGCGCAGGACAGGTTGTCCGGCCCGTGGCGCAATGCCTCGCCAGTCCGGGCGCGACATCCATGCGCGCGCGCCGTCGAGGGCTGGATCTGCAGCAATCCGAACCAGCGCCCCGCGCCACCGATCGCCTTGGGATCAAAGGCGCTCTCGTATTTGGCAAGCGCCGACAAAAGCCCCACCCAGAAGTCCCGTCGGCGGACCTCATTTGCCTGCCTGTAGGACGGGCACCAGGCAGCGATATCGCCCGGCACGATCCGGGTGAGCATGGCGCCATGCGCCTTGAGTGCCGAGAGCGCGGAGCGGGTCAATAGCGCCGCATCGGCGCGGTGATCCCAGAGTGTGCGCGGAATATTGCCATCGCGCGCAGGCACCTCAACGCCGGACTCCGCCCGATGCGCCTCCTGCGCCTCCTGCGCCTCCACCGCGCAGACAAAAAACCCATAAAATACAAGCAATAGAACCCTGATCATCCCGCAAGTTTGACGCAAGACGGCTCGGCTGGCAATCCTGGCCCCTTCCGTAAACTTTCATCTCCTGACCCGAGCGTTGCCCTCTTTTAGCCGAAATGCAGCGGCACATTCATTGGCACCAGATTGCCGGAGATGTCATGCCGTTCAAACCGATTGCAACGCCCGAGGAGTCATCGCAAGACGACGGCTCACGTTCCGCACGCGCGCGGCGGCGATTGCCGGATCTTCTGGGTCTGATGCGGCGCGCGCCCGCGCTCGACTTTGACACGCTCATGGATCGCATACAACTTGCCTCGCTGCCGGTCACGGATGAAGACATGGCATGCACCACGCATCTCGACCATGGGCGGCTGCTGGCCCGTCAGGACAGATGGGACGATCTGGCACACCTGATCGAACATGCGGATGCAACACGGCTGCACACGCCTGCCGGGGTTCCCGCAACGATGCTGCTGGCCGACGGGGCGCGATCCGATCTGGTCTCGGCGGCGCGGGATGCGATCGCAGATGAGGCAGACCCTGACCCCACCGGCATTGGCACGCTCGAAGACGTTCTGGCGGATCAACCCCGGAATTATGCCTGCGCTCTGGTGGTCGCGCTGGCCCATATCGACATCGGACGGGCTTGGCGGGCCGCCGCATCGCCGCCGACGGGCGCGAAGCATGAGGTGAGGTTTCTCGCTCATTTCAGACGGGCCGAGGCCCTTCTGGCCCCATTTGATGCGGTGAATCTCGATGCACCCTCTCTCGCGGCGGCGCAATGTGCGCTTCTGGCGGCAAGGCCGCACCCGCATCACCGCGTGGTGGACGATTACACAAGGCTGATCGATCTCGACCCCGTCAGCCCGTTGCACATGCGCGCCCTGGGCGAAGCGTTGCTTCCCGCGCGCCATGGCAACTACGAGACACTGGAGCGCGAGGCCCGCCACGCCGCCGCGCGCACGACCGAGATCTGGGGGGCCGGCGGCTATGTCTGGGTCTATTTCGATGCGCTGACTCGTGATCCTGGAACCCTCGCCCGCCTTGATGTTGCACTCTTTGTGCAAGGCCTTCACGATATCGTCTCGCACAAGAACGATCAGCATGTGATCAATCAGTTGTCGGCGTTTTGCGGCATTGTGATGGCGGCCCGCACCGGCAAGGTGCGGCGAGCCGCACCGAACGAGGTAAAGCGCCGCCGCATCCACGATTGTCTCGATTGGCTTCTCGAAAAGCATTTGCAGGAACTGCACCCGGTCGTCTGGTCACAAACCCTGCTCAGCCCCGGCCTCACTTTGGTCCCGTCTGCGCGCCGCGCCCTCATCGACAAGGGCCAACAGATCGCCTTGCGCACCATCGCGGAATGCTTCGCCGAAGAAATCGAGGACGGCGGGTCCATCGCCTTTTCAAGGTCGGGCATGTATCGGTTGCCGGCGCTCTAGGATTTGCGCAGATCGCGCGGCGCTTTCCCGTATTGGCGCCGGAGCGCACGGGTCAGCGCGGCGGGCGATTCGTATCCGCAGCGCAGCGCAACCTCGGCAATCCCGAGACGGGTATTCTCGACCAGCTTGCGCGCCGCGGACAGGCGCTGATGGCGATAGACCATGCCCGGCGCGGCGCCCAGTGCGGCGCGAAACCGCCGGTCCAGCGTGCGCGCGTGGCAGGACAGCCGGCGCGCCAGATCGCCCAGGGCCAAGGGCTTCTCGACGTGATCCCGCATCAGACCCAGGGCCCGCCGCACCAGCGGATCACCCACCGCCGCGCCCTCCTGCGCGGGCGCGACCGGCAGATCGCCATGCAGAAAGAGCGCCTCGACATCGAGCCGCAGCGCCATGCCCAGATGATCGCTGATCAGCCCCAGCGTGAGATCGAGCGCCGACATCGCCCCCGCGCAGGTCATCCGCGGGCCATCGCGCAACACCCGGGCGTGCTCGGCCGTCACGCTGAGAAAACGCTCGGTGAATTCCTCCAGCAGATCGCGATGCACCGTCGCCCGGCGGCCATCGAGCAGCCCCGCCGCAGCCAGAAGCCACGGCCCGGTATCGAAGCCCACCACCACCCTCGCCCGCCGCGCCGCCCATTGCAGCGCCCGCCGCGTGTCCGCCGTATCATGCCGCTCGTGATGATAGCTCGCGACCACAAAGAGATAATCACAGGAGACCAGCGCGTTCAGCGCCGCGTCGGGCAGGATCATCAGACCGCTCGACGAGCGGCGCGGCAGGCCATCCATGGTCAGGATCTCCCAGTCAAAGCCGCGCCGCGGCGCCAACGTATTGGCCGCGCGCAACGGCTCCAGACAGTTGGCGAGGCACAGGTTGGAAAAGCTCTCGAAGACGAGGATCGCAATGCGCGTGGGCGCGGTAGATGATTTTGTCCAGTCCGGCATGATTTTTGTCTTGTAGTGCAAAATTTGAACCCACACCACCACGATAGTTTGGCGCCATACGTTGCAACGGGAGGATGCCATGCCGCTGACCATGAACCGCGAGGTTTTCATCACCTGTGCCGTGACCGGATCGGGCGCCACCCAGGACAAGAGCCCGCATGTCCCCCGCTCACCCAAGGAGATCGCCGAGAGCGCGATTGCCGCCGCCAAGGCAGGAGCCGCCATCGTGCATTGCCACGTCCGCGACCCCGAGACCGGCGCCCCTTCGCGCGATCCCCGCCTCTACCGCGAAGTGACCGAACTCATCCGCGACAGCGCCACCGATGTCGTGCTGAACCTGACCGCAGGCATGGGCGGCGACATGATCTTTGGTGGCTCTGAGACGCCGCTGCCTCTGGCCCGCGGCACCGACATGGCAGGCGCCACCGAACGCCTTGCGCATGTGGCTGACTGCCTGCCGGAAATCTGCACGCTCGATTGCGGCACGATGAACTTTGCCGAAGCTGATTACGTGATGACCAACACCCCCGGCATGTTGCAGGCCATGGGGCGAATGATCACCGGTCTGGGCGTGAAGCCCGAGATCGAGGCCTTTGACACCGGCCACCTGTGGTATGCCAAGGAACTGGTGCGCACCGGCGTGCTCGACAGTCCGGCACTCGTGCAGCTTTGCATGGGTGTGCCCTGGGGCGCGCCGGATGATCTCAGCACCTTCATGGCGATGGTCAACAACGTGCCCGAAGGCTGGACCTTTTCCGCCTTCTCGCTGGGCCGCCACCAGATGCCCTATGTCGCGGCTGCGGTGCTGGCGGGGGGCCATGTCCGCGTCGGACTCGAGGATAATCTCATGCTCGACAAGGGCGTGCTTGCCACCAATGCGCAACTGGTCGAGCGCGCGCGTGTCATCATCGAGGGGCTCGGCGCGCGTCTCATGACCCCCACCGAGGTCCGCCAAAAGCTGCGCTTGACCAAGAGAGCCCCCGGCTCTTCGGCTTTGCTTTCAAACTCAACTGCCGAGCAAAAGGTATGCCCGGAATGTGGCCATCTCTTCCAAGGAAACGGTTGGGACGGGATTGACGCGCACTGGCGTTCCAAGCACGAGGATGTAATGCCCTACGAGACTGCGTGGCCGCTTTTGAAGCATGATAAGTATCGCAAGGATGCTCTCAAATGAGAACAGCAGCAATCATCGGCGGCGGTGTGATCGGCGGCGGCTGGGCCGCGCGGTTTCTGCTCAACGGCTGGGATGTGCGGGTCTTCGATCCCGATCCCGAGGCCGCGCGCAAGATCGGCGCGGTGCTCGAAAATGCCCGCCACGCGCTGCCCATGCTCTATGACGTGGCCCTGCCCCCAGAGGGCAAGCTCAGCTTTCACCCCACCATGTCCGAAACCGTCATGGGCGCGGACTGGATTCAGGAAAGCGTGCCCGAACGGCTGGAACTGAAACGCAAGGTTTTCCAGACGCTGCAAGAACATTGCGATGCAGGCGCGATCATCGGCTCCTCCACCTCGGGCTTCAAACCGTCCGAATTGCAGGGTTGCGCGACGCGGCCCCAGCAGATCGTCGTGACGCATCCCTTCAACCCGGTCTATCTTCTGCCGCTGATTGAACTGGTCACGACCGAAAAGAACACCCCCGCCCTCATCGCGCGGGCAAAGGACATTCTCACCTCGCTCGGCCACTTTCCCCTGCATGTGCGCCGGGAAATCGACGCCCATATCGCGGATCGCTTTCTCGAGGCCGTCTGGCGCGAGGCGCTCTGGCTCATCAAGGACGGCATCGCCACGACCGAGGAAATCGACAACGCCATCCGCTACGGCTTTGGCCTGCGCTGGGGGCAAATGGGCCTGTTTGAAACCTACCGCATCGCGGGCGGCGAGGCGGGGATGAAACATTTCATCGACCAGTTCGGCCCCTGCCTCTCCTGGCCCTGGACCAAACTCATGGATGTGCCGGAACTGACCGAGGAACTGGCCCAGATGATCGCTGATCAGTCCGACGCGCAATCGGGCCAGCTGACGATCCACGAACTCGAACGCAAGCGCGACATGAACCTCGTCGCCATGCTGCGCGCGCTGCGCCAACAGGGCAATGCGGCGGGACGGCTGATCAATAACCATCAGCAAACGATCAAGACCACCCTCACCGACGGCCCGCCCATCCTCAGCGCCCGCCGCGTGATCCCCGCCGACTGGACCGATTACAACGGCCACATGAACGAGGGCCGCTTTGGGCAACTCTTCAGCGACGCCGCCGATGCGGTGATGACCCATGTCGGTGCCGATGCCGATTACATCGCGGGCGGGCTCAGCTATTTCACCGTCGAGAACACGATCAGGTTTCTGGCCGAGACCCATGCCGGCGAATATGTCCGCGTCGAGACGCGCGTGACTCAAGGCGAAGGCAAGAAACTCCGTTGTTTCCATGAAATGAAACGCGAGAGCGACGGCGCGCTCCTCGCCACCTCCGACCAGTTCATGCTGCATGTCGATCTCAAATCCCGCAAATCCTGCAACCCGCGCGCCAATGTTCTGGCGCGGATCGTGGCATTGGCCAAGCTGCACAAGGAGGCCTGAGATGCACTTCGGACTGACCGACGAGCAGGAGATGATCGTCGGGGCGGTGCGCCGCTTTGTCGAGCATGAAATCTACCCGCATGAGGCCCTTGTCGAGCGCACCGGCGAGGTGCCGCCCGAGGTGGCGCAGGCCATCAAGCAGAAAACCATCGACCTTGGCTTTTACGCCTGCAACTTTCCCGAGACGGTGGGCGGCGCGGGGCTTAGCCATCTCGAGTTTGCGCTCGTCGAGCGTGAATTGGGGCGCGGTTCCATGGCGCTCACGCATTTCTTTGGGCGGCCGCAGAATATCCTGATGGCCTGCACGGGCGAACAGGTGGAACGCTACCTGCGCCCTGCGGTGCGCGGCGAACGGATGGATGCGCTCGCCATGACCGAGCCGGGGGCCGGATCGGATGTGCGCGGCATGAAATGCGCGGCGCGACGTGACGGGGGCGATTGGGTGCTCAACGGCACCAAGCATTTCATCTCGGGTGCCGATCACGCCGATTTCGTCATCGTCTTTGTCGCCACCGGCGAGGATCAGACCGACAGGGGGCCGAAAAAGCGCATCACCACCTTTCTCGTGGATCGCGGCACGCCGGGCTTCACCATCCGCGACGGCTACAGATCCGTCAGCCACCGCGGCTACAAGAACATGGTGCTCGAATTCGACGATTGCCGCCTGCCCGAGGCCCAGGTTCTGGGCGAGGTCGATGGCGGCTTCGCGGTGATGAACGAATGGCTCTACGCCACACGGATCACCGTGGCCACCATGGCGGTGGGGCGCGCGCGCCGCTGTTTCGACCACGCGCTACGCTATGCGGCGGAACGCGAACAATTCGGCCAGGCGATCGGCAAGTTTCAGGGCGTCAGCTTTCAACTGGCCGACATGATCACCGAGATCGACGCCGCCGACCTTCTGACCCTCAATGCCGCCTGGCGGCTGGATCAGGGCCTGCCCGCCAATCGCGAGATCGCCAGCGCCAAGCTCTACGCCAGCGAAATGCTGGCCCGCGTCACCGACGCGACCCTCCAGATCCATGGCGGCATGGGGCTGATGGACGACCTGCCGATCGAGCGCTTCTGGCGCGATGCAAGGGTCGAACGGATCTGGGACGGCACATCGGAAATCCAGCGCCACATCATCAGCCGCGAGATGCTGCGGCCCTTGGGCGCATGAAAATTTTGATGCCTCCGGCGGGGATATTTCCGGCCAGAAGAAGCCGCCCCCTGGCACCCGCCTCGGGCCAATGTGCGATGCCGGCGGGAATAGCGATGGCCGCTGGCACAATCGCTCTGCCGCGTGGGTCAAGGAGGGGCTTCAGGGCGTGGGGCCTTGCCAATTTCTTCTGGCGCAAAATATCCCCGCCGGAGGCATCGACATTCTTTTTTCGGGGGCAAACCGATGCGTGATCTTTCCCGTCTCCTGCGCCCCACCTCGATCGCCGTCGTGGGCGGCGGGGCATGGTGCGCCAACGTGATCGACCAGTGCCGCCGCATGGGCTTTGCCGGACCTGTCTGGCCTGTGCATCCCACAAGAGAGGCCATCGCTGGCGCAAAGGCTTACCCATCGTTCGACGCTCTGCCAGGCGTGCCCGATGCGGTCTTTGTCGGTGTCAACCGTGAGGCCACCATCGACATCATCGCGCGGCTCAGACATTTGGGCGCAGGTGGCGCCGTCTGCTTTGCCGCGGGCTTTCTCGAGGCCGAGGCAGAACTTGGCGACGGTGCCGCAATGCAGGCGCGGCTCTTGGAGGCCGCGGGCGAGATGCCGATCATCGGTCCCAATTGCTATGGCTTCATCAACTATCTCGATGGTGCGCTGCTCTGGCCCGATCAACATGGCGGGCAGCGCTGCGACAGCGGCGTGGCAATCCTCACCCAAAGCTCGAACATCGCCATCAATCTCAGCATGCAGAGGCGTGCCCTTCCCCTTGCCTATCTGATGACGGCAGGCAATCAGGCCCAGTTGGGCCTTGCCGATCTCGGTCTCGCGTTGTTGGCTGATCCTCGCGTCACCGCCCTTGGTCTGCATATCGAAGGCGTGGGCGATCTGCGCGCGTTCGAGGCGCTGGCCAATCAAGCGCAGGAACAGGGCACGCCCATCGTCGCCCTCAAATCCGGCCGCTCGGAACAGGCACGCACCGCAACGCAATCCCACACCGCCTCGCTTGCCGGGAGCGGCGCGGGGGCGGCGGTGCTTCTGGCCCGGCTCGGCATCGCGCAGGTCACATCGCTGCCGCAGTTGCTGGAAACGCTGAAACTGCTGCATTTCGCAGGCCCCCTGCCCGGCAAGGCGCTGGTCTCGATCTCCTGTTCAGGCGGCGAGGCGAGCCTGATGGCCGACACCGCGCTGGATCATGACATCACCCTGCCACCGCTCACTGACAAACAGGCCAGTGCCCTGCGCGCGGCGCTCGGGCCCCGGGTGGCACTGGCCAATCCGCTCGATTACCACACCTTCATCTGGGGCAACGTGTCCGCCATGACCGCTACCTTTGCCGCTGCCCTCGACGGGCCCGTCGATATCGGGGCGCTGATCGCCGATTTCCCGCGCCCCGACCGCTGCGATCCCGCCGCCTGGGACTGCATCTTCGAGGCCGGGATGCAGGCACAACGCCAGGCGGGCAAGCCGCTGGCTCTCATCGCAACCCTGCCTGAATGCCTGCCCGAGATCTTTGCCGAACGCGCCATCGCGGGCGGTCTGATCCCGCTCATCGGTCTCGATGACGGTCTTGCCGCCATCGCCCGCGCCGCCTGGCTGGGCCAGCCGCGCCCCGCACCCGCCCCGCTGGTGTTGCCCGGCACGCCCGCGCGGGTCCAGACCCTGAGCGAGGCCGAGGCCAAGACCGCCCTCGCCACCCATGGCCTGCGCATCCCGCGATCCCGCCGCGCCCCCTCCGCCGCGGCACTGGCAACTGCGCTGACCGAACTCCCGCCGCCGCTGGTGATCAAGGCCGAGGGACTGGCGCACAAGTCCGACGCCGGCGGCGTGGTTTTCGTGCGGCGCGTCGAGGACCTGCCCGCCGCCGAGGCGCGGGCCCGCGCCATGCCCTGCGACAGTTGGCTGATCGAGGAAATGATCGAGGCGCCCGTCGCCGAGCTGCTGATCGGCGTGCTGCGTGATCCGGCGCATGGCTTCGTGCTGACGCTTGGCGCGGGCGGCATCCTGACCGAGATCCTGCGCGATACGGTATCGCTGCTCTTGCCCGCCACGGAAACCGAGATCGACACCGCCCTCGACAGGCTCCGCCTGGCCCCCCTGCTCAGAGGCTATCGCGGCCAGCCCGCCATCGACCGCACCGCCCTCCTGCGCGCCGTCCTGGCCGTGCAGGACTATGTCAGCACCCATGCCGAAACCCTCGAAGAGGTGGAAATCAATCCGCTCCTCTGCACCGCGGCGGACGCGGTCGCGGTGGATGCGCTCATCACCAGAGGAGAGAGAGAATGACCGACACCCCCGTCAGGACCGAACGCCGCGGCGCCGTGCTCGAGGTGACGCTCGACCGCCCCAAGGCCAATGCCATCGACGCCGCCACCAGCCGGATCATGGGCGAGGTGTTCCGCGACTTTCGCGACGATCCCAGCCTGCGGGTCGCGATCCTGACCGGTGCGGGAGAAAAATTCTTCTGCCCTGGCTGGGATCTCAAGGCCGCCGCCCAGGGCGAATCCCCCGATACCGACTACGGCATCGGCGGCTTCGGCGGCTTGCAGGAATTGCGCGGCCTCAACAAGCCGGTGATCGCTGCCGTCAACGGCATCGCCTGCGGCGGCGGGCTGGAGCTCGCACTTTCGGCCGATATCATCCTCGCCGCCGACCACGCAACCTTTGCCCTGCCCGAAATCCGCTCCGGCACCGTGGCCGACGCCGCCAGCCTCAAGCTGCCCAAGCGCATCCCCTATCACATCGCGATGGAGCTTCTCATCACCGGGCGCTGGCTCGATGCCGAGGAGGCGGCCCGCTGGGGCCTCGTCAACCACATCTACCCCGCCGAGCGCCTGCTGGCCGAGGCCCGCGCGATGGCGGATACGATCGCCTCGGGCCCGCCGCTCGTCCATGCCGCAATCAAGGAGATCGTGCGCGAGGCCGAAGCCATGCGTTTTCAGGATGGGCTCAACCGCATCACCCGGCGGCAGTTCGAGACGGTGGACATTCTCTATGGCTCCGACGATCAAAAGGAAGGCGCGCGCGCCTTTGCCGAAAAACGCGATCCGGTCTGGAAAGGCCGATAGGCTTTCTTCTTGGCTCAAATACCCGGCCTTATGTATCAAACGCACCAAGGGGGTCGATAAAATGACTCTACTGGAAATCAATATTTGTTTAGCCTTGATGACAGACAACTGCATTGGGGAACAATATGTCGGAAAAAGTTCGAGGCATTACGCCAGAGGAAAGCGCGGCTATTTCAAGCGTAAGTGCTTTATATTCAAACAAAATATATCTAAGCTCAAGCCCCCAGGGGGTGAGACTCACCTTCTCGGAAATCATGCCAGACGTTGCGGTGCCGAATGCTCGCAGCGCTGTCTTTTTGGCAGTTCCAGACGCCATCGCTTTACGGGATTTGCTGACCGAGCATTTAAAAAACTACAAGATTCTAGACGAAGCCTCTGTAAAGAAAGCCCTAGAGGATGGCTGAGACAGCTGCGACAACTCCGGCAAGTGATGTTGTCAACGCAGCTACGCAAGGGACTATACCCACAACAACAACCCTCGGGGCAAGGGTTGAACAAACATATCTTGTGCGACGGCAGGAGGTTGTGGGTGTGAACCGCAGCGACCTAGAAGATATTCGTGAATTTGACGAAAGCGCAGTTAGATTTGCGGGATTTGGAACGTTTATATCTTCCGGTGCAGTATGGTTGTTTGCCGAAAAGGCGTTTGAAGGATGGGACGACTTCCGGGGGACAACACTATTTTCGGTATGCCTGCTTTGTATCGCTGTGGGAGGATTTCTTGTCTATCAGGGATGGAGAATGCACCGCAGGAAGGCGAGCAGAATTGACCGAATTTTTGCGGAGACGCGCCCCATTGACGGAAGCGTTGGCTCATCTTCTGCGGGCTTTTCATCGGGAACCGCGTCTAACCAAGGTGAACAGTAGACGCTCCAATTGCGGTCAAAGATTGTATAAAGAACGCTGCGCTAAATTTACCGCGAGACAGCTTATTTCTCACATTCACCTCTTTATCCCCGATGCACTCAGCCAATTGCGCATACGTCACCCCTTGGCGTTTCAACTCAGCCTTTAAGAGGTTCGCGGCCTTCATTTCCCATTCCGTTTGCGTGGGCATGTATCACCTATAGGTTAAAAAGTATCATATTTATTACTTATGCCCTTGTATGGGATACGTCAACGCACTATATACGTTACATAAGCAACGGATATAGTGATAATGGCCCAACACTTCCTTCTTTCAACAGCGTCCCGCACCCTCAGCCTTCGCCAGATTTACAAGGCGGGCGAGGAAGCGGCTTACCAGACGTTCTGCGAAATGCGCTGGCCTGAGACGAATGGCGAGGCGGTTTGCCCGCGTTGCGGCCATGACGAAACCTACCAGATCACCACCCGCCGCAAGTTCAAGTGCAAGGCATGCGCGCACCAGTTCAGCGTTACCTCTGGCACCATCTTTGCCAGCCGCAAGATGGATTTCGTGGACCTTCTGGCCGCGATCTGCATCATCGTGAATGGTGCCAAGGGCATTTCCATGATCCAGCTTTCCCGCGATCTGGACTGCCAATACAAGACCGCGTTCGTTCTGGCGCACAAACTGCGTGAGGCGATGGCGCAAGAGGTCCAGACCGGCGAAGTTCTGCAAGGTCACGTCGAAATTGATGGCGCATATTTTGGCGGTCACATTCGCCCCGAGAACGTCAAGGCAGACCGCAAAGACCGCCGCTTGAAGGCACACCAGACCGGCAAGCGCCGCGTGGTGATCGCCATGCGTGAGCGTGTAGGCCGCACCCTGCCTTTCGTCAGCACCAATGAGGGCGATGGCGTTGCACTGGCAAACGAGAACGTCTGCCGCATGGCCACCATGTCAGCGGATGAAGCCAGCCATTGGGATATGCTGCACATCGGCTGGGCGGTTGATCGCGTGAACCACAGCGAGTGCTACAGCGATCACGGCAAGCATACAAACTTGGTGGAAAGCTATTTCTCGCGTCTGCGCCGCATGGTGTCGGGCCAGCATCACCACGTCAGCCCGCAATACCTGCACCAGTATGCGAACCACGCCGCATGGCTTGAGGACAACCGCCGCTTTGACAACGGCGAACTGGCGCACCGTCTGGTGGCGAACGCAATGGGCGCGCCGGTCAGCCGGAACTGGAAAGGGTATTGGCAGCGGGCGGCTTGATCTTGGGGCGCGGAGTATGTGGCCCACAACTTCTGGCGCACTAGCACATAGGGTAGTGGAAAAAGAAAAGAACCAGTGCTAGACTGGCTCTTAGGACCTAGTGGCGGAGTGGTTACGCGTCTTCTTTGCACGGAGGGTCACGTCGGTTCGATTCCGACCTAGGTCTCACTTTACTACCCGGCCCCGCTTCGGCGGGGCCTTTCTTTTGAGAAGTATCGCACACAGCGATAGGAGATTCAATGATCAAATTCAAACAGTTAGCAACAATCGAAAGAGGAATCCTATCAAAGGCTTACGCCCTCAATCTAAAGATTATCTTAACCGCAGATTTATTAGTCGCTCCCTTGTGACCTATTCTTGGGCTGATTCGTCAAGATTTCCAAGCCGCGAGCGACATATACACCAAATATTGTGGATTACCGCCTATTTCTCCACATCCGCCCCTCACGCCTCACCCGCCCCGCATTGCGCAGCTTGGCCAGACATTGCCCACATCGCGTGTAGGCAACGCTGTAGTCTATCTCTGGCCTTCTGGCGCTGACATATTCCGCAATGCCCGTGAGAGGTTTAGGACCGTCTATGAGGGCTTCCAGCACCAGCAGACGCATGTGACCGCGCTTGGCGGCATCCTGTCGCTTGGGTGGCATTACGCGGGGCATATCCACCCCACGCTGGCGTAACAGCACCTCGACGTGATTCAGGCCCTTTCCGCCCGCGCGGATGATCTGCTTTCGCAGCGCCAGTAGCGCATTGTCTATGGTCTTGTCCTGCATGCCCAACATTATGATTCACATAGGCGGGTCAATCAATTAGACTGTTGGTGCGTTTGATACATAAGGCCGCAAATACCCCGGGGGAGTCGCGCAGCGCGCGACGGGGGCAGCGCCCCCTCCCGCGCGCCGTCAGGCAAAGATCTGTTCGGCGTGCTCGGCCATGTAGATCCTGAGCCAGGGCGTGAATCGCTCCGGCGCCGCCGCGATCTCGGCGGCCAGCGCGTCAAGGCCGATCCAGCGGGTGTCCATCACCTCTGCCGGATCTGGGACAAGCGGCAAAGGCACGGCGACGCGCGCCATGAAGATATCAACCACCTCATGCTCGATGAGCCCAGCCCCCACATCGGCACGGTATTCCACCTGCTCGCGATGGTGCAGGACAAGACCGGACAGGCCCAGTTCCTCGCGCAGCCGCCGCTCGGCGCAGGCCAGCGGCAATTCGCCCCAATGCGGATGGGTGCAGCAGGTATTCGCCCAAAGCCCCGGCGTGTGATACTTGCCCAGCGCGCGGCGCTGGATCAAGAGCCGATCACCCGCCATGACAAAGACCGACACCGCCATATGGCGTAGCCCGCGCCGATGCGCCTCGAGCTTCTCGACCGAGACCAGCGCACCGTCCACCCAGGTGGGAATGAGCGCCGTCATATCCGCGTCGCGGGCACCAGCCGCGCCAGATGCGCGAGGTTCTTCAACCCGATCTTGAGATGCGCGAGGGGCCGCGCATGCACCAGTTTCTTGTTCATATAGGCCTCGAAGGTCAGCCGCTGCACGTCCACGTCATGGCAAAGCGAGACAAAACGCTCGCGCCGCTCGTCCGATCTATAATAGGCTTTCTGCATCGAGGCCAGCACCCGGAACACCGTCTTGTGCTCGCGCATGAAGAGGCTCCGCGCCAGTTTCAGATCGCGCACGCGCCCGGTCGCCAGACAGGCGCTCGCAGCGGTAGCGGCCACCCGGCCGCCCACCATGGCGTAATAGATCCCCTCGCCGGACGACGGCGCCACCACGCCCGCCGCATCTCCCGCCAGCACCACGTCGCGGCCATTGTCCCAGCGCTCGAGCGGTTTGAGCGGGATCGGCGCGCCCTCGCGGCGCAGGGTGGCACAGTCGCTCAGGCCCGAGGCGGCGCGCAGATCGGCGGTCGCCTGCTTGAGATCCACGCCCTTGACCATCGAGCCCATGCCGACGCTGGCGGATCTGCCATGCGGGAACACCCAGCCATAAAAGTCGGGGGAGATCCGGCCGTCATAGATCACATCACAGCGCGCCGGATCATAGCCCGCCGTTGCGGCGGGCGCCTCGATGATCTCGTGATAGGCGATGACATAGGGGATCCTGTCGCCGCCCGGCACCTCGTCGCGCGCCACATTCGAGCGCGCACCATCGGCGCCGATGATCAGGCGGGTGGGCAGACGGCGCTCCTCGCCGCTGGCCTTGTCGCGATAGATCACCGCGGTCTCCGTGGCGTCGCGCTCGATCCGCAGATAGGTTCCGGTCAGGCGCGTGGCGCCCGCACCTTCGGCCCGTGCCCGAAGGAACTCGTCGAAATCCTTGCGGTCCACCATGCCCACAAAGCCGTTCTCGATGGGAATATCGACATGGCGACCAGTGGGCGAGATCATCCGCGCGGTGGTGATCCTCGCCACAAGCTGATCGTCGGGCAGATCGAAATCGGCAATCAGCCGCGGCGGGATCGCGCCACCGCAGGGCTTGATCCGCCCCGCCCGGTCGAGAAGCGCCACCCGGTGTCCCGAACGCGCCAGATCCTCGGCCGCCGTCGCCCCCGAGGGCCCGCCGCCAATCACAACAACATCGAACATCCTCATTCCCCCGCCACCAGTGCCACGCCGCGGTCGCGGCCATGATCAATCACCCGCAGCGCCAGAAGCGCGGCAAGCACGAATAAAGCTGCCTCGACGGCAAAGACCGTGCCAAAGGCGGATGCGTCCTCGCCCAGCACCGCGCGCATCATGTCCACCGAGGCCGCGCCCAACAGTCCGCCAAAGCCCGCCGCAATGGCCTGTGCCGCGCCCCAAAGACCCATCCGCGTGCCTTCACGTGCGCTGCGGCCCTGCCCGGCCAGCGCCATCATCGCGCCGATCGCCGCCACTGCAAACATGCCGTTGAAGAACCCGAGCGCGACGACAGCCGGGACGAATGCCACCGCCGCGCCCGAGGCCCCTAGCAGCGTGATCGCTGCAAGAGCGGTTGCAGAGCCAAGACATCCTGCCACGACCCAGTGCCTGAGCGAGCCGAGCCGGAGCCCGGTCGCGGCAATCCCCACGGTCAGCATCCCCAGAAACACCCCGCCATTCTGCGCCCCCGACAGTTGCGTCGATTGCCCCGGCGTGAAGCCGAGGACGAGACCCGCATAGGGTTCGAGGATGAGTTCCTGCATGAAATAGGCGGTCATCGAGAGAAAGACGAAGATGGTGAACTGCCGCGCCTCGCGCTCTGCCCAGATCTCGGCCAGCCCGGCGCGGAACGCCAGGCGCGCGTCGGTCGTAGGCGGTTGCGCGCCCAGCCGCGCCTCGATCCCCCAGATCGCCAGCGTGGTCAGAAGCACCGCCCCCAGCGCGACGGTTCCGACGATCTCCAGCAGCAGCGCGGGCGTGTAGGGATCCAGGAAATGGCCCACCGTCGTCGCCGTCACGGCGATGCCCGCGATCATCATCAGCCAGGTGATCGTCGCCGCCGCCGCCCGGCGATGCGGCGCACAGGCGGTTGCCAGCAACGCCAGAAGCGAGGTGCCAGAGGCTCCCACGCCCAGCCCGATCAGGGCGTAAGAGGCAATCGAGAGCGCCAGACCGGCGGCAAAGTGATCCTCCATCACCACCACACCCAGCGCCGCGAGATATCCGCCCGCCGCCAGCACCGCCATGCCGCCGATGATCCAGCGGGTGCGATTCCCGCTCGTGTCCGACAGAAATCCCCAGTTGGGCCGGGTGATCTGAATTGCGTAATGCAGCGCCACCAGCATCCCCGGCAGCACCGCCGGCAGCGCCAGTTCGACCACCATCAGCCGGTTGAGCGTCGAGGTGGTCAGCACCACGATGGCGCCAAGGCACATCTGCACCAGCCCCATGCGAAAGATCTGCACCCAGCTGAGGTTCATCCGATCCCTCCGATTCCGCGCAGGGCAAAGGCCGCCACCATCATGCCGCTCACATAAAAGAGGACACCGGTGCCGTTATACCAAGGCGCACGGCCCTTGGGGTCCGACAGCAGCACCCGCATCGCCCAGAATTGCCCGATCAGCAGGGCGCCGATCGCGGCGGCGTGCCAGGGCCGGTCCCAGCCGAGCAAGAGGGCGATCACCCCCAGTTGCGGCAGGGCCATCACCCAGCAGGCGACGCGCGCCGCGCGCTCGGGTCCGAGCGTGACCGGCAGCGAGTTGACGCCGGTCTGCCGGTCGCCCTCCAAGGCCTTGAAATCATTCAGCGTCATGATGCCATGCGCGCCCAGCGCATAGAGGCCCGCCACCACGATAACTGGCCAGGGCGGCGCACCAGCCGCCAGCACGGCAGCCCCGGTGAACCACGGCAATCCCTCATAACAGAGGCCGACCAGACCGGGCCCCCAGACGCCGGAGCGTTTCAGGCGCACGGGCTCTGCCGAATAGGCCCAGGCCGCCAGCACGCCAAACACCGTCGCCCCGAATCCCCAAGGCCCGAGATACGCGCCCATTCCAAGCGCCAGCACCGACATGGCCAGCGCCACCCACAGCCCCCACCGCCCCGGCACACGGCCCGAGGGAATCGGGCGCTGCGGCTCGTTGATGGCATCGACATGCCGGTCGCACCAGTCATTCGCCGCCTGGCTCATGCCGCAAACGATGGGCCCCGCCAGCACCATGCCCAGCACCACCAGACCCCAGTTGCTCGCCGGCGAGACGCCTGACGACACCACGCCGCAGAGATAGGCCCAGATCGGGGGAAACCATGTGATCGGCTTGAGCAGCGTCAGCAGGGCCCGAGGCTCTGGCAGGCGGCGCGATGCATGTAAGTTTTCCGTGACACTCATGGTGTCAATTAAACTATACAATCTTTCCGGAGGGAAGAAGATTCTCGGTCAGTGATGCGCGATCTGCGGCTAGTCGCCGTCCTGCGCGTTCACAAGCCCGTATTTGCGCAGCTTGACATAGAGACTCTGCCGCGACAGGCCCAGCATCTCGGCGGCAGCCACGCGGTTGTTGTTGGTCAGCCGCACGGCGGTCTCGATGCACATCTTTTCCACCACATCTGAGGTGGCCGATACCAGCTCCTTGAGCGAGGCGGTTCCCACCAGATCCATCACGTTGCGCATCGCCTCGTCGCTGACCGCTGCGCCGCTGTCCTGCACCAGCGGGGCATCGCGCGGCGTCACGTCCCGGATGATCAGACCGAAACCGAGGTCGGCAGTTCGCACGCGCAGATTTGCCGCAGAAATGTCCACCGCCGCGCGGGTGCCAACGACACTCTGAAGCGTCGCCGTATAGCTGCGCATCCGGCCCGTCTTGCGGGTGTTGTCAAGAATGAGTTTGAGATCCACCGTGCCACGCGACAGGAAATCCGCCATCGAGCGCCCCTGAACATCACGCAACTGCGCGGCGTCCGCAAGCACGAGGAAGCCCTCATTGGCATCCCGGATCGCGCCATTGCCATCGGTCAGCACGATCGCATCGCTCGACGCCTCGAACAGGGCCGACAGCGACTGCGACGATTCCGGACGGGCGGCATCCTCTTCCTCTATCACTGTCAGGGTGCACAACATCAGAATTTCGCCCGAGGCGCGGAAAAGGTGCGGGATCAGGCGCACCATCCGCCCGTTGCGCCGGACGACCGCCTCAACACCGGTCATGTCGTCCGATGCGGCAGAGGCCTTGAGTTGATCGGCAAAATTGTCTCGCCGCTGGCCCTCAAAGGCCTGCGCAAAGCTGTTGCCGGTCAGCATGTCGCGCTTGGATCCCAAAATATGAGCAGCCGTTGAGTTTATATCCCGAATCCGTCCACTGTCCGGCTCCACCAGCACCAGCGGCGTCTCGGACGCTTCGAGCACGACACGATAACAGGTCTCGACTCCGCGAAGTTTCTCAACCTCCTGCTCCCGCGCGATCTGTTCGCGCACAAGACGTTGCTGGATCTCCGCGAGCGGCTGCATGTCGCGCCCCAGAAGCAGGATCCCCTCTCTGCCGCTCTCCCGATGAAGCGTGTAGCGCACCGGGAATTCCCAATTCGCGTTGTCCTTGTGGTTAAGCTCGATCGGACGCGGCGCAATGCTCGGGTTGGCCCGCATCTGAGCGATGCGCAGCGCGAACTTCTCGCGACTTTCGATCGTCAGAAAACTCTGAAAGTCGCGGTCGATCCAATGATCGAGACAGCCCAGAGAGGGCGCATCAGGACTGACCGAGATCGCTGTCACTGTCAGCGCGTCATCGACAAACACCGCAATGTCAAAGGCCTGCTCTATGAGGCTGTCAACACTCAATGGTTCGGGCATGTTACCCATAAGGGGCTTTCTGGACGGCCTGGTCTCTTTCGTCACGCTCTTACCCCAAGTTGCAATGGCCTTCAGACGGACATCTAAGGGCCCTCATCGATCGACAAAGGCTCGACAACAGATGCAAGTCCGCACCGCATGATCGCTTCTCTCGCCGTCCTGACAGCAAAATCCGCGCCAATTCTCTGTTCAACATCCCTAGATTTAGTAACGATCTGTCCGCCCACAACGATCGGAGGACAAATTCGTCCATTCGCGCGCAGACTCTCTATCAGTTCTGCCATAGGTTCAAGTGTTTTAGCACTACCAGTGGTAATGCCCGTCATGGCAAACCGCCCAGATCCTACAAGATTTTGCAGTTCCCCGGTTTCAAGCCCGATCGCCATATGCACCCAGAGACCATGGCGGCGAAACTGATCCGCAACCACGAATGCGCCAATCGAATGATCCTCGAACTTCGGCACGATCATCAGGATTGACTGCCCCAGAGGGATCGAGCGGTCCACCCAGTTGGTCCGGTCGGATACGCCACGGTTGCGGAACAACGTCTGCAACCGGGACGCCCCGATCGTGACATCAACGAAACTTGCCTTGTCTTGCACCCACATTTCACCCAACAGGCGCGCCGCCTCAGGGACATAGACGTCGTAGATCTGTTCGGTTGAAATCCCGTTGGCCATCATCTTCGCGATCAGATTTTGATAGGCCTGCTCGGACTCTTCTGTCAGCACGGCACACAACCGCACGACCCAATCCCTGTCATCGCGCGGACTGTCCGTGAGGTGCTTTTCCGAGGCTACTTTGCGTAAAGCGGATTCCACAAGAAATCGAATTCCTTCAGTCTTAGGCGAGGCCGTTTCAGAGCCGATACGTTTGACGCCACCCATGCGATATCCTCCCAGACTATCTCTCGTTCTTGCGTCCCTCGGCAAATCACGTCGCCGCGACCCGCACGCAAAATTTGGCAATCTCAACCTTATGCTCTCATTAAACATAATCTGCGCGCGCTGAATTTAAATGTCAAATAATCCTGACACCTTCCGCCAAGGAGGCGCTTATCTCACTAAGACTCCACAGAAAAAGAATTTCCAGATGCAAAGAAAATCAAGTCATACGCGATTCTCTGGAGCTACGATCCAACTTCGGCGAATGTCAGGAAATTACGACATTACGAGACTCCAAGGTGTAAATTATAATTGACACTTTTGCCCTGCAAGCCGTAGCATCAAAGTGCCGAAGACGAGATGGATGAGGAGCACTATGGCCCGGCACGCCCAGAATCAACGCGGCAGAGGGGCGCTCTATACAGCCGAGCAGCGCGCCCGCCGGGATGGCTCGGTCTGGACCTTGGTGCAGGGTATTCTCGCGCCGCTCCAGTTTCTCGTCTTTCTGATCTCGCTGACGCTGGTGCTGCGCTATCTGGCAACCGGCGAGGGCTATGCCCTGGCCACCGCGTCGATCGTGATCAAGACCGGGGTTCTCTACCTCATCATGATCACCGGCGCGATCTGGGAAAAGGTCGTGTTCGGACAGTATCTCTTCGCGCCCGCGTTTTTCTGGGAGGACGTTTTCAGCTTTGGAGTCATTGCCTTGCACAGTGCCTATCTCTGGGCGCTGTGGTCCGGCGCTCTCGGCCCCGAGGGACTGATCGGGCTCGCGCTCGCGGCCTACACCGCCTACGCGATCAACGCCGCACAATTTCTCTGGAAGCTGCGTATGGCGCGCCTTCAGGCGGGAGAAACCGCATGAGCCTCGACACCTGCCCGCCCCCCGCAACGGGGTGCCGCGACGCCCCTCTTCTCAAGCAGCGCGGCCAGCACGAGGTGTTCTGCGGCCTGACCGGAATCATCTGGCTGCACCGCAAGATGCAGGATGCGTTTTTCCTCGTGGTCGGTAGCCGCACCTGCGCGCATCTGCTGCAATCGGCGGCCGGCGTGATGATCTTTGCCGAGCCCCGATTCGGCACGGCGATTCTCGAGGAAACCGATCTGGCGGGCCTCAAGGACGCGCAGGACGAGCTTGAGCGCGAGGTCGCGCGTCTGCTCGCCCGCCGTCCCGACATTCGTCAACTTTTCCTCGTTGGCTCCTGTCCCTCCGAGGTGATCAAGCTTGATCTCGCGCGCGCCGCCGAGCGCCTGACGCTGAAACATACCCCCCATGTGCGGGTGCTCAACTATTCCGGCTCGGGCATCGAGACAACCTTTACCCAAGGCGAGGATGCCTGCCTTGCGTCGATGGTCCCGACCCTTCCCGATCGCACCACCCGCCAGCTGATGCTGGTCGGCGCGCTGCCCGATGTGGTCGAGGATCAGGCCCTTGATCTGCTGGCGCAGATGGGCATCGGCCCGATTTCGGTGCTGCCCGCCAAACGCTCCGACGGGTCGCTGGGCGTTGGCGCAAACACCGTCTTTGCGCTGACCCAGCCCTTCCTTGGCGACACCCTCACCGCCCTCGAGCGGCGCGGCGCGCGCCATATCCCGGCCGCCTTTCCATTTGGCGCCGAGGGCACCACAGCCTGGCTGCGCGCAGTGGCCGATGAATTCGGCGTCGATGACGCCACCTTCGCGCGCGTGACCGCCGCGCCGCGCGCCCGCGCCACACGCGCGGTGGCGCAGGCGGCCGAGACGTTGGCGGGAAAATCGGTGTTCTTCTTTCCCGACAGCCAACTCGAGATCCCGCTCGCGCGCTTCCTGACCCGCGAATGCGGCATGACCGCGCTCGAGGTCGGCACACCCTTCCTGCACAAATCCATCCTCGGTCCGGATCTCGATCTTCTCGCCGAAGGCCCCGTGCTCGCCGAAGGCCAGGATGTCGATCGGCAACTCGATCGCTGCCGCGCCGCGCGCCCCGATCTTACGGTCTGCGGTCTGGGCCTCGCCAATCCGCTCGAGGCCGAGGGTCTGGCGACCAAATGGGCGATCGAACTGGTTTTCACCCCGGTGCATTTCTACGAACAGGCGGGCGATCTGGCCGGGCTCTTCTCGCGCCCGCTGCGCCGCCGCGCGCTGCTGCATCCGGGGGCAAGAGCATGATTGCGTTTCAGCGTTCCGCAAATACTCCGGGGGTCCGGGGGCAGCGCCCCCGGCGCGCGCCATGAAGCTCACACTCTGGACATATGAGGGCCCTCCGCATGTCGGCGCGATGCGCGTCGCCACCGCGATGAAGGGGCTGCATTACGTGCTGCACGCGCCGCAGGGCGATACCTATGCCGACCTGCTCTTCACCATGATCGAGCGGCGCAACCACCGCCCGCCAGTGACCTACACGACCTTTCAGGCCCGCGATCTCGGGGCCGATACCGCAAATCTCTTCAAGACCGCCTGCCAGAACGCCTATGACCGGTTCAAACCCGAGGCGATGATCGTCGGCGCCTCCTGCACCGCCGAACTCATTCAGGATGACCCCGGCGGCATGGCCGAGGCCATGGGGCTGCCGGTGCCGGTCATCGCGCTGGAATTGCCCAGCTACCAGCGCAAGGAAAATTTCGGCGCGGACGAGACCTTCTTCCAGATCACCCGGGCGCTGGCGCGCCCGGTTGAGCGGACAGCACGGATCACCTGCAACCTGATCGGCGCCACCGGCCTTGGCTTTCGCCACCGCGACGATGTGACCGAACTGACCGGGCTCCTGTCGGACATGGGCGTTTCGGTCAATGTCACGGCGCCCTATGGCGCCACCCCCTCGGACATCAAACGCCTCGGGGCGGCTCATTTCAACGTGCTGATGTATCCCGAAACCGGCGAGGCCGCCTGCCGCTGGATGGAGCGCGAACTGGGCCTGCCCTATACCCGCACGGTGCCCATCGGCGTCGGCGCAACCCGTGATTTTCTGGCCGAGGTGAGCACGATCACCGGCCTGCCGGAGCAACTCGACGAGGCCCGCCTCCGCCAGCCGTGGTATGCGGCCAGCGTTGACTCGACCTACCTCACGGCCAAGCGCGTGTTCATTTTCGGCGACGGCACCCATGTCGCCGCCGCCGCCCGCATCGCCCGTGACGAGATGGGTTTCGAGGTGGTGGGCCTTGGCTGCTACAACCGCGAAATGGCCCGCCCGATCCGGGCACTGGCCAAGAGCTATGGGCTGGAGCCGCTGATCACCGACGATTACCTCGAGGTCGAGGCCGCCATCGCCGCCCTCGCCCCCGAAATGATCCTCGGCACCCAGATGGAGCGGATGATCGGCAAGCGGCTGGGGATCCCCTGCGCGGTGATTTCCGCCCCCGTGCATGTTCAGGATTTTCCGGCGCGGTATTCCCCGCAAATGGGCATTGAGGGCGCGAACGTGATCTTTGATACCTGGGTGCATCCGCTGGTGATGGGGCTCGAGGAGCATCTGCTGCACATGTTCCGCGACGATTTCGAATTCCATGATGCGGCAGGTGCCAGCCACCACGGCGCGGCGCCGGTCGCGGTCGGCGCCGGGGGGCCAGCCCCCCAGCCTGCGGCTTCCCCCCGGGGTATTTCAACCAAGAAGAATGAACTGGGCCTGGTGATCTGGCTCGCCGATGCCGAGCGCGAATTGAAGAAGATCCCCTTCTTCGTGCGCGGCAAGGCGCGGCGCAACACCGAGATTTTTGCGGCCGAGAAGGGTCTTTGCGAGATCGGCATCGACACGCTTTACGAGGCAAAGGCACATTATGCGCGATGACGTGATCCCCACGGGCCATAGCGCCCCCGCCTACCGCGTCGTGATCCTGACGCTTGACGCGCATGCCGCAGGGGCCTGTACGCGGGTGGCCGAGCGGATGGCGGCAGAGTTTCCCGGTCTCATCCTCAGGGTTCATGCCGCCGCCGAGTGGGGCGAGAACCCGGCCGCCCTCGCAGCGGCGCGCGGCGATATCGCGCGCGGCGATCTGATTTTTGTCAGCCTGCTCTTTCTCGAGGATCACATCAAGGCGATCCTGCCCGATCTTCAGGCACGGCGCGACAGCTGTGACGCGATGATCGGGATCATTGCGGATGCGCAGATCGTCAAGCTGACGCGGATGGGCACGCTTGATATGGCCGCCCCGGAAAGCGGCATGCGCAAGCTGATGAAGCGGCTGCGCGGCTCCGACAAGCCTTCCGCCGAGTCAGGCGAGAAGAAGATGAAGATGCTGCGCCGCCTGCCGCGCATCCTGAAATTCATTCCCGGCAAGGCGCAGGATCTGCGGGCGTGGTTTCTGGTCATGCAATACTGGCTGGGCAGTTCGGATGACAATATCGAGGCGATGCTGCGGTTTCTCATGTCGCGCTATGGCCATGTCGCCAAATGGCGCGGCCTGACCGCCCGCGCGCCGTTGGAATATCCCGATGTCGGGCTCTATCACCCCGATATCGAGGGCCGGATCACCACCGACCCGGCCGACCTGCCGGTGCCCCGCGGCGCACAGGCCACCGTTGGCCTGCTGCTGATGCGCAGCTATGTGCTGTCTGGCGATGCGGCGCATTATGACAGCGTGATCCGCACCTTCGAAGCACGGGGGCTACGGGTGATTGCCGCCTTTGCCTCGGGTCTGGACGGGCGACCCGCAATCGAGAAATATTTCCGGGGACTGGACGGGACGCGCGTCGATGCTCTGGTCTCGCTCACAGGGTTCAGCCTGGTTGGCGGGCCGGCCTATAATGACAGCGCAGCGGCGGTCAGCGTTCTGGCACGGCTTGACGTGCCCTATGTGGCGGCGCATCCGCTCGAATTTCAGACGCTGCCGCAATGGGCGGGATCGGCCCAGGGTCTCGGGCCGATCGAGACCACCATGCTGGTGGCACTTCCGGAAATCGACGGCGCGACCAATCCCAC
>Ga0100381_1000668_pt1 | contig 34222 bp, 32 predicted proteins | sample CryGeymeta201505_FD_80416 | JGI IMG/M metagenome (GOLD analysis project Ga0100381, IMG submission 80416) | Groundwater microbial communities from Crystal Geyser aquifers in Utah, USA - Crystal Geyser metaG 2015-05 | ecosystem: Environmental > Aquatic > Deep subsurface > Groundwater | place: USA...
AGCAGTCAGCAGTCAGGAGGACGCTGAACGCCAAACGCTGAACGCTGAACGCTTAGTTATGGATGGATTAGTCGGAAGCGTTTCAGGCGACAGGATTATTAAGAGCCATATTGAAGGCAGCCCAAAAGATGCCGAATCCCTCGGCCTTAAACTCGCAGAAGACCTGCTTTTAAAAGGAGCAAAAGAGATTCTTGATGAAGTTTACGGCAAAAACAGCAGGCCTGTTAACGGCGAAATAGCAAGCTAATTGCCATTGCTAATTGCCATTTGGCATGTTATAATGGCAATTAGGAGGTCTCATGAAAGCAACGATTGATAGATTCGGAAGGGTTGTTGTGCCTAAGGACATGCGGGACAGGCTTGGTTTAAGGCCTGGAGCTGAGCTGAATATAGAGGCGCATAATAAGGAAATAGTAATCAAACAAACTGAGCAGGAATCGCCGCTGCACATTGAAGATGGGGTGCTTGTATTTGCAGGAACTGCATTAGGGGATATTACAGAAGGCATTCGCAGGCATCGCGAGGAACGCATTAAAAAGTTATCGTCCATCAAGCGGGTATGACGGTATTTTTTGATACAAGCGTCCTTGTTGCCGCACTTGTCAAACCGCATCCAATGCACAGTCAGGCAATCAACTGGCTCAAACGCGCAAAATCACACAATCTTGATATGATTATATCCTCCCGTACCCTTGCCGAACTGTATGCAGTATTAACAACATTGCCTGTAAGTCCAAAAATTACTCCTGAAATGGCATGGCGGCTTATCAGTGAGAATATAGAAGGAATTGCAACAATAATTTCTCTTTCAAGCTCGGAATATATAGCCACAATAAAACATTTAAGAGACTTGGGACTTTCAGGCGGCATAATATACGATGCCCTTGCCTTCAAGGCCTCCATAAAATCAAACGCAGATAAATTAGTTACTTTTAACGTTTCTGACTTTAAACGCTTATTGACTGATGAAAAGATACAGATTCTCTCGCCATGAGGGGAATGGTTTGACTGGAAAAGACATCCGGTCTGTGAATGGAGAAATAGCGAGTTAAATGTCATATGGCATGTTATAAACTAATTAGGAGGAATAAGGTATGGAAGGAACGATTGCTCAATTCAGAAGATTTCTTGCGATCAATATTTTTATTGTCCTTATGATAGCTTCCGGAATTTGTTTGCTAATTTCATCTGCTCAGGCGATTGAAAAGGAACCAATTGGATTTAGGTCCCTAGAATGGGGCAATGCGCCTGATAGTAAAACATCGCCTTTTGAGCTTTGCTATGATAAATATATTTCTTCTAGAGAAAAATTGGGCGGTCAAAATGATATGTGGCTGGGAGCTGCACCACTGACAAGAATGGGTTACTGTTTTATGAATGGGAAAGAATTCTTCCAAGTTTATATTCACACCGAAAGCAGAGATTTCGATGAACTTAAAGCTGCTGTTTTTAAACAGTACGGTACTCCTACTATAACGGATATCTCCGGATTATCAGAATATAGCAAGGTTCAAATCTACAAATGGTTGTGGAAAAATGTTCGGGTTGAACTTCAAGTATCCCGCTATAAAGGGTGGCTTAAAATCATAAATACAACTCTTAAGGAAAAGGGAATGTCTCCAGGCAGGGATTCCGGCTTTTAGTTTTCAATACCCAAAAAATAACATATTAATTAATTCTTGCACATTGTAAGGCATATTTTTACCCTTAATTTACTCGTGCTGCTCCGTTCGCCATACCTCTATCACATCAATACGGACATTTTTCTATAAGTCATATTTATTCTCTCTGATGAGTATTTGAAATGTTGCAATTACTTATGGAACTGATGCTTCGTTATTTAATAATTTGCGTAATATTTCCTCATCATCTCTTATAGCCACTTCAAGTGGATGATTTACTTTCGATGAACCATGTGCAAATTTATTTCTTACATTATAAAAATTGATAAGATTTGTAATAAAACTGGGAGGACAACGATCCGGATAAAAACAGTCCAAAAGTGCCCTATTAAATGCTTTTATCTGTTGCATCTCTGATGGAGTCATTTGTTTATATTTTTTTAATTCCAAGCGTGGCAGTTTATTTTTCACAAACCAATTTATCGGGGTGGGTAGGAAACAAGTTCTCTTCCGGCCAAGATAAGAGTATAGCGTTGGCATTTTGATTAACTTATTGAGATAGCTTATTGGATCCTGATCGAACTCAATTTGAAACTGACTCAGCTCTCTTTTTATTTCTAAACATAAAGATGTGATTTCGTCACCGCCCCACAGGAGATCATCTTTTATGAATTCAGAGAGGCTGACTTTTAATTTTCCCTCTATTTTCTGCGCTAGGATAAGAGCAGTTGGAGTTTTATCTCTTTTCTTACACTCTCCCTTACAGTAAAGAGATTCAAGAAGATTACTAATCCATATTAGATTCTGAAGAGAATATATAACACGGCCTTCGCAGAGATGCAATAATGAATAGAGGCATTGTTGTATCCTATTACTAGCCGTGTTATTTATTGGCATAGGCTGTAACCATTGCACGGTTTCCCGTAATGGAACTCTCATAATTTTCAACTTTTTGCAGCAATGGTTCATACGATCAAAGGGGAAAATAAGGGTTATAGGGTATTTTTCGGTGTCACCATGCCACATATTATCCGTACTATCTAATGTAAAATAAGTATCATTAAGGCAGATACACCCCGGCAATGATAAATTTAGAGCTAAAAAGATTTGATAAATGCAATATTTTAAATATTTATCAACCCTGTCTCCATATTCAAAAGGTCCAGAAAAGCTGCCGGATATAACGATGGTGTTCGACTCATTATAATTATTAAGATGTGCATTGTCATTTTCAGGATAAGCCCAACCAAGCATTTCTTTTTCTTCATTACTTTTAAGCGATTCCAATTGTTTTTCAAACAACTCAATCTCTCGTAGGTATTTCATCTCCCGAGCGTAATAGTTTGCAGCAAATCTCCCCATCTCTCTCCAATCAATTTCGAAATGTACCTCTTCATCATTAATAGCTAAAGCAAACTTATTAAATAACGAAATAATATCATCATTCCAAAGTTCATCTTTATATGCTATGTCATAGTGGTCTGAATTGTTGAATATACTTGTGGCGTTTTTGATATAAAGTTGAAAATTAATCATAGACATGCTTGAATGTAGAAACAACCAAAAACAAGAGGCAATACTTCCCTCAAAAAACTTCCTCCAGTCTTAATTTTTACAACTGCCCTTTTTCTATCTTCTCCCTTATCCTCTTTGCCTTCTGAGGCATTGCCTTATAAAAGAATTCCATCTGTGCTTCAAGCCATTGCATTTTGAGCTTTACCGGCTTTTTCCTGTAAGCTTCAATTTCTTCTTTTGTCCTGTAATATAAGAGCGGGCTATTTTTCATTCTTCCATTCTCTCATAATTTTCTTTAAATGAAAAGCATCGGCTTCATCCTGAGGCCTGCTTGTTTTTTCCTTCATTGCAATTAGCTCTTTTACGGGGACAACCGGAATTGTTACATCTTCAAACTTAAATTTTTTCCTAAATTTATATACTTCTTCAAAGTCAAAGGGTTCCTCAATAAAAACATCAAGAATTAAGAAGGGATTCTGGGGATCATAAAGACTAAAGACAGTCATGTTCTTAGTCTCTGCCCATTCTTTTCTTTTTTGGTCATTGGAAAGGTCGTCAAGTCTTACGGGAATTTTCGGTTTCAAGCCGAGCGCTTTTGCAACTTCAATAAACTTATGTAGATTCTCCTTATCAAGAGCCAAGACCATATCTATATCTGCTGTTGCTCTTTCTATTCCGTAGAGATTGACTGCCATACCGCCAACAACAAGATACCTTACATGGTTTACATTAAGCTGAGAAAATAATTTTTTAAAAATCCGCATGGGGTATCCTATTTTGCAACAATCCTCAAAAATTTCCTCTTCCCTGCCTTGAAAAGATAATCACCTTTTTTTAGTTTTGCGCCAGGATTGCCGCATTTCTTATCATCAATAAAAACTCCGCCCTGTTTTATAAGCCGCATTGCCTCGCTTGTGCTTGAACATAACCCTGAAAGCTTCATAATCTTCGGCACCCACATCTCATCCTCTTCCCACTTAAGCTCAAAAACAGGAATCTCATCAGGCATTCCCTTGTCTTTAAAAATATGCCCGAACTCTTCTTTAGCTTTCAAGGCAGCCTCCTTTCCCCAGTATCTTTCCACAATCTCCAGTGCCAGATTTTCTTTAGCAGTCTTTGGATGCACTGTGCCATTTTCCATTCCTTTTTTAAGTGCGCTGAGTTTATCAATTGATATATGGCTCAGAAGTTCATAGTACCTTAGCATGAGGGTATCGTTTATTGACATTACCTTTCCGAACATATCCTTTGGAGGCTCTGTGATTCCTATGTAATTGCCAAGACTCTTTGACATCTTGTTTACCCCGTCGAGTCCTTCAAGCAAGGGCATGAGGACAACAGCCTGTTCTTCTACCCCCATTTTCCTCTGCAAAGTTCTTCCCATAAGTATATTGAACTTCTGGTCTGTGCCTCCGAGTTCAACATCTGCTTTAAGATGAACAGAGTCGTAACCCTGAAACAGCGGATAATAGAATTCAAGTATTGTTATGTCCTGCTGGTTTTCAAATCTTTTTTTGAAATCCTCCCTTTCAAGCATCCTTGCAACTGTCTGCATTGAACCAAGACCGACAATATCCATTACGCTCATCTTTGTGAGCCACTCGCTGTTGAACATGACCTTTGTTTTTTCTGAATTCAGTATCTTGAAAACCTGTTTTTTATAGGTCTCTGCATTATTCCTGACATCTTCCTTTGTAAGCGGCTTTCTCGTCTCAGACCTGCCGGTAGGGTCTCCAATCATTCCTGTGAAATCACCGATAATAAATAATATCTCATGCCCCAGTTCCTGAAACTGCCTCATCTTTTCAAGCAGCACAGTATGCCCAAGGTGAATATCAGGCGCAGTTGGGTCAAACCCTGCCTTTATCCTTAAAGGCGTGTTCTTTTCCGCAGACTTCTCAAGTTTGGCAAGAAGCTCTTTTTCGCTGATTACCTCAACAGCCCCTCTTTTGATTATCTCAAGTTGCTTCTCAGGCGTAAGCATGGAAATTATGATAACCCCTCATGGTAATGGTAGTCAATTCGTCAATTTCAAAACTTTGCTATAATCTCTTTATAACCACGAAAAATTATCAGGAGGATAAGATGAAGAAATCATTTGGCCCGAGGACGCTGATTTACCCGACCCCTGTCTGGGTTATTGGAACTTATGACAAGGCCGGGAAGTCTAATGTTATGACTATTGCATGGGGAGGGCTCTGCTGTTCCAAGCCCCCCTGCGTAGCGATTTCCATAAGGAAGGCAACCTATACTTACGGGAATATTATTGAGCGGAAAGCATTTACGGTAAATGTTCCGTCCGAGGCATACGCCAAAGAGTCTGACTATTTTGGAATGGTCTCAGGAAAAGATACGGACAAATTTGCAGCCGCAGGACTTACTCCGGCAAAGAGCGGCCTGGTTGACGCCCCTTATGTAAAGGAATTTCCTTTGATTCTGGAGTGCAAAGTAATCAACATTATAGAAATCGGGCTGCATACCCAGTTTATAGGAGAAATCATTGATGTTAAGGCTGAGGAATCTGTGCTTAATGAAAAAGGATTTCCGGATATAGAAAAAGTAAAGCCGATACTCTTTAGTCCAGAGATGCGCGCTTATTACAAAGTCGGCGGCTATCTTGGCGAGGCGTTTTCCATTGGGAAGGCGCTGCAATCCCTTCGCAGCTGACCACGGCGCAGCGTTATATATGCTAAAATAAAAAATGAAGTTTCACGATATACATGAAGAATGCGGAGTCTTCGGGGTTTACGGACATCCCGAGGCGTCCAACCTAACATATCTCGGCTTATATGCGCTCCAGCACCGGGGGCAGGAAGGCGCAGGCATTTGCGCATCTGACGGAAAACATCTTCATCTGGACAAATCAATGGGGCTTGTAGCTGACATCTTCAGCGAAAAACGACTTAAGAAACTCCCGGGACATCTTGCAATAGGCCATAACCGCTACTCAACCGCAGGGAGCAGCGTATTAAAAAATGTCCAGCCAATAGTGGCAAACTTTGCATTAGGCTCGCTTGCAATAGCGCATAACGGAAACCTTGTAAATGCGGCAGAACTCAGGGAAGAGCTTGAAAAAGAAGGCGCGATATTCCAGTCAACATCTGACAGCGAGGTAATAGTTCATCTGATTGCGCATTCAAAAATAGGGGATTTCTATGAAAGGGTTATTGATGCGGTAAAGCAGGTTCGCGGCGCATTCAGCCTTCTCATTCTCAGGGAAAATGAACTGATTGCTGTGAGAGACCCCTACGGCGTGAGGCCTTTAAGCCTGGGCAGGGTTGACGGCGCATACGTAATCGCATCTGAGACGTGCGCTCTTGACCTGATTAGCGCTGAATATATCAGGGACATAGAGCCCGGAGAACTTCTGATTATAAATGAGCACGGCCTAAATTCAATGAAGCCTCTGAATGCTCCGAGGCTTGCGTCCTGCATATTTGAGTTCATATATTTTTCAAGGCCTGACAGTTATATATTCGGCAGACAGAACGTCAATGATATAAGAAAAAAACTTGGCGTTCAGCTTGCAAAAGAATCCCATGTTGACGCCGACCTCGTAATCCCTGTCCCTGATTCAGGGGTTCCTGCGGCATTGGGATTCTCAGAGGAGAGCCGCATCCCGTTTGATTTCGGACTCATAAGAAACCATTATGTTGGAAGGACCTTTATAGAGCCGAAACAGAACATAAGACATTTTGGCGTTAAGATAAAACTTAATCCAGTAAGAAAACTCCTTGAAGGCAAACGTGTAATAGTAGTAGATGATTCTATTGTCAGAGGCACAACAAGCAAAAAGATTGTCAAGATGCTCCATGAGGGCGGCGGCGCAAAAGAGGTTCACATGAGGATAAGCTCTCCACCGATAATAGGGCCGTGTTTTTATGGCATTGACACGCCTACAAGGCAGGAATTGATTGCCTCTACCTATAAAACAGAAGAGATAAGAAAATATATAACCGCAGATACTCTTGAATATCTCAGTCTCGAAGGGCTTAAAGGCATCGTGCCTGAATCGCATAACTTCTGCACGGCATGTTTTGATAACAACTATCCGATAAGTTTTCCGGGCGAGCGCCTGGCGCAGATGGAGCTTTTTCTTAAGTAGATTATTTCCCTTCGCACCACTGCCTTGCATTCTGGAAAAGCCTGAGCCACGGCGACGCCTTGAGTTCTTTCTTCCAGTCTTCCGGCATCCACGCCCATTGCCATTTGAGAAAGGTCCTTTCAGGGTGCGGCATTATCGCAAGGTGCCTTCCGTCTGGGGAGCATAAAGCGGCAATGCCGTTTACAGAGCCGTTTGGATTGAATGGATAGGCGGCTGTAACCTTTCCGTCATCATCAACATAGCGCACAGGAGCAAGGGAATCTTTCTCCACCTTTTTGAGGATGTCTTCCTTCGGGAAATAAGCCCTTCCCTCTCCATGCGCAACCCATATTCCCAGAGTAGAGCCTTCCATCCCCTTAAGCATAATTGAAGGACTCGGGAATATTTTCACCGCAGAAAATCTTGACTCAAACCTTCCTGAGACATTATGGATAAACCTCGGCTGGCATTTATCTTCAATCCCCTGCCACGGAATCCATCCAAGCAATGCCGCAAGCTGACATCCGTTGCATACGCTAAGACTGAATGTGTCAGGCCTGCCGTAAAATTTCCGAAACTGTTCGTAAATCTTTTTATTGAACTTTATGACGCCGGCCCATCCCTTTGCGGAGTCAAGCACATCTGCGTAGCTGAAGCCGCCTACAAATGCCATGCCCCTGAATTTGTCAAGATTCACCTTGCCTTCAAGGAAATCAGTCATTGTGGTATCCCAGACGTCAAACCCCGCCTGATAAAATGCTGACGCCATCTCCCTGTCGCTGTTGCTTCCTTCCTCGCGGATAATTGCAACAGAAGGTTTTTCAAATCCCCCCATCCCCCCTTTTCTAAAGGGGGGCGAGGGGGGATTTGGTTTGAAAGTGACTTTGTATTTCGGCCCGGTCCTGTCATAAATATTCTTCTTTTCCTCATCAGCGCAATCCGGATTCATCTGAAGCCTTTCAAGCTGATAACTCGTCTCTTCCCATATCCCCCTCAAAATTCTCATATCCTCGTCTAAAACAGTAATGCGTGATGCGTGATGCGTGATGAGATTTATTTTGATTCTTTTTTCGGCAGTTGTTTTACCAATAACCTGATGCGGTATTTTCTGTTTCTTGAGTTCTGCTGTTATCTTTTTCTCATTTTTTGGAAGATATTCAATAACAAGTCCGAGTTCTTCGGAAAATAAGCTGGCAAGCGCGGAAGTCACCCCCCCTTCTCTCCCCCCCTTGGCAAGGGGGGGATGGGGGGGTGGTGTTTGTTCCACCTCTACTTCCATCCCGCAATTTCCTGAAAACGCCATCTCAAGAATTGTTGTGATTAATCCTCCGTCACTCCTGTCGTGCCCTGAAAGGATTAAGTCTTTTGATATGAGTTCCTGAATTGCGTTGAAAACCAACTTCAGTAATTTCGGGTCATCAACATCAGGCGCTTCATTGCCAATCTGGCTATAAACCTGTGCAAGCGAAGTTCCGCCAAGCCTGTTTTTGCCGTTGCCTAAATCAATGAAGAGCAACTTGCTCTTGCCCGGTTGTTTTATATCCGGCGTTATTACTTTTGTTATGTCAGGACATGTCGCATACACAGAGATTACGAGCGTCCCCGGCGATTTGACAATCTCTGTAGTCGGGGACAGTCCCGATTCTACAACCCCCTTTAATTCCCCCTTAACAAAGGGGGATTCAGGGGGTTGTGTCCGTAAATCTGGGACAGTCCCCTTCTCTATTTGACTGCTGACTGCCGACAGCTGACTGCTTTTTACAACTGCCGCCATTGAAAGGCTGTCTTTTCCGCCGTCAATTGCAATGCCAAGCTCAAGCATTATATCTCTTACTGCAACTGCCGCATCATAAAGCCTTGCGCCTTCACCCGGAAGTTTTGCCGCCCACATCCAGTTGCCGGAGCATTTTATATCTTCCAGTGCGCTTATCTTGGCCCATACAATATTTGTTAATGCCTCTCCAACAGAAAGTCTGGCCATCGCAGCAGGATTAATCAGTGTCTTTATCGGCTGCTCGCCTATTGAAATCGCAGCGCCGGTATATTTATTTTGATTATTGGCGAAATGACTCTGGGCAATAACAGCCGCATCAGATACTGTAAGATGCAAGGGCCCTGCGCACTGTTGTCTTGCAATGAGCCCTGTAACGCTCCTGTCAACCTTGTTTGTGAGAAACCTCTTTGAGCCTACTGATACAAGCCTCAGAACTCTGTCCAGCGCATCACGAACATTAATCTCTCCTTCACTTCCTTTTAGTAAAGTAATCCCCCCTAACCCCCCTTTAGTAAAGGGGGGGATGGGGGATTTGTCAGAGGGGTATGAGGGGATTTTAAGAGGCTCAAGTTTCGTCTGAATCCTTTCAAATTTGAATGTCTTCTGAGGCATGTCGCCGAGTATTTTTTTAAGGTCCAGATTTACAGGCGCGCTTCCGTCATTTTCATCATGAAGCACAATGTATCCGTCGCCTGTAATCTGTCCTATGAATGAGAATGGAACCTTTTCTCTTCTGCAAAGTTCTTCAAATATATCTGCCTTTTCTGGTTTGATGAGAAGCGCATTCAGCTCCTGATATTCTGCGCCCCAGAGTTCAAGAACAGAAAGGGTGTTGTCTCCAACCTGAATCTTTCTTATCTCAATCTTTGCGCCTGCAGGATAGATTATCTCTTTTACGACATTGCAGTTCCCGCCTGCTCCCTGGTCGTGGATGCTTATTATCGGATTATCACTGCCCAGCTCAACGCAGGCCCTTATTACCCTGTTAAGTTTCTGCTCCATCTCAGCATCCCCGCGCTGAACAGCATTGAAATCAAGCTCTGCAATGTTTTCTCCCTGAATCATGCTTGATGCAGCGCCGCCTCCCATTCCAATCCTGTATGCCGGGCCCCCTATCTTTGTGACAAGCATTCCCTTTTCAGGCTGTTCCTTTTCAATATGCCTTGCATCCATCTGGCCGATTCCGGCAGTGAACATGATGGGCTTAATCCATTCTCTTCTTTCTCCGTCTGGAAGCCTCATCCCGAATGACCGTGTGAAGCCCTGAATAACCGGCTCGCCGAATTTGTTGCCGTAATCGGATGCGCCGTTGCTCGCCTCAATCTCTATCTGCAAAGGCGCTGCCAGGTTATCGGGATACTCAAATGATTCATCTTCCCATTGGAGCTTATATCCCGGGATTCTCAGGTTTCCCACGCAGTATGCTGCTGTGCCTGCCATAACATGGGCGCCTCTTCCGGTTGCCTGAACATCCCTAATCCTGCCGCCTGTTCCAGTCTCAGCTCCGGGAAATGGCGCAACGCCGCTCGGAAAGTTATGCGTCTCTGCCGTAAAGATTACGTGATATTTCAGGGCTGCCTCTTTGAATCTTGAATGCCTTCCGACATTCTCAGGTATTATCGCCTTAATCTCATATCCCTTAATGCCGCTTGAATTGTCCTTGAATGCAATCACGCTGTTATTGGGATGTGTCTTTAACGGCTGTTTTATAATCTGCATCAGGTTTTCAGGAATCTCTTTTCCGTCTATAATCAGTTTCCCCCTGAAAAACCAGTGGCGTGAATGTTCGCTGTTTGACTGGCTCAAATCAAAGCATTCAACATTTGTCGGGTTGCGTTTAAGGTCTTTTACAAATAGGTTGTAGTAATATTCTATGTCCCGGTCATCAAGCCCGAGGCCCATCTCTGTGTTTATCTTTCTTAATGCAGATACGCCTTTCTCAATTAAGGGCACCACATAAGCAGGCTCAGGCTTAATCCCTGTCTCAAACGTCTCCAGAGTTTCAGGATACGGACACTCGGTCATACGGTCGTAAACAAGTTCAAGAAAACGTTGAATGAGTGAATGAGTGAATGGGTTAATAGAGGAACTGGACAGCCTGTATCTTCTGGAACGTTCTATTCTCGTAATCTTCTTCAATCCACATGCATGGCATATAGATACAGCATTCGTTGACCATGCTGTTGTGAAGTTCATGCGGGGGCCTACCTCGAACACCACCCCCCCTTCGCTCCCCCCCTTACCAAGGGGGGGATGGGGGGGTAAGGTTGTGCTAAGCGTTAAAAAACTTTCTCCTGAAAAATTCTCAGGCTCAAAGGTTTCTGTTAGAAGCCATTTGAGGGTATTCAGTTCTTTACTTGTAAGCGGAGCAGTTGCCTCAATATTGAAGCAGTGCTCTGTCTCTATATCATTAATATCAGATGCAACGCACTGCCTGAGAATCTGAAGAAGATTTTTCTTCTTTGTCTCAGAAAGCGCCGGTTTTCGGTAGAAATGCAGCAACCCCATAGCATTGAATTATAACATGGGATAAAAAGCTTTTTGGCTGCTTTTCAAACTCTGAGACTTTGCCGCTCTGACACTTTGGCGCTATTGCATTCGGTCTTGCCTTTTTGAGGAGGGAGGGATAAGATAGGGGAAATTTTGGGAAACAGTCTTTATATCAAAATGAAAGACCTGACCCCCAAAAGCAAAAGCAAAAGTGTTGCGCCATAATTCAAAAGGTTGGCTCTTATTTGGTAGCGTTGGACAGATAAAAAGACATAAAATTAGTTAATTGCCCGATTCCAGTAAAATGACAAGAAGAGAAACAAAGAATATAACAGGTCTTACAAGGATTGAGGGCATTCCCTATCACGATGCGTGGGTAGGTTTTATCTGTCTTTCTTGTGGCTTACCCAATAACATTCGTATCGGGCTTCAGCTTTTAGACCCTAAAACCACATACGAAACTGCTGAATGGAAATGCAGTAAATGTGGTTATTTGCATTCAAAAAACTCCGACTTGCCCTTTGAAAATTGGAGTGAAGATTTTACCGTTGCAGAATCAATAAAAGCTCAGAGATTTTGGGAGGCATTTTTCAGAATAGCTACAGAGTACCCCGAATCATACTGGAAGCAATGCAATGCTTGCGGCCGAATTTTGCCCTTTGCTGCATTTAGCAAACATTCAGGGTGGGTGCCGCTTGAAAGGCAAATGGAATGCAGGAGCTGTAAAGGTGCAATAAATGCAGTGCTGAACCCGAAACGAACCAGAGAGCAATTACACGAATCATCGGTCAGGAGAAGGATTGCCGATTTATTGCTGGAAGGGGAAAACGAAACGATTGATATAGCGGATTTATTTAAAAGATTTGGCAGTCGTTGCTTTAAGACAAAGCAACCGCTTGATATTAAGAAAAGGGATACTTGGGCAATTGACCATATTTTGCCTTCAAGATGGCTCTATCCTTTGACAAAAGAAAATGCAGCATTGTTATCAACTGAAGCGAACAACAATAAACGAGATAAATGGCCCAGTGAGTTTTATACCAACAACGAATTGATTGAACTTGCAAAAATAACGGGAGCAGATTTAGGATTGTTATCCAGCAAAACCCCTATTATCAATACCGACATCAATGTCGGTAGATGTGTAGAGCGGTATTTGCAAGTAAGGGAAAAGTCTCATCTGCCGAAAAGAATCAATGAGTTAAAAAAAATCCTGAAAGATTACAATCTTGTCGATAAACTGTCTCATAAGAATAAAAAGTTGTTAGGGTTTGCCAAATAAATTTTACTGCAAAACTAAATACTGGTGTGAAGTGACAGTCCCCTTATCGCGTATGCCGTGCGACTCGCAATGCTCTACGTTTTCTACAAACAAATCAACGATATTAAACCAGCGTTTGCTTACCTTTTTTAATTCCTCTGCCATATCACATTTTACGCTTTTTCCCAAATGCAAAACGCAAACTCCGCCTCGTTTCAGTCGCTCTCTGGATTGTCTGAAGATGCTTTCATAAATTGTAAAGTCCTTTTTCTGCCTTTCTTCAATATATGAGTTTATCTGATATTTAAAATCATTTTCTGACCATCCGCTAAACCAAATCCTTATCCAGTTGGCAAGATAAAACCTTGTGCTGTCAAAGAATGGAGGAGAAGTAATAACCGCGTCAAGATTATTTATTTCTTGCGGCCAGATAGATGTTGAATCTTGATTGTAGATTTTCCCGGAAATAAAATTCAAAGGCAATTCTACTTGCAATGCTCTTTCAACTTTTTCGGTGAGATTTTTGATTAGGCTTTTATAAACAAATTCTCCCTGCGGTGCATAAGGGACAATCGGATGCGACCGTCTGCTCAAAGCATACGGCCTGTTGCCGTGTAGAATATGAAGCAAAGAAGATATAACAAGCATTCGGCTTGGATTTTTAGGATAATTTAGTTTTAAAAATCTCCTTGCCAGCAAAATTTCTTTGAGTGTTTTTTCCTCATAATATTCAGCAAGCTTTTTGTTAAAGCCGAAATGCTTCGCTTCATTCAATTCTTCCTTTGTGCAGCCATTTTGCTCTATGAATTCTGCAATCTGCTGAATGTAATTTAAACACTCATTTTTTTTATGTATGCTAATCTTAGCAGTTGAAATGTAGTAAGCGGGTATGCTGATGTCAAACCCGTAAGGTTTTCTTCCGTTTAATGCTGCCTCAAAAGGAATCGTCCCCACTCCCGAAAATGGGTCAAGAACACTGCCGTTTTCCGGGACAAATGTTTTGACAAGGTGATGGGCGATAGATGCCTTTAATTTTCCTTGATAAGAGCAAAGCGAATGAAGAGGATGTCCCCAGTTTCTTTTGGAGTAGGGGAGTTTTTGGTAAGGCAGATTATTTTTAAAATGCTCCCAATTCCCAAGATTGAAGATTTGTATCTTCTGTTTTTTCTCTGGCGTGTATGTTGATTTTTTGAATTCTAACACCAGCAGCGTTTGGCTCAATACTTCCTTATTTCTTGACCTCCGTTTTCTTAAAAGTTTTTTCTCATTTAATTCATATCCAAGTGCAGCCAATAGTTCAATCAGAATATCATCGGTCTTAATGTGGACATTGGCAAAAATAGAATCGCCAATATCAATCAAAATTTTTGCTCGGTCTTTTAAGTGTTCCCGCAGCTTTGAAAAAATGGCATACATTTCTTCGAAATAACTTTTCGCCATTATCGGAATACGCTGGTCGTATGATTTTTTATGCAGTTTTACAATGGTGTCATTTAGTAATTGATTTTTAGTCATTATGTCCGTTCCGCTGTTGCCCGAAGTATCTTTTTTAACATCATTAATTCCGCTGGTAAGCGCCTGGTCACGGAAAAATCGCAAGTCGTTTTCAAGCTGGATGTATCGTAAAAACCACAGTTCCAGCTTAGTGTTTCTAAAATAATTTGTTCCGTTAAGATAGGGAGGACTTGTAATAACAGCGTCAATCTCTAAGTCGTTTACCAAATCAATATTTTTGGCATTGGCAAGAATCATTTCCGGTGTCGTTTTTAACACAAACTCTAAATTGAGAATGTCATTGGCTATCTCTTTTAATTTGTTTGGTAAAAAATTTTCTAATTCAACCTTTTCTTTTTCCAGTTCTTTTTTAGTCTTAAACCGAACATCACCCGCCTTTTTTAAAAATGAAACGGGAATTAAGGCGGCCAAAACAGCAATGGTAATAGTATCCGCCAGTAGCTCATCTTCCAATTTTACAATGTCAATAAATGAACGCAAACGAAGCAGTTGGCTGAGAACGCTACTCTCAAAATATTTGCTGCTACCGAAAATTAGGTTATAACTTTCTTTCAAATACTTATCTTCCTCAAAATTTTCAATCCTCTCAATAACTTGTCCAGCAATTTGATTTACCTTATCGGATAACTGTTTTCGCATTGCAGAACTTGATTTCAGAATTTTGATTTTTGTCTGTATGAGAAATTGAAGAAGCGGATTGATTTCCGAATAAACAGTTTTTACATTTAATTTATCGGCAGCAAAAATGGTGGTTCCAGTTCCAACAAAGGGGTCGTAAATACAAGCCACTTTCTTACAATAGTTGTTGATGAGCGATTTTACAAACTCAGGAGAATAACCTTCAATAAAAGGATACCATCTCTGAAAAGGAATTGACTTGCTGTTGACAAAGGTTACATCCTTTGGATTAATGATAGAAAACTCGTTAAGATTCTTTTTGATTAAGCGTTTGACAACTTGATTGAGCGACCTCTCCTCTTTCTCGGCGAACAGCACTAATTGCTTGTAACTTTTGATGCCGATTAATTCTCTTAACTCCTCGCTGCTTAATCCTTTTATTTTCGTGTAATAGGGTGCCTCTGGTTCATTGAATGCTAATGTGATTGATTTTTCTTTTGAGTCCTCGGATGGATAGTCGCCAAAGTAAATGGATTTGAAGTATTGTCCCATAGAGAATATCCCCCCTATAATTTATGAAAAAACTGATATATTATGATAGTTATTTCATAAAATTTTGTCAATGGGGAAATGCGGGGAGTGGAGCAGATCAAAAGTCAGAAGTGCGGAGGCGACTCTCCGCTCACGCTGCGGAAAAACCAACCGCCTTACGACTCGAATCTAAGAATATTAAGGTTATGGATATTTTTGAAGTGTTTGTAATTTGCAGTTGCGAGGGAAGAGCCTTTTGTAATGGCAGTTGCGGCTATGAGCGCATCAACGGTTCCCAATCCATCGGAAAGCGCATGCTTCTCAAGCATATACATTGCCTTTTCAGAAATCCTTTCGTCCGGATAAATCACTGACGATATATTTCTTCTTATGAATTCTTTTACGGCTTTTAGCTCTTCCTTGTTAAGACATCCCTGTATCAGTTCCATTACAGCAAGGGAGCTTACTGCTCTGTCGGGATAAGAAATATCTGTTATGAAATCCCGCGCTGCCGGATTTCCTCTGAAAAACCAGATAAGGACATCTGTATCAAATATTATCTTTGGTATCTTTCCTTCCTCCGTTCATTGAGCCATTTTGACACGTCTTTTATATCCTTCCTGTTTTTCCAGATACCGAATCCTACGGGATTAAATTGTTCCTCAACTGTCCCTATAGGTTTCAGAACAGCGATGGATTTTCCCCGCAGTGTTATAACCACTTCATCGCCTTTTCTGACGCTTCCGAGGATTGCAGATGCCCTGTTTCTGAGTTCTTTTGCGGTTGCCGTTTTCATAAATAATCACCTCAAAGTATATATTTTAAAGTATACACTTTACTAATCAGGAAGTCAACTGACGGCTCCCCTGATAGTTATATGGAGATTACCCGAACACCCTCTTAAAAATATAGTCCACGTTCTTGAGATAATATTTAAGGTCAAAGATTTTTTTTATCTCTTTTGAAGAGAGGTGTTTCTTGACGTCTTTATCCTTCAATAATAATTTTTTGAATTCAATTCCCTTCTTCCAGCTCTGCATAGCATTCCTCTGAACAAGCTCATACGCATCCTCACGGCTCATTCCCGTTGAAGTAAGGCTCAGAAGAACACGCTGAGAATTATAGAGGCCGTAACTGCGGTTCATATTTTTAAGCATCCTGTCAGGATATACATGGAGTCCCTCAAGAATGCCATTAAGCCTGTTAAGCATATAATCAACGAGTATCGTGCTGTCGGGAATAATCACCCGCTCAACAGATGAATGAGAGATATCGCGCTCATGCCAAAGCGCAATGTCTTCAAGCCCTGCCATCGCATTTGAGCGGACCAGCCTCGCAAGCCCTGAGAGGTTCTCACATCCGACAGGGTTTCTCTTATGCGGCATTGCCGACGAGCCCTTCTGCCCTTTCGTGAAAGGCTCCTCTGCCTCAAGCACCTCTGTCCTTTGCAAATGCCTTATCTCAATAGAGATTTTTTCTATTGACGCTGCAATGAGCGCAAGGGTTGTGAGGTATTCTGCATGCCTGTCTCTCTGGACCACCTGTGTTGCAACCGGTTCAGGTTTCAGGCCGAGTTTTTTACATACCTTTTCTTCTATCTTTGGAGTGATATTTGAGAATGTGCCGACGGCTCCGGAAAACTTGCCTATGCTCACAATATCCTTAGCCCTCTTCATCCGGGCGGTATTCCTCTTCATTTCTTCGTACCAGAGAGCAAATTTAAGCCCGAAGGTCATTGGCTCTGCATGAACTCCGTGGCTCCTTCCTATTACAGGAGTATTTTTATATTTGTCCGCCTGTTTTTTAAGCACAGGCATCAGCTCCTTTAGGTCTTTAAGAATAATGTCTGCCGCCTCTTTCATGAGGAGCGAGAGTGCGGTATCAATAACATCGGATGAGGTCAATCCCTTATGAATGAACCTTGACTCATGACCTACATTTTCTGCGACTGACGTGAGGAATGCAATAACATCGTGCTTAACAACGCTTTCTATTTCGTCAATTCTTTTTACGTCGAACTTTGCCTTTTTCTTTATTTTTGCGACTGCATCAACGGGTATCTCTGCAAGTTCTGCCCAGGCCTCGCAGACTGCTATTTCAACATCAAGCCATTTCTGAAATTTGTTTTCAGGCTCCCAGAGCTTTCCCATGACCGGCCTTGTATAACGCAGTATCATAATTGTCTCCTTCTATTAAAAATTATATGAAAGAATGTCATATTCTACCCATACAATCTCAATTTTTCCATCATAACCCCCTTAATCCCCCTTAACAAAGGGGGAATTTGGGGGTTGTGCCCATTACGCCTTTTTCTGCTGAGATGTTATTCCCCTGGCGATTTTGTCCAGTATGCCGTTTATAAATGCCGCTGATTCTGCCGTTGAATATTTCTTCGCAATCTCTATTGCCTCATTCATCGTTACCGCCTCCGGAATATCTTTGCGGTGCAGGAGTTCATAGACGGCAAATCTTAATATGTTCCTATCAACAGCAGCCATTCTCTGCATGGCCCAGTGTTCCGCTGACTTGTTGATTACGGAATCTATCTCATCAAGGTTAGAAAGAGCGCCTTTGATTATTTCTGTTGCGAATTTTTTGACTTCAGCATCTTTTTCTTTGTCAGCCCAGAACTGCTTAAGACTGCTGGTTATGGCGCTTTTATTCCCAAAATCAGATTGAAAGAGAAACTGCAGAACATACTCCCTGGCCTTGCGACGTTTCATACTTACGGCAAATGAAACGGTGAATGGGTGAATGGGTGAAAAATTCAAAATGCAAAAAGCAAAATTTAAAAAAAGGGAATTCCATAATTTTGCATTTTTATATTTGATTTTTGAATTTAAGATTCGATTCACCGATTCACCTTCTTCGCGATTCACCATCCTTTATAGTTTTTTAAGCAGCTGCGCCATTTCTATGGCTGCTATTGCCGCATCCCAGCCCTTGTTCCCGCTCTTTGTCCCAGCCCTTTCAACCGCCTGTTCTATTGTATCGGATGTGATGACTCCGAATGCAATCGGAACTCCTGTCTCCATTGACGCCGCTGCAACGCCCTTTGCCACCTCAGCCGCAACATACTCAAAGTGAGGGGTTGCGCCCCTGATGACCGTGCCGAGGCATATTACCGCATTATATGCGCCTTTTGCTGCAAGCTTTTTTGCAATAAGAGGAATCTCAAATGAACCGGGCACCCTTGCAATATCTATATCTTCTTCCTTTGCTCCATGCCTCAAGAGCGCATCCTTAGCCCCGTCAAGGAGTTTGCTCGTGATGAAGTCATTGAACCTGCTTACTACTACCGCAAACTTTAATCCCTTTGCCTGAAGTTCGCCTTCTAATATCTTCATAAAAACCTCCCATAATCAAAATTGGATTTACCTATTATATACTTTAGAAGACAATATTGTGAAGAAACAAATCGGAGTCCCAGACTTGGCCGGGGGTGGACTTGGATATTAATAGGACAATCTTATAGAATATAAAAACTGGAGATATGATATGCCTTTAAGAAACTGGATAAAGAGCGCTAATTTTGCAATAGAAGGGATACTTCATGCTGCCAGAACGCAGAGGCATCTGAGGTATCATTTTTACAGCGCGGCCGCCGTTCTTCTTGTAAGTTATATCCTCGGCGTTTCACGGATAGAGTTTATGCTAATCGCTCTCTCTGTAATAGCGGTGCTTCTTTCAGAGATGTTTAATACCTCCATAGAGGCAATAGTTGATATTGTATCGCCTAACCGCAGCGAAAAGGCGCGCATAGCAAAAGACATAGCGGCAGGAGGGGTATTCGTAACTGCATTCGGGGCGGCAGTTGTCGGATATATAGTCTTATCCCCTTACATCCGTAATGTTTTCCATAAGGGGCTCTACATCGCAAAACACTCAAGAGAAGAGATTACCGTTATCTCATTTGTAATGGTCGTTATCCTGGTTGTAATAACAAAGGCGTATTTCGGAAAAGGGCAGCCGCTGCGCGGCGGGATGCCGAGCGGCCATGCCGCGCTCGCATTCTCGGCATGGACAGCCGTAACATTCATAGCAGAGAACTTTACCGCCTCCCTGCTGTCTTTTATTCTCGCTGTAATAATCGCTCAGAGCAGGGTTGCAACAAAGGTTCACACGTGGTGGGAGGTAATTCTCGGAAGCCTTATGGGGGCAGGCGTAACACTTCTGCTGTTCAGGGTATTCATGTAAACTAATACAAACGCATTATAGTTTTACATTGTCATTGCGAGCGACCAACGGGAGCGTGGCAATCGCTCTTATAACTACGAGATTGCTTCGTCGTCCCGAGCTGCTCGGGACTCCTCGCAATGACACTTTGTTTACTGCGTTTGTATTAATCCCCAGTTTTAATCAGGAGACTGCCTCTACCCTGTTTCTGCCTTTCTCAACAGCAAGTAAAAGCGCCTTCTCTGCAGACCGGACTAACTCCTCGGCGGACTGCCCCTTAAATTCCAATACGCCTATGCTTGCAGTGAGCCTGCCGTTAGGCTGGCTCTCCTCTTTAAGAAACGGGTAATCATGAATTGTGGAGAGAAACCTTTTACATAGAGTAACGCCTGAAGAGAGGAATGTGTTCGTAAGCATCACGGCAAAGGCGCCGCCGCCGTATCTTACAACAACATCAGCGCCCCTGATATTTTTTCTGAGAAGCTCCGCAACCTTCCGCAAGGCAAGGTTGCCGTAGTATTCTCCATGCCTATCCACATAATGGCTGAAGTGGTCCATATCCAATATGGCGAGCACAAGAGGAATGTTATACCTCCTGGCCCTGTTAGTCTCCTGCGCCAGCCTGATTTGAAAATATCTGTGATTGAAGATGCCTGTTATGTCATCAATAAGCCCAGCCCTTTGGGGATGTAAGACCTCCAGGTCTCTCAGATGTGTTACAAGCGCCCTTGAATTAAGCGCATCTTTTTTCAGCACCCTTTCTACCTGCCCTGTCATCTGGAGGCGTTCATCCTCCGAAAGCGGCCCCGAGGTTAGGGCAAAGATAGGCATCATTTTTGTGGCAGGATTTTCTTTAAAACTCTTGATGAGATTAAAACCGCCTTCGGGAATATTCAGGTCTATAATCGCAACATTAGGGTTGGTTGCCAGCGCAAGATTAACCCCCTCCTGAGAATTAGCTGCCGAATGCACCAGAAATCCTTCGCCTCCAAGTATGCTGTGAAGGTGTTTTTGAATATCTGCATCAGACGTAATAGTGAGGATGGCGACGGGACCGCGCCTCTTTTTTACTGCTAAAGAGAGTTCTTCAAGCCTGCTCAGCAGGGCCGCCTTATCCACAGGTTTTACAAGATAATCTGCAGCTCCGAGAGCAAAACCGAGTTCCTTATTGTCAATTATTGAATGGATAATTACCGGAATATCGCTTGTGTCTGTATCTGCCTTAAGAGACTGCAGCACTTCCCATCCGTCTTTTTTGGGGAGCATTATATCCAGGGTTATGACAAAGGGCCTCAATGCCTTGGCCCGGGATATTGCCTCAACACCGTCATAGGCATGGGCCACCCTGTAGCCGGCCTGAGTAAGATGGATGGACAGCAGCTCTGAAGTCGGGATATCATCCTCTACAATAAGAACCAGCGGCGAGGTCTCTCCTGCCTGCGCAGCAATAGGGGCAGCTTCGGACAAGGGCTGTCTTTCTTCTATACGGCTTTCAGGCATAACTACCGGCATATACACATTAAATGCGCTTCCCCGGCCCCCGATATGCTCGGGGCTCTCCACCTCTATATATCCGCCGTGCAGGTCCACAAGCTTTTTTGTTAAAGACAGGCCGAGACCTGTGCCCTCAGTTGATTTTGACGGGTCCAGCTGTTCAAATTCATCAAACACCCTTTCTTTGTCTTTGGCTCTGATGCCGACGCCGGTGTCCCAGACTGAGAGTTTCAAAAACTCCTGTCCCTTAACAGCCCAGGGAAATAAGTCTTTATTTATTAATTTTTCCGCTCTTATTCCTACCTTGCCTGATTCCGGCGTAAATTTAATTGCGTTAGACAAGAGATTGTAGAGAATCTGCTTGAACTTGACCTTATCCGCAGTAAAATTGGAAACTTCAGGGCTTATATCCGTTTTTAGTTCTATAAGTTTTTTATCCGCAAGATATTTGACAACTACAAGCACCTCATCTATAACAGCCTTCAAAGAGAACGTCTCATATGAAAGCTCTATCCTGCCTGCCTCTATCTTAGCGAGGTCTAATATGTTATTTACGAGGTGCAGGAGATGTTTGCCAGAAGTGAGTATGTTCGTTATATGCCTTTGCTGCTTTTCATTTATATCGCCGAAGGTTCTGTCAAGGAGGACTTCTGAGAATCCGACTATAGAATGAAGCGGGGTCCGCAGTTCATGGCTCATGTTTGCTATAAACCGCCCTTTTATCTCATCTGCCCTTCTTAGTTCTCTGTTTATCCTTTCAAGTTCCCTGGTCCTTTCAAGCACCTTTTCTTCAAGGCTCTGAGTCAATTCTTCAAGCTCCTTGTTTTTATCTTCAAGCTTTTCTCTTAACTGCTTTTCTTCGGTAATGTCCTTGCTGATGCCGACTGTGCCTATGATATGGCCGGTTTTATCCCTGAGACGGGAGATAGTAAGGCTTATATCCACCTGAGCGCCGTCTTTTTTCAGAAGTTTTGTTTCGTAATTATATACCGCCCCTTCTTCTTTCAGCGTCTCAAGAATCTTTTCTCTTTCTTCCTTATCCACATAAAACCCGGCCGCGTCCCTGCCTATAACCTCATCCGCCCTGTAGCCCAGAATCCTCTCCCCGCCTTTTGAGAATTTAACAATCCTCCCCCTGTTGTCAGTCGTGGCAATCATATCCTGTGAATCATCAAACACTCCCTGAAGATAACCGAGTGATTCTTCAAGGCCATGGAAGAGTTTGAATCTCTCTATGTCCTGCGCGGCAAAAGAAGAGAAAATCTTTATGAGATTTTTATGCCTCTCAGTAAATTCCCTCTCCTTGAAATCGTCCAGATAGAGAATCCCGACAATGCCGCCGTCGAGAAGAAGCGGAGACGCCAGAAGCGACTTTATTCCTCCCTGTAATATCTTTGTGCCCTTAAACAGCGGCTCTTTCTCCGTGTCCTGAAACTCAAGCGGTTCTTTATGACTGAGTATGCGGGACGTCAGGCCCTCCTTTCTCGGCTTCCAGCGCTGCTCTTTAAAGAACTCACGGCTCAATCCCCTATGCGCAGCCATAACCATTTCATCGCCGTCAACAAAGGCAATGCTGCCGGCAGGCGCCTCCGTGAGTTTCATGGCAGACTTTAATACTTTGTTTAAAACCTCCTCAAGATTTCTGGCCTTCGTAATAGTGATGCCGTTCTGATAGAGAACGCCCATATCGTTCTTTGCAAGCTGCTGCCTCCTTACAATGTCCCATAGGAACCTTGCGCTTGTGCCTTCAATAATCTCTACAGGATAAGGAGCGGTCTGTTTGATGAATTCGCTGACCTTTGGCTCGCCGGTTGAATTTATTACAATCTCCGGGCTCTGGCTGAAGAGGGCTCTCACGTCCTCGGCAATAAAGACGCCCCATTCTTTTGCCAGGTTAAGTCCCGGGGCTTTGTTGTCTTTATCGGTTATGCCTACTACCTTCACCTCGCCGTTAATATGAAATACTTCAAGAAGATAGCTTCCGCCTTTTCCTGCGCCTACTATGGCGACCTTAATCATTTCTTAAGACCTCCCATAATCAAATAACCAAACACCAATTGAAATCTGATGCATGATTCATGATACCCCCCTTTAATTCCCCCCTTGCTAAGGGGGGATAGAGGGGGGTTGTATTTTGCATCTTGCATCCTGTATCCTGTATCAAGATTTTCCCATCATCATCTCTACAAACCTTTCCAGGAGCACGGGGTCCCACTGCCCGAAGTTTTTTTCTTCTTCCATTTTCTTAAGCGCCTTCTCTATAGAAATGGGCCTTCTGTAGGGCCTTTCTGACGCCATTGCGTCAAAAGTATCCACAATTGAAAGAATCCTTGCCATAACCGGTATCTGCTCGCCCTTAAGCCCGTCAGGGAATCCCGCGCCGTCCCACCTCTCATGATGATGTCTTATAACCGGCAGTATTACGCTGAGCGAATGAAGCGGCCTGCATATTTTTTCTCCTATAATTGTGTGCTGTTCTACAATATGCAATTCTTCTTTTGTGAGAATATTTCTTTTATGAAGGATAGAATCTTCTACGCCTATCTTGCCTATATCATGAAGGACGCCTGCCTTCCTGATGAGATTCTGCTCTTTTTCCTGAAAACCTATAATGGAGGCAAATTCCGCTGAAAGATTCCCCACTCTTTCCGAATGTCCTTTTGTATAAGGGTCTTTTGACTCCAGTGCGATTGCCAGCGTAATGATTACGCTCTCTGAATGGTCCAGCTCTTCCTGAAGCTTTTTAAATTTTAGAAGTGAACGGACTTTCGTAGTAAGTTCAATAGATTTAAAAGGTTTGGTTATAAAGTCGTCAGCGCCGGCCTCAATACCGGCGATTTTGTCTTCCAGCTCTGACAGTGAGGTTACAAGGATTACAGGAAAGAATCTGGCCCCGCTCTTCTCTTTCAGCCTTCTGCAAAGTTCATAACCGTTCATGCCCGGCATCATCACGTCCAGGATAGCCATGTCAGATGAGGACTTTTCAAGGAGCCGGAGCGCTTCATCGGCGTTATGCGCGGTCACAACACGGCAGCCTTCTTTCTCAAAGATAGCCTCCATCAGTTCCAGATGAATCTGGAGGTCATCCACAATGAGGATAGAAGACTTTTCTTCTTCCATCAAACATTCGGGATAGGGCGCCATAGACAATTAAACCACCCGACTGCCCTGCTTGTCAAGAACTGATAAAGAGCAATAGCGCAGAAGAGCAGAAGCGCAGAAGGATGAAAACTACTGCTCTACTGTGCTACTGTTCTGCTGCTCTAATGCTACAGATGTCTTTTGGGTATTCCTTTCACTTCCACAAGCTCATATTCAAATTTCTGAGGCTTTCTCCCAAAGCAGGTGCCGAGGCTTTCAAACAGCGCTATCTCACTTATATCCACACCCCTCCTCTTTATAGCCTCTGATGTAGGGATATAGCATATCTTATTCCCCTCCACATCAACCACTGTATTGCCTATCTTGCCTTCAAGCAAAAGCAGGACTGACGCCGCGCCTGCCCTCTGTCCGAAATTAACGTCGTAGGCAGACGAAGGACCCGAGCGCACCAGGTGTCCCGGCGTTACCTCTCTGACTTCCGGTATCTCATAAACGCCCGGCGCATACATCCCGGCCCTCTTCATAAACTCTTTAACGTCAGGGTCTGTCTTCAGTCTCTTTTCAATCTGCTGTTTTACATATTTAGCAGCCCCGGCAAGTTTCCTGTGGCCAAAGGCGTCAACCCCGGCGGATTCGTCATACAAGAGTTCGCCTCTTGCGGTCTTGATGCCTTCCGCTGTCACAATTATGTATGTGCCAGCCTTAACGTCGCTTCTTTCCACCCGCGCAAAGTATGTGGTCTTCATGTGCCCATATACAACATCAAAATCAACCGGAATCTCAGGAAGAAGAATGCAGTCAGCCTCTGCTCCCATGCCGCCGCGCAGGGCGGTGTGTCCTACGTATCTGCCGAAAACTTCCATCACAATGATTCGGTTGTGGCTCAGCCCCGTGGTCTTTATGTCCCTGGTGAAAAGGGCAATCCTGTTTACTGCGGAATCTCCTCCGACGCTGTAAGGTTGAAGGTCCAGGTCCATGGTCTTCGGCACATGAACACACGGGATGCCGTGAGAGGTAAGGTCAATAACAACGCTTCCCGTATCGTCGCCTCCACTTATAATCAGGGCGTCTATCCTGAATTTTTTAAGCCCGGTCTTAATCCTCTCATAAGTATTCGGGTCTTTTATCTTGCTTATCTTTACCCTTGAATGTCCCGCCTCTGAACCGGCAAGAGACGCCTCAATGCGGCTTACCCTCTCCGCATTTAGAACTACAACATTTTCAAGGTCCACAAGATTATAAAGTCCCGCATAACCGTTCGGGATAACTACTGTTTCAATGCCATGCGCGTATGCCTCCCGCGCGGCGCTCTTGATAACTGCGTTTAAGCCTCCGCAGTCTCCGCCGCTTGTGATAATTCCTATTCTCTTTATGTCAGCCATAAAATCCTCCTGATAACGTTATTGCGTTATAGAGTTATTGCGTTTATTTTTTCTTATCGCTATAACGCTCAACGCTGAACGCTATAACGCTCTTGTCTGCCGTCTATTATAAAACCACCTGCATCTAATTTTCCATAAAAGTCTTCACGGCAAATCCTAAAATCTGCGCTGGCTCCTCTGTTTTACACTCTCAAGAGAGCAAAAAACCTTTCAATACAAGGCAGTTATATGATACAATGTTCTATGCCTTGCGTGAAGATAGGGTGCAGCGGATTTATGTTTGATGACTGGCAGGAGACATTTTACCCTGAAGGCCTCTCCAGAAGACACTGGCTTGAATACTATTATAAAAAATTCGCAACCGTTGAGCTTGACATCGCTTTTTACGGCGTCCCTGAAAAAGAAACCTTTTCAAAGTGGCACAGCGAGACGCCAAAAGACTTTGTAATCTCACTTAAGGGAAGCCGGTTTATAACCCATGTCAAAAAATTAAAATCACCTGCCGAACCTCTGGATGTATTCCTTTCAAGGATAACCGCATTAGGAGAAAAATTAGGGGTTGTCCTCTGGCAGTTCCCGTCTGAATTTAAGGCGGATGTCGGCAAACTTAAAGATTTTCTTGAGGCGCTGAGCCAATATAAGGTAAGAAATGCCTTTGAATTCAGGGATAAAAGCTGGATAAACAAAACTATCATGTCGCTGCTGGGGAAAAACAATACTGCGCTGTGCCTCGCGGACTGGCCTGACTTTTTGTGTGAAGCGCCGACTACCGCTGATTTCGTATATATCAGGAGACACGGCGTTGACGGGAAATGCGTCTCTTGCTATACAACCGAGCAGTTGAAAGCAGAGGGCAAGGCAATAAACAAATTTCTGAAAGAGGGCAAAGACGTCTTTCTGTATTTCAATAACACAGCGCATGGTTATGCTCCGCAGAATGCCAGGGAACTCAGAAAGATTCTTAAAAAGTGAAACAGGGCATATACAGTGAACTGTGTCAGCAGCGAACACTGAAAACTGACGCTGGCACATTTTTGGAACAATGCTTAAAGAACTCAGAATAAAAAACCTTGCAATAATTGACGACCTCAGAATAAGATTTGAATCAGGGCTGAATGTCTTGACGGGAGAGACCGGAGCGGGGAAGTCAATCATTGTTGACGCCCTCGGCCTGGCGCTTGGAGAAAGGGCGCAGGCCGGGATGATTAAAAGCGGGAAGGATGAGGCCTCTGTTGAGGCATTCTTTGAGATATCGGAGCATCCCCTGCTAAATGAAATGGGGATTGCCAGCTCTGAAGATGGGATAATAATAAGACGAAACATCTCATCCGCCGGGAAGAACAGGGCCTATATAAACGACTCTATTGTTAACATACAGAGCCTGTCCGCAATAGGCAAAACTCTCGTTGACATGCATGGACAGCATGAACACCAGAGCCTTCTTTCAACGGACAACCAGCGAACCCTTCTGGATTTTTACGGTAAACTCCATGACAAAAGGGCAGAGGTTGAGGCAATGTTTCATGAAGTTCACTCGCTAAAAAAAGAACTCAGCGAACTAAAGATAGACGTGAAGGAAAGGATGCGGAGGATTGACATTCTGAGCTTCCAGATAAATGAGATAGACGCCGCTTCGCTTAAAAAAGGAGAAAAAGAAGCGCTGGAAGAAGAGCGGGGCATCCTTTCAAACCTTAATAAACTGAACGAACTTGTAGAAACGGCATATACAATGCTCTACGCCTCGGAAGGGGCATGCGCAGAGAAACTCTCATCGGTCATCTCAAAACTCCGGGAGATGGCTGCAATAGACCAGAGCATCAGTGAGACCCTTAACCTTCTTGAGTCGGCAAGACCTCTGCTTGAAGACGGAGCCGTCTCATTGAGAGGATTCAAGGAAAAATATGACCTGGACCCGAGGCGGCTTGAGACCATAGAGGAAAGGCTTGAAACCATTAAAAAACTTGAGAAAAAATACGGAGACAGCATTGACTCAACAATCCGATACAGGGACGAGGCGGAAAAAGAACTTTCAACCCTCAAATATTCGGACGAGAAAATTGCTCTGTTTGAAGGGCAGCTCAAAGAAAAAGAAGGAAGACTCATGAATGAAGCCTCCGGCCTGTCAGAAAAAAGAAAACAGACGGCAAAAGAAATAAGCAAGGCGGTAGAGAAAATATTAAAGGAGCTCGCATTTGAAAAGGCGGGATTCAGGGTTGACGTCAGGCCGTCTCCGCTGTCTTCCACCGGCATTGACACAATTGAATTACTTTTTTCAGCAAACCCCGGAGAACCGCTTAAGCCGCTGTCAAAGGTTGCCTCAGGCGGAGAGCTATCAAGGATAATGCTTGCGCTAAAGAATATTCTTGCCGATGTTGACAAGATTCCTGTGCTGATATTTGACGAGATTGACGCCGGGGTAGGAGGAAGAACGGCTGAAAGTGTAGGCATAAAATTAAAAAGGCTTTCAAAGACCCATCAGGTTATATGTATAACTCACCTCCCTCAGATAGCATCAGCGGCGGACTTCCACATAATGACAGAAAAATATCAGAAAGAAGGCGGCACTTACGTAAAAATAAAGGAACTAACTTCTGATGAACGCAGGGCTGAAATAGCGCGTATGTTAAGCGGCAAGATAACAGACGTATCTTTAAAACACGCAGGAGAACTGCTTGAAAGGAGCGCATGAGAGGGAGAATAGCAATAGACAAAGAACTGTGCAAGGGCTGTAAATACTGTGTGATGTCATGTCCTAAAGGCGTAATAGTAATTGAAAAACAATTCAACAAAATGGGATACTTCCCTGCGCATCCTGAACACCCGGAAAAATGCACGGGGTGCGCCTTATGCGCCCGGATGTGCCCTGAACTCGCCATAGAGGTATGGGCGGAAAGCAGCAGGAATAAAAAGGCTTGATTTATTTTGCCGATTAAATAGCAGGAGGTTTTATGACAAGGTCAGCTCTCGTAGATAAGGTATCTGAAAAAGTTGAAGGGCTCACAAGGAGGCAGACAGAGATAGTAATGGAAACGGTTTTTGACAGCGTAAAGGAAGCGCTTCAGAGAGGAGAAAAGATAGAGATAAGAGGCTTCGGGAATTTCAGGCTAAAGACCAGGAACCCGAGAAAGGCAAGAAACCCCAAGACAGGCGCAAGCGTTGACGTCCCTGCGAAGAAGGCGCTTCATTTCAAGGTCGGGAAAGAACTGCGGGAACTCCTAAATTCAAACTCAGGTTGATTTTATTTCGCCTTCTGTGGTATAAATAACAACTCCTTGCTCTCCGAGTTGCCCGGAGGGCTACAATCCTCCCGAGATGCTCGGGACTCGGGGTGAAAATCCATAAGGAGGTGTTCTGATGAACATCTATGAAAACATAGTAATTCTAAATGCGTCTCTCGCGGACGAAGAGATTGAGACAGCCTCAGCTAAGATAAAAGACCTTATAACAAATTCCGGCGGAGAAATCTTGAATGCCGATGTGTGGGGCCGAAAGAAACTTGCCTATGAAATTAAAAAGCAGAAAAAAGGCTTTTACCTTTTCCTGGTCTTTAAGTCGCCCTCAGCAGCAGTAAAAAAACTTGAGAACTATTACAAAACCTTTGAACCTGTAATAAAATATATGGTCATTAAACTGGAAAAGAAGCAGGCAGAGGCGGCATTGAAGTCATCCCTGCCTGCGCCGGCACGGCAGACTGCTTCTGTGGAAGCAGCAGCGTCCCGGGACGCTCGGGATGAAAAAACAGAGCCTAAAATTGGGGCATAGCCTGTGTTCAATAAAATAATATTAATAGGAAATCTGACAAAAGACCCTGAACTCAGATATACGCCGCAGGGCACGGCGGTAGCTTCATTCAGGATTGCTGTTAACTCAAAAATCAAACAGCACGGCGAACTAAAAGACGATGTGCTCTTTATCGGGGTGGTTGTATTCGGCAAGCAGGCTGAAAGCGCCGGACAGTACCTGAGCAAAGGCAAGTCTGTGCTTGTTGAAGGGAGGCTGCAGGAAAGAAGCTGGGAGAAAGACGGCCAGAAGCACAGCAAGATGGAGGTAGTCGCAAGTTCGGTCAGATTCCTGTCAAGGAAAACTCCGAGCAGCTCGGAGGAGGCAGGAGGAGAGTCCGCGCCTCCCGAAGATATTGCTCCACCTGAAGAAACAACGGACTTAGAGCCGTTTTAAAATCCAGTGTCAGCGCCCAGTGTCAGTTTTCTGTGTCAGTATTTTTTCACTGTCACTATTCACTGACACTGTATATAGAAAGGAGAAAATTTTGCAGCAGAGAAGAATTCAAAGGAGAAAATTTTGCAGATTCTGCTCGGAAAAAGCAGAGTTCATAGACTACAAAGATATCAAGACCTTGAGGTATTACCTCACAGACAAGGGCAAAATTCTTCCACGGCGGATGACAGGGGCGTGCGCAAGACATCAGAGAAGCCTGACCGAGGCCATAAAGAGAGCCCGCAATATCGCGCTTCTTTCATTCGTGGAAAAATAAGGCATGAGAATTCCCAGAACATGGGTCTCTCTGATAGCTAAAAAAATTGCAGACGGCATTGTCTCAAAGCAGCTTGTCACCCCGCGCATCCCTCCGGGACAGTTAACATCCAACATAGAAGAACTCATCCTGAATGAACTGATGGCAGAGGACCGATTAAACGAAGAGGTAAGAGAAATTCTCAAAAAACATAATTCGGAGATAGAGCGCGGCAGACTTGATTACAGAAAACTCTTTGACCTGACCAAACAAAAAATCGTGAAAGAGAGAAATCTCATACTATGATGCTCTCTGAGGAAAAAATAACACATCTGACGCACGTGCTTCTTAAAGGGCTTATTGACAAAGAGGCAATAGATGTGAAAGATGAAGAAGGGAAAATAAGGCGCGAGATTAAACGCATCATCTTAAATGAACTAAAGGTAGGAGAGGATATAGATTCAGCCGTGAGAAAAAAGCTCCAGTCCTTTTCAAGAAAACTATCTGAAGGAAGTCCTGAGTGGGAAGTGCTATACAAAAAATTCTTCAGAGAAGAGGAGACAAAGAGGGGCAGGGCTTCAGGATAAAAAGGATTATCCCCTTGCTTTGTCTGGTCATGAGAGGGGACTGTATCGCAGCGCCGCTTTGCATCAATGCTTAAAACAGACGAGGAAATTAAAGAACTTCTGCTGGCAATAAAACAGGCGGTCTCTGCTGATTCCATTAACCTTTTCACGCCGTACCAGAATGGTTTTATACTGAAATGCTCAACCGAAGAAAAGGGAGATATCATTGTTACAGGCAAAGGCGTCATCGCCGAATGTCTTAAAACCAAGCAAACTTTTTACTCCGGCGAGATAGATGAAAACATTTCTGAGATTGGTTATATAAAAAATAATAAAGTTTCATCCATTTTTGCCGCGCCTGTAATGGACGGTTCTGCGCTAACCGGAGTTCTGACTGCCGACAGTTCCACTTGCAATGCGTTCAGCGAATCCGTCAGAAATACAGTGCAGATGTTCACCCGGCATATCGCCAGAATTATGGAGAGGGAAAGAATTTATCCCAAACTGAAGCGCGACTATGACGGCTTAAAGAAACTGAATGAGGAAAGCTCCAAACTTGTTTCATCGCTTAATATAAATGTGATTGCTGAAAAAATGTGCGAAGGGGCAGAAAAAATTGCGTCTTCACATGCGTTCTTTTTTGTCGCATCGGGCAAACAGTTTGACTTAATACACCATACAGCTAAGCTATCAGCTATCAGCCATCAGCTATCAGCCCTTGACCTTAAAGGCGCCTTCATTAATATAGCGGTTGAAAACAGACACCCCATTTACATGGCTGACATGAAAGACTACCGGGCTTCAGTGCTGCCTTTCGGCTCAGAAAACATACGCTCCATTTTTGTCATCCCCCTGATTTATGAAAACAAACTGCTCGGATTATTTGTAATGTCATCTGAGAAGGCGGACTTTCTTGACGCCTTCCAGATGGAACTGCTGAAGGTAATGTGCAATCAGGCGGCAGCATCCATCGCAAATGCAAAATTACATGCGGAGATAGAAAAGCTGGCGGCTGTGGACGGTCTCACAGGCCTTTTCAATCACAGGGTCTTTCAGGAAAAGCTCTCGGAGGAACTCAAGAAATTAAACAGATACTCAGAGCCCACCTCGCTGCTTCTGACAGACATTGACTTCTTTAAAAAAATAAACGACACATACGGGCATCCTGCGGGGGACCTCGTGCTCAAGGGAGTTTCAAAGATTATAAGAGAAACAATAAGGGACATAGACGTCCCTGCAAGGTATGGAGGCGAGGAATTTACTGCAATATTGCCGCGGACAGACGGCAAAGGGGCAAAAAACATCGCTGAGAGATTAAGAAAAGCCGCTATGGACAAAGCCTTTGACATAGGCCATATAAGTCCTATAGGGCCTGTCAGGGTTACGCTGAGCATCGGCATAGCTGTCTCCCCTTCAGACGCCAAAACCAAAGAAGAACTCATTGAGAAGGCTGACCAGGCGCTTTACTATGCAAAACACAATGGAAGGAACCGGAGCGTGCTCTGGAGTGAAATCAAAGGCTGAAATGGAATTTTTTATTTCTTGCGTGACAGAAGAGGAGATTAAGAGAGAACGGGCAAAAGCCCGTGAGTCCAGAAAATCCCAGTGGTGGAAAAGAAAATGTTCGGAAGGCAGATGTTATTACTGCGGCAAAAAATTCAGCCCTAAAGAACTCACGATGGACCACATCGTCCCCATCATACGCGGCGGAAAGTCCACAAAGGGAAATATCGTCCCTGCCTGCAAAGAATGCAACACAAAGAAAAAGCACATGCTGCCTATCGAATGGGAAGAATATATGGAGAAGATAAAAAAAGAAGATTAGGCGGATGAAGCGTTGAAAAATTAAAATTCAACTGACTCTCTTAGCATATATGCAGCGCCTTTGTAAAAATCCTCAGGGGTTGAATTTAATATCTTTTCTACAAAAAGAGGAACCCACTGGGACATGTGTTTGGTTAAGAAGTCGCCCCGTATCTCAAAGAGTCTTGCCGCCTTCTCGCGTTGTTCCTGCTCGAAGAGTTCTATTGTTTTTTGCGTGAGATAATAAACAAACTCAAGCTCTATGCCGATATGGTCGTCCGGGATATTGTAAAGTTCTTTGACTGCCATACCCGCTTCAAGATACTGTTTTCTGACATCTATGGTTTCATCGGTCATTAATGAATGCGATTCGGAAAGATAAAAGGACGCGTAAGGCACGGCAGGCGGGTTTTGGGGGCCTATAAACAGACGGGCATATTCAATGGCAAGCTCTTCCAGCCATGCATCAAGTCTATTTTTATTTTTACTTACAGAATCTGCCATTAATCTTAACCCATAGGCAATTTCTCCGTCTGTATCCGGCGGGATACTGATCTCCGTGATGTTTTGAATGAGTTCCTTTGACGGCTCTTTTAAAAATAACTGTCTCAGAAGGTTGTATAAATAAAATTCTTCTCTTAATTCATCAATCATTTTATTCTTCTCCCGAATCAAATTAATGTACAATGGTGATTTCAAAAGGGGGACTTGCGTCCCCCTTTTGCCTTTTACGCCTTTTTTACTTTAACGATCATGTCCGCATATCCCGGGAAGCCCATTATCGGGCTTAATACATCCGGGTCCACGAGTTCGCTGTGGCTCGGTGTGTATTCCCTGCTTTTATACGCAGGCCCCATTCCGGGACTGAACCGTCCGCCTGTTGCAAAGCCTATCTTGATAACGCCGGGCCTTATTCCGCCGGAGACAAATATCTTGCCTTTCGTGGATTTGTGCAGGGGGTTTTCTATAACTACCATGTCACCGCTCTTAAGTCTGAGTTTCTTTGCGTCATCCGTATTCATCCAGATAGTGCCTACCGAATAGGTATTTGCCTTGAATTTCTTCTTCATGGATTTCATAGGCTCATCGCCCAGCGGCATCGCCTCCGGAACATCCGCCTCAAATTCCTTGTTCATCGGCTGCCATGTGCCTTCAGCCTTTATTTCTCCGAGCCAGGGAACCATCTGCGTGCCGCTCATGGCGTGATGGACGCGTCCGCAGATAAGCTGGAACGGATAATCCTTGTCATATTTTTTATATGCAGGATTTGTATGCGGATTCCACTTCGTCTCAAACCAGAAGAAGGTCTCGGGGAACTTGGTAAAGCCTATTTCCTTCAATCCTTTCGGAACTTCACCGCCTGCCTTTTCTATCTTCTCGTTATAAGACTTGTAGCCTCCGTAGCGTTTACCGCCGTCTTTCCAGTCAAACTTAAACTCAATGAGTTTTGTGGAAGTATTCGGGAATGCCTTATTCGGCTCATCAGCATTATGCTTCTTGTATCTCCTCCAGCTCATGGGCCAGATAGCAACGCCGTGATTGTTTCTCAGCCATTCAACGGTTACTGGTTTACCTTTTACAACTTTCTTGGCATTGTCAATTGTAACTTCACCCTTTTCTAACGAGTCAGGAGCGCCGATGAGCTTATAGCCTTCTGGATATTTCGGATACGGCAGAGGCGTTCCTACATTAACCCTGCCCGGAGCTGGCGCAAGCATCTCGTTGACGAAATCCTCTTCGGTCTTGTACTTCTCCCAGAAGTCGGAACCCTTAATATCGGAGTCGCCGAGCTCATTCAGTTTCTTTGCAAGCAGGTTC
>Ga0100381_1000706_pt1 | contig 33387 bp, 51 predicted proteins | sample CryGeymeta201505_FD_80416 | JGI IMG/M metagenome (GOLD analysis project Ga0100381, IMG submission 80416) | Groundwater microbial communities from Crystal Geyser aquifers in Utah, USA - Crystal Geyser metaG 2015-05 | ecosystem: Environmental > Aquatic > Deep subsurface > Groundwater | place: USA...
ATACTCCTCAGCTTCCTTAGTCATACTTTTGTTGATGTATTTTCTCAAAGCCTACTCATGTCTTTTTTAGCGGGAGTAAAGATATATTTCATCTTCAAGCAACCATTCACACTTCTCTATTTTTTTTAGAATAGGCTCAGAAGCATATTTGGCTTCGGGATTTCTGAGCAGCCTTCTCATTTTTTCCATCTTCTCAGCAAACTCGGGAGTCTTCAGTTCTTCTTTGTTGTCTTTTCTATGAAGTTCGAAAATGTCATCAAGATACAGCAAAAGCAGCTTGGTATGATAAGATTCGATATCAGTTTTTTTATCCAAGACAATAATTTACAGATAGAGTTGGAGATATTTCTTGTTGCCGTCAGATTCAAAGTTTCTGATAATTTCTTCTGGTTGGATGAAGTTCATATCGATCATCTTGAAGAAACTCATACCAGTTTCAGGTTTTTTCTTTAAAATCCAGAGGAGCCTCTTGTAGACTTATTGCTTATTTTCGAACTGAGTCAGCAACTTCACAGCCTCCTCGTATGCTTGGTTTCTTTGTTGTTCATCTTTAGGACTTTCTGCCACATACTTCCATCCTTCAAAGGCTTCTTCAAGCTTATCAAAAGCAGTATAGAACCGAGGCTTGAGAGTAGCATAATTTATTAAGTTTTCATTCGATTTGATGAGCCCTTAAAACTCTACAAACAACCTTTTGCAGTAGATATTATTGTTTAGTTTGAAGAAATTTTCTAAAAGGTTGAAAGATTCCATATTTAGATGTAATCTGATGATGTAGTAGTCGATGATTTCAAGTAATTCTTCAGGAGTCGCAGGATTCATTTTTTGTTTGATCAGAGAGTATCTGGAAGTATTGAACTGAATCTTTACTTTGTAAAGGTTGGCTCTGGTTAAGTATTGTTATCTTTTGTGTTAGAGGACCTCTTTGAGGAAAAGCTTACTTTTCTTCTTCAGGTCATTTTATTAGTTCTGGCCTCTTCCTCCCTTCTATCCAAGATACTCAATGATTAAAGTATTCATATATTTGTCAGGTTTGACGCCTCTGAGCAAATCTAAATCAGAAGTCATTGAAAGTTCAGGATATAAGAGGACAAGTTAGCGAATATCGAAGTTTATAGTTTTGATTATTTCTCGAGCTTTATCGAACTCCATTCTTCTGAGCAAGGGCCAAATAGCATTCATCTTGAGTTATTCTATTTTTTGTTCGTTATCAGGTCCAACGTTCTGCATCAACAGCATCAAAGCTTCCTCGACTCTGCATCTTTCAATCAAAGATTTGATTTGTGTTTCATAAGGAATTTCATAGAGGAAAAGAAGTTAATCTCTACCAAAAACAAAAGGTCGATTAGAGCTAATGCCTCTGATGGTGGGAGCGATATTCATTTCCTGAATGAAGGTACATTTCTTGGGATCGACTGTATTAATAAATCCTTACAGATGCTGAAGATCTAAAGAGCTCCTTATAGGAGGATCAGAATGTAGTTACCATTGAGACCAATGTTGATGATAGGTCGATTGATCATGAGAGTAATGTTATCCTTCTGGACAGGATGGAACTATCCAGTCATGAACAAGCCAACGTTGTCCATGAAGAATACTACCTCGTTGGGACCAGTGACTTTGAAAAATGGATTTTTGCTCTGAAGAGGTCCTCTTGCCAATGCGAAGTTCTTCTCGACATTGTATGTCTCATATTATTTTTTGTAGGAGCAAACTATGTGAGATCCTGTGAAGCCAACGTTGGTGGGAAGTTAACTCAACCCGAACTTCTTAGATTCTTCCAGCTTCTTTGTGTTTGGATTCATAAAGATGAGAGATCCTTATTTTCTTTTGGAAATGACAGCAATACCCTGCAATCCACCTTCTTTTTGCCCTTCGTTGATACTGAAGTCGTGAACCTAAATATTTCCAGCTTTACCTTTTGAGCTATTATCTATGGTTTTCTGAGTGCTGAGTCGATTATGAAGAGTTTTTAGTCAGCAAGAATGAAGATTGATGACAAGGCAGGGTAGCATTGCAGTTTATCAATTTTATGCTTGGTTATATTTTTGCTTTGCTCCTGAGTTGACTTGGCGATAATGTCGGGATCGTTGACTCGAACAGGGTAGAAGTAGACGTTTCCTGATGTGATGAGGATGTGTACCTTTTTAGTCTCCAAGATAAAGGAAATCATTGAAGACGTCTGCTGCTGTGAGTTTGAAGGAAAAATCTCTTCGGATCGGCTTGGCTTCGAAGACCTGAATGGGACTGTTTTTATCCTTACCTCGATCCATAAATAGATATTAATTGATATAATCTATCACTCACTCGACTGTCCTTATATCATTTGCATTTTGATTTAAATATTAAAAACATGCTCAACCTTGGACTCACTTAATTCCCCAACTTGCTTCAGCACGACAAACTACTCGTCAAAATACCTCCTCTTGATTCACTACGTCAGGAATTGCAAGAAGCACTCAGATATCTGACTGCTCATTCTCTTACTCACTCTGCCAAATGGTAATAATTGCTATAGTCAGGATCGGCTAGCTCCTTTTGGGAATCACCACTGAAAGCGACATAAAAGAGTCTTTCCTTATCAGCAGTTTCATCCACAGCAACACTGACAAAAACAAATAGTATCACATTAACATCGGAAGACCAGAACCTGAACTCGAGACGATCCTTCTTCTCGCTAGGAACCTTTTTGAGCTGAGATAGTACAAAAAATGTTCGAATATGCTAAAAGAGTACAGGAGCCAGTTTCCAAAAAATCAAAGTCTTATCTTTTACTACTACTACTCGCTGTGGATGAGCGGACTCATCAGAAAAGAGGAGTAAATCTATGAAAATGAGGGTACTAACAAACCTCCTCAACATGCAGAGATTCACAACTTGGAGAGAGATTTGAAACAGCTATACAGCTAAAGATAACTGCATGGAATCAACCTCTATCTTTATGGCTTAGTTCTAAGAGAGCAGGAAAGAACTCAAGATGCCAGAAGAGTGCTGATCGAGTGTCTGAACGAATTCCCTTATCTGTGGTCAGCCTGGATCGAGCTTTGCAAAATCATCGAGTCATAAGATTTGGTAGTTGTTAGTTTATGTAGACCTCTATCACAAAGGAAATCAATGATCACTGGCTCAAGAACTTTTACTTCAGTTCATTTTGCTTGGAAAAGTATCGAAATGACATGAGTATTGAACTCAACTATGGCATAATGTGTTTCTTCAAACATTCGAATTACATAATGAACCAAATAGCGCACTCTTTCTATAATAATCAGGGTACCATGTTTTTTATTAAGAGTTTGACATCAGCCTTGAGTGGTTCCAAAAGCTTCTTGAACTCGACCCTTTCCGCTTTGAAAATATGGACACCTACTCAAATATTCTCTACATCAAAGAAAATCAAGGTGAGCTGGCGAACTTGGCCCTTAAGGAATTTTACAACAACAAATATGTGCCTGAGACCTGTTGTGTAATTGGTAACTACTACTCTCTTATGGGATAGCATCTAAAGGCTATTGTTTACTTCAGAAAAGCCTTGAAACTAGATAGAACATGCCTGGCAGCATGGACTCTCATGGGCCACGAGTATCTTGAAATGAAAAATATTCCTGGAGCTATTTAAGCCTATCGAAATGCTGTTGAGATAGATCCCAAAGATTTTAGAGCATGGTATGGTCTGGGACAAACTTATGAGCTTCAGAATATGAACAATTATGCACTTTACTACTACAGTCGGGCTGTCCTCTCAAGACCAAAAGATTCAAGAATGTGGAACGCCATGGGTTGCTGCTATGATAAGATGGGAAAAGCCAACGAAGCTCAGAGATGCTATACGAGAGCTGAGAACAGCAAGGATCGAGAAGGCATTGCCATCCATCAAATGGGAAGGTTGTATAACTTGATGGGTCCTGCTTATGAGTTGAAGGCTGTTCATGCCTTTGAGCTGAATCTTCGCAGAAAGGAGGAGTAAAACCTCAACGACAAAGAGCTCGGAGAATGTTTGCTTTATTTGAGTCGATACTACAAGAAGATGGGAGAGATTGAAAAGGCAATCGAGCTAGCCCGTCGTTTGAGTGATCTTCAAGGCGTGTAGAAAGATGAAGCCAACAAGCTACTACAGGATCTCAACCTAGTTTCATGATATTCTTGATGAAGGTATTGTAATTCGAACTTTTTGCGAAACAAGCTTAGTAATACTTATTTTGAAATAATTAAGATAATGCTGACTTTCAATCGTTTCGGACACAATGGATTAGATTATCAGGCAGAGGAAGATTATCACCCTGTAAATTACTCAAAAGGATGGAACCCCGGGCTTCATGACATGTTACTCCAAAGCAATCTTGACAAAATATACATGCAGTACGATTAAAGGATCTCAGGATAAATTTAGGAATAAAACTTGTACTATGTATACAAATACCTCTGTCTTTCCATGGGGTTATGTCCTCCTTTCAACTATACTTAGCTTCGGATTTGTGTTGAACAGGCAGGATATCCTGTAAAAGGAAAAATAAAGAAAATGGACATGTACAATCTATTCAAGGTTATTCAAGGGATCAAGAAAGGGTTTATGAATAAAGTGAATTGGGGGGAGGATAAGTAGAAAGACAACCGCACTGGAGGAATGGGAGATATCAATTTTGGAACATTTTTAGCAAGTATGGGCCTGGGCTAAGGTTTCAAAGGATGATGATCTATTATTTACGGTTTTAACATGATAAACATTCTTTACTATTATCAGACGGCTTAGGGCTCCTGTTAAACAAACTCCATTCTGCGATCGGAGCTGGCATCTTTCTTATCCTAATGGTGCATCGAATAAGTTATGTCTAGCTCCTCTTATTGTTTTGTAAATATGGGCTTCAAGTATTTGTGTTAAAATTTCTCAAAGGGATTGTTTTCGTTGGGAGGAGACGATAGGTGTAATTATTCTTTCTCAAAACCTCCGATTGTCTTATATTTCGAAGATACTAAACCTAAGTTATCCATCTGTCGGTCAGTGGTATGCATGCTGGTCCTACATAACAATTGACTTACATTGAAGCCCTTTCAGGAGAAGTTTCAGACTTGCCTTCTAGCTTGATTAATTTGGCAAATCTAGCCATGAAAGTTGACCCAATTAAGGTGGTTGTCATCACTATAACCATGGCGATTGTCATTATGAACTTTTTGTGTTGCGTGTCGATCTGAAGACAAAGGGCAAAAGCTATGACTCCTCTCACTAGACCTTGAAACCAGCATATTTTTAGCTATTTGCTGTTGAGCAAGAATTTTTTATTGAGTAGCTTAAAGACCAGAGGCAGAATGTAGACCATGATAGCCCTGATGATGGGCATTCCCAACAGTAAAAGCAAGGACATCAGAACAGCAAGCCACTACCCATCGATACTCAAAACAGAAGCTCCTAGGTAGGAAAAAACAAAAGCTTAGCACATATAGCTGACAGTCTCAAAGGCCAATCCTGTTCCTCTTTGGGATTATTCCGATATATTCATATAACTGTAGTGTCCCATGATGATGGCGCATGTGAAGAGAGTGATGATTCCTGACAATCCCATGAGCTAGCCAAGAAGATAGGTAAAATATCCGTTGAGAAGAATGAGACTGGTTTATTTGATGGGATGTTTGTTGATGGACTCATACATTTTGAACAAATAACTCAGTCCAAAGCCACTGAGTGTTCCAAAAGCTACACTGAAGAAAAATAAATAGCAGAAATCTAAGGCCATTTGCTAGACTACTTTGTAACTACCTAAGACTTAAAATACGTAAACTAACCACCTGTCTAGTCTAGCTCTAACTTGCTGATGGTTCCAAACAAGATAATAGCAACAGCATCGTTCAAAATACCCTCCCCAAATAAAACTGCATTTAGGACAGGAAATTTTTCGACTCTGATCAGAGAGTTAGCTGCTACAGTGTCAGTGGCACATAAAACGCTGGCTAATACTAAAGTTTAAGTGAGAGTAAGGATTTGAAAGAAAGAGTTGAGGAAAATGAGATAGAGGGAAAGCAGGAAGAACCCGATTATAGTGCCGAATATTCCCAGAAAACTGATCATGCCGAAATTTTAGAAAAAGAGAGACTTTCTTAGACTATAGCCAGCCGAGAAAATGATAGGAGGGAGGATTATAGCGAAAAAGAGTTCATTAGAGAAGTCGATTTGCTTGTCGAGAAACTGATAAGGGCCTTCGTACATATTTGGAGATGATTGCTGTGAGGATACCCATCATGATGGCAATACTCGACTCGTGCAAGTAGGGGATCTTTCTATTTTCGATGATGTGGGAGGTGAGCACGTAGATCACCAAAATGATGACGAAGATCAGCGCCTCGACGTGCAAGGTCTCTGCTGACATTTTAAAAATATTATACATCAAAAAAGATGAATCTGAGCTGAATGATGCAAATTACGAGATTAATCAGCAGAATAGGATAGTCGTCTGTAGTTTATCTTCTCTTTTATAGTATAGAGATAGTTAAATTGTATATTATTTGATTAGATACGCCATGTACGGAGGTAAGGATTATCTTATTCAGGAAATCAGGGTGGACAAGGATTCCAAGGACAAGGACAGGGACAACAAGGATGGGGAAACCCCGGACAGCAGCCTGGATGGGGACAGTCTGGACAGCCTGGACAACCAGGTCAGCAAGGCCAATGGGGTCAACAAGGCCAGCAAGGACAGTGGGGTCAACCAGGGCAACAGGGACAACAAGGAGGATGGGGTCAACCAGGGCAACAGGGACAACAAGGAGGATGGGGTCAACAAGGACAGCAAGGTTTCGGAGGCCAACAGCAAGGAGGCTTCAATACATGGGGACAGCAAGGAAACAGTTACCAGCAAATGCAAGGCTACCAGCAAGTGGACTACTCAGGAGGATGGAACAATCAACATGATCAAAAACTTCAACAGAATGTCCAACAAATTTTCCAGAGATACGACAAAAACAACTCTGGTAGTCTTGAGGGTCAGTAATTCTTCATGGCCTACAGAGACCTTGCCCTCTCCATGGGCATGGCTCCTCCCAACGATCAACAACAAGTTTACCAGGCCATGCAGCAGTGTGATTCCAATCGGGACGGTAGAGTTGACAAAATGGAAATGTTCAACCTGTTCAAGAGAATGCAGGGTGTTCAGGGAGGTCAGATGATGCAAGGCGGCTTCGGTCAGTACGGAGGACCCATGCAACAACATGGAGGACACCATCATCATCAGCAGCAGCAAGGAGGATGGTGATATGATAGTTCACATAGCCTATAATCACATTATTCTATTCAAGAAGGATTTCATTAGACTCCAAAGTCATAATTTACTACTGATGAATATAAAAAAATCCTTCTTTATTGAAGAAAAAGATGGGTTATTAAAGATAGACAACCTTGATGATGGGCACCAGTAAGAAGTATTTTTGAGTTGATGTGTAACATATCTAATTGTTAGTTTGTAATTGATTTCAGAAGATATGTGGGGAGGTAACATTTTATCTATTCAGGTCACGGACATCACGGACACCATCACGGTCATCATGGACACGGCTTCAACAGATGGGGAAACAGTAACCAGAACTACAACCAAATGCAAGGATTCCAGCAAGTCGACTACTCCGGAGGATGGCAACAGAACCACGACCAGAGACTTCAACAAAATGTTCAGATGGTCTTCCAGAGATATGACAGAAACCATTCGGGACAACTTGAAGGCCAATAATTCTTCATGGCCTACAGAGATTTGTGCCTTTCCATGGGCATGGCTCCTCCCAACAACCAACAGGAGGTTTTCCAGGCTGCTCAGCAGTGTGACCAGAACAGAGATGGTCGCGTGAGTCAATGGGAAATGTTCAATTTGTTCAAAATGATCCAAGGCATTCAGCAAGGGCAGATGATGCAGGGTGGTTTCGGACAATACAGACCCATGGGCCAAGGCCAGGGAGGATGGTGATTTGCAGACTTCTAATCTAGAAATATTGTATCATATATTGCATTGAAACAATCCTTTATTTAAGGATCATGTTTGGATGATTTTATTCAACTGATGAAAACCTGAATAAGTTATCTTCTCCTTATATTTTTTTATTGATGTCAGGAACAAGTAACATTCTTTCTATCTAGTCATCATCACCGGTGGAAGACATGGAAAACAGGCCATCATCTTGCCAGGGCAGCAACAACAGCAGTACCAACCGCAGTACCAACAGCAGTACCAACAGCCTCAAATGATGCAGATGCATCACGGTCACCATGGAGGAAGAATGATGGGATACGGGCAGCAAGTCATAGGCCACCATCACCATAACAACATGAGTGTCATGAGTGCTCCCCAAATGAACAGCGGATTCTCAGTGCCCAACTGCGGTGTGGGTATGCAATACAATAGATGGGCTCGTCCTAACTTTAATTACGCTACCATGCCAGGTTACTGCAATGTTGACTACACGGGAGGCTGGAACCCTAACGTGCACGATATGATGCTCAAAAACAAGATCAACCAGGTCTTTATGCAGTATGACATGAATCGCAATGGACAACTCGAAGGTCCTGAGTTCTACGGAGCATACAGAGATCTATGTTTGATGATGGGCATGGCACCTCCTCAAAGTCAGCAAGAGGTCTGGCAGGTAGCCATGCAAACCGATTTGAACGGAGACGGTATGATTTCTCCCATGGAAATGTTCATTCTGTTCAAGAAATTACAGGGCATTAATTCTGGTATGATGATGCAGCCGGGAATGATGAGCATGGCTTGGTGATGTTGTATGACAATCTGCTTTTGACAAATAAAGTATAAGAATTGGTAGTTTTTTTCTAAACTGGATTTTATTGATTAAAAGGGCATTTTCATAATACTTAATCAAATCAACAACATTTCAAAGATGTTTGGAGGATTCGGTCACGGAAACCATCATCACGGGCACCACGGACACCACGGACACCATCACGGTCATGGGCATGGGAACGGCTTCGGCTTCAATAGATGGCACAGAGAAGGTTATCAAGGATACATGCAACAACCTGGCTACGTCAGAGTTGACTACTCAGGAGGATGGAACCCGAACGTCCATGATCAAATGCTCCTCAACAACATCAGACAGGTCTACATGCGTTATGACATGAACAGAAGCGGCCAACTTGAAGGACAATAATTCTTCTTCGCATACAGGGATCTATGCCTGATGATGGGCATAGCCCCTCCCCAGAGCCAACAAGAGGTGTTCCAAGCTGCCATGGCCTGCGATCAGAACAGAGATGGAAGGATCAGTCGACAAGAGATGTTCATGCTTTTCAAGAGAATCCAAGGCATCAACGCTGGACCTATGATGGTTCCTCCCAACTATTGTTGGTGATTGTCAAAAGACTATATATTCTTATATAATCTTGAAAGCATTTTTATTTTTCATCTTATAAATTCTGGCGTCCTCTGTGCTCCTTCATTATGGTACGCTTTAAGATCGATGGAGGGCAATAATAACATAAGAGAGAGAGACTATATTTTTTGCTTTGGTCGGGTTTTATTGGTTAGTATTGAATTTAAGAGAGTTTATGTGGTGGATATGTTGTAGGATTGATAATTGTTAAAATCGAACATATCATGTACGGAGGTGGAATGGGCTTCAACCGTTGGGGCAACAACGGAATGAACTATCAAGGCATGAACGGCTTCCAGATGGTCGACTACTCAGGAGGATGGAACCCTAACGTTCACGACCAGATGCTCCAGCAAAAGATTGAAATGGTCTTCCAGAGATACGACATGAACATGTCAGGACAACTTGAGGGCCAGGAATTCTTCTATGCCTATAGAGACCTCTGCCTCTCTATGGGTGTTGCCCCTCCCAACAACTACCAAGATGTCTGGAATGCCGTCACGCAATGCGACTACAATGGAAACGGAAGAGTCAGCAGACAAGAGATGTTCATGCTCTTTAAGAGGATCCAAGGAATTAATATGGGCATGACCTTCAACGTCGGATGGGGTGGAGGCATGGGCGGAGGTATGGGATATGGAGGAGGAATGGGCATGGGAGGAGGAATGGGAGGCATGGGTGGATGGTGAAAAGAAGTGATCTCGAATGCCCATTGATATTGAATAGATACTAATGAAAACTATTGATCTGTGATTATACTCAACATATCATGTACGGAGGTGGATTCGGTGGAGGAGGATTTGGAGGCTTCAACCGCTGGGGAGGTGGCGGAATGAACTATCAAGGCATGAACGGCTACAACATGGTCGATTACTCAGGAGGATGGAACCCCAACATCCATGACCAGATGCTCCAGAATAACATCAATCGTGTTTATATGCAGTATGACATGAACATGTCAGGGCAGCTTGAGGGCCAAGAATTCTTTTTCGCCTACAGAGATCTCTGCCTTTCTATGGGCGTTGCTCCCCCTACAAACTACCAGGATGTCTGGAATGCAGTGATGCAATGCGATTACAACGGAAACGGAAGAGTTAGCAAGATGGAAATGTTCATGCTTTTCAAGAGGATCCAAGGAATCAACATGGGAATGACCTTCAACGTCGGGTGGGGAGGCATGGGAGGTATGGGAATGGGAGGAGGAATGATGGGCCCCGGAATGGGAGGAGGAATGGGAATGGGAATGGGTGGATGGTGATCGCATAGACCTATGAATCTCATCAATATCATTTAGAGTCAGTATATATCTTACTCTCAACCGTTACCTCCTTTACTAAATTGACAATTGACAACATATCATGCTCATTATATCAAATAAACTATTGATGTACGGAGGAGGTAAGTATTGACCTATGTAGGTTACGGAGCAGGTTTCGTCCAGCCAATGGGTGGCATGGGTTATGGAATGGGCATGGGAATGCCTGGAGGCTTCGGTATGTTCAATAGATGGGCTGTTCCTGGGATGAATTACCAGGCTATGAATGGTTTTTCAATGGTCGACTACTCTGGAGGGTGGAATCCAATGATTCACGATCAGATGCTCATGGCTAAAATCGATATTGTCTTTCAGCGCTACGATTTCAATTTTTCAGGACAGCTAGAGGGCCAGGAATTCTTCTTTGCCTACAGAGACCTCTGCCTAATGATGGGAGTATGCCCTCCCACCAGTTACCAAGACATATGGAGTGCAGTAATGGCCTGCGATATGAACAGAGACGGCAGGATCAGCAGAATGGAGCTCTTCATGTTATTCAAACGCATTCAGGGAATCAACGCAGGCATGATGATGCCGATGGGAGGCATGGGCATGGGAGGAATGGGAATGGGAGGAATGGGAGGAATGGGAATGATGGGTCCAGGCATGGGAGGAATGGGCTGGAATTGGTGATTGATATATCTCTTATATCGTCTTTATCATTCTACGACAATTTCCTACAATTGAAAATGAAATGTAGCTGACCAAAAAATAAATCAATCATTTTGAGTTCTCAACCTTCAGTGGAATCTGATACTACTTCGGATTATCCTCATCAGCCACTAGATCCATCATGTTCAGAACCCTCAAAGCATTTTTCTTCCAGTGCTTGGGTACATTTATGTGCCTTATTTTTTTCGTTCTGGAGCTCTTCAGCTGACTGCCTACTGAGGACTCTATTCCTGAAGCGGGAGCACTTTAATTTTATTCTTGGAGATTAGAAACCTGATAATTGGAGAGGCTTTTGTTACTTATTTATGATTTTTAAAGAGCTTCTCTCCACCATTACTTTCTGATATAGACTACTTCATTACTAATTTTCTTCTACTCCTAAGAAGTCTTTTTCTGAAGCTCCTCTTCTCCATAAATGAACTTCAGGATCTCTTGGTCACTCTAAACATCACTGTTGAGGACCTCACTTCGACTGTCTCGTTGGATGACTGAAATCTCGAGCCCATCTTTGTCTGTAAACAGGGGTTCTGCTTCACGAATGAGATTTCCTGATGGTATGATTTAATTTGTGTTTTTTTCTTATAAGTTGTAGCCGTTTGACCATTAATCATCCTCGTTCTTCATCATTTTTTTAAATTGCTAATGATCCTAAGCATGTAAAGAGGCTCGTCTGATACTTTTTTTGATTCTACTTGAGGTTGATTTTACCGAGCTATCGTGTTTTTTCGAGAAACTGCCATAAGTTGGTCTCTTTTTTTTAGTTTTCTGTGCCTTTTTGTTTCTTTCCGCTTAATTTTTTATGGGTTTGTTCCTCCCAACAGCCTCGGAAGATTCTTTTTTTGCGAAAATATTCGTGATTGTACTGGTGAGGGATCTGACGACATCAAAAAATTTCATTTTATGGTAAACACAAACTGAATTGTATAATTATAAAGGTCAAAAGAAATATATTTAAAGTGTCTTCCTGACTAGATTTAGTCAAATCTTTATGCATCTCTTCAATTTTCAGATTATTCAACATTCTCGATACAGATAATTCAAAGTAGGCAAAAAACACTTGTGAGCTGAATCATTTTGAGCCTGATTTAGTTTTCGGACCATTGGCGCCTTTCTCATATTTCTAGATATCTCGCAGCATCTCTCGAATATCATCGTTTGAGCTGCTGTCCTCCTCAATCAGTTTGCTTCGGCTCCGTAACATGTAGCTTTTCTGCTGTTAACCGCTAACTTTTGCTCCCGGATTTATTGTGAGGATTTTGTTGCGCTCACTCATTTTCTTTTTGGTGCATCTGTTGGCAAGCTCTTCTAATTCGTCCTCAATCACTTCTGGTTTATTCCTTTTGAAATTCTTTTTAGCAAAAGGATTTTCAGGAGAGGGCCACTCCTCCATACCGCTGATGGTGCCGAACTCGTCATGTTGGTGGGATACGAACATCTAAGGATCTTTTGGATTGGGCTGAATAGCTGAGATAGCTGAGATTGAGAAACCATCGCTGTATACTGAGGCTGAGTCCGAAAGATGCATTTTTGAATCTTCTGCGATGAAGCCGGTATTGAGAACATTGTTAGAAAACTCATCTTCGTCAAGGGAGTGCAGGAGAGGACTTCCCTTTTGGCTGCCCATGAGGGTGCTAACCCGATCGACACTCTTGCCATAGTAGGTGTTTTGCATCTAATTCTTAATTATTTTATAGCTTACCTGTGTGTTCTAAGGACTGTTATATGTCTTTCGATCGGCTGTTCGTCTGTTGAAGGCTTTCTTTTCCATTCTTTCAACAATCAGATTTTAACTCTATTATTTGAATATGACTCTTTGATAACTAGTATATAAAACGGGGTAACTTTAAGACTCCAGCTACACATATCACACTCTCCGTAGCAACGAAAATCCGTCCCAGCCGATAAAATGTTCCTCCAGCATGTTGATATTCCTCGTCACCGATATTATCTCGTAGCCTTTCCGCAGCAAAAAACTATACTTCTAATTTATGTGGGCTCCCCTTGTTGCATACTTTTGTTGAATTATGATGTACTTGGGTTCTTTTCCTCTAGAAAGCTGGCTGTAGAGCTGCTAAGGGTTGTGATGCAGCTAGTATTATTCATCAAAGTTTTTCATTTTTTGGAAGGGAGATGTATCGATCAGTCTAAAGTCAATGTTTCGCTGGATGATGGTCATAAGAGGCAAAGAGTGAGGCTAGCACAGATACATTACAGTAATATCCGGGTGCTACTATGGAGGGAAACGATCTATTTAATTCCTTAAATCCCGCAGTATTTTAGTTCCTCCCGTTTTCGTTGATATGTTCAAGGCCACAAAGAGAAAAACATTGATAGCAAGGATAGAAAATAGTATCAGTTTGTTCTATGATACTTTTTGAAATCCTTTGATGGAGAGGATAAGCAATAATGGCGTCATAATCAGAAGAAAGCGAGGTTCTTTGTGTGTTGAAACAGATAATAGCAACAAAATTAGAACAGTTAGCAAAAACAGCTACCAGTATTTTTTGCTCTCCCATTCTTCTCTGACCTGAATACAGTGTTTACTTTCTTCCTATTATCTTTTTTATTTCCTTCCTCTTGTAAATTTTATCAAATAGGGCCAGTGTTCTCGAATAGAAAGGAAAAAAGGTATGAGGTAGCTAGTCATGATTAGTGGGATAACAATATAAAAATACTAGAAGAAAGAATTGACTCCGTACAGTTCTGATATTTTCAGGAAGACGTTGTACTGAATAGATAGCTTTTTACTTTGAAGAAGTTGAAATCGACCCAGACTAGTTTTCCGTACCACAAAGTGCCAACACAAACACTAAAAGCAGCAATCAAAATCAGCTGAACTGCATTTTTGAAGATGAACCTTATTTTTCCTTCCTTTTTGGTCAAAAGTTCATAAGGCCACATTACCATCCAGGGAAACAGGCTTGTAGGTCTTATTGAAAAATTAAGAATAACAAGCGCTCTACTGATGTAATCATTGCTTGCGTTTTACTATCTGGTCAGCCAATAGTAGAAAGCGATAACAAAGAGACAGGTCTATGCGCTGTTAATATATATTCTATTGAGCATCGAAAAGTAGTACCAGTTTGTCAGGAGGCACAGAAAGACCAGAAATGTGATCTTTTTGACATAGAAAGTAGCAATCTTGAGCATGAACCAGTCACAAGTCAAACTGAGGAACAATTGCATAATTTTACAGCAAATCTCCTTCAGATAGGACCCACAGCCTACAATATCACAAATGATGTAGCCAATTTTGAGATAGAGCTGGTAAAGTGGACTGCGTATTGGTTCGTCCATGACCCATTCCCAGCTGAGGTATCCGTACCCATATTGTAGCCGATATGCAACTTCTGAGCCTTGCCAAAACTCGTCGGATCGGTCGAAATTGTAGTCTACAAACAGTTGCGATATTCTGAGGACAACTATGAGCACGAATATATTTTTCAATTCTTCGGGCATGAATGATATAGATAATAATATTTGGTGAGAAGATAGTGAGGAATTGTTCGTATAGCCTATACATTTTGACATATATCACAATTTAACATATCATATTTTATATAAGAAGCATGTTCGGCGCAGGTACGGCTTGATCTACTTAGGATTAGGAATGGGCATTGGAATGGGAGGAGGCATGGGAATGAACAGATGGATGAACCCTGGATTAAACTATCAAGGTATGAACGGCTTCAACATGGTCGACTATTCAGGAGGATGGAACCCTGCTGTTCATGACATGATGCTCAGACAAAACATTGAAAGAGTCTTCATGCAGTATGACATGAATATGTCCGGCCAACTATAAGGAGTGGAATTCTTTTATGCATACAGAGACCTCTGCCTCTCCATGGGAGTCTGTCCACCTATGAGCTATCAAGATGTCTGGAGCGCAGTCATGCAATGCGACTACACTGGAGATGGAAGAGTCAATCGTATGGAAATGTTCATGCTGTTCAAGAAAATCCAAGGAATCAACATGGGTATGACCTTCAACGTCGGATGGGGAGGCATGGGAGGCATGGGAGGCATGGGAGGCATGGGAGGCATGGGCATGGGCGGAATGGGAATGGGAGGAGGAATGGGCATGGGAGGAGGAATGAATCCCATGAACAACGGCATGGGAGGCATGGGAATGGGCGGAATGGGAATGGGAGGTATGGGAATGGGAGGATGGTGATAATGCTCCACATATTTCATATTTTTAAAATAACTGAATAAAGAAAAAGATAGTAGATAGAACCTTCTGACCACGAACTACTCTTTTAAAAATTCTGCCCATGAGGTAGATCAGAGGCCTTCTTATAAAATATAATTTAAGGGATAATAAATTATGAGTTCTTGTACCGTTTTAGCCGGCATTCCAATCTCTAAAGCCGGCCTCAACTATCTGGTTCCTTCTCACTGGTACTCTTCTTTCTAACTGTAGGTGGCAATAATTCCTCTTGGCGAACGGAAACCATTAGTAATCATCCTTCACAAGCCTTCCTCTCAACATCCTCGACTGCTCGTAAGCATCTCCCCACCCAGCGATAATTTCCTCCTCGAGTTCAAGCAGGATCTCATCGAATAACTTGAGTATAAGGCCAACTACCTCAAATTTCAATCAATCAAAATCAGCCTATAGCCCCTGAGTAGCCTCTCCTGGACAGCCATTAATCCCGCCATTTGGAGAAAAATATGCAACAAGAGTAAAAACGACCAAGGAATCGTCACTATTGTGGAGTAGGATAAAAATTACGGGCTGCTTTAAACCATACAAATTCAGATAATATTTTGTTCAAAGAATAGAAGTGACGCTTTTGTAGGATTCATCCCAAAAAAGGCCAACCTAGCCCTCACCATCAGAGAAATAGGTTTCTAAATGGGATTCATCGAGGTCGTCAGAAGTAAGGTAGCTTATCTTGAAAAGAACCCTGAGATCAGTTTTAACTTTCACTAACTTGAAAAATACACACTTGAAAATGCTCCGGGCACAGCTTTTATGGCCTTCAACATGGAACGCAATGGAGAGGAACCTCTTCCCACAGAATACGCCATGAACGTCTTCGAAAGAGTCATGAATGAGTCAAATGAGGCTGTAGTTGGTGACCTGAACACTATGGAAGATGATAGCAACAATCATCTCAACGAAGCAATCAACAACAGAACAATGTCGACGGGGGCTGAAACTCCTTTTTCCTTCGTCTTGTCAGAAGGATTCGATCTTGGTAACTTATAATGGACTCAGATCGCGAGTATCGAGTAAAATAATTATTCGGTGCTAAAGAGCCAGAATAGATAGAAGAACTGAGACTACTTGCCAGCAAAAAGATTGAGAATGAAAAGCAGATGATATAGCTTCCTGAGGGTGATTAGACCACTTTTCAGTTGCAGTTGGATAAATACGCTGATGAGTTGATAGACAGTTTTTTGAAGAAGAAAGTTCACAAGGAGAAATAAAAAGAGTTTGAGTTATACGAATGACCCTAATATAAAGTATGATCGGTGATCTCTATTGATTAAGATCAAAAATGAAGTGTATTAATAAGATCAAGGACGTAAAAAGCCCATGCTACGTTCATGAGCTAATTTTCGGTAAGATTGATCGTTTTTGACCCGCTTTAGTTTTTTCATTGAGAATTCCTTCCTCATGCGGTCTTTTTAGGACATGTAGGGACTGTTTGTTTCTTTCTTCATCTTTTAGTTGCTGACGATTCCCATTTCAAAACTCACCAAGTTAGAGTTGCAATTCTTCAATATTTCATTAGCTCTTTCCTTGATCCTGAACTGTGGAAAAGGAGGCTTTTCAGAAAAAGATTTTTATATGACCTTTTCAAGAGTTTTCCTGATATTTTCGTCAATGCTTTATATTCTCTTCTCGTTTTATTTGGATTTGTTGGTATGAAAATCTTTGTACATGTATCTCACTTGTAGACTTCTTGTTGCTGTTACAAGTGCCTTTTGTGGACTACTTGGACTCTCCACTTAGGATCTTTTACCTCTTCTGCTTCTAGAGTAAGGATCGAATTTCCTTGGAGTTTTTGTTTTTTGCTTGACAGGAGCAGGTTTGAGGCTACTAATTGAGTAAAAACTTTAAGGAAATCTCATCTCGACGGCTAATTGAGTGACGATATTAGGAGCCATTTTTGGCTTGAGCTCCTCAATCTAATGAATGTCTCTGAGCCATTTGTCCTTGAGAAGACTGTTTTTGTCATAAATTTTGACATGCTCAAGATAGTCCTACATGAATTGTCTTCCAAAGCTGAAATAACTCTTAGGTCGGCATTGCTTCAACTGCCTCGTTCCAAGACTGATTTCTTCAGTGTCTTCAGGTTATTTTTCGAACTCAAATCTTGATATTCTCATTTCATATGCCAGCACTTTGGGAAACATTTCTGTGAGGACGCAAGTCATTGAATCACTACTGTTCTTTTCATAGAAAAAGCATTCTTCAAAGCTGATCATCCTGTGCCTCTTGGAAAGCACAAAAGGGAATATTTTGCTATCCTCGCAATCTTAATTTTAATTTTTCGTTCCAAGAACAGAGGAATAGATTCTGAATAGAATGATATTTACTCTTAGTATTCTGAGGTGAAGTTGAAGACATGAGAAATTGGAGAATCTTTGTTGATTTCATTCATAAAATTCTTAAGATGGAAAAGTTCAGCATGGTAAATCTTATGAGGATTTCTCCAGGAATCATAAAGGTTGCTTCCTGACAAGTTCGTCAAGCTGTTTCCGTATTTGACTGAGTCGATGTTTGCCATTGGAATGAAGTAAAAATTGATGTTCCTTTTGAGCATATCATAGTCAATTGTTTATAGAAGAAAGTCGACCATTCCTTCCATGATGGATGAGCCACTAACATCTGCTCCTCCAAGTCGGGCCAAGACAATAACACTCCGGTAACGCTTATCGTCGAGTTGAGAAAGAGGAGAAGGGCTTCCTGGGGCTAAGTTGATGGACTTTCTGCTCTTCATGTTTTTCGTGCTTACAATGGGCTCTTCAATCTGCCCAGGAACCAGAGTATTATTATCACCTCCTCCTGCTCTTCTTTTCCTGATGTGATAGGCATTGAGAGCACACCCTGACATTGATTTTCCATACTCAATTTTCTCGATTTTAGTCAGTCCTCTTAACTTTTTAGGAGCAATTTCATTGAAGTATTTTTAAGCATCAAGGGTATTGTAAGGTTTGTCGAGAGCAAAAGCAACAATTTAATTTTTGTTCTTACACCGATATTCGAAGTAAAGATCGTAGTAGTATTATCCAGGTTCCCCTTCGATCTCAATATCATTTTGTTCATATCTTGTATTTTATCCAATAGGGTTCCAGTCATCAATAGTCTCATTGGGAATTGTTTCGTTGAGATTATTGAGGAAACAGTAGTTAACTTTGAAGCCTCGTTAGAATATTTTTTTCATGTTTTTAGTCTAGTTTAAATGAAAGATACCATGTTCTTGATGCAGAAAGTATAGTATCCTTCGAGAGTGAATTAGATTGAGAAGTTGAACCAGGATACCTCAGCACAACTGTTGACGTCATTCTGAAGAATGAGCTCATAATGGAAGGGGGATATCTATGTTTATAAATAAATGTACCCTGATGGCAGCAAAAAGATTTCCTGCCTCGAATTATGAACAAAACAGAGGGTCATGGGAGCAACCTCGATTGTGCTTAATTTGGGGGAGAACAGCATCTTGGTGGTTTTGTGGAAATTTAAGCCCTAATTTTTTAGTGAATAGCTGTTATTTTTAGCTGTATATTTATTAGAAGGGAACGTAGAAGCCTCCCATCACCCTTGTTCTTTGCTTGGCGTCAGCCATTATGTTGTACTTGGTGTTGTTGAACTTCATGAAAACTATTTGGTTGATCCTTTTCGCACAGTAGTGTCCCAGATAATCGAACTGATTATAGAGGTGGGCATAATTTTATAGTTCGTGGCTCCTGGTCTTGGGAGGCACGTATTTGAGGTTATGCCTTCTTTCGTCGTTGTTGACCCTAGATCAGCAAAAATATACACTAGTTTGACTTGTGCCTGTACATCAGGTGTGTAATGATGAGTGATCAACTCATTAGGTTGCATCTTTTGCTTCAAGGGTCTCAAAGCCCAGTATTATTCCTACTCGCTTCTTGTCGAGAACTTCAAGGCATCACATGGCTTACTCATTCGTAAATTATTATTCATAGAAGATTTTAATTTTGCATTCTATTTTTAGAAGTTTTGACCTTCCTCGACCTAAAAAATCGATATTTTCCTTATGAACAATCTTACTACAATATAGGACACCATATCTCACAACGTGAATTATCTTTTATCATTCTAATCTATGTTATTTACTGTTGGCGATCAAAAAGTCAGCATCAAAGAAACTATAAAATAATCAACTTCCAGTAAAGCTATCATGGTCAGTCCAATATGTTGATGGGTATTGTAGGAGGCGAGGGGCCTATTTGAATCATAATAAATTAAATAGTTGTATTAACTGATGAAAAATTCAATAAACTTCTACTAACAAAAGAAGACGAGGGGCATTCAACCCACCAAAAAGACAAACTACATCAACTCTCTCATCTACAAATAAATCACCAACCATCATGACCACCCAAAGAATAAATCCATCAAGGAGTCTAAGGACAGCCTCAAGGAAAAAAAAACTAGGGAGGACGAAAAGAGCACCATGCCCAGTAAGAAGAGCTCTCTTAATCAGCTCAATAAAAAAAGCAGTAAGCACGATTTGTCACACATTGACTTTTACAATATCTACCATAAACTAACTGATAACTTCATGGTGGATACCCAATAAGAAACTAGATTCGAACCCGAAGATACCAAGCATTTCGCATATCAAAAACAGAAGCCACAAAATAAGTAACTCAGTCAGGATCTGATCAAAAAACAACAAAAACTGTTCAAGAATACTCATCATGAGCCTGTATAGATTCCCAAGGTTTAAAAGGTGATGTTCAACTATCTGTACATTATCGGAAAAGGAGGCTTTGGCAAGGTTTGGAAAACAGAGCATAAAAAAACAAAAAATCAATACGCAATGAAGGAGATGCTCAAGTCAATGTAAAAATATTAACATTCAGCGTCATGACAAAGAAAAGTGTACAGTCAGTCATGAATGAAAGAGTTTTGTTGTCGCAGTTCACCTCCCCCTTTGTGGTCAATATGCACTTTGCCTTCCAGGATCGTGATACTCTCTATCTTGTTCTAGATTTGATGGAGGGAGGCGATTTGAGGTATCATATTGGCAGTCGAGTCTTCAGCTAAATCCAGTCCAGTACTTCCTTCTTTACTCAGAGTTCTTCATAGCTTGCATCATCCTTGGCCTTGAAGACTTACAAAAAAATAGCATAATTCATCGTGACATCAAGCCTTAAAACTTAGTCCTTGATTCCAGAGGATACATCAGGATCACTGATCTGGGGATTGCAAGAATATACAAACCAAACAACAGCTGCGATACAAGTGGAACTCCGGGATACATGTGTATGTTGTAGACTATGTAGCACCTGAAGTTATTTGTCGAATGAACCATAGCTTTGTTTCTGATTATTTTGCTGTTGGAGTCATTGCGTATGAGCTGATGACCGGAAGAAGACCTTACAATGGGCGATCAAGAAATTAAATCAGAGATCTGATGCTTGCCAAAAATGTCCAGCTTCGAGAGAGCTAAATTCCTGAAGGATGGAGCTATGAAGCTGCAGATTTTGTGAACAGACTCATCAGAAGAAAGCCTGAGCATCGATTGGGAAACAACTCCATCAGTGAGCTGAAGAACCATCCGTGGCTATGTGGAATTCACTGGGACAAGCTTCGAACAAAATAAATTTAGTCTCCTTTCATTCCAATGATGAAGAAGAGTAACTTCGACCAGGATTAACAAATCACCATAGAAGACGAGGAATAAGCTGAACTTATTTAAAAGAACTCTCTTCTTCTTAGAAAAACCGAATTCCAAGAGCTTTTCAACGGATACTACTATTCACGTCAAGAAGCAATGCCTGATGAGCATCATGAGCTAAAGTAAAGAGATAGGAAGGTCAATAATCAGAAGAGGATCATATCGGCTTATAGAAAATCATCTCATCAAGAGAAGGAGGTGAGACTGATTGACTTGCTTCCATAGAAGAAGATGAGCTACAATTAAACCCAGAAAAAGAAAAGTGACCTGCATTTGAAACCTTAGAAGTATCACAGGCACATAGATAACTCTACGGTGGAATCAGGAGTTCGTGACAAGAAGAGGTCAGGGCAGTACGAGAAGACCTTTTTCAGATGATAATTAATTTTCAACTACTACTGATATTTATTAATATTTCGAACAAGATCATTGTATACTTTACTTCATTTACGATTGCGATAGCGAGACTTTGGCTCAGGAAATGATAAAAATTTGCTTCCAACCTGTCCACTCCTGCTTCCCAGGCATACTCCCCATCTATCGTGGTAAAATCTGGTAGGCTCTACTCTGATTAACACTCCGTATAGTCTATCCCATAGTTCAGTACCTTCCAATTTTTACATTATCTCCAAAAGAATTTTGTTTCCATCTTTGTTCCTGAAGATGTCGACAATCTGATTGTTGGGTAGTCCTTTGAGCGATGAGTATATTCTTTGATCAGTCCAGTAAATCTGGATGCATTTGAGAATGACATTGCTGGAGAACTTGCCAATCGCATAGAACGAAAATCGAGAGAGGATTCTTTCTGTGATACCTGAGCACTTTTAGAGGTCGAACAACTCATAACAAAACTGGATCACATAGTTTCCATAACTATCCATGATAAGTCTGTCAACACTGAAAGTGACATGAGTTATTAATTGCCGACGAATCAGCTCGAGTTCCTGATAATAGATCCCTTCTTGACCTTCGAGCTACCTGAAACGTCTAATCATGTGTTTGATGACGCACATGGCATTTTTATCAAGAGCAAAAGCCAGCAAATTTTCAACTGTGTAGTTGAAGTATGCTAGAGTATACTGGAGAGGGAAGGTCTTCAGAACTTTTTGGACAAAGTGAGTGGCATTGTTGTTTCTGCAAAGGTCATAGTACTCAGGTCCAAGTTGAACAACCACCAGAGAATACTCTTCATGGTGAGTGAATTGTGAGATGAAAGCTTGGATGGTGTGAGTACCCTGCTTGTTTCTGATGAGGTCGCAGAGAGAAGGCATGATGATTTGCAAGATTTCGAGCCTTTGTTGAACGTTACATACTGTGAAGAGTTTTTGCACCATGTAATTTCCATACTCATGCATAATGAGTTAAACTAGGTGCTCTCGGATGTTATAGATCACCGTTTCAATTTCCATTTAGCCACAGTCAGAAAGGTAGTCCTGAAATATGCGGGATTGGGTATTGTTCTTGACAAAATCTATCAACTTGCCAGTCTAGATGAGGTTGTCAAGATTGACTTTTTAATTGTCAAGAGTTATTTCCTGAGAGCTGTTGGAAGAGTGACTTCGAGGTTTGAGGGGCGATTGGGATGAAGACTTGATCGTAGACACTACTGAGGGTTCTTTATCGTTTAGAAGCTCTTCGATGTTTGAAGAACTGCAAACAATAAATTCTTCTTCCTCTTCCTCAAACTATTAAGGTAGTCGGACTCCGACACTGAGAATTCTCAGAAGGGGCATATCCTATGCCTGAAATTTGTATTTATAGTTCATTTGTTGATAGAGAGCCTGTTGCTGGGCACTATCTTGGATTATTTCCGCGGTTATATTAATTTATTCGCACTGGACAGTGAATATTCCTTTCTCTTTGAGGTTTCTCAATGGTAGATATTTGGTATATTTTGCTCTGTTACCTTTGTGCCCGAATTCAAGCATGCTCACATTGAGATGGAAGTCAGTTAGGGGCACTACCACCAAGTTTGGAAAAAACTGATCTTTTGAATTTTCATCAAATGTTATATTCAGCTGATTTCGGACAGCGTTGGCCTTTTTGTTGATTTTTATGAAGTTCTTCTAGTTAATCGGATGGATGAGAGCGAATTCTAGATAGTACTTCTTTGCTTAAGCTCCGAAATCAAATATTTTTTGGTTTTAAGTTTTTTCCTCAACAATAATCTTATTCTCAAGAATTTACCCCACATGCCTAAGCTGGTAGGCTTTGTCACTGTCCAGACACTGGCAGTGAATGAGGTAATTTCTGTCATTATTGATGTAGCAGGTCGTGAACATGTCAGTGTTTCTCACGAACTTGAGGCAGATGGGGCAGTAGGGATTACTGCTTTTGAAGTTTTGAGGATAAGGCTGAAGGGTAAGGCGTTTGGCGATAGTCTCAGTAAACTCAGAATAAACCATATCATGCTGGGCAGCCAAGACTTGAGATTGGATGTAATCATGGTTGGGCGCCCGTTCGGGACTATGGTGTATTTGGAAAGAGGGTAATTAAGCTTCAGTTTCCAAAAACTCTCCGTAATCGCCACTGAAAAACATCAATTAATTTATAGACACTTATTTTGGGATTGATCATCTATTGCTGATAAACTCCTAAGAACATAAATAAAATTATAAGTTTCTCTCTGGAATTATTATTTCTTCATCCATTGATCAAAATTCCATCTCTGATCCATCGTATTCCCATTATAAATGAAAATATTAATATTCTTCATATCTGTTTACTTACTTGCCATCACTACCTTTTCGGCACCCAGAAGCCTACCAGCAAACTAGATTAATAATCATAAAAACCACCCACATTAAATAGTTACAGTTATTGGGTCAGGAGTGGTCATGGTGGTTGCAATCATTGTGTATATAAGGCAAAGTATATAAAAACCAGTGATAGAGTTCACCTAGTTCAATAGTCAATACTTGGGAAAATAAAGCACTCGTTCATAAAGCTAAAGATAATTTCCAAACTTCGGAGTAGATATTCTGAAGAAGCATAATCTAGACGATACACCTGTCAGAGATTCCTAAAATTAAGAAAAGAATGAATCTTCAAGCGATAGGAGGCGACGTCGAAGCAGAAAGGCCAACCAAATCGACACATCTAAACTAAAAGATAAATCTCTGGACATGACCCCGCCGCCTTTTAACCTCAATGATCAATGAAAAGTAAAATCAATGGTTTAGTCTCTAAAAGTATAGTTTTTTCTCTATAGCCGAGCCTGCGATCTGCTTGGCAAGGGTAGTCTTGAGATGCCTCATCTTTTGATGCTCTAGATATTCAGTTCCATGCTGGTAGTGTATCTGAAGGCCCTGCTATCTTTTATGTCGATTGTACTATGACCAGTCTCTGGCTCTTTTCTATCTGAACATGGTCTAGCTATGCATGCGGTGAGATCTTTCAGGTTTTGGCTTTTTGTATTATTTTTAGACGTGAGAAGTTTACATGTATTAGCCTCGTTCCTATTTTCTCTTCTTGCAGAGCTCTACTCTTTTTAACTATGATAGTCATAAGACATACTCTAGATTTTTATATTTTCTTTAATCTTTCTCCAAGTTGCTGTATCTTCTCCTGTTCTTCCTCTTTAATATTCTGTTTGAAACGGGCGATGATTTATTTTTGTTTCTCGTCAGAATTTTTTTGTTCTTTGTCTCTCAATTATTCATCTGTTTCTGGAACCATATCATTAGGTTTATAGAGTCTGTTGCTGTACTTCATGCTTTGGTTTATCTATGCCCAGTAATCCTTAGAATTATTGTAGTATTTGCTGCCATTATTGTAACTTAGACTGATATACTCTTTATGGATAGCGTTCTCGCTAGGAATTTGCCTTTGTTCAATGAATCTGGATTCAGTGCCTTCATCACGACTTCTTTCGTGGCGGAGGGAATAGTCTTTGAACATTTTGCTCTGCTGGTAATTTTCGATTTAGCGGCCCATTTGCTATGCTTTTTTCCAGGCATCCTTGATGTTGGCCTTTTTCTTTGAGATGAAGTTTTTGTATTTCTAGTTGAGGAACTTGTCGTGGTCTTTGCACTTTTTGACTATCTTGTTTAGATGATCGGATTTGTTTTTCGAAGATTTCTCAAGTTTATCCCTGATAGAGGATTCCTTTCGATCAGCCCACTCCACAAACTGCTTCTCGATGGCCTATATCCTTGCTTACTTCTCATTCTGCCGTTCCAATTTTTCCCTCATCTGCTCCTGCTACTCTACATCAAACTCTAACTACTCTCAATCAGCATCGCCATGTGCTCTCTGAGTTCGGGAGCTATTGGCTGACCTACGACCAAACTCTTTGATTTTATTTTCAGCATCGACTGCTTATCGGCTATTATTACTAATTTAGAATATTTTTATCGCTTGATAAAATCTATTTATGTTGTCAAATCATCATTCCACAACTCTCAGCAGCACCAAGTTCTTCTCAATGGGAGCTGACAAGTTCAGGGGTAAAAATTTGCGACCGTCGGCTTTGAAGAACTTGCTGTTGAACTCGACCCACTGAAGACGGAGAGCATGCAAGAAACATTCCATGGAATCCATACCCATGATGACACCAACCGTGATAGACACGAAGAAGTACATTCCAATGAGGATGATAATAGCGTTGGCGCTGATGATACCTCCTCCAATGGTTTTCTCCAAAAAGACTCGAGCCAGCTGACCGTGAGCAAGAGACAAAGCCCACAGACGGAGGTACGAAGCAGTGTTCGAAATGCTACCCAGAACGAACTCGATGGTTTCAATGATTTGATGAACAGCAATTTCACTGATATCGTGTTATTAATGAGCTCCTCCTTGGGCATGACCATGATCTTTAATAGGAGTATCTTTGACTTCTTCAAGTTCGTCGTCCATGTTCAGAGGAGTGTCTAGATTATCCCCATTGTCCTCGTCGTCTGATCCAGAGTGATGAGAATGAACTGATACCCTAGCCGCACTTGCTGGCATCTTGCACCACAGAATAATGGGCTTGATCAGCAACATCCAAGGGATGCACAGGACTGCAATCAAAAGGAGGTTGTACTGAAGATTTTATTGAAACTCCATATCCCATAAGGGTTTTCCTTCAGTTGACCCCAGTTTGAGAGGAAGGGCGATCATCTGGGCAATAATGGAGGGAGCACTAGCAGTATCTCTTTCGAGTTCCCAAGGAATGGTCCACTTAGTAATGATAAGGATGCACATGTATCCAAAGGTGCAGAAGAAAAACACTTGCTGAGGGAGCCATTCGAAGAACAAGTCAACGTAGTTTTTCCAGTAGAGACAGTTCAGACATTTCAGGAAGATGGCTGAGTAAAGACATGAGTACCGAGGGTCATTTGAGCCACACCGATGATGACAGCAAATTTCATCTTGTAACTGTTGAAGAAGCTCAACTCGTTTGAAGCTCTGATCCACTTTGGATCCATACCAATGGGATAAACGCAGCCATCAATTTTTTCAGCTTCTTCTTCAAAACCAGCCTCACCATAGCAACTTCCAAAGACGTTCCAGGGAATAGAGAAAAATTCGTTGTAGATCCAGCCTGAGTAGAAGGCAAAAGAGCCCATCATTAGGACCAGATATCGAATGCTGTAGACATCTCCCAGAATTTTCTTAGCATTGGGGTCTCTTATCAGCCAGATTCCAAAGGCGAGCAGGACTCCACCATGACCGATATCACCAAACATGACTCCAAACAAGAAAGGGAAGATAGAAATTGCAAATAGGCCAGGGTTGACCTACTGATATCTAGGAATACCATAAGTGTCAACAATTTCCTGGAAAGGAGCAGTAAACTCGTTTGTATCGAAGTATGTAGGAGGTTTTTCTTAAGTTGTGGGAGTTCTAACAGTGACTACATTGGGCAGAATATGCTCGAATCTTCCAACTTTTTCCTCAGGGACCCATACCTTGGCAATCATGGTTGATCCAGGCTTGTCTTCATATTCGACAACCTTCAGCAAGTTGAGAGTTGTGTAAAGGATTGATTCCTTTTCAATAAGAATTTTGTAGGCCTCATACTTGGCGCATTGATATTCGTGAGTGGAGACAGCCACTTCAAGATCAGTTTTAAGTTTTTTCTCAGTCATACTGCAGAGAGTCTTGGTATCGTTGATAGCATTTTCAATATCTTTAATCTTTTCAAAAATAGCTTCCTTGTTGGTTTGAAGAGTGTACTTCTTCGCCAAGAATGACTCACAAATTCTGTTAACCTTATTGAAGACATGCTCTCCGCTCTCGAGGATGATAATGAAGGCAGTTCTTGCCTAGATCTCCAAGTCGGGGTAGTTTTCTTCGATTTCGTCTTTGGGAATATTGAATGTGTAAAGGATGGAGTGACCTTTAGTAGCACGGAAGATCATTTTGCCAAACTTGAGCATGTCCCTAGCTCCAATCACTCCAGAAACATTAACGAGTCTCAATTGTTCAAGAGTGGTCTTCGAGAAATCGATCTCTTGAGCTTCGTCTACTCCGTGATTTTTAGAACTGAAAATCTAACGGGCCTTGAACAGAAGATATTTGTAATCTTAAAGGTCCACAATTTTTCTTTGAGCATTTTCAAGGGTCCTAATCGAATCGTCAATGCCTGCGTAAGTCTTTTCGACCTCGTTCTCAATAGCATTGACCATAGTGTGCGATGTTTATTTGCCATCTTACAACACTGCATTGATTAATGATTACTTTTCTGTTGGAGGTCGAATATGCGTTAGACATCGGGCATATCGGGAAGATCAATCTTGTACTTTCTGAGTTGCTTGAAGACGTGGTCAAGTTTGGCTAAAACCTCCTCACATCGCCTGACATCATTGGCGAATGGCTTGTGGAAGTTGTTGGGAGAAGCATCAAGAAACTCCACAAACTTTTCGGGGGCGACCTTGGAAACAGCGTGATAAGCTTCTTCTGCAGGAATGTACAGTTCATAGTACCTCATGGGCGCAGATCTGAACAGCGACATCAAGATTCCTTATTTTAATAATATAAATTGATTTTTCATCTCACATATATCACAACTATTATCGTCACACTTTGCTACTTGTCTTTTCTCAATCTCAGATCTTGTCAAGCAGTTTGCTTAAATGAGTCGGACATAAAATGAGCCTGACAGACAATATAGACTTCTATCTTACATTTTAATTAATATTGGAATGATATATTCATTACCTTGAGCAGATTTGCCTGTAAATCTGCAAGTCATCGAAAACTTTGTCTGAAGGCAAACAAATAAATAGAAACAGCAATAAAGTTGAGCGGTGTTCATAGAATATTATATTCTTTATAGTTAAGCACAACTGATGGGTTGCTGCTAGACAAGACCTAAAAGAATTGATCATAGTAACCAACAAGAAGCTCCTTATTCTCGAAATGCTTCCTCAAGCAAGCGAATAAAAAAGACCCCCAAAACCCCAACATCTCAACCTCAGGGGACTGAATAACCACAAATTGATGGCACTACGATCAGGTTATAGACAGGTGGTAAGGATGATGGTAGTCATACGACAACCAAATCAAACAGGTCAGTCATTCAAAGGTAATAAAACACTAACAGTAGATATTCGATTCAGCCAAAATAAACCTCATACCGCACTCCTTCTATTCATACGTATCATTATCAAAATTTGCTGGAGTTTAATCCCCAAAGATATACCACCGAGCCCACAGAACGTTTCTCAGTTGAGAGAACGATCATGAACAATAACTTGAGCAACAATGAGATTCAGAATGACCCTCATAACAGGTTGTTACTGACAAAGAACTGATTTATTTTTCATTTAAGCGTAGTCTCTCACAGAACCATCATATAATTTCACCTTAGATGGCAAAAGTCGATCAGGATAAACTATTCACCTGGATCAAACTAACCGACGACTTCTATCTCGATCCTGATGGCATTCTCGGTAAGGGAGCCTTTGGAGAGGTCTTCAGAGGATACTCCACCAAACGGGAATGCATTATTGCTATCAAAACTATGCAAGGCTAAGGATACGAAAGGGAGGTCGATACTCTTAAGAGTCTGTCTTCTCTGATTCATCCCAACATCATGGGTTACTACGGCTTTGAGAAAATGAATGACAGTGTTTACATTTTCGTGGAATTCTGTCCCAATGGTACTCTGACCGATCTCATCAAATAAGGTATTGATGAAGCTGAGGCCCTCAAATTGTTCAGACAACTGATCTAGGGTATGTGCTACATGAACGCTAAAGGTAAATGGATTAACATTTAGGAAAAATGCATCGTGACTTGAAGCCAGATAATATCCTTATCGGTTTAGACAGAGATATCAAAATCAGTGACTTTGGACTTGCAAGAGAAACAACTACAAGCATCTTTGTGACTGGACAAATGGGAACACCTCTTTACGCCGGCCCTGAGGTCTATCTCAATAACTATGAGGAAAACTACACTGAAAAATGTGATGTTTGGGGAGCAGGCATGATTCTATACTAAATGCTGACCCAAAAGCTGCTATTTGAAGGTGTGAAGGTATAAAATAAGTTAAATAGACCTACGATGATTTGAAGAAGGAGTGGCAGATCTACGAGGTCAGCAAAAAGAGAGTATAATATAGTCCTAAGCTGCATCCTAACTGGTAATATTTCACCAACCTTATGCTTACTTATGATCCCAAGAAGAGACCCACCTTCCACTAGGTGCTCTAAAAGCTTAAAAAAGTCTATGATAAAATGATGGAGGAAATCAAGACCAAGCAAGTCTACACTATCAGCGAAAACACAAAGGTAGGCAGACTCGAACTCTTGCTGATGTTTTTCAGGGAGAAATATGACATTTTGATCAAAATTGTGGACAATCTGACCCAGCAGGTGCTTCCAATCAAGAGTTAATTTAAGTACCTTATTCAATTCTTGTGCCTGAGTCACTATCTTTGCAGAGCTAAAAAGATAATTCGAAACATCAAATACAAGCGAATCAAAGTCAACGATAACGACAAAGCTGACATGATCGAAGAGGATAATCAAGAGTATGATCTGGTTTTGGACAAGTACAAAAACTTTTTTGATCAAAAATACAACTATCATAACAGCCAGATCGAGGAGCAAATCGTACCCTATTTGCTGGAGGTTCGTAACAAAAAGGCAAATATTGCAGTGGAACTCAAATAACTATTTGAAATGGTTTCAGATGTAAGCTAAGGCACTTTCGATGTTGAATAAACTTACAATGAAGCTCTACAGGACATTCTTCTCAACAAGCTCGAGAAATACGAGCCCAAAGTACTGGATAATATGAAGGTAGAGGAACTAAGAACTATGCAATTGATTTTTGTTGGAGCTCTGCTTGAAAAGAAGATAGAGAATAAATACTATCTTAATAGAAACTATGTCAAGGATACCATCAACGCAGCTGAGAAAAAAGATAAAAACACTCTTCTCAAATAAATAAGGGCTTTCCAGAAGCAACTTCAGTGATTTAACTATCATAATCATAAATTATGCGGATCGTGATCGTAGTGATTCTCAGTTTTATTACCCTGGCTTATACGTAGTCGATATTTAGCTGTATCGATAACGCGTTCAAAAGCAAATGTAAAACTCAGCTCTACACCTGCACCAATGACCCAGAATGTTCATACCAACTTCATGAGAACACAAAGCATATTCATCTCGATGAGAAATCTTAAGTGTTCCCTCCGCTTTATTTTTCAAACTCAAGGGCAAGAGATATGTACAGTTGCATCAAGAGTTAATGCAATTTGCCTGAGCTTGATTAGCAATATCCCAAGCATCTAACTTTCAACTCCTGCCTCATAGAAGTCTACGACATTTGCCGAGGAAATATTGAAGAAGTGTTCTCGAAACCTGATTCACAATCTCCATAAGCTCTGTGCTACAGAAAGCATTGTACTTTCCCTTCGTTATCGAATGCTTGATTATTTGCTCAAATTTGATATAATAACGGTATGAAGGGCCTCTCAGCTCGTAAATCTGCAGACCTACTCGAACACCTATTGATCGACTACCACTTTTTAGAAGATTATGAAATTCTTTAAAGCCAGGTCGCAAACAAGAGCAGTTTTGTCGCTTGCATAAAAAACACACAGCAAAAAGTTAGATTCCGAAAACTACAGTACGACGAATAATTTTGGCCTCGCTTTAAGGCTCTCCATCAGCTATACACAAATGGAATCATTCTGGCTGACAACCTCTTTGTACTAGAAGAATGCTAGCAACTCTATTACTATGTGATTGAAGCCGAATTAGACTTAGACAACAATCGATTTAAAACTTTACAGCAGTATCTGTATGATCACCAACCAACTGTCGAAGAGGGTAAAGTCATGCTGGGAAAGATCAAGATTTTGATAGACTGTCTGCATCAGGAGGGACAAGCTTACGCTGGCATCGACCCTAGAAAAATAATTATTGACGATGAAAATCATATTTATTTGGCTCCTTTTGATTTGGAGTTCTAACTGAGGACAGACAACTACAGTCGAGCCTATTACCCTCCATAAATTTTGGATAAAATCAGTAAAGGAGATGTATAAATAAACGAAGATATGATGCTAAAATGGGATATTTGGTCATTTGGCTGTATTTGCATGGAAATTTTAGCTTACTCTTCTCCTCTATTTCTGAGTACTTCTCTCACAAAACAGCAAAGGATTATTGATAAAGCCACATATCCTGATCTGTAACATCTTGAAGAATAAGTCAGAAACATTGTGAAAAATAGTCTTGCGTCGGATGTGACTAAAAGAACTATTTCAACAAGTTCTTTGGTCCAAACAGAACGTGAAATATGTCAAGCTTACTAACTGTGCACTGAAAAAATTGAAAACCTTGCAAATACTAAAGAGACAAAAGAATATTGTGCTCATTTGAAGTAATTAAATATTCACCAGTAAAATGAAGGAGACTGCCTTCTAACTCTAGATTTAGTAACTTTGAGTCATATCAACTTCGAAAAAGAGCTTCACATCACAATCACTTTGGGAAAATCATATCATTTTTATATCGATTTTGATGAAGAAAGCCCAAATAGATACTTCCTCAATCGGAGACTCAGTATCAGAGAACATTTCAGTCAGTTTCAGAAATGGTTGGGCTCTCCTATTCATATTCAACTCAAAGAGCAAGATAAGATTACAAATATATTAGTGAATGCGCAAACTTTTGTTATGATTCATAATCAACAAAGAGTTTGGTCTGATCCTATTATGGGTACATTTAGCTCCTCAAGTGCAGGTGACTTCAGCAAAGCAAGAATTAAATTGAAATGCTCATTTGCTACTCCATAAATATCGAAATTTTCCTAGAAAAAGGATACGAAGGATAGAAAAAATTCAAGAATCTAAAACTAATCTGAGGCAATATTGGAGAAAAAGACAAAAGATACTGCATCAATTAGAACAAATAAGACTGATAATGCACTCAAGGAGGTATCTCAGAACGCAAACAACAAAAAATCGTTTAATTCTACTTCAAAAATTCCCACAATATCCTAAATATCTCACTCCCTGACCTTACTGACAGAGTAGATTCGTAGGAAGATGGTAACTGAAGATCACTAGTAGGACCCGATCCAGAAACAGCTTTCTTCTTTGTTGTAGCTGTAGTGATCATTTATATGTTTGATGTTTCTGATAGATTATAGTCTAGAACTTATTACACGTCCTAATTTATATAATCTTAAAATTTCTCTAAATAACTCCATGGACATCGAGTTTATCTAGCTTGAACACAGAGATAATGTGATGAAGCTGATGGAAATTTGTGGCGTTGATATGAAAGAAGCCTATGATCTTTACACTGCTGCAGGCTACAACTTTGAAGTAAGATAGTCACCATTCAGGCAGCCATCAATCGACACTTCAACCCTGTTCAGGACGCCCCATAAATTCCTCCTTAAGTTCCTCCTTATATTAATCCACAACAAAATTTCTAGCCTTACGACCCACACCAAGCATATGCCCAGGGAGGTTTTTAGCCCGGTTTCTATGAAGAAGATGACATATAATATTAGCAGTTCAAATAGTTCAAAAGAAATGGCAAATCTTTTGACAAAAAATATCCAGTTCAGCCAAAGGAAAGCCTCATCAAAAGCTTCAGTATTTATTTGTCTATCAAGTTCCCAAATTTCTTAAAGGAGAGGACGATAATTCATTCAAGCAAAGGCTTGAGAAATTTATTGGTAGGGGAG
>Ga0100381_1000728_pt1 | contig 32776 bp, 23 predicted proteins | sample CryGeymeta201505_FD_80416 | JGI IMG/M metagenome (GOLD analysis project Ga0100381, IMG submission 80416) | Groundwater microbial communities from Crystal Geyser aquifers in Utah, USA - Crystal Geyser metaG 2015-05 | ecosystem: Environmental > Aquatic > Deep subsurface > Groundwater | place: USA...
CCGGCTTCAGGTAGATCGTGAGCAGGCGGAACAGGTTGATCGCCACGCTGCACACCTCGTGCAGTCTCCCCGCGGCAGCCTCGCCGGCCCTGGCGAGGTCCCACGGCTTGTGCTCATCGACATACTGGTTGGCGGCGTCCGCCAGGCGCATCACCTCGCGCAGGGCCTTGCCGGTCTCGCGGGCCTCGTAGAGCTCGGCGATCTCGGCGCGTGCGGCCGCGACCTCATCGATCAGCAGCGTGTCCGGGCGCGGCCAGGGCGCGCACAGCCGTCCCTCGAAGCGCCTGCTCAGGAATCCGGCGCAGCGGCTGGCGATGTTGATGTACTTGCCGACCAGATCGGAATTCACGCGGGCGATGAAATCGCCCAGATTCAGATCGATGTCTTCCATCGAGCCCGCGAGCTTGGCGGCATAGTAGTAGCGCAGCCATTCCGGGTTCAGACCCTGTGCGAGGTAGCTCTCGGCGGTGATGAAGGTGCCGCGCGACTTCGACATCTTCTGGCCGTCCACGGTGAGGAAGCCGTGGGCGAAGATGCCGCTCGGCGTGCGGTAGCCGGCATGCTCCAGCTCGGCCGGCCAGAACAGGGCATGGAAGTACAGGATGTCCTTGCCGATGAAATGATAGAGCTCGGTGCCCTCGCGTTCTGCCGCCTCGCGCTCCACGAAGGACGCAACGTCGATCGAGGGATTGCCGGCGGCAAGCCTGCGCAGGCTGCCGAAATAGCCGATCGGGGCGTCCAGCCAGACATAGAAGAACTTGCCGGGCGCGCCCGGGATCTCGAAGCCGAAATAAGGCGCGTCGCGCGAGATGTCCCAGTCGGTGAGCCGGCTCTCGCCCTCCTCGCCCAGCCATTCCTGCATCTTGTTCGAGGCCTCGGGCTGGAGCCGTCCCGGCGCGCGCGTCCAGCGCCTGAGAAAGGCCTGGCAGCGCGGATCGGAGAGCCGGAAGAAATAGTGATCCGAGGACTTGCGCACCGGGGTGGCGCCGGACACCGCCGAGCGCGGATTCTTCAGCTCGGTGGGCGCATAGGCGGCGCCGCACACTTCGCACGAATCGCCGTACTGGTCGAGAGCGCCGCACTTCGGGCATTCGCCTCGGATGTAGCGGTCCGGCAGGAACATCCGCTCCACCGGATCGTAGAACTGCTCGACCGCGCGCACCTCGATCAGCCCGGCGTCCTTCAGCCTGCGATAGATGTCTTCGGCATAGAAACGGGTCTCCTCCGAGTGCGTGGAGTGATAGCAGTCGAAGGCGATGTGGAAGCCGGCGAAGTCGCGCGTGTGCTCGCCATATACGCGCCGGATGAGTTCCTCGGGCGGGATGCCCTCCTTCGCGGCGCGCAGCATGACCGGCGTGCCGTGGGTGTCGTCGGCGCACACGTACCAGCACTCGTTGCCGCGCATCTTCTGGAAGCGGACCCAGATGTCGGTCTGGATGTACTCCACCAGATGGCCGAGATGGATCGCGCCGTTGGCATACGGCAGGGCGCTGGTGACGAGGATCTTGCGCGGCATGGCGACGGGGCCGGAAAAATGCGGATTGTATCGCGCCGCGCCCGCCGGCCCGGGCGGGCGCGGCGCCGGAACTCAGCGCTGCGCGGCGGACGGGCGCAGCGTGATCTCGACCCGGCGGTTGCGCGCCCGGCCCTGCTCGGTGGCGTTGTCGGCGACCGGCTCGGCCTCGCCGCGCCCGTCGGAGGTCATGCGGCTGCGCTCGACGCCGCGCGCCGCAAGATAGCTCACGACCGACTCGGCACGGGCGCGGGACAGGTCGAGATTGAACTGCGCGCTGCCCGTGCTGTCCGTGTGTCCGGTGACCGTGATCGTGTTGGCGCGGTTCTCGGTGAGCGTCGCGGCGATCTTGTCCAGCGTCGCGCGGAAGCCCGGTTTGATCGCCGCGCTGCCGCTGTCGAAGGAAACGGAGCCGGGCACGTTGAGCCTGAGCGAACCGTCGCCCTGCTCCCTGACCTCGACGCCGGAACCGCGCGTGGCGATGCCCAGCTTCTCCTTGACGGCCTGCCAGTTGTAGCCGATCGCGCCGCCCGCGGCCGCGCCGACCGCCGCGCCGATCACCGTGCCGCGGCCGGTGCCGCCGATCGCGGTGCCGAGCACGGCTCCGGCAGCAGCGCCGGCCCCGGTGCCGACCGCGGTCTCGGTCTGGCGCTGGGTGGCACAGCCGGCGATCACGAGGGCGGTCACGGTGATGGCGGTGAAACGAATCGCAGTACGCATGATCTCTCCTTCGTCAAGGGTTGAACGCTCGAGCGAACCGCCACGGGCGGAATGGGGCCGAAAGCGGCAACCCGGATTCCGCAACCGAATTACAATGCGCCTTTTTCCCGGACCACCGGCGGGGCAGGCCGGAGCCATCCCACCCACGGAGAACGCATGAGCATTTCGATCGAGCAGGTCAACGCGGCACTCGGCGTGTTGGTTGACCCTAATACCGAACGGGACCTCGTGTCCAGCCGGGCCGCGCGCAACGTCAAGGTGGAGGGCGACGACGTGTCTCTCGACGTCGAGCTCGGCTATCCCGCGAAGAGCCAGATCGACGGAATTCGCAAGAGCGTGATCGAGGCCCTGAAGGCGATCGGCGCGGGCAACGTCAGCGCCAACGTCTATCAGAAGATCGCCTCCCACGCGGTGCAGCGCGGCGTGAAGCTGCTGCCCAGGGTGAAGAACATCGTCGCGGTGGCTTCGGGGAAGGGCGGCGTGGGCAAGAGCACGACCGCGGTGAACCTGGCGCTCGCGCTCGCCGCCGAGGGGGCGTCCGTCGCGATCCTCGACGCCGACATCTACGGGCCCTCGCAGCCGCAGATGCTGGGCATTTCCGGACAGCCCGAGTCCCACGACGGCAAGACGCTGGAGCCGATGCAGGCCTACGGCATCCAGGCGATGTCGGTGGGCTTTCTCATCGATGTCGAGACGCCCATGGTCTGGCGCGGGCCGATGGTCACGCAGGCGCTCGAGCAGCTTCTCGGCGAGACCAACTGGCACGAGGTCGATTACCTCGTCGTCGACCTGCCGCCGGGCACCGGGGACATCCAGCTCACGCTCGCGCAGAAGGTTCCGGTGACCGGCGCGGTGATCGTCACCACGCCGCAGGACATCGCCCTGCTGGATGCGCGCAAGGGACTCAAGATGTTCGAGAAGGTGGGTATCCCGATCCTCGGCATCGTCGAGAACATGAGCACTCACATCTGCTCGAAGTGCGGGCACGAGGAGCACATCTTCGGCGCGGGAGGTGCCGCGCGCATGGCGAAGGACTACGAGGTCGAGGTGCTGGGCAGCCTGCCGCTCGACATCCGCATCCGCGAGGAGACCGACTCCGGCAGGCCCACCGTGGTCGCCGAACCGGACAGCCGCATTGCCGCGATCTACCGCGAGATCGCCCGCAAGATCGCCGTGCGGATCGCCGAGAAGGCGAAGGACATGAGCGCCAGGTTTCCCAGCATCGTCATCCAGAACACCTGAACGGCAGGCGCGCGATGAGCATCAAGTCCGACCGCTGGATCCGCCGCATGGCGCGCGAACACCGCATGATCGAGCCGTTCGAGCCCGGCCAGGTGCGCGAAGTCCAAGGCCGGAAGATCGTCTCCTACGGCACCTCGTCGTACGGCTACGACATCCGCTGCTCCGACGAATTCAAGCTCTTCACCGACATCAACAGCACCATCGTCGATCCGAAGAACTTCGATCCGGGCTCCTTCGTCGAGGTCAAGGGCCCGCATTGCATCATCCCGCCCAACTCCTTCGCGCTCGCGCGCACGGTGGAGTATTTCCGGATCCCGCGCAACGTGCTCACGATCTGCCTCGGGAAATCGACCTACGCACGCTGCGGCATCATCGTCAATGTCACGCCCTTCGAGCCCGAGTGGGAGGGCTACGTCACCCTGGAATTCTCGAACACCACGCCGCTGCCGGCGAAGATCTACGCCAACGAGGGCATCGCCCAGGTGATCTTCTTCGAGGCCGGCGAGGAGTGCGAGACCTCCTACCGGGACCGCGGCGGCAAGTATCAGGGCCAGACCGGCGTCACCCTGCCCAAGATGTGAGCCCGCGGGGCGCGGAACTCACCGGGTCCGCCACCGCTCTACCGCCATCATTCCATGGATAATGCGCGCTTGCGCCGTGAGGCGGGGCGCAGGGGAGTCACGTGAAGTTCCATTTTCCGGTCATCATCATCGACGAGGATTTCCGCTCGGAGAACGCGAGCGGGCTGGGCGTCCGCGCGCTCGCCAAGGCGATCGAGGAAGAAGGCCCGGAGGTGCTCGGGGTGGCGAGCTACGGCGACGTGGCCGGGTTCGCCCAGCAGCAGTCGCGCGCAAGTGCCTTCATCCTGTCGATCGACGACGAGCAGTTCGGCTCGCCGGAACTCGCCGAGCACGCGATCGCGCAACTGCGCAGTTTCGTCGGCGAGGTCCGCTTCCGCAACGCGGACATCCCGATCTTCCTGTACGGGGAGACGCGCACTTCGCGCCACATCCCGAACGACGTGCTGAAGGAACTGCACGGCTTCATCCACATGTTCGAGGACACGCCCGAGTTCGTCGCCCGCTACATCGTGCGCGAAGCGCGCGCCTATCTCGACAGCCTGGCGCCACCGTTCTTCCGCGCGCTCACCCACTACGCGGCCGACGGCTCCTATTCCTGGCATTGCCCCGGGCACTCGGGCGGGGTCGCGTTTCTCAAGAGCCCGGTCGGCCAGATGTTCCACCAGTTCTTCGGCGAGAACATGCTGCGCGCCGACGTGTGCAACGCGGTCGACGAGCTCGGCCAGCTGCTCGACCACTCCGGCCCGGTCGCCGCGTCCGAGCGCAATGCCGCCCGCATCTTCAACTGCGACCACCTGTTCTTCGTCACCAACGGCACCTCGACCTCGAACAAGGTGGTGTGGCACTCCACGGTGGCGCCCGGCGACGTGGTGGTGGTGGATCGCAACTGCCACAAGTCGGTGCTGCACGCGATCATCATGACCGGCGCGGTGCCGGTGTTCCTGATGCCCACCCGCAACCACTACGGCATCATCGGGCCGATCCCGCTGGAGGAGTTCAGGTGGGAGAACATCCAGCGCAAGATCGAAGCCAACCCGTTCGCGCGCGGCGTGAAGGAACGTCCGCGCGTACTCACCATCACCCAGAGCACCTATGACGGCGTGCTCTACAACGTCGAGACCCTCAAGCAGATGTTCGACGGCCGGATCGACACCCTGCACTTCGACGAGGCGTGGCTGCCGCATGCCGCCTTCCACGACTTCTACGGCGACTATCACGCGATCGGGGCCGACCGCCCGCGCTGCCGGGAGTCGATGATCTTCTCCACCCAGTCGACGCACAAGCTGCTGGCCGGGCTCTCGCAGGCCTCCCAGATCCTGGTCCAGGAATCCGAGACGCGCCGGCTCGACCGCGACGTCTTCAACGAAGCCTTCCTGATGCACATGTCGACCTCGCCCCAGTACGCCATCATCGCCTCGTGCGACGTGGCTGCGGCGATGATGGAGCCGCCGGGCGGCACCGCGCTGGTGGAGGAGTCGATCCTCGAGGCGCTCGACTTCCGCCGCGCCATGCGCAAGGTCGACGAGGAGTGGGGCGCGCACTGGTGGTTCAAGGTCTGGGGGCCGGACCAGCTCGCCGAGGAAGGCGTGGGCACGCGCGAGGACTGGATGCTGCGCTCGAACGAGCGCTGGCACGGATTCGGGGAACTGGCGCCGGGCTTCAACATGCTCGACCCGATCAAGGCCACCGTCATCACGCCGGGACTGGATGTGAGCGGCGAGTTCGCCGAACGCGGGATTCCCGCCGCGATCGTCACCAAGTATCTGGCCGAGCACGGCATCATCGTCGAGAAGACCGGGCTGTACTCGTTCTTCATCATGTTCACCATCGGCATCACCAAGGGCCGCTGGAACACCATGGTCACCGAACTGCAGCAGTTCAAGGACGACTACGACCGCAACCAGCCGCTGTGGCGGGTGCTGCCAGAATTCATCGCCAAGCATCCGCGCTACGAGAAGGTCGGGCTGCGCGAGCTGTGCGACCGTATCCATGGCTTCTACCGCGAGCACGACGTGGCGCGGCTCACCACCGAGATGTACCTCTCCGACATGGTGCCGGCGATGCGGCCGGCGGATGCCTACGCGAAGATGGCGCACCGCGAGATCGACCGGGTCGAGATCGACGAGCTCGAGGGGCGTGTGACCTCGGTGCTGCTCACCCCCTATCCGCCCGGAATCCCGCTGCTCATCCCGGGCGAGCGCTTCAACACCACCATCGTGCGCTACCTCGCGTTCGCGCGCACCTTCAACGACCTGTTCCCCGGCTTCGAGACCGACATCCACGGCCTCGTCAAGGACGCGACGAACGGGAAGGTCCGCTATTTCGTCGACTGCGTCGCTTGACGACTTCAGGGTTTCAGGTTGCGGGATCGGGCGGCCGGCGATCGTAGAGGACGAAATCGAAGGCCAGGCCGTCCGGGCTGCGGTGGGACTCGCGCTGCCGCTCGATCCACTGGCTGCGGTCGAAGTCCGGGAAGCGCGTGTCGCCCGCGAACGCGGCGTGGATCTCGGTGAGATGGAGGTGCTGCGCGAGCGCAAGCGCCTGCGCGTAGAGCTGCGCGCCGCCGATGACGAAGGCGGCGTCCTCGCCGCAGGCAGCGAGCGCCGCTTTTAGCGAGGGAACGACCTCCGCGCCCGGTGAACGCAAGGCGCCGCTCGCGCTGACTACCAGGTTGCGCCGTCCCGGAAGCGGGCGGCCCAGCGATTCCCAGGTCCTGCGGCCCATGATGACGGGATGGCCCCAGGTGAGCGCCCTGAAGTGCGCGAGGTCCTCGCGCAACCGCCACGGCAGCCGGTTCCCGGCGCCGATGACGCCGTTCTCCGCGACCGCCGCGATCACCGACAGGCCGGCCATCGCTCAACCTGGAACCTGGAACCTGAAACCGTCCTTGCCTTCCGCGCGCGCGACGGCGCGCGGATCGGAGGACCGCGGAATTCAGTGCCGTGCACGGCGCCTGCCGGCGGGCCCGGGCTTGATCGGCACCACGCGGGCAGGCGGCGCACCGGCGCCCGCGGCGATCGACCCGTACAGCTCCAGGTAGCGACGGGCGGAGGCCGCCCAGCCGAAGTCCTGGCGCATGCCGGCTTCCTGCAGGCGGCGCCAGCGCGGCGCATCGTGCCAGACCTCGATCGCGCGCCGGATCGCCTGCATGAGCGCGGGGGCGCTGGCTTCGGCGAACACGAAGCCGGTCGCGCGGCTCTCGGCGATCGCGCGCGGGCTGGCGTCGACGACGGTGTCGGCGAGCCCGCCGGTGGCGCGCACCACCGGGACCGTGCCGTAGCGCATCGCGTACATCTGCCCCAGCCCGCACGGCTCGAAGCGCGAAGGCATGAGGAAGATGTCGGAGCCGGCCTCGATCTGGCGTGCCAGCCCGTCGTCATAGCCGATGACGGCCGCGATGCGGCGCGGGTGGCGGTGGGCGAGATCGAGGAACCCGTCCTGGAAGGCGTGCTCGCCGGCGCCGAGCAGGACGAGCTGGGCACCGCAATCCACCAGATCGTCCGCGATCGCCGCGAGCAGGTCGAGCCCCTTCTGTGCGGTGAGCCGGCTCACCACGCCCAGCAGCGGCGCGCGCTCATCGAGCGCCAGCCCGAGCCGCGCCTGGAGGCTGCGCTTGTTCTCGATCTTGCACTCCAGGTGGGCTGCGTCGTAGCGGCAGCGGATGTAGGCGTCCGCCGCCGGATCGCGGGTGGCGGTGTCGATGCCGTTGAGGATTCCGGAAAGCCGCGCGGAGCGGTGGCGCAACAGGCCGTCGAGCCCGAAACCGTACTCGGGCGACTGGATCTCGCGCGCGTAGTTCGGACTCACCGTGGTGATCCAGTCGGCCGTCTGCAAGCCGGCCTTGAGAAACGAGAGACTGCCGTAGTATTCGACGCCGTCGATGTGGAAGGATTCCGGCGGCATGCCCAGCTCGGCCACGGTCGAGGCCGGAAAGATGCCCTGGAAGGCGAGGTTGTGGATGGTGACCAGCGTGGCGGCGGCGCCGTGCAGGGTGTAGCGCAGATAGGCCGGCGCGAGCGCGCTCTGCCAGTCGTTGCAGTGGAGGATGTCCGGTTGCCACGGGAGCGTGCTCTCCCGGCTGGCGAGCCAAGCCGCGGTGCGCGAGAGCAGGCCGAAGCGCAGGTAGTTGTCGGGCCAATCCCGGCCGTGCTCGTCCTGGTAGGGCATGCCGACGCGGGCGTAGTAGGCCGGGCAGTCGATCATCCACAGCTTGAGCCCGTCCGCGGTCTCCGTGTATTCGAGACGCGCCCCGTACAGGCGTCCGCCGGGGTGCTGGAACTCGGTGACGAAGCTGCGCTCGGGGAAGGCGGCGAGCAGCCCCGGGTAGGCCGGCACCAGGATGCGGACATCCGCCCCGAGAGCGGAGAGCGCGCGTGGCAGCGCGGCGGCCACGTCGCCCAGCCCGCCGGTCTTCACCCAGGGCGAAAGCTCAGGAGTCGCGAAGAGGATGCGCATGCCCCTACGGAGTTTCAGGTTTCAGGTTCCAAGTTCGCAATTGCGAAGCGTGTTGCCATCCGGAACCTGGAACTCGAACGCGTTCACAGCCACACCATCAACCCCATCTCGAACGGGTGGGTGAGCAGGGGGTGGCGCGGGTAGATGCGGAAGCGGTACTCGAGCCGCCCGCACAGGCGCGGGGTAAACTCGAGTTCGTAGCGCTGTTCGGTGTCGTCGAGCGCGCCCCGGTGCTCGAGAAAGAGGCTCTCGCCATCCCCCAGGTAGCCTTCCTGCGGTGGGCGCCCGAACTGCACCTCGACGGCGACATCGGAGGGCGCGAGCCCGCTGAGCCTGACCGCGAGTTCGAACTTCAGTGCGTCGCCGAAACCGACCCGGCGCGCCGTACTGTCCATGCGGCGCAATCCCACGCCCGGCCAGGCGGCGCGAATCCTCGCCTTCCACGCCGCCAGCTCACGCGCACCGTGGAAAGCATCACGGCTGAACACGCCCCACTGGCGCGAGGCGGGCGCATAGAAACGCGCGAGATACTCGCCCACCATGCGCGAGCTGTTGAAGCGCGGCAGCAGCGAGAGCATGGAACGCTTGGACAGCTGCACCCAGCCCGGAGAGTAGCCCTGCGGGTTCATGTCGTAATACAGGGGCAGAGCCTGATCCTGGAGGATCTCGTAGAGCGTGCGCGCCTCCTCCTGGGCGCGGTGAGCCTCGTCGAGCGCCTCCGAGGCCGGCTTGATCGCCCAGCCGTTGCGCCCGTCATAGCCCTCGCCCCACCACCCGTCGAGCACGGAGAGGTTGATCGCGCCGTTGATCGCCGCCTTCATCCCCGAGGTTCCGGAGGCCTCGAGCGGGAACACCGGATTGTTCAGCCAGACGTCGCATCCGGACACCAGCCGGCGCGCGAGCCGAAGGTCATAGCCCTCGACGAGCAGGATGCGGCCTTCGAACTCGGGCATCCGCGCGACCTCGGCGACGCGGGCGATGAGGTCCTGCCCGGGCTGGTCGGCCGGGTGCGCTTTTCCGGAGAACAGGAACAGCACCGGGCGCTCGGGGTCCGAAACGATCTGGCGCAGCCAGCCCAGATCGTGGAAAAGCAGCGCGGCGCGCTTGTAGGTGGCGAAACGGCGCGCGAAGCCGATCGTGAGCACGTTCGGATTGGCGGGATCGGCGAGCTTCAGCAGCCGGTCGAGGTGGGATTGCGAACCGTGATTGCGCGCGTGCTGCTCGCCGACGCGGTGGCGCACCAGGTGCAGCATCTGCGACTTGAGCGACTGGCGCACGCTCCAGAAAAGCTGATCGGGAATGGCGTGGATGCGCTCCCAACACTTCTCGTCGCACAGCCGCTCGGTCCACCCGTGGCCGAGGTAGCGCTCGAACATCTCGCTCCAGTCCTGGGCGAGGAAGGTCGGCACATGCACGGCGTTGGTGACATAGGTCATCGGGTTCTCGCCGGGATCGATCTGAGGCCACAGATTGGCGGCGATGTAGGACGACACGCTCCCGTGAATCCGGGAGACACCGTTCTGGTAGCGCGAGCCGCGCACCGCGAGCGCGGTCATGTTGAACTCCGGCTCGTCTCCGCTCCGGCCGAGCGCGAGCAGACCGTCCACGGACACGCCCAGATCCCGGCACGCGCGATCGAAGTAGTGCCGGATCATCTCCTCGCCGAAATGGTCGTGTCCGGCCGGCACCGCGGTATGCGTGGTGAAGACGGTGTTCGCGGCGACCGCTTCCAGAGCGGTCGCAATGTCCGCTCCCTGAGTGGTGAGCTGGCGCATCCGCTCGAGGATCAGGAAGGCCGCATGGCCTTCGTTGATGTGCCATACCGTCGGGTTGACGCCGATCGCGGCGAGCACGCGCACCCCGCCGATGCCGAGCACGATCTCCTGCTCGATGCGCGTGGTGCGATCCCCACCGTAGAGGCGGTGCGCGATGTCGCGGTCGGACTGGCTGTTTCCCGCGACGTCGGTATCGAGCAGGTACAGGGTGACCACTCCCACCCGCACCTGCCAGACCCTGACCTTGACGAGACGGTCCGGAAAGTCGATATCGACGAGCAGAGCGGAGCCGTCCTCGCGCAGGATCGGCGTAACCGGCAGGTCGTCGAAGTCCGCGTCGGCGTACACCGCGAGCTGCCGGCCTTCGCCGTCGATGGTCTGGGAGAAGTAGCCCTGGCGGTAGAGCAGGCCGACGCCGACGAAGGGCAGGCGCAGGTCGCTCGCCGCCTTGCAGTGGTCGCCCGCGAGGATGCCGAGCCCGCCGGAGTAGATCGGCAGGCTCTCGTGAAAGCCGAACTCGGCACAGAAATAGGCGATGAGCTCGCCGGCCCCGAGCTGCCCGGTCCGACTCGCGTGCACGGTCTCGTGGTGATAGGTGTCGTAGGACGACAGCACCCGGTTCAGGCCGCCCAGGAAGACCGGATCCTCGGCGGCCTCGTCCAGCGTGCGCTGGTCGACCCGCTTGAGGAAGGCCTTCGGACTGTGGTCGACCGCCTGCCACAGGGCCGGATTGAGCCGCGCGAAAAGCGCGCGCGTGGGGCGGTCCCAGCTGTACCAGAGGTTGTTCGCGAGTTCGTCGAGCCGCGCGAGGCGCGCCGGCAGCCGCGGATTGACCTCGATCGGGAAGGAGGTGCCCGGCCTCGCGGACATGCGCCGCGCATGCCGGGGATCGACCCGCGTCAGTTCTGCGAAGGACAGGACTTCGTGTTTTCGCATCGCAGCCCGCTCACGCGACCGTCACGGCGCCGGACAGATACACGTCCTGGATCGCGTTGAGCAGCGCCACGCCCTCCTTCATCGGCTTCTGGAACGCCTTGCGCCCCGAAATCATCCCGGTGCCGCCGGCGCGCTTGTTGATGACCGCGGTGCGCACGGCCTGGGCGAGATCCCCGGCGCCCTTCGACTCGCCGCCGGAATTGATCATGCCGGCACGCCCCATGTAGCAGCATGCGACCTGATAGCGCACGAGATCGATCGGGTGCTCGGTGGTGAGCTCCGAATACACCTTGGGGCTGGTCTTGCCGAACTTCAGCGCAAGGAAGCCGCCGTTGTTCTCCGCCATCTTCTGCTTGATGAGATCGGCCTCGATGGTGACGCCGAGGTGATTGGCCTGGCCGCTGAGATCGGCCGAGACGTGGTAATCCACGCCCTCGTGCTTGAAGGCGTTGTTGCGCAGGTAGCACCACAGCACGGTGGCCATGCCGAGAGCATGGGCGCGCCTGAACATCTGCGACACCTCCCAGATCTGGCGGCGCGACTCGGGCGAGCCGTAATAGATCGTCGCGCCGACCGCGCAGGCGCCCAGCTCGAAGGCCTGCTCCACGTCCGCGAACAGGCTCTGATCGTAGCTGTTCGGGTAGGAAAGAAACTCGTTGTGGTTGAGCTTCACGATGAACGGGATCTTGTGGGCGTACTTGCGCGAGACCGCGCCCAGCACGCCGAGCGTCGAGGCGACCCCATTGCAGCCGCCCTCGATCGCGAGCCGCACGATGTTCTCCGGATCGAAATACTCCGGGTTCGGCGCGAACGAGGCTCCCGCGGAGTGCTCCACGCCCTGGTCGACCGGGAGCAGGGAGAGATAGCCGGTGCCGGCAAGCCGGCCGTGGCCGAAAAGCTGCGCCAGATTGCGCAGCACCCCCGGCTTGCGGTCGCTCTGTGTGACGACGCGGTCGATGAAATCCGGGCCGGGCAGATGCAGGCGCTCCTTCGGAATGCCGCGGCAGACATGGCCGAGCAGAGGGTCGGCCTCGGCTTCGAGCATGCGGGCGATATCGGTCATGGTCGTCAGTCCTCCTGTTCGCGGGCAATGTTATCACCGGGCGACGAGCGCAGCTCGATCGAGAGCCGCGCCTCGGCCGCCCCGGCCGCGGCCTCCCAGGCGAGCGTCAGGCAGGCCGCCTGCATGATCTTCTCGAAGCCGGCCTCGGACAGCGACACCGTGTGGTAGGGCTCGGCGGCGAGCTGAGCGGCGGGGCTCGCAGTGAGATCGAGCGCCCCGCCCAGTTCGAGATCGTCCAGCGTGAGGACGCTGCACGAAGCCTGGGCGAGCGACTGGCCGAATCCGCAGGGAATGCTCCCGTCCTCGAGAATGTAGCGCCCGGAATAGCCGTCGCAGCTCGTCATCGACAGGTTGAGCCGGGTGACGAGGCGCCCCCGCGGCAGCCCCTCGAGGCGCCAATGGATCTCGAGCCTTCGGCCTTCGAGAGCGATGCGCTTGCGCACCCGCCCGCCGGCGAGCGCACAGGAGAACTCCAGCGCATGCAGGGGCGCGGCTGCCGCATCCAGCGCGTAATCGCTCACGTGCCGCATCGGTTCTCCCTCGGTATCCCAGCAGTCGGCGAGGCTCGTGCGCGCGGTCGCGTCCGCAATCAGGTCGGCCGCGGAGATCGCGTGCCGGAACCCGACCCGGTCATGGGCCGAGGCGATGCCCGAGCCCGGAGCGGCGCGCGGGGCTTCGTGGAACTTGCGGTGATGGAACTCGCGGCGCCGGGTCACGGTGTCGCAGAAATTGTGGCGCAGGGCGTAGCTGTCGAGCTCGTGGATGCTCGCGCCGCCGTCCAGCCGGAGCGCAGCCGCGAGATGGGCGTTGTGCAGCATGATCTCGTCATGGCCGTCGAGGTCGACGTCGCGGCGCTCGATCGGCGGGCGCGGCAGCTTCGCGTCCAGCGCCTCCTCGAGCTCGATCAGGCTGCGCCACACCGCCCGGCGCAAGTGCGGCAGGTAGAGCCCGCCGAACAGGCCGTGCCAGTAGGCGTCGTTCGCCTGCGCCCGGTGCAGCAACTCGCGCAGCGCGCCGGGCTCGGGGAGCGCCGAGAGCCGCTCCGAGAGTTCCAGCATGCGCTTGTGCATCCAGTTCGCTTCCGGATAGCGGCTCAGGAAGTTGCGCCAGAAGCCGCCGCGCAGATGGGGCTTCGAGCTCGCGTAACTGCCGGCCTCCTTTTCCTGGCGCACGAGGCGATCATAGTGCGCAGCGGCCCCCGGCGGCAGCGTCCACTCGTTCATCTCGACGTAGGAGACGGTCGGCAGGTAGATCAGCCCGCGCGTCGCGCGGCTTGCGCGAAATTCCGAATAGGTCGCGGTGCCGATGAGCGGGGAGGCGAGCACGCCCTGGATGAAACGCTCCAGCCAGCCTTTCCCGTAGACCCAGTCCCAGGTCTCCGGCCAGATGCCGAATTTTTCGATGTCGTCGAAATAGATCGCCGCTGCCCGTCCCTCCTGCGCCAGCCGCTCGAGGTGCGCGACCGCATCCTCGGGCAGCGAGAACGGGATGCGGTAGCGCAGGGCTTCGGAAATCGGAAAGACATCGATCGCGCGACCGTCTTCCTCTGTCGTGTAGTGGGAGTCGAGCACCCTCGCTTCCAGCCCGGTGCAGAGAAAATGATAGTCGTCGAGCACCGTGTAGCGGATGCCGGAATCGGCGAGCGCCGGCACCACCGTCGCTTCCCAGGCGCGCTCGGCCAGCCACGCGCCCTGCGGCGTGCCGCCGAAGTGCCGCCCGATGCGCGCGTTCATCGTCTGAAGCTGGTTGAGCCGGTCGCGCGCCGGAATGGCGGCCAGCACCGGCTCGGTATCCCCGCCGCCCAAGAGCTCCACCTGCCCGCGGCCCACCATCTCCGCCACGAGCGCCCTGTCCTGCGGAAACCGGCTGCACAGTTCCCCCAGCAGCCAGCCCGAAAAATGCACGCTGAAGCGGAAATCCGGGAAGCGGTGCAGGGTGCGCAGGAAGGGCCGGTAACAGCGATCGAGCGCATCGTCGATCACGCTCGCGAAATTTCCCACCGGTTGATGGGCATGGACACCGAACAGCAGCGTGATCGGGCGGGGCATCGGCAGAATTTCAGGTTCCAGGTTTCGGGTTCCAAGTTCCAGGGCGGCGCTGTGCGCAGTCCGTTGCACCCCCCGGACAACCTGGAACTCTCATCACCCCGCCCTGCGCATCGTTCCGACCGACTCGGACTCGGCGTTGCCCTGGCTGAGCGGCGAGGCGAGCTCGACGGGGGGCGGCAACTTGAGGCGCGCATACAGGCCGGCCAGATTGCCGCGGTACAGTTCGTCGAAGCTGCGCACGACCGCGCGCGGGTTGTAGTCGCCGCACCACCAGAACCAGTCCGAGCCCTCGCACACCATGAGCTGCGCCTCGGCCGCCGCCTTCTCCTGCTCGTCGAGCCGCCCGCTGTCGATGACGAGGTCATAGCTCTGCTTGGCCGCGCAGAGCAGATCCCAGGCGCGGTTCTTGTCGGGGCTGCCGATCCAGGTCGAAAGCGTGCCATAGACCCAGCTTCCCGCCACCACGGCGGGCAGGCTGGCGAGGTTGGGTGTGTCGGCAAGATAGCGGCCGAAAGTCGTGCTGCGGATGAAGGCGTGGGCTTCCAGCGAAGAATACAGATCCTCGAAGAAGTAGTAGCCGTTATAGGGGTAATGCTCCCACGCGTTCTCCCCGTCCAGGATGACGGACACGAGCGGCGTGGCGCCGGCGGGCGCGCGGCTGCGGATGGCATCGAGCTCGCCCACGAAGTGGTTGGCCGCATCGCGCCCGTGCCAGCGCGCGTATTCGAAGCCGATCAGATCCGAGAGCTTCTCGTCGCGGAAGAACACCGCGAGCCCGGGCGCCGCCTCGATCCGGTATCCGCGGTACAGATAGTGACTGCGCTCCGGGAGGCTCCCGCCCCCCGCGCGGCGCAGGCTGTTGGCGAGCACGCTCTCGCTGCTCGCCGCCCAGCGCAGCCCGCGCCCGGCGAGCAGTTGCAGGAAGGCGGTCGAGACCGCGCCCTCGGCCGGCCACATGCCCTCGCAGCGGGCCCCGAAACGGTGCTCGTGGCTCGCGGCTGCCTGGTCGATGTGGGTGAAGACCCGAGCCCGCCCGCCCGGATAGCTCATCGCGTCGGGCAGCGGGGCTTCGGGCATCGCTTCGCGCGCGCATTTCAGGTCGAGCAGCAGCGGCGCGATCGGGTGCGCGTAGGGCGTCGCGGACAGCTCGATCCGGCCGGCGGCGGCAAGCGCGCGATAGCGCGGCAGGAGCCCGGAGACGATCTGGCCCAGCGCGTCGAACAGGTGCATGCGGTCGGCATGGGTAAAGCCCTCGCCCTTGGCGAGCAGCTCCGCCGCCAGCGGCCGGATGCGCCGCTCCGTCTCGCCGATCCACGACAGGTGGTACCAGGTGACCAGGTCGGCATAGAAGGCGCCGGACAGGAAATCGAGCGCCGCCTCGCCGCCCCCCTCCAGGCTCCGGTACAGTTCGTGCAGGCGCCGGTAGCGGGGAAAGGGCGTAACCATCGTCACGTGGTTGCTGCGGAAGCACCATTCGCGCAGCAGGTGGCGCTCCCCGGCACGCAGCTCGTTCAGATTCGGATGCACGAGCATGCGCAGGAGCGGGTCGCGCAGCTCGCCGGTGGCGAACTGGCGCACGTAGTCCTCGATCTGGTCGAGCAGCACCGGCACGAAGTTGACCACCGCCCGCACCCCCGGATGCCGCTCCAGGTGCGAGGCCATGTCGCAATAATCCTTGATGGCGTGCAGATACACCCACGGCTGGCGGAATTCGCCGCTGGCGTGATCGCGGTAGTCCGGCTGGTGCATGTGCCAGACGAGCACCAGATCGAGCTTGTTCCTGGCCGGCATCGTGGAGCGCGCGAAGGGTTCGGGCGCCCGGCTCAGCGGGTCTGATGCACGTTCTGGCCGAGCATTTCCGGCGTGATCAGGGTGACGCCCTTCTCCGAGACGTAGAAGCGCGCCCGGTCTTCCTCCGGGTTGATTCCGGCCACCAGACCGTCCGGGATGCGGCAGTACTTGTCGATCACCACGCGCTTGAGCACCGCGCCCTCGCCGATGCGAACCCGCGGCAGGATCACCGAATCCTCGACCAGGCTGTAGCTGCTCACGCGCACGCTCGAAAACAGCAGCGAGCGGCGCACCGTCGCCCCGGAGATGATGTCGCCGCCCGAGACCATCGAATCGACCGCCATGCCGCGGCGACCGTCGTCGTCGAAGACGAACTTGGCCGGAGGAAGCTGCTCCTGATAGGTCCAGATCGGCCACTCCTCGTCGTACAGGTCGAGCTCGGGGATCACCTTGGTGAGCTCCATGTTCGCTTCCCAGTACGCGTCGATCGTGCCGACGTCGCGCCAGTAGGGCGGGTTGCCCGGCGGCCCCATGCAGGAATCCGCGAAATGATGTGCGCATACCCGATAGCGCGGAACGAGGTGGGGGATGATGTCCTTGGCGAAGTCGTGACTGGAGCGCGGATCGTCGGCGTCGCGCACGAGCTGCTCGTACAGGAACGGCGCATTGAACGCATACACGCCCATGCTGGCGAGCGAGACGTCGCTGCGGCCGGGCATCGGCGGCGGATCGGCGGGCTTCTCGACGAAGCTGCGCACCCGCCATTGGTCGTCGACGCCCAGCACGCCCACGCCGTGGGCCTCCTCGCGCGGAACCTCGACGCACACGATCGTCATGTCGGCGTGCTTGGCCACGTGATCGGCGAGCATCTTGCCGTAGTCCATCTTGTAGATGTGGTCTCCCGAAAGCACCAGCACCAGTTCGGCGTTCTGCTGGCGCATGACACCCAGGTTCTGGAAGGCGGCGTCCGCCGTGCCCTGATACCAGTTCTCCGCCACCTGCTGCTGGGCGGGCAGCAGTTCGATGTGCTCGCCGAAGCGCCCGTCGAGGAAGCTCCAGCCGCGCTGCAGGTGGTGGATCAGGCTCTGCGCCTTGTACTGGGTCGCCACGCCGATGCGGCGCACGCCGGAATTCACGCAGTTCGAGAGGGTGAAGTCGATGACGCGGAACTTGCCGCCGAAGGGCACGGCAGGCTTCGCGCGCCAGTCGGTGAGCTGTCGCAGCCGCGCACCGCGCCCGCCCGCCAGCACGAGCGCGAAACTGGCCTTGGTGAGGTGGCTGACGAGGCTGGGGTCGCTGGTCATGGCATTCGCTGATCCGAAGGACTCCGAAGGGCGGGGCGCAAGCCGTGTCCGGCCATCGATCGAATTGTAACCCCGCATGCGCCCTTGTCCGCAAGCGCTTCGCGACCGCCCGCAGGGGAGCGTGCCGGGCGCTCAGACCGCCACCGGCGCGCGGATGTGCGGGTGCGGATCGTAGCCCTCCAGGATGACGTCCTCATAGCGGAATTCCGGCAGCTCACGGCGCTCGCCCGCGAGCCGCAGCCGCGCGAGCGCCCGCGGCGTGCGCGCGAGTTGCGCGCGCGCCTGATCGAGGTGATTGCGGTACAGGTGCGCATCGCCCAGAGTGTGGATGAACTCGCCCGGCTGGAGCCCGCACACCTGGGCGACCATGTGGGTGAGCAGGGCGTAGGAGGCGATGTTGAAGGGCACGCCGAGGAAGATGTCGGCACTCCTCTGATAGAGCTGACAGGAGAGCCGTCCTTCGGCCACATAGAACTGGAACAGCGCGTGGCAGGGCGGCAGCCTCACCGCGTCGACGTCGGCCGGGTTCCAGGCGGTGACGATGTGGCGGCGCGAGTCGGGATCGCGGCGCAGCCCTTCGACGAGCCGCGCGATCTGGTCGATGCGCCGGCCGTCCGGGGCCTTCCACGCGCGCCACTGGCTGCCATAGACCGGGCCCAGCTCCCCGTTCTCGTCCGCCCATTCGTCCCAGATCGAGACGCCGTGCTGCCTGAGGTAGGCGACGTTGGTGTCCCCGCGCAGAAACCAGAGCAGCTCGTGGATGATGGACTTCAGGTGCAGCTTCTTGGTGGTGAGCAGCGGGAATCCGGCCGCGAGGTCGAAGCGCATCTGCCAGCCGAACACCGAAAGGGTTCCGACGCCGGTGCGATCGGCTTTCGGCTTGCCGTGCTCGAGCACATGGCCGAGCAGATCGAGGTATTGCCGCATGACGTGAGGGCGCGCGGGATTGGGCAGCCCGAATTCTACGGGAAGCGCGTTTTGCACGGCAGCGCGAGTCTGAGTACCATTGCGGGACTTTGCGAGGGACGATGGTCGTGGCGTTCGAGAGCAAGGGAATCGAAGAGGAAGAGCTGGCCGCCCGCGTCGAGGCCCTGTCGGGCGCGCCGCCGATGGCGGCGCTGCGCGAGGCCGCCGCGTGGCTGCGCGAGGCCGCCGAGGCACCAGAGGCCGCGAGGCGGGAAGCGGCGATCCGGCGCCTCGACGACGCCGCGCAGTCGCACGCGCGCACGCTCGCGCGCGAATTCCTCACCATGGCGCCGGTTCCCGAGCAGGAGGAACTCGATCTGTGGCGGACCAACCGGGATTTCTGGGCCCAGCTCGGCGCAGCCTACTACGCCTGCTTCGGCGAGGCCGAACGGCGACCGCTGCCGGCCGATGCGCTGGGCCGGATCGAGCTCGCACGCCTGACGCTGCGCATGATGCGCGCTTACGCCGCGCGACTGAAATGGGACCAGTTCCGCTACTGGCCGCCCTCGCTCGCGGTCTGGCAGATCGTCGGGCATGCCTATCTGTACGCGGATGAACAGGGCTTCGCGCGGCGCGAGGTGTCGGCCTACCACGGCGAGCATCCTTCCACGGTCGAGCAGGAGTATCTCCGGGCGCTCGTCTTCCAGGTCTCCGCCACCGATGCACTGCTGCCGTTCGAGATCGAGATCGCCGAGCGGCTGATCGCCGCCTTCCTACCGCTTTTCTCGCTCTCGCGCACGCGCACCGGCGCCAGCAACTACTGGGTCGACCCCTCGGAGCGGCGGCCCCCCGCGCGCGTAGCCGAAGCGCTTCCGGAGAACCCGACGCTGCGCTACCTCAGCGCCTCGTCCGCGCACGAGGCACTGGAACGGCTGCGCGCTTCGCTGGAACAGGGCAGCATCCCCCCCAACCTCGAACTGGCGCGCTACCCCTCGCCGCGGATCCTGACTCCGGTCGTGGAGCACCTGCTCGGGCACTGGGGGCCGAGCCCGCCGGCCCGCGCGCATGACCGGCATCGGGTGCAGTCCGAGGCCGGTGCGGTGATCGGTCTGCCCGCCATCGCCCGCATGCTCGGCCGGCCCGAGGATGCCGCGGGTGCGATGCGCTGGGTGGTCGAGAACGTGAGCCAGGGCGGGTTGAGCGCACGGCTGCCGCTCTCGGAGGCCGACATCCTCCCGATCGGAACCGTGATCGGCCTGCGGCCGGCGGGTGGGGACAACTGGCTGGCGGGCGTCGTCCGGCGCTTTGCGCGCGTGAGCGCGGAGGCCGGCATCGCCGGGATCGAGACGCTGTCGCGCCATCCGCTCGCGGTCGAGGTCGGTGCGGCCGATCCGCTCCGGGGCGCGCTGCTGCTGGATGCGCCGGACGAAGGCGAGACGGTGCGGCTGATCGTTCCCTCGCCTGCGTTCGATCCCGGCGAGGAGCTCGGGTGCATCCTTGCGGGAGCGCGCCTGCGGCTTCGCGTGCTCGACGTGCTCGAAGCGCTGGGCGCGGGCGAGCTCGTGCTGGCATCGTGCCGGGTCGTACCCGGCGCAGAGTCGGAGTGAACGGGGGGAACGCGACGCCATGCTGAAGCTTTTTTCCGGTCGCGCCGATCATCCGCTGGCCTCCGACGGCGAGCTCGCCGGCATCGTGGCGGCGCTGGCGGGGATGGACCCGAAGGCGGCGCTACGGGAGATCGCCGACTGGCTCGATTCGCTCGACGCGGCCGAGGATTTCGGCGCCGAGCGGCGTTTCACCGTGCTGGTACGACTGGAGGACGCCGCATGGGCCCCGCAGCGGGCGATGGTGCGCGACATCTTCACCGTACCGCGCCAGGTGAAGGGCTACTCGGCGCCGCTGTTCCAGCTCGGCCGCAGGCTATGGCGGCGCGTCGCGGCCGGCTACATGCGCTGCCTGGACGCGCTCGGGGAGGAGGGCCGCAACCGCGACTTCACCCGCCGGGTGCTGCCGGCCCTCGCGGCGCGCTCGCTGCGTGCGCATGCGCAATGGCTGAAGTGGAGCGAGTTCCGCTACGGCCCGGTCGATCCCCTCCTGTGGCAGAACGCGGGTGCAGCCTACCTCGCCGCGGTGGATGCGGGCTGCGAGCGGCGCCGCGCACCTGCGCAGCCGGGCGATTCGGCACCTGGCTGCGCGCAGGACGAGTATCTGCGCGCGCTGGTCTTCCACCTCTCCGCCCCCGATCGCCTGCGGCCGATCGAGATCGAAATCGCCGACCGGCTCATCGGGCGCTTTCTCCCGCTGATCCGGTTTCCCGCGCAGGCGACGCCCGCGGCGCTGTACTGGGTCGACCCGGCGCGGCCGATGGCGCCGATGCGGCTCGCGCGCACCCCAACGGCCTCGGCGAGCCTGCGCTACATCGAGCTCGCCGCGGCTGCGCCGGCGGTGGCCGAACTGATGGGCGGGGTCTCGAAGGGCGCGCTTCCGCCCGACCTCGATCTGGGCGGAAGCTATCCTCCCAAGGTGGTGCTGCCCGTGGCTGCGCACCTTTCGCGCTACTGGGGCGCGCGACCGCCGACGCGCGTGCATCCGCGCCACGGCGTGCATTCCGCGGCGCGCTCCGTGCTCGGTTTCGCCCATGTCTTCGGACAGCTCTCCGGAAAGGCCGCCGGGGCGGTGAACTGGGACATCGAGGACGTGAGCCGCGGCGGCTTCGGCGTTCGCGCCAGCCTGCCCGACGACGACGTCCTGCGCCTGGGCACACTGCTCGGGCTGCAGCCGGAGGGCGGCGAGAACTGGGTGGTCGGCATCATCCGCCGCATCGCACGCGATGCGGAAGCGCGCGGCCGGCTGGGGATCGAGACCCTCTCGCACGCGCCGGCGGCGATCGAGATCGAGCTCGCCGGCCGCAAGACCGATGTCCTGCTCCTCGATGCGCTCGATGCGGGAGCGACCGTGCGTCTGGTGCTGCCGCAGTTCGGCTACGAGGAGGCGGTGCGGCTGCGCATCGCGCACGAGGGCCGGGTCGCCGAGCTCGATCCGGCCGGCCTGCTCGAGTCCGCGGAAGGCTGCGACGTCGCCCGCTACCGGGTGCTCAGCGTGCGCCCGGCGGGCCCGGCCTGAGCGCGGATTTCGGCCGGAACGCCTTGACCACCGCCTCGTGCGTCTCGATGTACGGACCGCCGATCAGGTCGATGCAGTAGGGGACGGCGGCGAAGATGCCGGGCACGACGGTGCGGCCTTCGGCGTCCTTCACGCCTTCGAGCGTTTCGCGGATCGATCGGGGCTGACCGGGGAGGTTCAGGATCAGGCTGCGGCCGCGGATCACCCCGACCTGGCGGGAGAGGATCGCGGTGGGCACGAAGTGCAGGCTGATTCGGCGCATCTGCTCGCCGAATCCGGGCATCGGCTTGTCGGCCACCGCCAGGGTCGCCTCCGGCGTCACGTCGCGCGGCGCCGGTCCGGTGCCGCCGGTGGTGAGCACGAGATGGCAGCAGGCCTGATCGCACAGCGCGATCAGGGTGCGCTCGATGAGCGCGCGCTCGTCCGGGATCAGCCGCGACTCCATCTGCCAGGGCGAGACGAGCGCGCGCGCGAACCACTCGCGCAGCGCCGGCAGACCCTGGTCCTCATAGACGCCGCTCGCCGCGCGGTCGGAGATCGACACCAGCCCGATGCGCAGCTCCTCAGCCTTCTCTTCCGTCATCGACGATCTCCCGAAGCAGGCGAAACAGTTGCCTGGAACTGCGCGGAGGCTCGTTCCCGGCAGCCTCACGCAGCGCGTTCCTCCTCAGCACACGCAGCCGCTCGGCGTCCGCGCCGGGGCGGGCGGCGGCGAACGCATCGATCGCGGCCTCGTCTTCGAGCATCCGGGCGCGGCAGCGTTCGAGCTCGTGCTGGAGCTCCCTCGCGCGGGCGCTGCGGCCCTGCACGGCATCGAGCAGGTTGCGCACCGGCTCCGGGTCGATGGCGCGCATCAGGCGTCCGATGTACTGCATCTGGCGCCTGCGCGCTTCGTGCCGCGTGATCCGCCTGGCCTCGGCGACGGCACCGCGCAGCGTCTCGGGCAGCGCCTCGAGCCGGGCAAGCTCGGCATCGGGAAGCGCGACCAGGCGCTCGCCGAGTTCCTGCAATTCCTGCATCTCGCGCTTGCGCAGCGTCTTGCTCGGTTTCGGCTCGATCGGATCGACTTTCACGCGGGCGGGCTCGGGCTGCGGCTGACGGTATGATTATAACTTTTCGTCCCCATGTCCATGTCCGAGCGAGACTTCAGCTACTCCGACCAGCGCCTGCGCTCCATCGCGACCGAGCTGCTCGACCACGCGCGGGCGCGCGGGGCGAGCGCCTGCGAGGCCGATGTCTCGGAAGGCTTCGGCCAGTCGGTGACCGTGCGCCGCGGCGAGATCGAGACCATCGAATACAACCGCGACAAGGGGGCCGGCATCACCGTCTATCTCGGCCAGCGGCGCGGCTACGCGAGCACCTCGGATCTCGGCCGCAACGCGCTGCATGCGGCCGTGGATGCGGCGCTCGCGATCGCGCGCTACACCACGGCCGACCCCTGCGCCGGGCTTCCGGAGGCCGACGAGCTTGCGCGCGATGCGCCCGATCTCGACCTCTTCCATCCGTGGGATGTCCCGGTCGAGGACATGATCGAAATCGCGCGGCGCTGCGAGGCGGCTGCGTTCGCGGTCTCGCCGCTGGTCACCAACTCGGAGGGGGCGAGTGTCTCGACGCAGCGTTCCCATTTCGTCTCCGCCAACAGCCTCGGCTTCATGGGCGGGTACGCGTCGTCCCGGCATTATCTCTCGTGCTCGGTCATCGCCGGCAAGGGCGAGGCCATGCAGCGCGACGACTGGTATTCGGGACGGCGCGATGCGCGCGAACTCGCCCCGGCGGAGACGCTCGGCGAATACTGTGCCCGGCGCGCGCTCTCGCGCCTGGGCGCGCGCAGGCTCAGCACCCGCGAGGTTCCGGTGCTGTTCGAGGCGCCGCTCGCCGCCACCCTGATCGGCAACTTCGTGCATGCGGCGAGCGGCGGCAGTCTGTACCGCAAGGCCTCGTTCCTGCTCGACCGGCTCGGCACCCCGGTATTCTCGCCCTGCGTGCGGATCAGCGAGCGGCCGCATCTCGCGCGCGGGCTGGCGAGCAGCCCGTTCGACGACGACGGCGTCGCGACGCGCGACCGCGAGGTGATCCGCGACGGTGTCCTGGAAGGCTATTTCCTCGGCGTCTACTCGGCGCGCAAGCTCGGCCTGAAGACCACCGGGAACGCCGGCGGCTGCCACAACCTGATCGTGCAACCGGGTGCCCACGATCTCGACGGGCTCATCCGCCTGATGGATCGCGGACTGCTCGTCACCGAGCTGCTCGGCCACGGCGTCAATTACGTCACCGGCGACTACTCGCGCGGCGCCGCGGGCTACTGGGTGGAGCGCGGCGAGATCCAGTATCCGGTGCAGGAGATCACGATCGCGGGCAACCTCGACCGCATGCTGCGCGACATCGTCGCCGCGGGCAATGACGCCATCATCCGCGGCTCGAAACAGGTCGGCTCGCTCCTGCTCGCGCACATGACGGTGGCCGGCGCCTGAACGCGCCGGAGCGGGCGTCGCCGTTTCGTGTAACATATCGCGCCGCCACGCCGCGATTGGCGGCATGGCACACAGGCGGCCGCATGACGGCCGGTCCATCACTGAAGAACAGAGGAGAAGACATGGAGCGCAGAAGATTCATCAAGCATGCCGGGCTCGCCGGCATTCTGGCGGCCGGTGCCGCACCCGCAGTGCATGCCCAGCAGGCGATCCGCTGGCGCATGGCATCGAGTTTCCCCAAGGCGCTGGACACGATCTTCGGCGCGGCCGAAGTGTTCGCCAAGATCGTCAATCAGGCCACCGGCGGGAAGTTCACGATCTCGGTGCATGCGGGCGGCGAGCTGATGCCTCCGTTCGCCGTGGTCGACGGCGTGCAGCAGGGCACGGTCGAATGCGCGCACACCGCGCCCTACTACTACTTCGGCAAGGACGAGGCCTTCGCGATGGATTGCGCGATTCCCTTCGGCCTGAACTCGCGCCAGCTCACGGCGTGGATGTACCAGGGCAACGGCATGAAGCTGTTCCGCGAGTTCTACACGAAATACAACATCGTCAATTTCCCCATGGGCAACACCGGCGCCCAGATGGGCGGCTGGTACCGCAAGGAGATCAAGACGCTGGCCGACATCAAGGGGCTGAAGATGCGCATCGGCGGCTTCGGCGGAAAGGTGTTCTCGGCCATCGGCGGGGTGCCGCAGAACCTGCCCGCCGGCGAGATCTACCAGGCGCTGGAAAAAGGCACCCTCGACGCGGTCGAGTGGGTCGGCCCCTATGACGACCAGAAGCTCGGCTTCAACAAGGTCGCGCCCCACTACTACTACCCGGCCTGGTGGGAGGGCGGGCCGCAGCTCTCGCTGTACATCAACAGCAAGGCCTGGGAAGCGCTCTCCCCGGAGTACAAGGCGATCGTGGAAGCCGCGGCCTCGCACGCACATGTCGTCATGCAGGCGACCTACGATGCCAAGAACCCGGCCGCACTCAGGCAGCTCGTGGCAGGCGGAACCAAGCTGCACCGCATGCCCAAGGAGATCATGGACGGGGCCTTCAAGGCGGCCATGGCGCTGTACGCGGACCTGAACGCCAAAAACCCGAACTGGAAGAAGATCTACGCCGACTTCTCGAAGTTCCGTGCCGACCAGAACCTCTGGTTCCGCTTCGCGGAGGCCGGCTTCGACGGCTTCATGCAGCAGCAGAAGCTCTGAGCTCGCCGGGCACGGCGCGCTTCCTCGAAAGCCCCGCGGGTTCGCCCGCGGGGCTTTCTCATTTCTTCCCGCCCTCCTGCTCCAGCGAACGCAGCACGGCCGCGTTCGGATCCCCGGCCGTTTCCTTCGTCCCCGGCCGGGCGGGTGCCTACTGCGCGGGCGCAGATGCGCCGGGAGCCGCGGGCGCGGTGTCGAATCCCCTCATCTGGTCGTCACCTCCAGGTGCCGGTTCGCTCCCGCGCGGTTCGACTGGAATCTCGATCTTGTCGATATCGACCTGCGCCCCATTGTCGAGGCTGCCGGTCACCAGGCGCGGGAACGTGATCACCATCGCCACCATCAGCAACTGGATGCAGATGAACGCGATCGCGCCCTTGTAGATCTGCGGCGTGGTCACCGCGGGAACGCGCGCGCCGGTGACGACATCGTCATAATCGAAGCGCGCGGCGACGCTGCGCAGGTAGAACAGCGCGAAGCCGAACGGCGGCGTCAGGAAGGAGGTCTGGAGGTTGAGCGCGACCATCACGCCGAACCAGATCAGGTCGATGCCCATCTTGTCGGCCACCGGGGCGAGCATCGGCAGGATGATGAAGGCGATCTCGAAGAAGTCGATGAACATGCCGAGCACGAACACCAGCGCATTGACCACCAGCAGGAAGCCGAGCTTGCCGCCGGGGATGTCCTTGAACAGATGTTCGACCCAGAAGTGGCCGTCGACGGCGTTGAAGGTGAAGCTGAACACCGTTGCCCCGATCAGGATGAACATCACGAAACAGGACAGGCGCGTGGTGTTCGCGAGCGCCTGCCTGAGCAGCTCCGGGGAAAGCTTCCGTCGCATCGTCGCCATGACGAGCGCGCCGAACGCGCCCATCGCGCCCCCTTCGGTCGGCGAGGCCAGCCCGAGGAAGATGGTGCCCAGCACGAGGAAGATCAGCACCAGCGGCGGAATCAGCACGAACGTGACCCGCTCCGAGAGCCGCGAGAGCAGCCGCAGCCCGAGCAGCCGGTTGAGTCCCGCGAGCACCAGGGCGAACGCCGAGCACACGGTCATGGTCAGCACGACGACCTCGTCCGTGGGCGCCGCGCCGCTGCGCTCCATCCAGGGGTTCACCACGCGCTCATGGACCTGCGTCCAGGCGAAGCCCGCCACGGCCACGACCGCCACCAGGGCGAGCAGCGAGAGATGGCCGGTCGCACCGTTCGCCTCGCGGTAGATGCGCGCCTCCCGCGGCAGCGCAGGCACCCAGCGCGGCCGCAGGATCGCGACCAGCACGACGAAGACCGCATACAGGCCAACCGTCATCAGCGCCGGGACGACCGCGCCCGCGTACATGTCGCCCACCGAACGCCCGAGCTGGTCGGCCATAACGATCAGCACCAGCGAGGGCGGGATCGCCTGCGCCAGGGTTCCGGAGGCGGTGATGACGCCGGTGGCGATGGTGCGGTTGTAGCCGTAGCGCAGCATGATGGGAAGCGAGATCAGCCCCATCGCGATCACCGAGGCGGCGACCACCCCGGTTGTGGCGGCGAGCAGCGCGCCGACGAAGACCACCGCCAGCGCGAGCCCGCCGCGCACGGGACCGAACACCTGGCCGACGGTCTCGAGCAAATCCTCCGCCATCCCGCTTCTCTCCAGGATGATGCCCATCAGGGTGAAGAAGGGGATGGCGAGCAGGGTGTCGTTCTGCATGATGCCGAACACCCGCAGGGGCAGCGCCTGGAACAGGGTGGGCGGGATCAGGCCCGCCTCCATGCCGAGGAAACCGAAGGTCAGGCCGGTGGCCGCCAGGCTGAAGGCGACCGGGAAGCCCGTCAGCAGGAACACCAGCAGGCCGACGAACATCAGGGGAACGAAGTTCTGCGCGATGAAGCCCATGGTCAGTGCGCCCCCCCGGATTCCTTCTTCGCGAGCGCCGCGATTTCCTGCTCGATCTCCTCGCTGTCGGGATGGCTGCCGTGGGCGTGCCCGGTCGGATCCGGAATCAGGCCCTTCAGGAAGGCGATGCGCTTGACGAGTTCGGATGCGCCCTGGACGAGCAGCAGGCCCATGCCGAGCGGCAGCAGGGCGAACACCGGCCAGCGGATGAGCCCGCCCGCGTTCTGCGACATCTCGCCGCTCGCCCACGCGTTGTAGAACACCGGCCACGAGAGGTCGATCATGATCCAGCAGAAGGGCGTCAGGAAGACGACGATGCCGGTGATGTCGATCCAGGCGCGCACCCTGGCCGAAAGGTGGGCCGAGACGAAGTCGATGCGCACATGGGCGTTCTGCAGGAAGGTGTAGCCCGCGCCGAGCATGAAGACCGCCGCGAACAGGTACCACTGCACCTCGAGAAAGGCATTCGAGCTCACGCGGAAGAGCTTGCGCACGATGGCATTGACGGCGGAAACGAGCACCGCCGCCAGGATCAGCCACAGGATGATCCGCCCGACGCGGTCGTTTACCGCATCGACCAGCCGCGAGATTCGCAACAATGCCTTCATTCGCCTCCTCCTCCAGTCACGGGCTCGTGGAACCCTTCCGGTTTCGATTTGGACGCCGAGCCACTCGTGGGGGCCCGGCGTGAAGCGCGGCGTAGAGTATCCCGGAACCGGGATTCTTGCCATATCGGGTTTCCGCAACCGGCCGCAAAGCCGTTATTCTTGTACGCTTCCATGCACGCAACGCGCATCTGCCTGATCCAGCACGGCGAGACGGCCTGGAATGCGCAGGCGCGCATCCAGGGCCAGCGCGACGTGCCGGCCGATCGATGAACTGCCCGGCTGAAACCGGGCCCGGCCCCGCCGGCGCTCCGGATGCCGGGCGGCTGCTCGCCATCGTGCGCGCGCTCGTCGCCGAGACCCATCCGGGCCGGGCGATCGAAGCGGGCCTGGACAGCGACCTGGAGCGCGAGCTGGGTCTGGACAGCCTCGCGCGCGTCGAGCTGCTCATGCGCATCCGGGCCGAGCTCGGCGTGGCCGTGCCCGAAGAGGCGCTCTCCGAGGCGAACACGCCGCGCGCCCTGCTGCGTTTCCTCGCAGCCGAGCCTGCGCAGGAACGGGAGCCCGAAGCGAGTCTGAGGGTCGACGCCGGGGAGACCGGCGTCCCGGAACGCGCGCGCACGCTGGTCGAGGCGCTCGACTGGCACGCAGACCGCCACCCCGATCGGCTCCATATCCTGCTCTATGGCGAGCGCGGCGCGGCCGAGGAGATGTCCTACGGGGCGCTGCGCGAGGAGGCCCGCGGAATCGCCACCGGTCTGGCCGCGCATGGGCTCGTCCCCCGCCAGACGGTCGCGCTGATGCTGCCCACCGGGCGCGAGTATCTCGCCAGCTTCTTCGGTGTGCTGCTCGCCGGTGGGGTGCCGGTGCCGATCTACCCGCCGGCGCGCCTGTCCCAGATCGAGGAGCACCTGCGCCGCCACGCGAGGATCCTCGCCAACGCCGAAGCCGCGCTCATGATCACCGTCGGACAGGCGCGCGGGGTGGCGAGGCTCCTCGCCGGCGCGGTTCCGTCGCTGCGCTCGATCGTGACACCGGATGAGCTGAAGATCGCGCCGGCGCCGCTGGCACGCGCCGCCCTCGGCGAAGATCTCGCCTTTCTGCAATACACCTCGGGCAGCACCGGCGACCCGAAGGGGGTGATGCTCACCCACGCCAACCTGCTCGCGAACATCCGCGCGATGGGGCAGGCGGCCCGGGTCGAGGCCCGGGACGTCTTCGTCTCCTGGCTGCCGCTGTATCACGACATGGGCCTCATCGGCGCGTGGCTGGCGCCGCTGTACTTCGGCTTTCCCCTGGTGCTGATGTCGCCGCTCGCCTTCCTCGCGCGGCCAGTGCGCTGGCTGGAGGCCATCGCCCGGCATCGCGGCACGATCTCGGGAGCGCCCAACTTCGCCTACGAACTCCTCGCGCGCAGGGTGGCCGAGGAGGAACTGCGCGGGCTGGATCTGTCGAGCTGGCGGCTGGCTTTCAACGGCGCCGAGCCGGTCAGCCCGGCCACGCTGGAGGCGTTCGCCGCGCGCCTGGCGCCGTTCGGACTGCGGCGCGAGGCGCTCACGCCGGTCTATGGACTGGCCGAGTGCTCGGTGTGCCTCGCCATTCCGCCGCTCGGGCGCGGGCCGAAGATCGACGCGATCGACCGGGCGGTGTTCGCCGCCAGCCGCGTCGCGCGGCCCGCCGCCGGCAGCAGCGATGCGATGCTCGTGCCGGCCTGCGGACTGGCCATCCCCGGACATGCCATGCGCATCATCGATGCGGGCGGCGCGCAGCTGCCCGAGCGTGCCGTCGGCCGCCTGCAGTTCCGCGGGCCCTCTGCGACCCAGGGCTATTTCCGCAACCCCGAGGCGAGCGCAGGCCTGGTCGACGGGGACTGGCGCGAGACCGGCGACTACGCCTATCTCGCCGAGGGCGAGGTATATCTCACCGGACGCTCGAAGGACGTGATCATCCGCGGCGGCCGCAACCTCTACCCCTACGAGCTCGAGCAGGCGGTCGGCGCGCTGCCCGGCGTGCGCCGCGGCTGCGTGGCGGTGTTCGGCTCCCCGGATCCGGCCAACCGGACCGAGCGGCTGGTGGTGCTCGCCGAGACCCGCGAAGAGGACGCAGCGCGCCGCGAAGCGCTGCGCTCGCGCATCGTCGAAGCGGCGGTGGATGTCGTCGGCATGCCGCCCGACGAGGTGGTGCTCGCCCCGCCCCATACCGTGCTCAAGACCTCGAGCGGAAAGATCCGCCGGGCGGCCTCGCGCGAGCTCTACGAGCGCGGCCTGATCGGGGCCGGCGCGGTCCCGGTCTGGATGCAGCTCGCGCGCCTGTGGCTCGCCTCGGCCGCGCGCCGCGCCCGCGATCGCGCCGCGGCAGCGCGTGGCCGGATGTATGGCGCATGGGTGTGGACGGCGTTCCTCGCGCTCGCGCTGCCCGCTTGGGCGCTCACATGTGCGCTGCGCCGCCCGCCGCTCGCACGCCGGATCATCCATTTCTGCGCCCGCGCCTTCCTGGCGCTGATCGGAGCAGGGCTACCCTCGGACATCGCCGGGCGGCTTCCGGCCAGGCCGCATGTGCTGGTCGCCAACCACGGCAGCTACCTCGACGCCATCGTGCTGGTCGCGGCGCTGCCGCCGTCGATCGACTACGCTTACGTCGCCAAGCGCGAGTTTCTCGACGCCGCATGGACGCGCTGGTTCTTCTCCGGCATCGGCGCCCTGATGGTCGAGCGTTTCGACGTCCGGCGCGGCGTCGAGGATGTCGACGCGATCGTTGCCGCACTCGCCGCCGGCCGCAGCGTGATGGCATTCCCCGAGGGCACCTTCACGCCGGTGACCGGCATCCGGTCCTTTCGCATGGGCGCCTTCGTGGCCGCCGCGCGCGCCGGCGTGCCGGTCGTGGCGGCCGGCCTGCGCGGGGTGCGCGCGATGCTGCGCGACCGCACCTGGCTGCCGCGGCCGGGCCGGCCGCGCTTCGAGATCGGGGCCGTCGTCGCCCCGCTCGGCGCGGGCTGGAAGGACGCGGTCGCGCTGCGCGAGGCGGCGCGGGCCGAGATCGTCCGGATTTCCCGAGAACCTGATCTTCAGTGACGGGTTTCAGGTTCCAAGTTTCGGGTTTCAGGTTGCAGCCGCGCCAGCTTGGAACCTGGAACCTGGAACCCGCGACCGGGGCGAATGATAGAATTGTGGCCCCCCGCCGATTGCAGGCTTTTTCCCATGCTTTCCAGACAGGCAGAACTGGCGCAGGTCGATCCCGAGCTGTGGCAGGCGATCCAGAGTGAGAACCGCCGCCAGGAAGAGCACATCGAGCTGATCGCCTCCGAGAACTACGTCAGCCGCGCGGTGCTTCAGGCACAGGGCTCGCAGCTCACCAACAAGTACGCCGAGGGCTATCCGGGCCGGCGCTATTACGGCGGCTGCGAGTTCGTCGACATCGCCGAGCAGCTCGCCATCGAGCGCGCGAAGTCGCTCTTCCATGCCGATTACGCGAATGTCCAGCCGCACTCGGGCTCGCAGGCGAACCAGGCGATCTATTTCGCTGTCATGAAGCCCGGTGACACGCTGCTCGGGATGTCGCTGGCGCATGGCGGACACCTCACCCACGGCGCCAGCGTGAACCTGTCGGGCAAGGTCTTCAACGCGGTGACCTACGGACTGGACCTGCAGACGGAGGCGATCGACTACGAGGACGTCGAGCGGCTCGCGCGCCACCACCGGCCGCGCGTGATCGTCGCCGGCGCCTCCGCCTACTCGCTCGCGATCGACTTCGAGCGCTTCCGCCGGATCGCCGATGCGGTCGGCGCCTATCTCATGGTGGACATGGCGCACTATGCCGGCCTCATCGCCGCGGGCTTCTATCCGTCGCCGGTGGGCATCGCGGACTTCGTCACCTCGACCACCCACAAGACGCTGCGCGGGCCGCGCGGCGGGCTCATCCTGGCGCGCGCCGAGCACGAGAAGCTGCTGAACTCCACCATCTTCCCCGGCCTCCAGGGCGGCCCGCTGATGCACGTGATCGCAGCCAAGGCGGTCTCCTTCAAGGAGGCGGCGACCCCGCAGTTCCGCACCTACCAGGAGCGCGTCATCGAGAATGCCAGGGTCATGGCGCGGGTGCTGTCCGAGGAACGGGGGCTGCGCGTGGTCTCGGGGCGCACCGACTGCCACATGTTCCTGGTCGATCTGCGCTCGCGCAGCATCACCGGCAAGGATGCCGAGGCCGCGCTCGGGCGCGCGAACATCACCGTCAACAAGAACGCCATCCCGCGCGATCCGCAGAAGCCCTTCATCACCAGCGGCATCCGGATCGGCACTCCGGCGATGACCACCCGCGGCTTCGGCGAGATCGAGGCCGAGCAGGTCGCGCACCTGATCGGCGACGTGCTGGAGGCGCCCGGCGACGATGCGGTCATCGCGCGCGTGCGCGGCCAGGCTGCCGAGCTGTGCCGGCGCTTCCCGGTCTATGCCTGATCCCGATGAAATGCCCCTACTGCGCCGGCCCGAACACCCAGGTGATCGACACGCGGGAGAACGAGGACGGCGACATCGTCCGGCGGCGCCGCCGCTGCGTCGATTGCGACAAGCGCTTCACCACCTACGAGCGGGTCGAGCTGAAGATGCCGCTGGTGGTGAAGAAGAACGGCAGCCGCAGCGAGTACGACCGCGAGAAGCTCGAAGCGAGCATGCTGCTCGCGTTGCGCAAGCGCCCGGTGACCGCCGAGTCGGTGGACGCCGCGGTCACGCGCATCGAGGAGAAGCTGCTCGCGCTCGGTGAGCGCGAGGTGGGCAGCGACAAGCTGGGCGAGATGGTGATGCGCGAGCTGCGCCGGCTGGACAAGGTTGCCTACATCCGTTTCGCCTCGGTGTATCGGGCCTTCGAGGATGTGGACGAGTTCCGCGACGCCATCCGCGAGGTGAAGAAGCCGCGCGTCGCCCGGCGCCCGCGCAGCGTCTGAGGGATTTCCGCGCCGCGTCCTGGCGGCCGACCGCCTTCGATGTTCTCCGCCGCCGATTCAGCGTTCATGGCCCGGGCGCTGCGGCTCGCGCGCCGCGGGCTGGCGACCACCACCCCGAACCCGCGCGTGGGCTGCGTGCTGGTCGCCGCGGGTGCAATCGTCGGCGAAGGCTGGCACGAGCGCGCGGGCGGCCCGCATGCGGAGATCCGCGCGCTGCGCGCCGCGGGCGCCC
>Ga0100381_1000755_pt1 | contig 32147 bp, 21 predicted proteins | sample CryGeymeta201505_FD_80416 | JGI IMG/M metagenome (GOLD analysis project Ga0100381, IMG submission 80416) | Groundwater microbial communities from Crystal Geyser aquifers in Utah, USA - Crystal Geyser metaG 2015-05 | ecosystem: Environmental > Aquatic > Deep subsurface > Groundwater | place: USA...
GGCGTTTTTGTATGCCAAAACAAAGGCGTAAATGCTTTTGTGGAATACAACCCATTTGCAGACTTAGTTTGATGATAAAGTGGTAAAAATGTAAACGAATTGCGTTGTTCGTTTCTATAACTCCAAACTAATGGAAACAGCACTTTGTTGTTGGTTAAACTGTCTTTTTTTGCAAAATAAATAGGTAATATTTTGGTTGAACTACTTCCGTTGTTGTTGGTTTTGTGCCAAACCAATGGAAATAACGCATTTTTAGTTTCGTAAGGCGTTTTTGTATGCCAAAACAAAGGCGTAAATGCTTTTGTGGAATACAACCCATTTGCAGACTTAGTTTGATGATAAAGTGGGAATAAAGTAAACGAATTGCGTTGTCCGTTTCTATAACTCCAAACTAATGGAAACAGCACTTTGTTGTTGGTTAAACTGTCTTTTTTTGCAAAATATAAAGGAAATGCGATGCTTTTAGAAAAAGTAGAAGAACTAAAATTCCAAAAGAGCGGTGTAATAACTTTGTATTTTTTTGTTTTATTTGCGTACAAGCCATAAGAATACAAAGGGAAAAAGGTATTTTTTTTTCGTTTAGGATTATTGTAATACCAATAGAGCGGAAAAACTACCAAATGCGATTGTTGAGTAGTTAAATCACTCTTAGCCCACAAAAAAAAGAATAAACTATTTTCAAGAATAGAACCATCTTCAGAACGCTTATAATGAAACAAGCTTATTTCGGGAGCAAATTCTATAAAGTTAAAATTTCTAACCTTCAAAACGCTATCATAAGCATTATGAATAAGAGAAGGATAAAGTAAAGAACCTATTCGTAAATGTCGTTCTTTATCGCTTTTGTCGTATAAATAAAAGGGAAGTAAATGGTTGTGTTTTTTATTATTTAAAACGTGAGATGATTTCCTAAAAATAGGAGCAATAATTTGCAAATCAGTTTTTTCAGCAGTAGCAGTACGTTTAAAAATGGGCCAAACATTAATGTTTTTTATACGAGTCCAACCTAAATCTAGTTTAAGTTTATCTTCAACCGAATCGGAAGATGTAGATTGGTTTTGTGCAATAGTAAAAGAAATGAATAGGATTTCAAAACAGCATAAAAGAAAGTATTTTTTTGCTTTTATCAAGTTTAAAATTTAACAACACAAAATTTGGTAAGAACATAGAAGCTACGACAAGTTTTGAAAATTAAAGTATAAAATATTCAGTATTCAGTCTCCAACTTTTAATAATTTTTCAACGCATCTCTGTATTCAAACAATTCCTGACGGTTGCTTGGGTTTTCTCTATCGTGCATCAACGAAAGTAAATAATTCAAGCTTTCTACTCTGTCTTCATCAGTCTCAATAGAATTAATCATCATTTCAGCTTCAGCATCTTCTTCATCTCCTTCTGCAACTAATTCATCGGCAGGAATAGGAATATTAAAAGTACCATGTTCAGCAAGGTGTTCATAAGTCAAACGAATTACTTTTGTTAGTGTAGGATCTTCTTCCTTCAACGCAATTTCTCTTAATTCTCTTAATTGCTCAATTAGTTTATTCTGGCTAATACCAGATTTTGATATTTCTTTTTGAATTTTTTCAATCAATTTATTCCCTTCTGTCGTTTGCATAATTTTAATTTTTGTACGAAATTATTAATCTTTATTCAAAAAAAGAAAAAATAGAACAATATTTTTCTTTTAAACACATTTTATTTAGTCTTAAACTTTGATTAATTTAGCACGATATTTCTAACCAATAACAATAAATAAAAGATGAAAAAATTTTTTAAAATCACAGGAATAACCTTCCTAATCCTTCTTATTCTCCTCGTTTCTTTGCCTTTTATGTTTAAAGGAAAAATCATTGAAATGGTTAAGGAACAAGCCAATGCTAACCTGAACGCTAAAGTAGATTTTGGTGCGTTTGACTTAGGATTAATTAGCACTTTTCCAGATTTTAATTTTTCTATAGATAATGTTACTGTTGATGGAATAGAAAAATTTGAAGGAACACAATTAGCCAATATTAAAAATCTTACACTTAAAGTAGATTTAATGAGTGTAATTAGTGGTGATGAAATTAAAATTAAAACCATTTTTATTGATAATCCTGTAATCAATGCCATTGTATTAGCGGATACATCAGCCAATTGGGATATCGCAAAAGCAACAGAAGAAGTTGATGTAACAACAGAAGAAACACCTGCTTCGCCATTTAAACTTAACCTTAAAGATTTAACCATTAAAAATGCTCGTATTGTTTATAACGATGCAACGATGAATTTGCAAACTACAGTTTTAGGATTAAATTTTAACCTTTCGGGAGATATGACCCAAGATGTTACTGATTTAGTTACTAAAACAACTATTGACACACTAAACCTTTCTATGGATAACATCAAGTATTTTAACAAAGCAATTATTGATATTGATGCCACTATAAAAGCAGATTTAGCCAATAACAAATTTACATTTACCGAAAATCAATTTAAAATTAATGAGTTAACCCTTGCTTTAGATGGTTGGGTAGCTATTTTTGAAGACAATGATAACATTGATATGGATGTTAAATTTGGAGCAAAGAAAACCGAATTTAAAAATATTTTATCTCTAGTTCCAGTGGTCTATATGACCGATTTTGCAAACGTGAAAACCGAAGGAAAATTAGCCTTAAATGGTTATGCAAAAGGATTAATGACCGAAACAGCACTTCCTGCATTTGGATTAGATTTATTGATTGAAAACGCTATGTTTAAATACCCCGATTTACCAAAAGCAGTAAACAACATTCAGGTTGATTTACACGTTGAAAACCCAGGAGGAAGCGAAGACAATACTTTGGTTAATCTTAAAAAATTCCACTTAGAATTAGCTGGAAATCCTGTAGATATGTACATGAAAGTAAGCACACCTATTTCTGACCCAAACATAGATGGCGGATTGAAAATGGCGTTAGATTTAACTTCCGTTAAAGATGTTATGCCTTTAGAAGCAGGAGATGAAATGAATGGAAAAATAAATGCAGATGTACAATTAAAAGGAAAAATGTCATCTATCGAAAATGAAAAATACGAAGAATTTTTAGCTCAAGGGCAATTTGGAATTACGGATATGCTTTATAAAAGTGATTCATTGCCTTATGCTATTCAGCTAAACAAAATGCTGTTGAATTTCTCTCCTAAATTTGTTGAATTAGCTGCTTTTGATGCAAAAATTGGCAAATCAGATATGCAAGCCAATGGGAAAATTGAAAACTTTATAGCCTATTTATTTAGTGATAGTGCTAATGTGTTAACTGGTCGATTCAATTATAGTTCTAATTTATTGAATTTGAACGAATTTATGGCAGATGAACCTGTTGCAGCAGAAGGCACTGCTACTGAAGAAGTGCCACTTTCGGTTGTTGAAGTACCTAAAAACATTGATTTTGTATTAAATTCATCTATAAATAAAATCGTTTATGATAATATGGATATTGATAACCTTAAAGGTGAAATAACAGTGAAAGACCAAAAAGTAAGCATGAAAAATGTTGCCATGAATTTGTTAGGAGGAAGTATGCTCATGAATGGTTTTTATGAAACAACCAATATTGATAAACCAGGGTTTAGCTACGACATGGCAATCAAAGATTTTGATATCCAGCAAGTTGTTACTACATTTAACACCATAGAAGAAATGGCTCCTTATGCTAAAAATGCAAAAGGGAATTTTAACACTTCATTGGTTGTTGAAGGATTTTTAGATAAAGAGATGATGCCCGACATGAACTCATTAACAGGAACTGGAAATATGGTAACCAAAAATATTAAAGTTGAAGATTTCAAGGCAATGAATAAATTGGCAGATGCGTTGAAAAATGATAATTTAAAAAAACTCGAAGTAAACGATGCTAAATTAAAGTATGCCTTTAAAGATGGACGTGTAACTATCGATCCTTTTGATGTGAAAATGGGTAAAACAGTAGGTACAATGTCAGGTTCAAATGGTTTCGATCAAACAATTGATTATAAAATGACGTTGAAAGTGCCAAGCTCAGAATTAGGAGCAGGAGAAGCGGTTAATAAACTAAACAGCCAAGCAGCTGGCTTAGGGATGAGCCTTAAATCGGTTGATTTTATAAATGTTGATGTTTTACTTAAAGGTACTTTTGATGACCCTAAAGTTAGTGTTAGCCTAAAAGATGCAGTGGGAAGTATTAAAGAGGAGATTAAAGAACAAATTAAAGAAAAAATAACCGAAGAAGTTGATAAAGCTAAGGAAGAAGCAAAGAAAAAAGCAAGAGAACAAGCAGATAAAATTTTAGCTGAAGCCGAAAAAAATGCTCAAAAAATTAGAAACGAAGCTAAATCAGCAGCCGATAAAGTTCGTCAAGAAGCTGACAAACAAGCCAAAGATATAGTGAAACAAGCTGGCGGAAATCCATTGAAAAAAATAGCAGCAGAAAAAGCGGCTGAAAAATTGAAAAGTGAAGCAGAGAAAAATGCAGTAGGTATTGAAAATGAAGGCAAGAAAAATGCCGATGCTTTAATGGCTAAAGCCCAACAAGAAGCAAATGCTACAATGGCTAAAGTTGATGCTCAATAGAGGGAAGTAGTTAGGTGTTAGTAGTTAGTAAAAAAACCTAATAGGTTTCAAAAACCTATTAGGTTTTTAATATTTAGTTTATTGGTTTAAAAAAAATTAAGAAAAAGTGAACAACTATATTTTAATAATATTTTTATTTTTATACTATTCAAATAGTTATGCTCAAGAGGATAAATGCCCTGAGCCAAAGAAAAAAGCAATAAAATATCTCGAATCTGCTCGATTAGCTCCTTTTAATCAAAAAAAAGCATTGCTGAATGACGCAATTAAAATTGACCCAAATTATCTTGAAGCCTATGATGAACTAGCGGGAATTGCTGATAAAGAAGCTGAAATTGCCTTTAATAAAGGAGAGGTTGGCGGACTTAAAAACAGCACAGCACTTCGTATAAGTTATTGGAAAAAAATAGTTGAAATATGCCCTGAATACAGAAATTTCTATCATGCAATGCAATTAGGAAATTATTATTTTGGAATGCGGAAATACCCAGAAGCAAAACCTTTTTATCAACTTGTTGTTGCAGCTCCAAAAGCCTACAAAGAAGATGAACGAAATGCACACGCAAGAATTGAAGATATTGATACTTATCTGAAATTAATTAGAGATACCGTTCCATTTCATCCCGTAAAATTAGAAGGTCCAGCAACATCAAACAATGAATACTTACCCATGCTTTCGCCCGATAATAGGTATTTGTTTTTTACCAGAAACATGAAAGACGAATCAATTAGTAGTTTTGATAAAGGTATGAAAGAGGTGTTTATTCGAAGTAGAAAAACTGGCAACAACACTTTTACTTCAGGAATGCCGATGCCAGATCCCTTTAATTTAGGACAATATCAGGGTGGTGTTAGTGTTTCTGTGGATAATCAATTGTTGTTTATTACCTTGGTAGAAGTAATTCCTTACAGAGGAAAAAATAGAGCTGGATTGGGACAAATGTTCGATAATGCTGACATTTATTTCTCAGAATTTAAAGATGGAGGTTGGACAAAATTAGAGTCTATTGGAAGCCACATCAATACGCCAACAACTTGGGAAGGTCAACCCTCTATTTCATCCGATAATAAAACCTTGTACTTTACTAGAATTGTTGATTTTAATGGAGATATGGATATTTATAAAGTAGAACGCCAACCCAACGGAAAATGGGGCGAACCGATTAACTTAGGTTATCCAATAAATACACCTGGCGATGAAAAATCCCCATTTATGCACTCCGATAGTTATACCTTATATTTTTCTTCTAATGAGCATATTGGAGTTGGTGGTTACGATATTTTCTATTCAAAAATGAATGAAACAACAAAACAATTTAATAAACCAATAAACATAGGTGTGCCAATTAATACAGAAAAAGATGAACATGGTTTTGTGGTAAGCAAAGATGGTGATTTTGCCTATTATAGTTCCTCTAACGAAAATAAAGATTTAGATATTTTTACTTTTGAACTCTATAAAGAAGCCAGACCTGAATCTGTTGTATTTGTTAATGGAGAAATTTTAGACAATTCAGGAAAAGTTCCAGAGGAAGCGAAAGTAATGCTCAAAAACACGAAAACCAATCAGGAAGTAGAAGCAGTTATCAATCAAGAAACAGGAGGTTATGTAGCTGTTGTTCGTGTTGATAAAGATGAAGATATTATGCTTACAGCTAAAAAGAAAGGATATGCATTTACATCTCAACTTATTTCATCAAATGAAATAGTAAAGGGAAAACCTATAAAAACAGAAAAAGTTGAAATTAAACCAATAGAAATTGGAACAGCTTATAAAATCAATAACATTAATTTTGAAACCAATTCCTATCAACTAACACCAAAAATTATGTTGGTATTAAATGAGTTTCTCGACTTTTTGAAAACCAATCCAACTGTTAAAATCAGTATCAACGGACACACCGATAATGTAGGAGATGCTGCAACCAATATGACTTTATCAGAAAATAGAGCTAAGGCGGTGTATGATTATTTGCTTATTGAAGACATTGCACCAGAAAGACTTAAATTTAAAGGATTTGGAGCCACAAAAGCCATTGCTTCAAATGACACAGAAGAAGGCAGAGCCAAAAACAGGCGTACAGAGTTTGTTATTTTGGAGAAGTAAGGAAATGTGTTGATGTGAGAATGTGTGAATGTGTGAATGTGAAAAAGAGGCGTTAGGGGTTAGGTATTAGAAATTAGTGTCATTCTGAACGAAATCCCGAAAGCTCCCGATAGTTATCGGGACGGGATGAAGTGACGAATCTATAATTACTTCCAACTTTACAAACTTTATGAACTTTCAATTTTATGAACTTTTAAAAAATGAACCAATACGGACTAATAGGAAAAACGCTTTCGCATTCTTTTTCTAAAAAATATTTTGAAGCTAAATTTCAAAAAGAAAATATTCAGGATGTAACGTATGAAAATTTTGAAATAAATTCAGTTGAAAAATTTCCTAACATTATTAAAGAGAATCCTCTACTTAGAGGATTAAATGTAACCATTCCTTACAAAACATCCATCATTCCTTTTTTAGATGAAATAGATGCAACAGCAAAAAAAATTGGAGCAGTAAATACAATAAAAATAGACCCTGTTACTAAAAAAACAAAAGGATTCAACACTGATTACTATGGGTTTAAACAATCCATAAAACCATTTCTAGAAAACCAACATCAAAGAGCGTTGATTTTAGGAACAGGAGGAGTTTCAAAAGCAGTATATTTTGTGTTACATGAACTCGGAATTTCAACGGTTTATGTAACTCGAAACCCAACAAACGAAACAGCATTAGCCTATAATGATGTTGATAAAAATATTTTACAAACACATTTATTAATCATTAACACAACACCATTAGGAATGTATCCCAATGAAAACGAAAAACCAGCTATTGATTATCATTTACTAACCAACCAACATTTACTTTTCGATTTAATTTACAATCCCACCGAAACACTTTTTTTGAAAGAAGGAAAAAAAAGAAATACAGCAACAATAAATGGACTTTCTATGCTGAAATTACAAGCAGAAAAAACTTGGGAGATATGGAATGAAACTGCTTAAAGTCCGAACTATAAATTTCAAAAAACAAATAGAAAAAATAGATGTAAAAATATCCATTGAATAATGCAACAAAGTAGAAACATAATTCGTTGATGTAATTCCTATCTTTTCATAAATAATATGCACCAACACATTCTAACTTTCTGTAATGTACTTCAACACCAAAAACGCTATTCCAACCACACCATTATTGCCTATAAAAACGATTTAGAGCAATTTTCAGGCTACCTCAATACTGTTTATCAAATTAATAGTCTAAAAGAAGTTAAAACAACCATTATCCGCTCATGGATAGTTGAACTTTTGCAAGAAGGAATTACACCTCAAAGCATAAACAGAAAACTATCTTCCTTAAAATCGTTTTATAAATATCTTTTAAAAAACAATATCGTAGAAGAAAATCCCCTCTTAAAAATAACAGCACCTAAATCTTCAAAGCGATTACCCGTATTTGTTAATGAAAAAGAAATGACTCAGCTTTTTACACAAGTAGAATTTAGCAACGATTTTGAAGGAATACGTGATAGATTAATAATAGAACTGTTTTATAATTGCGGAATAAGATTAAGTGAACTAATTCATCTTTCTATTTCAGATGTTGATACTTATGAATTAACAATTAAAGTAATAGGAAAAAGAAACAAAGAGCGAATTATTCCAATAACCAATGCATTCAAAAAAAATTATACGATATACATTGAAGCAAGAGAAAAAACCAATCCAACAACCAATTATCTATTTTTAACAAAAAATGGCAAAAATATTTATGAAAAACTTGTGTATAGAATGGTAAATAATTACCTTAGCATCGTAACAACAGCAACAAAAAAAAGTCCACACATTTTAAGACATACATTCGCTACACACATGTTGAACAATGGAGCAGAATTAAATACAATAAAAGAAATTTTAGGACACGCCAATTTATCAGCAACACAAGTTTACACACACAATACTATAGAAAAATTAAAAGAAATATATAAACAAGCTCATCCACGAGCATAAAAAAAAGGAGGTAATTATGAAAGTAAATGTGAAAATTAATTCTGTACATTTTGATGCAGATAAAAAATTAATAGAGTTTATTCATGAGCGTGTAAACAAACTTTCTCAGTATTATGATAAGATAATTGACAGTGAAGTGATACTAAAAGTTGAAAACACATCGAGTATAGATAACAAAATTGTTGAAATTAAGTTAATAATACCGGGTAATGATGCGTTTGCAAAGAAGCAGTGCAAATCCTTTGAAGAGGCTACAGATACAGCTGTTGAGGCACTCAGGAGGCAGTTGAAAAAGCATAAAGAAAAGCTTAAAAAAGTCTAAATAAAAAAAAATAATATTATTGTTTGTTTAGAATAAAAACTTTTATACATTTGCAGACCTTTTTACGGAGAGGTCTGCTTTGTTTTATAAAAGTAGAGAAGAAGTAGAAAAAAGCCAGTATAGCTCAGTTGGTAGAGCAGCTGATTTGTAATCAGCCGGTCGGAGGTTCGAGTCCCTCTACTGGCTCAGTTCTTTAAAAAGATGAAAACACGTTGGGGAAATACTCAAGCGGTCAACGAGGACAGACTGTAAATCTGTTGGCTACGCCTTCGTAGGTTCGAATCCTGCTTTCCCCACGAAGAAAAAAATTAGCGGGAGTAGCTCAGCTGGCTAGAGCATCAGCCTTCCAAGCTGAGGGTCGCGGGTTCGAATCCCGTTTCCCGCTCTTTTTTTTACTGTGTTTTCTATGTCGGTATTTTTTTAGCCGATGTAGCTCAGCGGTAGAGCACTTCCTTGGTAAGGAAGAGGTCACGGGTTCAATTCCCGTCATTGGCTCTTATTATTAAAGGACGTGAGTGAATTAATGAAGAAAAAGATTAAAAAAAGTAATATAATAATAACAATAAATAAAAATAAAACCCTAAAATCATGGCTAAAGAGAATTATGATCGTTCCAAACCACATTTAAACATAGGAACAATTGGTCACGTTGACCACGGAAAAACTACTTTAACTGCAGCTATCACTACTGTATTGGCAAAAAAAGGATTATCTGAATTAAGAGATTTTGCTTCTATCGATAATGCTCCAGAAGAAAAAGAAAGAGGTATTACCATTAATACATCACACGTTGAATATTCAACAGCAAATAGACATTACGCACATGTTGATTGTCCAGGTCACGCAGATTACGTTAAAAACATGGTTACTGGTGCTGCACAAATGGATGGTGCTATCTTAGTTGTTGCTGCAACTGATGGTCCTATGCCTCAAACTAGAGAGCATATCTTATTAGGTCGTCAGGTTGGTATTCCTAGAATGGTTGTGTTCATGAATAAAGTTGATTTAGTTGATGATGCAGAGTTGTTAGAGCTTGTTGAAATGGAAATCAGAGAATTATTATCTTTCTATGAATATGATGGAGACAATGTGCCAATTATTGCTGGTTCAGCTCTTGGTGCTTTAGAAGGCGATGAAAAATGGGGTGAAAAAATTATGGAATTAATGGATGCTGTTGATTCTTATATTGAGATGCCCCCTAGAGATATTGATAAGCCATTCTTAATGCCTGTTGAAGATGTATTCTCTATTACTGGTAGAGGAACTGTTGCAACTGGAAGAATAGAAACTGGTATTATTAACTCTGGCGAACAAGTAGATATTTTAGGTATGGGCGATGAAAAATTATCATCAACTGTAACTGGTGTCGAAATGTTTAGAAAAATATTAGATAGAGGTGAAGCAGGAGATAATGTTGGTCTTTTATTAAGAGGTATCGAAAAATCAGATATTAGAAGAGGTATGGTTATCGCTAAACCAGGTACTATTACTCCTCACACTGATTTCAAAGCTGAAGTTTATGTGTTGAAAAAAGAAGAAGGTGGACGTCATACTCCATTCCAAAACAAATACAGACCTCAGTTTTATGTAAGAACTACTGATGTTACTGGAGAAATCTATTTAGAAGAAGGAAGAGAAATGGTGATGCCAGGTGATAATGTTACTGTAACAGTTAAATTAATTGTGCCAGTTGCCTTAAATAAAGGATTAAGATTTGCAATTAGAGAAGGTGGTAGAACTGTTGGTGCAGGTCAAATCACAGAAATTCTTAAATAAAAAATCATTAAACTTTTATAAGTTTAAATCATAAAGGTATCCGCTAATTTAGCGGATACCTTTCTTGACTTTATAAAATTGGTTTAGTTTTTTTTAAACTAACTACGGATTTACGGGTGTAGCTCAATTGGTAGAGTAGTGGTCTCCAAAACCATTGGCTGGGAGTTCGAGTCTCTCCACCCGTGCAGAAAGACAAATAAAATTATGGCAAAAATAGGAACATATATAAAAGAATCTTCAGACGAGTTGCTAAATAAAGTCTCGTGGCCAACATGGGAAGAATTACAAAGTAGCTCAGTAATCGTTTTGATTGCTTCTGTAATCTTCGCACTAATAATTTTTGTGATGGATACTACTTTTAGTAGATTAATGAAAGAAATTTATAAGTTATTTTAATTACTATGGCAGAGAATACAAAAAAATGGTATGTCGTTAGAGCGATAAGCGGTAAGGAAAATAAAATAAAAAAGTACATCGAAGATGAAGTGCTAAGAAATGGCTTAAGCCATAATTTAGCTCAAATTTTAATTCCGACAGAAAAAATATACCAAATAAGAAATGGTAAAAAGATTAATAAAGAAAGAAATTTTTTTCCTGGTTATATCTTAATTGAAGCCGATTTAAGTGGTGAAATGCCTCACGTAATTAGAGGAACAAATGGGGTTATAGGGTTTTTAGGAGCCGAAAAAGGTGGAGAACCTCTTCCTGTTAGAATTGCTGAAGTAAATAGAATATTAGGTAAAGTTGATGAACTAGCTGAAAGTGATGAAGAAATGACGATTCCTTTTGTTGTTGGAGAAAACATCAAAGTGATAGATGGTCCATTTAATGGATTTTTAGGATCAATTGAAAAAATTAATGAAGAAAAGAGAAAACTAGAAGTGATGGTTAAAATTTTCGGTAGAAAACAACCATTAGAATTGAGTTTTCTTCAAGTAGAAAAAGAAAGTTAATAAAAAGTGTAATTAATCGTACAGACTCAATATTATAATGCTTCCGATTGAGCGAGTACAAATCTAAATAGTAAACAAAATGGCTAAAGAAATAAGTGGATTAATTAAATTACAAATCAGAGGAGGTGCTGCAAATCCATCACCACCAGTAGGACCTGCATTAGGTGCTAAAGGTGTTAATATCATGGAATTTTGTAAGCAATTTAACGGACGAACACAAGATAAACCAGGTAAGATTTTACCAGTTGCTATCACTGTTTATGCTGATAAATCCTTTGATTTTGTAATAAAAACTCCTCCTGCCGCTGTACAATTAATGGAACTTGCAAAGTTGAAAAAAGGTTCACCAGAATCTAATAGACAAAAAGTAGGAACTGTTACTTGGAATCAAATTAAAGCAATAGCTGAAGATAAAATGATAGACTTAAATTGCTTTAAAGTAGAATCTGCAATGAAAATGATTGCAGGAACAGCTCGTAGTATGGGGTTAAAAGTAAGTGGGAATTTTCCTGCATAAAATAATTTTTTAAATAGTATCAGCAATGGCTAGATTAACAAAAAACATGAAAGAAGTTTTATCAAAATATGATGCTGAAAAGCATTATACATTAGATGAAGCGACCAAAATTGTTAAGGACATTACATTTACTAAATTTGACGCATCTGTTGATGTTAGTATTCGTTTGGGCGTAGATCCAAGAAAAGCTAATGAAATGGTTCGAGGAACTGTTGCCTTACCAAATGGCGTAGGTAAAGATGTGAAAATATTAGTGTTATGTACTCCAGACAAAGAAGCCGAGGCTAAAGAAGCAGGTGCTGATTACGTTGGTTTAGACGAATATATTGATAAAATAAAAAACGGATGGACTGACATTGATGTAATTATAACTATGCCAAGTGTAATGGGTAAAGTTGGTGCTTTGGGTCGAGTTTTAGGACCTAGAGGATTAATGCCTAACCCAAAATCAGGTACAGTTACAATGGAAATCGGTAAAGCTGTTACAGAAGTAAAAGCTGGAAAGATAGATTTTAAAGTTGATAAATTTGGTAACATTCATACTACCATAGGTAGAGCATCTTTTGAGCCATCAAAATTGGCAGAAAATGCTAAAGAATTGTACCAAACTATTCTTAAATTAAAACCTTCATCAGCCAAAGGAACTTATGTAAAAGCAATTACATTATCAAGTACCATGAGCCCAGGTGTTAAAGTTGAACCAAAATCATTTTAGTTTAACTAGTAAATAACTTAACCTATAAAGCAATGACAAGAGAAGAAAAAAGTCAGTATATTGATGCATTAACTGAAAAGTTAAATAAATCAACAATATTTTATTTAGCAGATATTGCTGGCTTAAATGCAGAAAACACTTCTAGACTTAGAAGAACATGCTTTAATGGTAACATACAATTAGAAGTAGTTAAAAATACCTTGCTTCAAAAAGCATTTGAAAATGCAAAAGGTAACTACGAAGATTTATATGTATCACTAAAAGGAAATACATCTATTATGTTTTCTGAAGTAGGTAATGCTCCTGCTAAAATCATAAAAGATTTCCGTAAAAAAAGTGATAAACCATTACTAAAAGGAGCGTATATTGAAGAAGCAATTTTTATCGGTGATGAGAATTTGGATTTATTAGTAGCTATTAAATCAAGAGAAGAACTTATCGGAGATATTATTGGATTACTTCAATCTCCTGCTAAAAATGTTATTTCAGCACTTCAATCAAGTGCTGGTGGCAAAATTGCAGGAATAGTAAAAACTTTATCAGAGAAATCTGAGTAATAATTAACAATTAATAATAATTAAATTCTAAAAATAAAACGAAATGGCAGATTTAAAAAAACTTGCAGACGAGTTAGTAAACTTAACTGTTAAAGATGTAAACGAATTAGCAAAAATACTTAAAGATGAATACGGTATTGAACCAGCTGCTGCTGCTGTAGCAGTTGCAGGTCCAGCTGCTGGTGGAGATGCTCCAGCTGCAGAAGAAAAATCTGAATTTGATGTAATCCTTAAAGCAGGAGGTCCTTCTAAATTAGCAGTAGTTAAATTAGTGAAAGAACTTACTGGTTTAGGTCTTAAAGAAGCTAAAGATTTAGTTGATGGAGCTCCAAAACCACTTAAAGAAGGAATTTCTAAAGATGAAGCAAATGCACTTAAAACTCAATTAGAGGAAGCAGGTGCTGAAGTAGAAGTAAAATAATTTACTACTTCATACAAACTTAGGTTTAGACTTTTGTGCTAGTTTTTAGCACAAAAAGTCTAAACCCTTTTGCTTTTATAAACCTATGTAAATGGACAACTGAGGTAAATTACTTTTTATTTACTGATTTACAGAGTGTTAAAATTAAAAAATCAAAATTTTAATGTAAATTTTGATTGAAAATGTTAAGTTTTATGTGTTTAAGTAAACATAAAATTAAACGAAAATTATACATTTTAACTTATTAAACTCTCAACAACTAATGAATAAAACATTGGCATCAAAAGAGAAAAATGCTAATCCAAGGATTAATTTTTCATCTACAATAAACCAATTAGAATATCCTGATTTCTTGGATATACAAATAAAATCATTTCAATCTTATTTTCAATTAGATACAACTCCTGAAAATAGAGCTTCTGAAGGTCTGTTTAAAGTGTTTAGTGAAAATTTTCCTATAACTGATGCTCGTAATCAGTTTGTACTAGAATTTTTGGATTATTTCATCGATCCCCCAAGATATTCAATTGATGAATGTATTGAAAGAGGGTTAACCTATAGTGTTCCTTTAAAAGCAAAGCTAAAGTTATATTGTACTGATCCAGAACATGAAGATTTTGAAACTATAGTTCAAGATGTTTATTTAGGAACAATTCCTTACATGACACCTAAAGGTACATTTGTTATCAATGGTGCTGAACGTGTTATTGTTTCTCAATTGCATCGTTCCCCAGGCGTTTTCTTTGGTCAAAGCAAACATGCCAATGGAACAAAATTATATTCAGCAAGAATTATCCCTTTTAGAGGTTCTTGGATTGAATTTGCTACAGACATTAATAATGTGATGTATGCATATATCGACAGAAAGAAAAAATTACCTGTAACCACGCTTTTTAGAGCTATTGGTTTTGAAACAGATAAAGAAATTTTAGAGCTTTTTAACTTAGCCGATGAAGTGAAAGTTAGTAAAGCTGGATTAAAAAAAATATTAGGTAGAAAATTAGCCGCTCGTGTTCTAAAAACATGGGTTGAAGATTTTGTGGATGAAGATACTGGAGAGGTTGTTTCTATCGAAAGAAATGAAGTAATTATTGATAGAGAAACTATTATTGATAAAACTCATATTGATGAGATTATTGATTCTGGTTCTAAAACAATTATTTTACACAAAGAAGATGTAAATACATCCGATTTTGCTATTATATATAATACCTTACAAAAAGACCCTTCTAACTCTGAAAAAGAAGCGGTAGAACATATTTACCGTCAGCTAAGAAATGCTGAACCGCCAGATGTTGAAACAGCTAGAGGTGTTATTGATAAACTTTTCTTTTCTGAAACCAGGTATGATTTAGGAGAAGTTGGTCGTTTTAGAATAAACAAAAAACTAGGTTTAGATATAAATTCTGATACTAGAACACTTACTCGTGAAGATATTATTTGCATCATTAAATACTTAATTGAACTTATCAATTCAAAAACATTGGTTGATGATATTGACCACTTAAGTAACAGAAGAGTACGAACTGTTGGAGAACAATTGCACAACCAATTTGGTGTCGGACTTTCTCGAATGGCTCGAACAATTAGAGAAAGAATGAATGTGAGAGACAACGAAGTTTTCACTCCATCAGATTTGATTAATGCAAAAACATTATCGTCTGTAATAAATTCTTTCTTTGGAACAAATCAATTATCTCAATTTATGGATCAAACCAATCCATTATCAGAGATTACGCATAAAAGAAGAATGTCTGCACTTGGACCAGGAGGTTTATCAAGAGAAAGAGCAGGCTTTGAGGTAAGGGATGTTCACTTTACGCATTACGGACGACTTTGTCCTATTGAAACACCTGAAGGACCAAACATTGGGTTGATTTCTTCATTGTGTGTATATGCAAAAATTAATAAGCTTGGATTTATAGAAACTCCTTATCGTTTTGTTGAAGATGGAAAAGTCAACTTCAAAAAAGATGTTATTTATTTAAGTGCTGAAGAAGAAGATAAAAAAGTAATTGCTCAAGCAAATGCAAAGGTGGATGAAAAAGGAAACTTTTTAACAGAGAAAGTAAAAAGTAGATTGGATGGAGATTTTCCAGTAACAGAGCCTGCCAATATTGCATTAATGGATGTTGCTCCAAATCAAATTGCATCAATTGCAGCATCATTAATTCCTTTCTTGGAAAATGATGATGCCAACCGTGCTTTGATGGGCTCGAATATGATGCGTCAAGCAGTTCCTTTACTTAGACCAGAAGCTCCAATTGTAGGGACAGGATTAGAAGCTAGAGTTGCTCAAGATTCTAGAGTGTTGATTAATGCAGAAGCCGATGGAGTTGTTGAATATGTTGATGCCAAAAACATTACCATTAAATATGATAGAACTGAAGAAGAACAATTAGTTAGCTTTAATGGAGATTCAATAACTTATGAATTAGCTACTTTTAAAAAAACCAATCAAAATACTTGTTTAAACCTTACACCAATTGTTAGAAAAGGAGATAAAGTTAAAAAAGGACAAGTTCTTTGTGAAGGATACGCTACCGAAAAAGGTGAATTAGCCTTAGGTAGAAATTTGAAAGTTGCATTCATGCCTTGGAAAGGTTATAATTTTGAAGATGCGATTGTTATTTCTGAAAAGGTAGTAAAAGATGATTATTTCACCTCTGTTCATATTGAAGAATTTTCATTAGAAGTTAGAGATACTAAACGAGGAGAGGAAGAATTAACTTCTGATATACCTAATGTTAGTGAAGAAGCTACTAAAGATTTAGATGAAAACGGAATGATAAGAATTGGAGCTGACATTAAAGAAGGCGATATTCTTATCGGGAAAATCACTCCAAAAGGAGAAACAGATCCAACTCCTGAAGAAAAATTATTAAGAGCTATTTTTGGTGATAAAGCAGGTGACGTTAAAGATGCTTCGTTGAAAGTAAAACCATCTGTAAAAGGCGTTGTTGTTGATAAAAAATTGTTTGAAAGAGCAATTAAAGATAGAAAAAGTAGGGCAGAAGAAAAAACAATAATAGCACAATTAGATGAGGAATACAATAGAGAGATTTCAGCACTTAAAAAAATTCTTATAGATAAACTTTATATTGTAGTAAACAACAAAACAAGTCAAGGTGTTGTTAATTATTACAATGAAGTGATTATTCCTAAAGGAACAAAATTCACTGTAAAAGTGTTAGAAAAAGTAGATGATTTCATCTTTATTGACTCTAAAAATTGGACTACAAGTGATGAATTAAATAATCAAATAAAACATATTTTAAATAATTTCAATATAAGAGTTAACGAAATTCTTGGACAAAATAAACGTAAAAAATACGCCATTTCTGTTGGAGATGAGTTACCTGCAGGTATTCTTAAATTAGCGAAAGTTTATGTAGCCAAAAAGAGAAAACTAAAAGTTGGAGATAAAATGGCGGGTCGTCATGGTAACAAAGGTATTGTTGCTAACATTGTTAGAGAAGAAGATATGCCTTTCTTAGAAGACGGAACTCCAGTAGATATAGTACTTAATCCACTTGGAGTGCCTTCAAGGATGAACTTAGGTCAAGTGTATGAAACAGTATTAGGATGGGCTGGACAAAAACTAGGAAAAACATTTGCAACTCCAATTTTTGATGGTATTAGTGTTGAGAGAATCAATGAATACTGTATTGAAGCAGGTGTTCCTCAATATGGAAAAACATATCTTTATGATGGAGGAACTGGCGATAGATTCGATCAACCAGCAACTGTTGGGGTAATCTATATGCTTCGATTAGGACACATGATTGACGATAAAATGCACGCACGTTCTATTGGACCATATTCATTAATCACACAACAACCTCTTGGTGGTAAAGCACAGTTTGGAGGTCAGCGTTTTGGAGAAATGGAGGTATGGGCAATTGAAGCCTATGGAGCAGCAAACATCCTTCAAGAATTGTTGACTATTAAATCTGATGATGTAAAAGGAAGGGCTAAAGCTTATGAAGCTATAGTTAAAGGAGATCCAATGCCAGAACCTGGTATTCCAGAATCTTTTAATGTATTGCTTCATGAATTAAGAGGCTTAGCACTTAACATTACGTTAGATTAATTGAAAACAAAAAAAATTAAAGTTGATGAAATTGTTTATTTTAAAACAATTTCATCAACCATTAAACAAACCCTAACAAACTAAATATATTATGGCTTTTAAACGTGATTATAACACAACAAGTAATTTCACTAAAATTACTATCAGTTTATCATCTCCAGAATTAATCTTAGAAAGATCAAGTGGAGAAGTATTAAAACCAGAAACCATAAACTACAGAACTTATAAACCAGAAAGAGATGGTTTATTTTGTGAACGAATTTTTGGACCTGTAAAAGACTTTGAATGTCACTGTGGAAAATACAAAAGAATTAGATACAAAGGAATTATTTGTGATAGATGTGGCGTTGAAGTAACTGAAAAGAAAGTACGAAGAGAAAGAATGGGACACATTTCGTTAGTTGTTCCTGTTGCACATATTTGGTATTTCAAGTCATTACCAAACAAAATTGGCTACCTATTAGGATTGCCTACAAAAAGGTTAGATACCATTATTTATTATGAAAGATATGTAGTAATTAATTCAGCTGGAGTTACTAATAGTGAAGGAGAACCAATTCAATACTTAGATTTCTTAACTGAAGAAGAGTATTTTGATATTATTGATACGCTTCCTAAAGAAAATCAATATTTAGATGATGCTGACCCAAATAAATTCATTGCTAAAATGGGTGCTGAGGCATTGTATGAATTACTAAAACGATTAGATTTAGATAGCCTTTCTTATGATTTAAGACACAAAGCAAACAATGAAACTTCTCAACAACGTAAAAACGAAGCATTAAAAAGACTTCAAGTTGTTGAAGCATTCAGAGCATCTAAATTAAATATAGACAACCGTCCAGAGTGGATGATTTTAAAAGTAGTTCCAGTTATACCACCAGAATTAAGACCTTTAGTGCCGTTAGATGGTGGTAGATTTGCTACTTCAGATTTGAATGATTTATACAGAAGAGTTATCATTAGAAACAATCGTTTAAAAAGATTGATGGAAATTAAAGCTCCTGATGTAATCTTGAGAAATGAAAAACGTATGCTTCAAGAATCTGTTGATGCCTTGCTAGATAACTCTAGAAAATCAAGTGCTGTTAAAACAGATGCAAACAGAGCTTTAAAATCTTTATCAGACAGTTTAAAAGGTAAATCTGGTAGATTCCGTCAAAACTTACTTGGAAAACGTGTCGATTATTCTGCCCGTTCGGTAATTGTTGTAGGACCAGATTTGAAATTGCACGAATGCGGTATTCCAAAAGATATGGCTGCAGAGCTTTATAAACCTTTTGTTATCCGTAAATTAATTGAAAGAGGCATTGTAAAAACAGTTAAATCAGCTAAAAAAATAGTTGACAAAAAAGAGCCTGTAGTTTGGGATATTTTAGAAAGTATCTTAAAGGGACATCCTGTATTACTTAACCGTGCTCCTACATTGCACCGTTTGGGTATTCAGGCTTTTCAACCAAAATTAATTGAAGGAAAAGCAATTCGTTTGCATCCACTAGTTTGTACTGCATTTAATGCTGATTTTGATGGAGATCAAATGGCAGTGCATTTACCATTAGGTAATGCTGCAATATTAGAAGCACAACTTTTGATGTTATCCTCTCATAATATTTTAAATCCAGCTAATGGAACTCCAGTTACCTTGCCTTCTCAGGATATGGTACTCGGATTATATTATATTACTAAAGAAAGAATTTCAACAAAAGAACATCCAATAGCTGGAGAAGGAAAAATATTTTATTCTCCAGAAGAGGTTATTATTGCACTGAATGAAGGAAAATTAAACATTCATGCAAAAATTAAAGTTAAAACCAAAGATGTTGAAAACGGAGAAATTGTTACAAAACTAATTGATACTTCGGCTGGAAGAGTTATTTTTAACGAACTTGTTCCTGAAGAAGTTGGTTTTGTAAACGAACTCTTAACTAAAAAATCATTACGAGACATTATTGGTAATATATTAAAAATAAGTGGACCTAAAAAAACAGTTGAATTTTTAGATGATATCAAAACATTAGGTTATGATATGGCTTTTAAAGGTGGTTTATCGTTTAACTTAGACGATATTATGATACCTAAAGAAAAAGAAGAATTTGTTAAGAAAGCCAATATTGAAGTTGAAGAAGTGATGAGTAACTATAATATGGGTTTTATTACCAATAATGAGCGTTACAATCAAATTATAGATATTTGGACACACACCAACACAAGACTTACGAATGTGTTGATGGACAACCTTAAAAATGATAACCAAGGATTTAACTCAATTTACATGATGTTTGATTCTGGAGCAAGGGGTTCTAAAGAACAAATTCGCCAGTTATCAGGAATGAGGGGATTGATGGCTAAGCCACAAAAATCAGGTTCATCTAACGGTCAAGAAATTATTGAAAATCCAATTTTAGCAAACTTTAAAGAAGGTTTGTCCGTTTTGGAATACTTTATTTCTACTCACGGAGCTCGTAAAGGATTGGCAGATACAGCCTTGAAAACAGCTGATGCGGGTTATTTAACAAGAAGATTGGTTGATGTTTCTCAAGATGTGGTAATTACTTCGGATGATTGTGGAACTCTCAGAGGACTAATAGCAACTTCATTAATTAATAATGACGAAATTGTAGAAAGTTTATTTGATAGAATCTTAGGTAGAACATCTGTTCATGATATTTACAATCCAACAACCGATGAATTAATTGTTGCTTCTGGGGATGAAATTACAGAAGATATTGCTGAAGTAATACAAAGTACTGACATTGATGAAGTTGAAATTCGTTCTGTATTAACTTGCGAACAACGAAAAGGTGTTTGTGCTAAATGCTACGGACGAAATCTATCTACAGGCAGAATGGTACAACATGGCGAACCAGTTGGTGTTGTTGCAGCTCAATCTATTGGAGAACCTGGAACTCAGTTAACTCTTAGAACCTTCCACATTGGTGGTACAGCATCTAAAATTACGGGTGTTTCTGGAATTGAAGCTAGATATGAAGGTCGTTTAGAAATTGATGAATTAAGAACAATAGAAAAAACAAATGAAGCAGGAGAAAAAATTAATTTAGTAATTGGACGTTCTGCCGAAATGAAAATTATTGATACTAAAACCAATGTTGTTTTAACCACAGGAAATATTCCTTATGGTTCTCAAGTGTTTGTTAAAGATGGTGATAAAGTTAAAAAAGGAGATAAAATTTGTGTTTGGGATCCTTATAATGCTGTGATTTTAACAGAGGTTGATGGAAAAGTTGCTTTTGAAAATTTTGAGTTAGGTACAACCTATAAAGAAGAATCGGATGAGCAAACAGGTTTTACTGAAAAAGTAATTTCTGAATTTAAAGACAAGAAAAAAATACCTTTATTAAATGTAGTAAATTCAAAAAATGAAGTACTAAGAACATATAACTTACCTGTTGGAGCTCATATTATAGTGAATGAAGGTAACAAAGTTAATGGAGGAGATATTCTTGTGAAAATACCAAGAACAGCAGGTGGAACAGGTGATATTACAGGTGGTTTGCCAAGGGTAACAGAATTATTTGAGGCTAGAAACCCATCTAATCCAGCAGTTGTTTCCGAAATTGATGGTATCGTTTCTTTTGGGAAAATTAAAAGAGGTAACCGTGAAATTATTGTTGAATCAAGAACTGGTGAAGTCAAAAAATATTTAGTTAACCTTTCGAAACATATTTTGGTACAAGAAAATGATTTTGTGAAAGCAGGAAATCCTCTTTCTGAAGGATCTATTACTCCATCTGATATTTTAGCGATTAAAGGACCTACGGCTGTTCAAGAATACATTGTGAATGAAGTTCAAGAAGTATATCGTTTACAAGGTGTGAAAATTAACGATAAACACTTTGAAGTAATTGTTCGTCAGATGATGCGAAAAGTTGTTATTGAAGATCAAGGTGATACAAAATTCTTAGAAAAAGAAATTGTAAACAAACGAGATTTTATGGAAGAAAACGATTACATCTATGATAAATATATTGTTACTGATTCAGGTGAGTCTGATGTGATTAAACCTGGTCAAATTTTAACTTCAAGACAATTAAGAGATGAAAACTCTAAATTGAAAAGAATGGATAAAAAATTGGTAGAAAGTAGAGAAGCAATTCCAGCTACATCAAGCCCTATCATTCAAGGTATCACAAGAGCATCTCTTCAAACAGATAGTTTTATTTCTGCTGCATCTTTCCAAGAAACTACTAAAGTGTTAAATGAAGCTGCAATTAGAGGAAAAGTTGATGAATTAGAAGGATTGAAAGAAAATGTAATTGTTGGGAAATTAATCCCAGCAGGTACAGGTCTTAAAAAATTCAGAAACATTGTTGTTGGTTCTAAAGAAGAATATGAACTACTTAAAAAAGCAACAGCTGAAAGAGTAATTATTCAAGATTAAAATTAGAAAATAATGAGCGAAGAAAACCAAGAAAATAAACTCAATATTGAATTAAGCGAGGAAATTGCTGAGGGAATTTATTCTAACTTAGCAATTATAAGCCACTCAAATTCTGAATTTGTGATTGATTTTGTAAAAGTTATGCCCGGAATGCCCAAAGCAAAAGTGAAATCAAGAATTTTGATGACACCCGAACATGCTAAACGCTTATTGCTTGCTTTAGATGATAACATTCAAAAGTTTGAAGCTAAAAATGGTAAAATTAAAGACCCAGGTCCAGCAGGTATTCCAATGAATTTTGGAGGTCCTACAGCTGAAGCTTAATTATTTATTTTCTACATTAAAAATTAAAAAAGAGAGGGGCTTGTTCTTAGAACAAGCCCCTCTCTTTTTTAATAATCTGAAATTCGATTATTTATCATTACCTCAATAAAGATAATGTACCTTTATAAACTTCTTTTTTTTCCGAAATGGTAATTGAAATTATGTAGAAATATGTCCCTTCAGAACATATTGTTCCTGATTCAGTTCTACCATCCCAAGCCGCATCCAATTGATTACTTTCAAATAATTTTTCTCCCCATCTGTTGTAAATTTTCATGCTTAGTGTTTCTAAACCAAAACTTTCCACAAAGAAAAGGTCATTATTACCGTCATTATTGGGACTAAATACATTAGGAATAATAAAAATAGGCTCTTGCTGTATGCATGAATCTACCGTAATATAATTAGAAATTAATAAGGTGTCTGTTCCAAAAGAATTACTAACAATTAGTTGAACATCAAAAGTTCCAATAGAATCATAGCAGATGGTTGGGTTTTGATTGGTTGAAGATGTTGGTGTTCCATTAATAAATGACCATGCCCAACTAGTAGGAGTACCAGCACTTAAATCATTAAACGTAATGCAACTTCCTATACAAGGAGTATTATTACTCGAATTAAAATTGGTGGTAGGAGCAGCACAAGAATTTACTGTTACAGTTACATTATTAGTGTTTTGACATCCGTTTAAATCAGTTCCTGTTACAGTATATAAAGTTGTGGCAGTTGGTATAAACGATACACCGTTTGTAACCCCATTATCCCAACTATAAGATGTAGCACCACTTCCTGTTAAAACAATACTGTCTCCAGCACAAATAGAAGTGTTACTTGTATTAGCAACAACATTAGGAAGTGCATTTACAGTAATAAAATTAGTTAAGAAAATAGAATCTTGTCCGTTTGCGTTTGATACAACCAAAGCCACATCAAAACTTCCAGAAGTTGGGTAACAAATATTGGTTGGGTTTTGTTGTGAAGAAGTAGGAGTGGAAGATCCAAAGAAATACCACGACCAACTTGTTGGACTTCCAGAGCTTAAATCAGTAAAACTAATACAATCATTAATACAGATGGAGCTGTCTGAAGAACTAAAATTTGCTATAGGCGAATTTCCACAAATAATAACTGTAACAACAACATTATCTGTATTTTGACAACCATTTACATCAGTTCCAGTAACAATATAGGTTGTAGTTGTAATAGGTGAAGGAGATTGGTTTTGACCAACACCTAAGCCATTGTCCCAAGAATAAGAAATAGCTCCAGAAGCTGAAATAGTTGCTGAGCTACCCAAACAAATAGAAGTGTCGTTACTAGCTACAACAGTTGGTAGAGGATTTATGGTAACAACAACATTATCTGTATTTTGACAACCATTTACATCAGTTCCAGTAACAATATAGGTTGTAGTTGTAATTGGAGAAACAGCATGATTTTGTCCAGCACCTAAGCCATTGTTCCAAGTGTAAGTTAACGCACCAGAAGCAGAAATAGTGGCTGAGCTTCCCAAACAAATAGAAGTATCGTTACTAGCGATAACTGTTGGTAAAGGATTTACGGTAACAACAACATTATCTGTATTTTGACAACCATTCACATCAGTTCCTGTAACAACATAAGTTGTAGTTGTAATTGGAGAAACAGCATGATTTTGTCCAGCACCTAAGCCATTGTTCCAAGAATAAGAAATAGCTCCAGAAGCTGAAATAGTTGCTGAGCTACCCAAACAAATAGAAGTATCGTTACTAGCTACAACAGTTGGTAGAGGGTTTACGGTAATAAAATTAGCTATAAAGATAGAATCTTGTCCATTTGTGTTGTTTATAACTAAAGCTACATCAAAACTTCCTGCGTTTGGGTAACAAATATTAGTTGGGTTTTGTTGTGATGAAGTAGGAGTGGAAGACCCAAAGAAATACCACGACCAACTTGTTGGACTTCCAGAGCTTAAATCGGTAAAACTAATACAATCATTAATACAAATGGAACTGTCTGAAGAACTAAAACTTGCTACGGGAAAAGTACAAGGCACAACAGTTACTAGAACAGGTACTAAATATGGTGCAGGGCAAACTCTAACCCAATAAGTGGTTGAAGTTGTTAATATAGGTGTTGTAAAATTTCCACCAGTAAATACTAAGTTTCCATTAAATTGAGCATCGAACCATTCTATAGTTGCACCTGAGGGTGGGTTTCCTGTTAATGAAGCAGAAATAGAAGCACTTGTGTTTGCACAAATACTGTCTCCTATCGTTGTTATATCAAAACTATTGATGGTTTCATTGGCTAACCCAGTTCCACCCATTGTAGCTCCATTAGGAGGAAATTGAGATACATAAGGACAGTTAGTTACTCCATTTATACCACCATTAGCAATTCTTAAAGGTGGAGTTCCTGCAGAAATAGCAATATAACCTCCACCACCTCCACCACCAGGACCTTCACCTTCATCAATGGTTGCAAATAAACCAGCAACCAATACTTGATTACCACCTCTTCCTCCATTAGCTACAATAGAATCTGTTAATGAAACAGTACCTGTTGTTTTCAGTATGATAGTTCCTCCAGCACCAGCACCACCAGCAGCATCAATACCCCTGAGTTGCCCTATTGGTGCAGATCCTGGATTAATATCAACACCATTTCTACCATTAGCCCTTATCTTTCCACTTCCAGTAATATTCCCATAGGTCAAAAAGAAGATAAGTCCACCTCCATTTCCACCATCAGAAGCTTGACCATTATCACCTTCACCAGCACCACCAGCACCACCTAAAAATATTTTTCCTGTAGAATAGTCTAAAGGTCTGCCTCCCAAACCACCATTGTCTCTTCTGAAATCTCCGCCCCATTGAGGGTCATTAGGAGGGACAGTTAATTCATTCATATTATTTTTTAGAATAGAATATCCTCCCCTTCCTCCTCCCGAAGAAGTGGTTATAGTTGCTAAACCCGTATCTATATTCCATGCTGTATTATAATTAGCAGTACTACGATCAGGAGTTCCGACACCTTTGTTCCAATTAAAAATGTCTCCAGCATTAGCACCACCTCCACCACCAGAATTATGACCATTGCCACCACCACCAGCATTAGCGGCAGCTCCTCTACAATATCCTGCTCCTCCAATATTGAATGTTGCATAAATAGATTGATCACCTGCAATTCCTTCTCCTTTCTCAGCTCCTTCTAATGCTGGTACATTTGAATCTGCATATCGCAACCCACCATTCACGGTATTAACACTTGTTGTGTATGCAGTTCCTCCTCTAAAACCTAAACCACTAACATCAACAATACCTCCTGTATTTATTGTGGTTTGTCCTAACACTTCAACAGCTAAAACACCACCAATTGAACCATTCCATGGCAATGTGGTTAGCACGCCTCCACTATTAATAGTTAATGAAGAATATCGGGGAACTCTAACAATAATAACTCTATCTGCTGCTGTATAATTTTTGGTTAAAGCACAATCGAAATTAATGGTTGTAGCATTTGGAATGCTTGAAACTTGAAGAAATTCATAGTTTCCTGCATTATTATAGTTGGTAATTCTTCCCCATGTGTAAAAAAACTTGGAAGAGTTTGCCATGATACTATTTACTGTATCTTCAACACTGGCACCTTGAACTTGATAGATCATTATTAAATCACCTTGAGCAAGAGGATTAGAAAAATTTGAATTTAACGAACTACTTGCAACAGTTATGGATGTTGCACCTATAGCTGCATCAGAAGAAAGGGTCGTAAACGCATTAACCACTTCTGTTGTTGAAACTATTCTTGCACCATCTTTTCCTCTTTGAGCAAATAACGAAGTTGATGTAACAACTAAAATAAGGACTAGCGAAAAAGACTTTATGAATTTCATATTTTTTTTACTTATAATATAATAATAGGACTTTTAAAACACAAACAAAGTTGCATGCCATTGTTAACGAGCAAATGTAATTGTAATATTTTAACAAAAAAAAGTGATTTTCTAAATAGTTAGATACTATCTTGTTTTCCTAACTTAGATAAAAGAATATAATGACTTTTGAGGGCTCCTAAAAATGAATAGTTGGAGTAGTAGGGTAACTCAAATTCTTGAGCAGTATTTTTTACAATTTCCGATAATTTCCGATAATGGACATGGCAAATATTTGGAAATAAATGGTGTTCAACCTGAAAATTTAACCCTCCAACAAACCATGATAATGTTCTGTTGTTTCTAGCAAAATTTGCGGTTGTATGTAATTGGTGTATTGCCCAATTATTTTCCATGTTTCCACTGTTGTTAGGAATTGGAAAAGAGGTTTCTGTTACAACGTGTGCAGCTTGAAAAATAGTGGATAAAATAAATCCACACACATAATGCATCATAAAATAAAAAATTAAGGTAATCCACCAAGCCTGATTTGCAAAAAGTAAGGGTATAACAAGTATGTGGATAAAATAAAAAATTTTAACTATTACTAAATTAAAATAAGCTTTCTTAAATGAAATGGATTGTGTTTTTAGTAAATCTTTTTTCTTATACCGCCTTAGTTGAATAAAATCTTTTTTTAAAGACCACGAAATGGTTAACAAACCATACAAAAACCAAGCATAGTACTTTTGAAAACGATGTAATTTATATCTTTTTTGGTGAACGGAAAAACGCATTAAACCGCCAGAATCTAAATCTTCATCATGCTCATGAATGTTTGTGAAGGAATGGTGCAATACATTGTGTTGTATTTTCCAATTGATAGCACTTCCACCAACCAAATTAATTAAGTAACCCAGTGCTGAATTTATTTTTTTATTTTTTGAATAAACCCCATGGTTAGCATCGTGCATAATGGATAAGCCAATGCCTGACATACCAATTCCTATCAAAATCCACATCAAAAACACCAAAAAAGTGTTCTCAAAAACATTGAAAATAACAAAAAAGTAAGGGGTTAAATATAATGCTAACATAAATAAGGTTTTTATCACCATATTAATGTTACCATACTTTGAAATATTGTTTTCTTTGAAATAAGTGTTTACTCTACTTCTTAGTTCTTTAAGAAAATCGGGATTGCTTTTGGTGTTAAATTTTACTCTTGTGTTGTCCATTTAAAATTAAATAATCAATACAAAGTTACTAATTATTTAGCTACTAAAATTATTCTTCCGATTCATCCATGGTGTGATATACGTTTTGTACATCATCGTCTTCCTCAATCTTTTCTAAAAGTTTATCCATATCTGCACGTTCTTCTTGAGTTAACTTTTTGGTTATTTGTGGTATGCGTTCAAAACCTGAAGAAAGAATTTCCATGTTATTTTCTTCAAAATGTTTTTGTAATGAACCAAAATTTTCAAAAGGTGCATAAACAATAACTCCATCTTCATCTTCAAAAACCTCTTCAGCACCAAAATCAATCAATTCAAGTTCTAATTCTTCAATATCAATGCCTGTTTTTGCAATTCTAAAATTACAAGTGTGATCGAACATGAAAATTACAGAGCCAGAAACACCTAAACTTCCATCACATTTATTGAAATAGCTTCTTATATTGGCAACGGTTCGGTTGTTATTATCCGTTGCTGTTTCAACTAAAACAGCAATTCCGTGAGGTCCATACCCTTCTAAAATAACCTCCTTATAATCAGAAACATCTTTTGAAACAGCTTTTTTTATAGCTCTTTCTACGTTTTCTTTAGGCATATTGGCTGCCTTTGCATTTTGCATTACAGCTCTTAACCTGGAGTTTGATTCGGGATCTGGTCCACCAGCTTTAATTGCAATTACTATATCTTTTCCTATGCGAGAGAATGTTCTGGCCATTTGCCCCCAACGCTTCATCTTTCTTGCTTTTCTAAATTCAAAAGCTCTTCCCATGTTAATTTTGTTTTATATTACTATTTTTTATTTTATTTCAAAAAGCCCATGTAATTCTGCATCAACTCCTTGTATTATTTTTCCTAGGTCTTCGGCTGTTTCAGAGAAATTATTACTATCAACATCAACAATTAAAATTTTACCTTGATCATAGGTAGATATCCATGCTTCATAACGCTCATTTAACCTTTTTAAATAGTCTATTCGTATGCTTTCTTCATAATCTCTACCTCTTTTTTGTATTTGATTTACCAATGTTGGCACAGAAGCTCTTAAGTAAATTAATAAATCGGGTGGAGTTATAAAAGTTTCTTGCAGTTTAAATAAAGAAAAATAGGTTTCAAAATCACGTGTGGTCATTAAACCCATTGAATGTAAATTTGGTGCAAAAATATAGGCATCCTCATAAAGTGTTCTATCTTGAATAACGGTTTTTTTGCCTTTTCTGATTTCTTGTATTTTACTTATCCGGCTGGTCATGTAATATACTTGTAGGTTGAAAGACCAGCGTTGCATATCATTATAGAAATCATTTAAGTATGGGTTTTCATCCACATCTTCAAAATGAGGTTCCCACTTGTAATGCTTTGCTAAAAGTCTAGTTAGTGTAGTTTTTCCAGAGCCTATATTTCCTGCTATTGCTATTATCATAATGGTTGTTTCAATAAAGCTGTTAAAATTACAAAAATAGAAATTAATTACAGAAAATAATCTTAATCTTTATTTTTAGGTTATAAATAACAAATAACAAATAACAAATAACCAACTCCCTCCCTTTGGGAGGGCTGGGGTGGAAACAAATAACCACTTAGTTAATTCTGGAGATAATGAGTTCTTTATTTTTAAAAAGTTTGAAAATAAAGTTTTGCTCTATCCGAACTGCTAAAATTTCTTCGAGATTGGTTTTTCCATATTTAGAAATATCTAAGGTAAAAAAATCATAGGTCATTATTTCATTTTTTTCATTTACAAAAAGCAAATATTTTTCTTTTACCTGAAAATTGGTTAACCCAAAGATAGGAAGTGTTTTTATATATGTTCCAAAGTTATCAAACACCAAAATCCCAACTTTAGGGTCGTTTAAATATACTTGATTGTTGTATTCTACTATAAAATTAGGTTGAATATTTTTGTTTAATAAATTTGCTAATTGCACGGATTTGTTGGTGGTTACTAATTCATTGTTTTTTCTGATGAGTTCAAAACGAATGGGGTTGTAATACCAAATTCCATCATTATAAGACCGACAAACCAGCGATGTTTCGTCAATATCTAAGGTAGTTAAATCAATTATGGATGAGGTAGGAGAAAGAGTGTTGTCTAGGGTAACTATTTTTGTAAATTCTTTAAAATAGACCAGAATTTTCATTGGATTAAAAACATCTATACTTGTTATTTCTCCGAGTAAGTTATTACTATACGTATATTGTAGTTTTCCTTTATTTGAATATTTTTTTATTTCAACATCACTTATTTCATAGTAATTTCCAAATTGATCGGTGGTGAAACTTTTTCCAGCAAAAGGCATTACTAATTGCTGTTGAGCCGCTAAGTTTACCGAAATAATAGAAAAAAGAATGATAATGTATTTTTTCATGAATTAATAACAAATAACAAATAACAAATAACAAATAAACTAATCACGTGCCAAATTAAGTATTTCTTCTAATAGTTTTCTATTATTGGATAAACGAGGTACTTTATGTTGCCCTCCTAATTTATTTTTGCTTTTTAACCAATTATAGAACGTATTTTTTTCTAAAATTAGTATCTCAGGCTCAGCTAAAATCATATTGCTAAAACGTTTTGCCTCATAATCGGAATTGAGCTTTTTTAATGCTTCATCTAAAAAATATCCAAAAAGTGCTACATCAGCTGGTTTTTTTTCAAATTCAATTAACCATTGGTGTTTGCCTGCGTTGTTGCCCTCCAAAAAAAATGGAGCAACCGTGTAATCTTTTATAATAGCTTGTGTTTTATCACAGGCTTCTGTAATTGCTTTTTCAGCATTATCAACCATTAATTCTTCTCCAAATGCGTTGATAAATTGTTTGGTTCTTCCAATAATTTTTATTCTAAAAGGATTTAAGCAAGTAAATTCAATTGTATCTCCTAAGCGGTATCGCCACAACCCTGCATTGGTAGTAATAACCATTTCATAGATTTTATTGAGTTCAACATTTTCTAAAGCTACGGTTGTTGGTTGCTCTTCATTTGTGTTTTCGAACGGAATAAATTCATAGAATATACCATAATCGAGCATCAAGAGCATTTCATTACTTTTTTGTTGATCCTGAATTCCAAAATAACCTTCCGAAGCATTATAACTTTCATAATAATTCATTTTTGAGGAAGGAATTATTCGTTCAAATTGTTTTTGATAAGGGGAAAAGTTAACTCCTCCGTGCATGTATAACTCTAAATTTGGCCAAATATCAAACAGGTTGTCGGTTTTGTTAATTTCTAATATTCGGTTCAACAACAATAGCGTCCATGAAGGAACTCCTGAAATATTTGATACATCTTCTTTTGATGTGGAGTTTGCCATTTTTTCAATTTTCTCATCCCAATTTTCCATTAAAGCTATTTCCATTTCTGGCACCCTGCGTTGTTCCACCCAAAACGGAAAATTTTTCATAATGATGGCCGATAAATCTCCATAATATGATGTTTCACTAAATGGATTCAGTTTGCTACTGCCTCCTACTACCAATGTTTTTCCTACTATTAATTTAGTTTCGGGATGGTTGTTATGATAAATAGCCAACAAATCTTTTCCTCCTTTGTAATGGCAATCTTCTAACGATTCTTTGCTAACAGGAATAAATTTACTTTTTCCTGTAGTTGTTCCCGATGATTTGGCAAACCATTTTATTTCGGAGTGCCAAAGCACATTTTGCTCGCCTTGTTTTATCCTTAAAATGAGAGTTTGTAAGCTCTCATAGTTTTGTAATGGAACTTTATTGATATAATTGTTGTAGTTTTTTATGTTTTTGAAATCGTGTTTTATTCCCCATTCGGTATTTCTAGCTTCGTATACTAATTTTTGGAGTAACTCGTTTTGCACATCAATAGGGTATTTCATAAAAAGCTCTATCTGGTGAATACGCTTTTTAATTAACCAAGAAAAAACCGAATTAATAATTTCCATTGTTGCTTTATTTAATAGGTTATAAAGTTAGAGAAATTAGTGAAATGTTTTCACATTCGTTTTTTTTCATCAGTTAGAGTAGGTTTAATGAAGTGCTAACGGAATTAAACCGTATCGAGACCACGTAGTAGCATCAATACAAAATTAAAAAATAGAAAACTTATTGATAACACAAAAAAAAAGTCCCACCGAAGCGGGACTAAAGGTAAAAACCTACGGCATATAGCCTTATTGTGATAAGATTAAAGATTAGGATTCTTTTTTCTTGCTGTAAAAGTATCATTTTTTTTTATAAAAAAAATACCTATTTTTAGATTTTATTTAAAACACACACATTATGAGCAAAATTTTAGGATTAGATTTAGGAACAAATAGCATTGGTTGGGCTGTGGTGGAAAAAGACGGTACAGAATTTTCTTTA
>Ga0100381_1000757_pt1 | contig 32093 bp, 39 predicted proteins | sample CryGeymeta201505_FD_80416 | JGI IMG/M metagenome (GOLD analysis project Ga0100381, IMG submission 80416) | Groundwater microbial communities from Crystal Geyser aquifers in Utah, USA - Crystal Geyser metaG 2015-05 | ecosystem: Environmental > Aquatic > Deep subsurface > Groundwater | place: USA...
ACAGTCAATATCCTCTTTTTATTAAAACTTTATTTGACAGAAAGATAAATCACGCCCGATCAGTTTGGGCAGTAACAATGAGGGCGGTTATTGAGAGATCTCACCAAAAAGAAATTCCTTTTGAAACAGCATTTTCTCAAATTATCAAAGCGGCTGATCAAGTGGTTCAAGCTGATAAGTCTAATAGATTACCACAAATTTCTTCATCTCTGCCGGAAAATATTGATCAGTGGATTTAAGTCTTGATTTCTTTAATCTTTAGCTGCAGATCTTTTTTACCGTTCCAGACATTTTTTTCCAGAGTGTAAGTAATGTCGATTAGCTGGCCGGGGGCAAGTTTTTGGGCTAAATGGCCAAGACTAAAAGCAATTCCGTCAACCTGCAAGGAGTCTCCTCGTAGGCTGAGCTTAAGATGTTTGTTGTCCTGGCCAACTGAACGGAAGGTTAATAATTTAACTTGTTTGGCGGCAAAAAGCGGCTGGGGGTTGGCAAAACCAAAAGGTTTGAATTTTTCAAGAGCATTAAATAACTGCCAGTTAATTTGGTTAAAATTAAGTTCACAATCAACCTCTACGGCCGGCTCGAGTGCTTTATTTGATAAAGATTTTTTAGCTATCTTAAGCAGTTTCTGGGCAACGATTTTTATATTTTTATTAGCAATAGTAAAACCGGCGGCCAGTTCGTGTCCGCCATGCTCTAATAAATAAGGCTCTAAACTTCTAATCGCTTTTAAAATATTAAAGCCTTTAAGGGACCGGCCGGAGGCTTTGGAGTAATTTTTACCCAAAGCGACCACGACAGCCGGACGGTTAAATTCTTCCATTAGTTTGCCGGCAACTAAACCAACCACGCCTTCGTGATAAGTTTTGGAGGCAACGAAAATCAACGGTTGGTCAGCTGATTGCTTTAAGAACTTTTCTTTAGCATCAAGAAACATGGTTTGAGTTTTATCCTGCCTTAATTGATTAGTTTGGTTTAAGTGAACGGCTAACTGCTCTGCCCGGTGAAGATCAGTAGTGCAAAGCAAACGCAAAGCATCCAAGGCATGCTCCAGCCGGCCTAAGGCATTAAGCCGGGGAGCTAAAACATAACTGACCTGATAATCGTTTAAGTTTTGCAGATCAAGATTGGCGGTTTTGGCTAAAGCGATTAAACCCGGACGCTGACTTAAGCGGATTTTGTCCAGGCCGAATTTTGCCAAACTACGATTGGCGTTAAGCAAAGGCACCATGTCAGCGATTGTACCCAGGGCGGCTAAATCAAGTCCGCCAGCCGGCGGATCACCTCGAAGGTGTTTAATAATTTCCCGGGAAAAAAACCAGGCCACCCCGGCGCCGGCGAGCTGGGTAGTATGAATAATCGCTAAGGCCGGGGGAAAGAAGGGCCGGTTATTTTTGTGTTTGGGTAAGTGATGGTCAGTAATAATCACCTCAATGCCTAATTTTTCAGCATATTGGCAACCTTTAAAAGAGAAAATACCGTTATCAACGGTAATAATTAAGCCGGGATTTGTCTTGGCTTGTTTAATAATCAGGTCAATACCCAGAGGGGAAAGACCGCGGACCGGATCATTTCTGGAGGGAATAAACGGCAAGACTCTAAAGCCAAGCGAGTTTAAAGTTTCCCAAAGAATCGCCGTACTGGAAACACCATCAGTGTCATAATCACCATAAATATAAATTAGTTCCTGGTTTTTACGGGCGGTGGTTAAGCGCTTAATTGCCTTGGCGATTGCCGCCGGTCGCAGGCCAATTTGCTCAAGGGTAACTTTATCTGGTTGGGTTGGATCTAAGAATTCCGCCTGGTCTTTTTTGGTGATAAGGCCGCGATTTTTGAGTAAAATATCAATAACTGTCATAATGGATTATAAATGAAGTTTAAACTATCGCCACAGGTAATGAAAGTTTTGCAAACCCTCGAATCGGGCGGTTTTGAAGCTTATGTGGTCGGCGGGGCGGTCAGGGATTTATTAACCAAAACGGAAGTGAAGGACTGGGATTTCACTACCGATGCGACTCCGGAAGAAATTCAAAAATTATTTCCCGATTCTTATTATGATAATAAGTTCGGAACAGTGGGAGTCAAGCTGGAGGAAAAGATTTTGGAAATTACTACTTTCAGAAGCGAATCCGGTTATTCTGACCGGAGACGGCCGGATAAAGTAGTTTGGGGTAAAAGTTTAAAAGAAGACTTAAAAAGAAGGGATTTTACAATAAATGCAATGAGTTTTGATAAAAACCTGAAGTTGATTGATCCGTTTGAAGGAAAAAAAGATTTAACTAATAAATTGATAAGGGCGGTCGGCGACGCTGACAAAAGATTTCAGGAAGACGCCTTAAGAATGATGCGGGCAATCAGAATTGCCAGCCAATTGGGCTTTAGCATTGAAACAAAAACACTAACGGCGATTAATAAAAACAGCACTTTAATTAATCAAATTGCCGGAGAAAGAGTGCGGGACGAGTTGTTAAAAATACTCGCCTCCCCTTTTCCTAAAGACGGAGTGCTAATGTTATTTGCCAGTGGATTATTGCAATATATTCTGCCGGAATTAATCGAAACCAGGGGGGTGAAACAAGCCGGACACCACACGAAAGATGTTTGGCTGCATAGTTTGGATTCATTGGCGGCCTGTCCGGCGCCGGATCCAATCGTCCGGTTGGCAACCTTACTTCACGATATGGCAAAACCAAGGGTGAATAAAAGCATGGGCGTGGGCAAAGAGATTACTTTTTATAATCACGAGGTGGTGGGCGGCAGAATGACCAAACTTATCAGCCAAAGACTAAAACTGAGCAAAAAGGATAGTGATTTGCTTTGGCTATTGGTCCGCTGGCACATGTTCGCTTACGAGCCGCACATGACTGATAAAGCCATCAGAAGATTTATCAAAAGAATCGGCAGAGAAAATATTGGAAACATGATGATGCTGCGCGTCGGCGACCGCGTCGGCGGCGGAAGCAGGGAAACTTCATGGAGGCTAAGGGAATTGCAAACAAGAATCGGACAGGTATTGCTTAAACCGTTTACGATTAATGATTTAAAAATAGACGGCAATGATGTCATGGAAATTTTACAATTAAAGCCCGGGCCGAAAGTAGGCCAAATCTTGAAAAAATTGTTCGACGAAGTTCTGGACGATGCCGCCAAAAACGAGAGGGAATATTTATTAAGGCGAATTAAGATTTCACCTTAGAGGTGTGATCGAGGAAAACTATTCGGTTTCCAGGTTTTCGAGCAGTAAGTGTTTAATTATTGACAGCGACCTTTGATGGTCGGCTTGACTAAAAACAAAATCCTCGTAGGCTCCGGGTTTCCTGAAATAACTTGAAATAATATCTTTTTGGCAGTATGAATTACCAGTTAAATTTAAATACTCCGGCAAAGAAGAATAGGGATACTGTTTTAAATCATTGACTGACTTAACGATACCGGAACTGTAAGGATTTAAATGGATGTAGCGGGAAACGTGCAAAAGCTGCTGTTCTGATTCGATTCTAACTGATTTAAAGCGGCCTTGAAAAAGTGGCCCAAGGCGTTTATTTTTCACATTAAAATAATGGCTGTAACTTTCAGAAAATTTACGCATAAATTCAGAAATGCCATTATCGGTAATTTGTTTTAGCAATAAATGAAAATGGTTAGGCATCAAACAATAAGAAATTAGTTCTATTAAGTAATCATGTTGTTGTCTTAATTTATCTAAAATTTCCCTGCGGGCAGTTGTTGGTAGTCTAATAAAATAAGAGTAGCGCAAAGGCGTTTTTTTATTTAGATAATACAAAGCCGTTTCTAAAAAATGTTCGTAGTAATGAACGCCAATAAAAATCGGCATTGAAGCCACACCGCGATTGATAATATGGTAAATTTCTCCTGACACTAACGGATCGAATCTTGTAGGCATTAACTCTACTCTATCACATACCGGGTGTGTGATGTTTGATTTTAAGGTTTTCCCAGAGGACGAGTAAGGGGACGGCGGTGAAGGTGGAAGAATAAGTGCCGGAGACGGTGCCGATTAACAAGGCAAAGACAAACCATTTCGTGGTATCCCCGCCTAAAAGATATAAAGCCAGAAGCATAAAAATAATGGTTAAAGAATTATTCAAGGACCGGCCGAGCGTTTCGGTAACCGCTTTATTGACCAGCTGGGTATAAGTTAATTTGGGAAAAAGTTTAGTCGATTCGCGGATGCGGTCATAGACCACGATGGTATCATGGACGGAAAAAGATAAAATCGTTAACAGGGCAGTAACAAATAAAGCGTCAACTTCCACCTTAAAATAAACGCCCAAGAAACTAAAAACTCCGAGCATAATTAAAGAGTCATGGAGCATGGCCAAAACAGCACAAATGCCGTATTTCTGATCATGAAAGCGGTAAGCGACATAGCTTAAAATAAAACCGGCGGCCAGCAAAATACCGACTAAAGTTTTTTTAATTAATTCTTTACCGAGGGTGGGGCCGATAGTGGCAAAGCGTTTTTCACTCACCTGCCCAAACCGGGAACTGATTTTTTCCTGAAAAGACTGGCTGGTAGATTGATCAAACTCCGGAGAACGGAGAATAAAGGTGTTATCCCCGGCTGTCTGCAGACTGGAAACAGAGATCTGCGGTTCAAGAAACGAGCGCAAATCATTGAGAGGGATTGGCTGATTATCGGCCGGCTGGATAACAAATTCCAATAAAGTCCCGCCGGTAAAATCAACACTGGGTTTTAAACCAAAGCGAAGTAAAAAATAAATACCGGGCAGGATAAACAATAAAGAAAAAAGAAAATAAAGCCATTTATATTTCATGAAATTAATCATAATTACCTAATTACCTCTATCACATACCGGGTGTGTGATGTGAGAAAGAAATAAGCGCATTAAGGTCCGGGTGACAATAATGCCGGTAAATAAACTGATAATCACCCCGATGAATAAAGTAATGGCAAAGCCGCGGACCAAGCCGGAGGTGTTTAACCAATTAAAGTTTAAAGGATTAATTAAAACTAAACTGGTAATAATCGTGGCCATATTAGCATCTTTGATTGAATCCCAAGCCCGGCCAAAAGCCAGTTCCAAAGCAATGCTAAACGGCCGGCCGGCCCGAAGCTCTTCTTTGAGCCGTTCAAAGATTAAAATGTTCGAGTCAACCGCCATACCGATAGTCAGGATAAAGCCGGCAATGCCGGGCAAAGTGAGGGTGACGGGAATCAGCTTATAAACGGCTAAAGTAATCAGGCCGTAAATAACCAAAGCAATATCCGCTAAGAAACCGTTAATCCCGTATAACAGAATCATAAACAGAACCACCAGACCTAAACCAATGCTGCCGGCGATAACGCTTTTTCTGACCGAATCGGAGCCAAGAGTGGCGGAAATATTTTTCTGCTCAATAATTTTAATCGGCACCGGCAAAGCCCCGGCATTAAGCTGAATAGCTAAAGCAGAAGCAGATTCGGCAGTAAAATTGCCGGAAATCACTGCCTGGCCGGATAAAATCGGTTCATTGACAATGGGGTTGGTGATTAGGATGTTATCCAAAAAGATGGCGACCGGCTGATTGACATTTCTTTTGGTAATTTCCGCAAACTGCTGACTGCCGGCTTCGGTAAACTCCAGACTGACTACCGGTTGGCCGGTGGTATTGCCGGACTGGCCAAAAGAAACCGCGGCTTTTTTTAAATCTTTGCCGGTTAAACCGGTAGGTTGAAAAGCGTAAATCCGGGCCATGGCCGAAGAAGGGCTGGCATAATCAATCGGACCGGCGCCGGATAAATCTTCCCGAAAATCAAGCTGGGCAGTCTGCCCGATTAAACTAATCGCTTTGCTGACATCTTTAACGCCGGGCAACTCCACAATCAAGCGGTAGTCATCTTTAAAGTTGGAAGTTTGAATTAAGGGTTCGGAAACACCGTAAAGATCAACGCGGCGGCTGATAACCTGTTTGACTGATTCCAGGGCAGTATTGCGGTCAGCCGGATCAATATTGGCCATGTCCGCCTGCAACAATAAATGAGTGCCGCCCTGAAGATCAAGGCCGGTCTTTAAAGAATACTGAGGGATTAAATTAACGGCGGCGGCCGCAGCAGTTAAAACCAAGATAAATAAAAAGCGCCACATTATTGTTTGGGTAAAGAGTTAAGCGATAATTGTTTGGCACCTTGGAAGGTATAAATGACCTGGCCGGTTTCTAAAATGGTTTTAACTTTAACATAGTCGCCGACGCGGACGCCAACGGCTTTAACAAATTGGCTGGGGACGGTAACGCCGACGCTATTACCGACACGCATGACTTTTTGGCCCATATCAGCTCACCATTTCCTCTTCATCGCCGATCAGCATTACCCGGCCGGCCATTAAAATTTTTTGTAAAAACGGGTCGCGCCTTTGTTTGCGAAATTCAAATTCTTCGACGGTCATCGGCGCATAGTTAATTTCTTTTTCCCGCTGGGATTCGGCTTTACGCACCAATTGATTTAAAGTATTTAAATTAATGCTGCCGACTAACAACAAATCAATATCTTCGGTTGATTTCCTGGGCATTCTGCGGGCATAACGGCCGGATAAGAGCGCAAACTTTAAGTTGCCCAAAGCATTCTTGTGTTTGATAATTTCCGCGCCTAACCCAACGGTTTTGGCGGTTAAGCAAATTAATTCCTGATAAAAAGGGTAAGATTTATTGAAGAAATAATAGAGGCGGTTGGCCCGGGCTTCTTTTTTAACCAAGCCCCGTTTTTCCATCCGGCTTAACTCACGCCTGACGGCATTAATTTCTTCTTCGATTAAACGCACCAGCTGGCGGACATAAAACATTTCCTGAGGCTGATTAAGGAATGATTGAATTAACTTAACCCTGACCTTAGAAACAAATAAGTCTTGTAACTCTGCCATAACTTAACTCCTTTGAGGCAGGCTTAATAAGTTACCTTGGTGCCAAGCGGCAAAACGGAAATCCAGATTTTACCGGGATTGAAAAGAATTTCTTTGCCTTGAGCATCAGAGAAAATAGTCCGGCTAAGGCGTTTGGCTTTAGCCCAACTGCCTTCAATTGCCTGGCCGTCTTTAAAAATGTAGGCTTTACCTTTACCGATGGTGCCATATAAAAGGTGGACATTATCGGGATAGCCGTCATTGGCTTTTCTTTCAGTAGCCAGCTGGACCACGAGATTTTTGGCAGTTAATTGCTGGCCGGTATTTAAGTCTTGGTGGGGTTGGCCGGCGTTAAAACGCTGATAAAGATTATTCTCCTGGTTATACTGCCAAGTCACATCATAGTCGGTATATTCCCAAAAGGGATAGCTGATTGATTGAACTGCTCCCCGACCGGCAAGACTGACTTCAGCTTGGGCAAATTTCCAGGGTGTAAAATCGTCAAGCCAATTGTTTTCTTCGGGATCCAGATTGGTAAAACCGCGTTTGGCGCCGACGGCCCAAAGTTTTTCGGTAGTGGAATACATGGTATGTTCGGTGGCGACGGTCCGTCCCAGCCGTTCATAGTCGCGCCAGAAAGTGGGGTAACCAATGGAAAATTGGTTTAAATCATTAGCGCCGGACCAATCATAGTTCCCAAGCTGGCCTAAGGCATTAGCCGGACCGGGCGTGTTGGCGCCGCCGACGTGAGTATAAAGAGGCAGGTTGTATTCTGAGGCCCAATCAATAAAGTAGGTCCGGGCGCTGCGAATCGGTCCAAGGGTGGTTTCGTAAGCGGCCGCCTGACAATAATACAGAGCCATAAAACGGGTAATGCCGCCTTCGGCCACGGCTTCATAAATAATATCGGCGTCAGATAGACCGGACTGAGGCCGGGCTTCCAAATGATTTTCAATCATGACTGCCAGCGGCCGGCGGCTGTCCCAAATATTCTTCTCGGCTTTGGTAAATTGAGCGCCGTTTAAAGGACAAGCTTCTGATTTTGAACCGGTGACCTCGATTAAGGCCTTGCGATTGTTGTTGTCAGCGGCCGGATTGCCAGCAGTGTCCGTTAAAGGCGAGGTAAAAATAATCCCGGAGTTGGCAGCGGTAAAAACAGCATAAGCAATACCGGCAGATAAGAGGTAAACACCTAAGCTTAATAAAATTAATAATAATTTTGATTTGGCAGTAGTCATAATGGTAGTTTATTTGGCAATTTGAATCGCCTTACTTTCCTCCTTGGATAATTCATAACCTTCGGCTTGGCCGGCTTTGATTGTCTTGGTGTAAAGCCGAGTGGTTTCGCGCGAGTGAAGCGAGCTGATCACTAAGCCGTTATCTTTACCATCCAGCAGGGCTAAAGAAAAGCTCTGGTCGCCGCCTGTCTGAGAAAAAGGATTAAAGCGGACAAAGCCGATTTTTTGCAAACCGGACTTGAGATTAATTTTGACCTGATTTAAAGCTTTTTGCAACTGAACAATTTCTTTGGCGCTTAAATCAAGCTGGCTTAAAATCTGAGACAAAATTGTTTTGAGATCTTTTTTGGTAATGTTTTTGGTTAAACGGCGGTAGTGAAGCATGGTCTGGATTAATAAAACCGTAACCATTGCCAGCCAAAAAAGGAGAAGCAAAACCAACCATTGGATCAGAATAGAGTTGAGTACCATATAGGTTCGATTATATAATAAAAAACATATGAGCAAAAGAAGAACAAAAAAAGAAAAAATAAAAGCGCAGTTAACAAGGCCGCGGCCGGCGCCGCCGGCCGAAGAAGAAATTGAAACCGGTTTAATTATCAAAGATTGGCTGAAAACCGGTTTAATTACTTTGGGGCTGCTGATTGCTTTAGGAATGATAACAATTTTTTTAAAGCCTTAGCCCGATGGCTGAATTGATTTTTTTGGACGGAAGCCGCTTGAGCGAAAGTTTTGTTTAAATCAGGACAAAAAAAGATCGGATCATAACCAAAACCATTGCTGCCGATTTCTTTAATAGCAATAAATCCCCTGACTCGGCCGGTAAACACCCGGCAGATTTTTGTTTGAGGATTGACATAAGCCAAACAGCAGACAAACTGAGCCGCTCTTTGAAAGCGGGGCAGGTGCCGCATAAGTTTTAAAATTTTCTTGCGGGCGGCGGGAAAACCATTAAGCGCAAAACGGCGGGAGTGAATCCCGGGCAGGCCGTTTAAATACTCAACACACAAACCGGAGTCGTCGGCAATCACCGGCAAGTTGAAAAACCGGGCATAAGCCTTAGCTTTGAGAAGAGCATTGGCTGTAAAGGTTTGGCCGGTTTCCAAAACCTGCAGATTTTTAGGAGGTAAAAGGAGGCAGAAATTGTCTGGTTTAAGCAGGGCTTGAAATTCTTTTAATTTGTCTTTATTTTGCGTCGCCAGCATGATTTTAATCATAGTCAGGACTACTTTAAATAATTAAAGAATTCCGGAAACGAACCAAACCATAATCCCCAGGCCCCAAAAGCCACGGTGCCGGCCAGATAAAAAACAGTATAAACCAAGCTTAAGGGATGATATTTAAAGGCAAGTTTGAATTTTTTAAATAAATAACCGGTGAGACTTAAATAAATTAACATGGCCGGAAAGCTGGTGATTAAAGACAAGCGGCCTTCGGTTAAATTAACCCCCCACATTAAACCGGAAACAAGACTGAAAATATAAATAATAATCGTTTCTTGGCGGCTTAATGCCTTGGGAAAAGGCCGCTCTATTTCTAAAAACAGGCCGATTATCGACACCAGCACAAAAGGCAGATACATAAAAATGTGGCTGATGGTTTCATCTAATAAATCGGAGAATTGATAAAAAGCAAACTGATTTAAAGGAAAAATAATTTTGGCTGAATCGAAAATAATGTGGAGGACAATGGCCAGCCACCAAAAACCAATAACAAGATAAAGACAGGTTTTTAAAGCAGGGCCGGAGATTATCGTGGGGCCGGTCTGAGGATGACGGCGCAATAAATTAAATAAAGCGTAAACAAAGATTAAGGAAAAGGCTAAAAAGAAACTGTCTTTAATCGCATTGCCCCAATAAACATGCTGCCAAATAGTTAAAGGCAGGTCGCTGCTGCCCACTAAACGAAAAATAAAATAAAGGCAAAAAAAAGCAAAAGCGATTAATTGCAGTTTAACAATCTGGTTCATTGCTTCAGACGGGTTATAAAAGTTTTTCCCCGCAGAGTTAAAAGACCTAAGCCAAAGAGGATTAAAATAAAATAAGCCAGCCAGCCAAAGAAAGGGATCAGTTGCAAAATTACCATGATTGTCAAGCCCAAGGCCAGGCTTAAATAAGGTTGGTTAAATCGGGCATCTTTTAATAAGCGGCTGCCCAGACTAAGCCCGGCTAATAATTTGGCCAGCGAGAGAGAAATAAGATAAATTAAAATCGTGACCACGCCTAAAGGAATACCAATTAAAGAAATGATAAAAAAGCAGGCTAAAAGGGGGATGACGGTTAAGAATAATAGGCCCCAGCCAATAGCGGCGCCAGGCTGTTTTAGGCCCAAGTTAACCAGTTGTTTTATTAATTGAGGCAACAGAGCAATTAATAACCAGCCAATTAATATTTCAATTGTCAGGGAGGCAAGTTTTTCTAAAAGAATCAGGCCGGCAATGACTCTAAAGTTGGGTTTAAAATGGGAAATAAGTTTTTGCATGTCTGCCCGGGCGGGAAAGACAATTAAGTCGCCGCTGATGGTGGCGTTAACAGTGACTTCCTTGGCAAAAAGAATTACATCGCCTTCAATCTGACCGTCAAGGTAAATGGTCCGATCGAATTTGACCAGGGGGTGAAAACCAGACTGACCGGCAGTGAAACCAGTTAAGCCAACCGCGGCAAAAAAAAGCAAAATGACGGCCATAATTTTTTTCATAATAGGTTAAACTAACACAGGTTTAAGCTCCTGACAAGATTTTGCTATAATGGGTTGATGGAGTTTGAATTAAATCAAGAAACTAAGGTTAACTGGAAATTAATTGCCTGTTTAAAAATTACTGTTATCGCGGGAATAATTTTAGTGGCTGGTTTAGGATTTGCCTGGCAGAAGAAAAATGCCCAGATTAATCAGGCAAAGGTAAAAATCGGGTTCAGCGGTTTAATTAATCAGGCCGATGGCGCCATTTTAACTATTCCCTATCAGCAAACTTTATATAAACACTTTGGCAACGCGATTAATCCACAGGTGAAAATTCCGGTAAAAACTATTACCGGTTATAAAAATATTGAGTTTTTAATTGACAGCGGCGCAGTGGTATCGGCTTTACCGAAAAACATGGCTGAAGAATTGGGAGTTAATTTAAGCGAGCTGCCCAGAATCACCATTGAAGGTTTTGCCGGCCAAAAAACTTTTGCTTACCGGGGCGAGCTGGTGGCAATGATCGGCAATGAAGAAATAGTGATCCCGGTGGCGTTTTCGGAAAATCCTCAAGCCAGCAATATTTTAGGCAGGATCGGATTTTTTGATCAGTTTAATATTATGTTTGACGCGGAAGATCAGAGTATAATAATCAGCAGGAAGAAATAATTATGAAATTTATCAACCGCTGGCTGCATTGGCTTTATCAACTGTCCTGGAAAAAAGTGATCGGCTTAAGCGCGTTTTTATTGATGGTGATAATGGTACCGATCAGTATTCAGGTAGCTAATAACCGGACCAGGACCAAGTCTGAAGCGGCGTTAATTCAGCCTTCACCGGAAGCAATCACGACTAAATTCGAAACGCCGCAAGGGCCGCCAAAAATATACTTGGTGGACCATTTTTTCGGTAAAGCAGGCGATTCAGTACTAATTCACGGAGAAAATTTGGGCGGGCTGCATCAGCAAAGTTCGGTGGTTTTATCCGGAAAGAAAATCAGTGAAGACAATTTAGTCAGCTGGACCGGCAAGTATATTGAGTTTAAAGTGCCGGCCAATGCCATATCAGGCAGGGTGGAAATAAATATTTTGGGCCAAAGAACCAGCTGGCCGGGAATGTTTTTTGTCGTGGATAATACGGTCCTGACAGAAATAAATTTAGATAAGAGCGGGAGTGATCCGAATTTGGCGATTTTAACCGGAACTAACCTGGAAGGCGGCAAAGAATTATTGGTGTGGTTGTTAATTGTCAATGCCGAAGGCGAGTTAAAGCTAACCGCCGAGCCGGGGGTGAGCCTGACTCAAACCAGTTTTAATCTGCCTTTGGGGAAAATTTATGAGGTAAGATTGGGGTTAACTAATAACTTAGTTCAATTACTTAAAGTGAGGAAAAATGACAATCAAACAGTGGGCATTGCCCGGGCAGAACTGTCTACCGGCGACGGCCGGTTCATCCCGCTGAAAGTCAATCCCCTCTACGTGAGTTTTTAAGTTATGGGTGAAAAGCCGAGTCCATATAATCAACTTCTGCAAATAGTGGCTGAGGCACAAGAGGAAAAAGGAGAAGGCGGATGTTTTGCAGAAATATATCACGGTCGAGGCAGGCTATTCCTTATCTGTCTTGAGTACTCCACACCGGGTGTGAATGGATTATTTTCAGAATAGCTATCTTCTCAATAAATTTTTAATCAATGGTGTTATAATTCGTTTGACATTTATTAAGAAAGGTTATTAAAATAGAATTAACCTACAAATTCAATCATGATAAAACTGATTCAAGCACTGCAATCAACCTCAGATAAAGCAGTCATATTATTAAGAAATAAGCTAATAGATTTAAAAGATTGGATTATTTACGCAAAACTGGGATTAATTGAACCTGATCCACCCAATACTGTATCAAATTTTGAAGCAACAATATATTTCGATAATAAAACTAAATCATATTTAATTCAATCAAAAAATTATCCAGAGATATATACTTCAGCCAATACTTTAAAGGAACTGGGGAAAAAATTCCATGATGTTGTAAATTACCATTTTGAAAATTCAAGGTATATAACTAAAAGATTAAAATTCCAGATGAATTTTTCCGATGAATTAAAAAATCAGTAATTATCATTGATCAGATAAAAAGATTTGACTTTTCAGAACAAGAGATTATAGAAGCTGCAAAAAAGTGAAGACTTAATTATTATTGTTAATTAAAAAAGGTCTTGGATAGGTTCTAACGTCCCCGACGCTACGGTCGGGGCAAAGCCCTTCGGGATACTCAGGGGAGCCCCACGATTTTTCCTTAAGAGAATCACTACTGCTAATATAATAATCTACAAACATTGACAATAGCGATATCATGATGGTATTATATTGATGGATTTAGTCGAGGGTCTTGAACCCCATGCACTAAACACCGACAACGGTTAGAAAGTGGAGACGACTAAGTCCAAATTATTTTCTCAATCTTCGAGGATATTTTTTTCTAAATTCTCTAATAATTCTTTGGTTGTGTTCTTGAATAGCTTTTTGTTTGCTGCGATTGATGTTTTTAAACATGACGGAAAATAAAATTTTTTTAGTACCTGTCTTGTTTCTAGAAGAAATTACTATTTTAACCCTTGTATTCCCTTTTATAGCTTGAATTCCCCACTGCCAATATTTCCCTTTTTTCCTTAACGTTTGGATACTGTTAGTTGTTTCTAATACTTCTCTTGCCAATGGTAATTTTCTAATCCTAATTAGTTTATCGACTAATACTCTTCTTGGATGTTTGGCTATATGATTCCAACCCACCTCTGTTATATAAACTTTTTCTCCAAATGCTGGGCAAATTTTTTCGTGTCCTCGCCATTGATTAAAATAATAGTCTTTACCGGCAACTATTTGCTCTTTGAATGCCCCACCAGAGGCGGGCAGGCATTCGCTAGAGCACTCAAGGCACTATTTAAAGATTTCTGATCCCAAACTTTTGGCCAATTTTAAGAAAAACTTCTCCATCTTGTTAAAATCAAGGGCTTTGTTGGCGGCAATATCGATCAAACTGTCCACACTCAAATTTTTAAATTTTATTCCCTTATCAATTCTTGGAAACGGGTAATAATTAAAGTCGACTTTCAATTCCCCGCCGTCCTGGTAAATCAATTTATAGCTGAATAGTCCTAAGAATTGGCTTAATTTGATTTTTCTAATTTTCAACCGCCGGGCGGATTTTTTTAAAAACGCTTCCACCACGCCTTGATTAACTTCTTCTTTTCCAGTAAACAGATCAATATCTTCGGATAGCCGATGCTGTAAATAAAACTCTGCCAAAGCGGTGCCGCCGGTTAAATAAAACCGCTTGGTTAATTGCGGCTGGCTTTGGGCAAGTTCCAAAAACTCAAGTTGTTTGGGAGTGAGGATAGTTTTCCCCATAATAAATATTCCATTGCTCTTTTTTTATAAGGATCAAGGTCGTCTTTAATCTTCGGCCAGGCTTTTTGGACTTCCTCCCGGTCTAATTTTTCCCCGTCCTCCAGGCCGTAATTGATCAACTGGGTTAAGCGCCACAGCCGATACTCTTTGCGGTGTTTTTCTTAAAAGTTTTCTCATCCGTCGACCAGTTAAACATATAGTCTATTTTACCATTTTCAAGAGGAAATTTACAGGACCAGTAATAAAAATCCTAAAACCAGGCAGTAATAAGCAAAGAAGGAAAACTGACCCCGGGAGACGAATTTTTTCAAGATTTTTAGGGCAAACAGGCCGGAAATAAAGGCGGCGAAAAAACCGATTGCTAAAGGCAAGCCCAGCAGAGAAGAAGAAAAATTTAAGTCTTTTAACTGCAGGAAGGCGGCGCCAAAAATAGCCGGCAAGGCTAATAAAAAGGAAAAGTTAAAGATCAGCTCGGGCCGGAGTTTGGCAAAAATACCGGCGCTGATAGTGCTGCCGGAACGGGAGATGCCGGGAATAATCGCTATTGCCTGAAACAAACCAATAAACAGAGTGTTTTTCCAAGTCAAGCGGGTGTTCTTCGCTTGAGAGAAAAAATAGCGGGTTAAAAATAACAGCAAGCCGGTAATCAGTAAGGCGACGGCGACTAATTTTACAGAGGAAAAAAGAGCAGTGATCGATGAGTTTAAGAGGATACCAATGATTCCGGCCGGCAGACTGGCCAGTAAGATAAAACCAAAGGTTTTTTTGTCTAAAGAAAGCAGCGGCCGCCAGAGCACGATAATTATTGCCAAAGCCGTGGCCAGATGCAGGAGAATATCAAAAAAAACCGGCGGGGTAAGGAAACCAAAAAAATGCTGGGCAATAACTAAATGACCGGAACTGGAAACCGGCAAAAACTCAGTCAGACCTTGCAAAAGGCCTAAGATTAAAGCCTGAATCAGCGTCATTTTTTCTTGCCTTTGCTATACCAATCCATTAACATTTTGGAAACTAAGTCTTTAGCGCCCAAACCAATGGCCAGGCCAATGCCTAAAGCCAAAGTGGTGATGATGCCGATAAATAAAATGTTAATTAAGGATTGGGCAATACCAAGCTCGTTGATGGCCGCCAAGGCGGCGACAATCACGACCAGATAGCTGGCAACTTTGCTTAATAACCGGCCGGTTTTGGGGTCGATTTGATTGACCGCGCCTTTGATCAGGCCTTCAACCAAACCCGCCAGTAAAACGCCGACGGTTAAGATTAAAATTGCCGAAACGATGCTGGGGATAAAACTTAAGACGCTGGCTAAAACTGAGCCAACCGTAGTTAAACCCAAGACATTGACGCCGGCCATAAAGAAAACAATGATGATCAGCCAGCGGGCAATCTCGCCGATAATGACTTCGACTTTAAGTTTGACATCAGCCTTAGACAAAAACGGCTCCAGACCGATTTTCCGGGAAATCTTGTCAAGTTTAACGGCAGATAAAACTTTAACAATAATCGCTTTGGCCCATTTGGCCAAAATCAGACCGATGACAAAAATCAATAAAGCGCCAAAAAGACTGGGTAAAAAATTAAAAAATTGAGTAAAAATATTAGCGGCGGCAACAAAGATGGCTTCCTGCCAATTACTAATAGTGCTGAGCGATGAGTTCATTAATTAATCACCTCCCTTCTTTAAAATAATTGTAGCCTAATTTGGTATAATTAGCACGCTAGGAAGCGTGGTGACGCCCCGATAGGGTTTACCCATCGAGGGAGGAAAGTCCGGACTGCTGGAAGCAGGGTGCTTGGCGAAAGCCTTGGCTCCGCTGGGCATGGCCAACGGAGACAGTGAAGCCACAGAGACGAGCCCCACGTCGCTCTCACGAGCTATGTTGGGGGTGAAACGACCCCGACACCAATGTCGTCGGGGGCTAGTCCGCCATAGGCGGGCGAGGGTAATTCTCCCCGCAGCAACTTCCGAATGAGTCGTTATCAGGACGCTTCCCCGAGACTCAAAGTTTGAAGGCATAGAGAGATGTCATCATCCGCCAACTGGCGGAACAGAATCCGGCTTACAGCTTCCTAGCATTTTTTCCTCAAGAAGCGTATAATATATTTATGATTCCTTCTCTGCCGAAATACGTCACGAAATACTTTTGGGGCGATAATTTAAACCAACTTAATTGGCAGGATCATCAAAAATATATCACCCAGACGATTTTGGAAAAAGGTGATCGCGAGGCCGCAGAATGGTTGCTACAAACAACTAATAAAAGCGCCTTAAAACAGCAACTTAATTCACTAAAGCTCAGTCCCAAATCGGCCAATTTCTGGAAAATTTACCTTTCATGAACGATTTTTTTGTTAATACCCTGCCGCTAAAGACTAAAGAATTAATTTCCCTATTACAAGACAAAAATCCAGACTGGTTACATGATTTTTATCTGACCGGCGGCACAGCTTTGTCTTTATTTTTAGGCCACCGCGAATCAGAAGATTTAGATTGGTTTACTGAAAATAATTTTGACCCAATTAAATTACAGGCAAAAATAGAAGTTTTTGGAAAACTGGAAGGCACCGAAATAAGCGAAGGAACATTAAACACTAGCCTTACAGGAATTAAGCTGCAATTTTTAGAATATCCTTATCCATTACTTGAGCCAATAATTGACTGGCAAAATATTAATTTAAGTTCGCTGATTGATATTGCCTGCACTAAACTACAAACAATCGGTATGAGAGGAAGCAAAAAAGATTTTATTGATATTTATTTTCTGTTAAAACATTTTTCTTTTGAAGAATTATTTAAGGAGCTGGATAAAAAATATTCAAAGACGAACTATAACTTGCCGCATATATTAAAATCATTGGTATATTTTGACAATGCTGAAAACCAACCAATGCCAAGAATGCATCAAGATGTCAGTTGGGGAAAAATCAAAGAAGAAATAATCAAAAAAATTAAGAGCTTTAAATTTTAGTTAAACTTCTGCCAAGCGCCGGTGGAGATGATTTCAACCTTATCACCGTCAACTTTGACGGCAGAATTATCATCCAGAGCATAAACGGGTGTTTTCATTTCCGGAGCAATCTGAGCTATTCGAGGAAGACGGTCATTGGGAAAATAAGGAGAATTTAGATGAGGAATAATTTGAAAATTCACCAAACCTAAACACTCATACTCTTTATTATTGTTTGGTTCGCCGAAAAAATGAGCATTATATTTATCTGACCGTTTACGGCAAGCAATTTCGCTACCGGCAGATAAACCAAGATAGATTTTAGTTTTCAACCAATCAGTTAATAAAGCTTTTAAGCTTGATTTCTCGATCCAAGACATTAAATAATGAGTGTTGCCGCCGCCAAAAAATAAAATATCTGCCAGCTCCAAACGCGGCTGCCAAATGGCTTTAGAAACAGCGGAAATATCGATAATATCCACTTGTTTAAAGTTTAGTTTTTTACAATTATTTAAATCGTCAATCAGCCATTCCTTGCCATCAGGTTCAACATTGGCGGCCGTTGGAATGAAGGCGAGCTTTAATTCTTTAAACGGCTTTTGGACTAAATCAGCTAAGGCATCAATAATTGGTTGATTAACCAAACCAGCAGAAGTTAACAACAGCTTCATTTTCGATAATGAAGTTTATAGAGATCGTTAATAATTATTTCGGTTAATAAAACTGTCGGCACCGAGAGAACCGCACCGGCGATGCCGGCAATCCTAAACCCGGCAATTAAAGCCAAGATAACCACTAAAGGGCTTAAGCCAACGGCTTTGGACATAACTTTGGGAACAATCAAGTTGTTTTCCAGCTGCTGAATTAATACATACAGCGCCAGCGTGGCCAGAGCCAAAACCGGCGATCCGCCCAGGGCGACCAAAACAGCGGGAATGGCGGAAAGAGTCGGACCAATGGTGGGAATAACTTCCAAAAGTCCGGCTAAAAAGGCTAAAGGAATGGCATACTCGACACCCAAAAAAGTCAAACCAAAATAAGATAACAAGCCAACGATAAACATCAGGGTTAACTGACCGCGCACCCAGCCGCCGAGTTTATGCTCGAGCTTGGAAATAAAAATTTCCGCGTGTTCTTCCTTGGCGTTTTTACCGAAAAGAAAGAGCAAATATTTTTTTAGATTTTTCCGCTCCATAATCAGATAAAAAAGAATTACCAAGAAAGTCAGTAAACCAATAATATTATTTAAAGCTCCAAGGGCAATTTTAAGAATTTGTTCAGGCAGAGCCTGAAGATGAGGCTGTAAGACTGACATATTAATGAGACCTTTGGTCAGCTGGTTAATATCCTCGGGAAAGCTGACAACTAACCGGGTTGATTGTTCCACCAAGGGCGGTACCAAAGAAGCGATTCCCAGACTAATAACGGTAATAATTAAGATGTAGAAAAAAAGCGTCCCTAATGCCCGGGGGATTTTCCGTTTTTCCAGTTTATCCACTAAAGGACTTAAGGCCGACATAAAAATAACGGCGATAAAGAGTAAAAGCAGTAAGTAACGAATCCTGTATAAAAACCACATGAAGATTAAGAAAAAAACAGTAAAGACAATCGTTTTGGAAGAAATCTCGACTTTTTTAGTAGATTCCATATTATTTTTTAGTATACCAAGCTTTAACTAAGTTGACTACCGGAATCTGAAAGGCCTGAGTGATATCAAACCAATGAATATGGGAATTTTTCTTAAACCAGGTCAGCTGGCGGCGGCTATACTGCTGTTCGGCCAGAATCCATTTATCAACATCCGGCAACTGGCGGTAGCCAAGGGCAGACATTGAAGGCAGATTTGCCCGGTATTTTTTTTTCAGTTGCTGCCATTCTTTGACAGCGCCGGCCTTAACCCTTTGTTTTACCCGCGCTTCTATTTTTTCAGCTAATGTGGTTTTATCGGCAGTCAAACCAATCCATAAAACATCGAATTCCGCCTGCAGGTTCGGAACCTGCAGGGACTGTCCTTGCAGGTTAACCTCGATGGCGCGGATTAAACGGCGGGGGTTTTGCTGATCCGAATGGTTCATTTGCGCCAACCGACCCGGATTAAGTTGCTTAAGCAGCTTAAGTAATTTACGAGCGGAAAAATTGGCTAAATTTTTCCGCAGGGGCCAATTGGGAGGCACGGTTAAGGTTTGCGGCGGACTGACTAAAGAGTTTAGATATAACCCGGTACCGCCGACGATAATCGGAAATCCGCCGGCCGACGAACTAATTTGATTAATTAAAGCGCGGGCATATTTGACAAAATGGGCGACGGAAAAATCCTCATCCGGCTTAATTAAATCATAACCGTAGATAGTAACGCCTTTGGGTTTGTCTTTGCCAGTAACAATATCCATGCCCCGGAAAACCTGGCGAGAATCGGCAGAAATAAGCACGCCGTTAAATTTTTGAGCCAGCTTCACGGCCAGCTTGGTCTTGCCGGTCGCCGTCGGTCCGCAGATAATTAAAATTTTAGTCATTTGATTACTTTTGGCCGGTTGGTTAAATAAGGCTGATTAATTAAATTTTCTAAAATCTGCCAGCGACGTTTTTTTTCGGCCGCGGAAACATCATCGGCCATTTTGGCAGCCGCAGTTCCCGGCCGGGGCGAATAGCGGGCGACAAAAGCTACCTGCCAATTAACCTTCTTAGCCAAGTTAACCGTAGCCTGAAAATCTGGTTCGGTTTCGCCGGGAAAACCGACAATAATATCGGTACCTAAAGTTAAATCCTTAACTTTGGCAGTTAATTTTTTAACTAATTTTAAATAATCCTGCCAGGTATAGCCGCGGTTCATTAATTTTAAAATTCTGTTGGAGCCGGACTGGACCGGCAGATGGACAAAACGGTCAATTTGCAGATGCTGGGCAATACAGTCAATCAGGGCGTCGGAAAAATCCCAAGGATTGGAAGTCATAAATCTGATTTTCTTTAATTTATTAAAGCGGCAAACTTTTTCCAATAATTCAACAAACGGCGGAATGCCCTGGCGCGGCCGGGCTTTGCGCAGACCAATCCCAATTTTATCCAAACCAAAAGAATTAACATTTTGGCCTAACAAGGTAATTTCGGTGTAGCCTTTATCAATTAGTTGGCGGATTTCATCAAGAATATCTTTTTCCGGACGGGAGGTTTCCCGGCCGCGGGAATAAGGGACGATACAGTAGGAGCAAAAGGAGTTGCAGCCATTAGAAATCGGCACCCAGGCATTAATTTTATCGCGCCGGATTGAGGGAGAATTAAAACCGACCTCGTTAATGGGCAAAATTTCGTCCACTTGGGGCAACATTTCCAGTAGGCGGCGGCGGCCGTAATGAATCATACAGCCGGTTAAAATTATCTTTTTCTTGCCTTTATTTTTGGCTAAATTTAAAAGTAGGCCGATGACCCGATCTTCGGCGGATTTACGCACGGAACAGGTATTAATCACAATTTCGTCGGCTTCTTTAACATTTTTGGCCGGCTGAAATCCCCTGGTTTGATAGTCGCCGGCAATCCGCTCCGAGTCGCTTTTATTCATCTGGCAGCCGAAGGTATAAATAAAGTAAGTTTTAGCCTTTTTCATCGCGCTCGTATTTTAGCACGAAAGAAAACGACCAAGGCAGTAATCGCAACAATAATTTCCAAATAAAACAGTTTAGGGGGCTTGAAACAAATATATTTTTAAAACTTCGCAATTGGTAAGCGGTTCCAAGGGTGGATTTTTCTGCGTAAAAGGAAAAAACCAGTTAACTTGTGAGGAAACGTCTTTTTCTAAACCAACCAGCGTCAACCAATAACTAAAATCATCGATGACTAAATGGCTTAACAACGCCAACGCAACTAACACAAAAATTTGCCGGGGGAATTTATGTCGGAAAACCAAATATATAATCAGCCAATAAATCAAACCTATTAAGGGAGTATGCCCAAGATAATAATGATGTTGGCCGCCGGTTATTCCTAAAATAGTGAGCAAGAAAAAATCCAAGTCAAAAATATTGGCGGCTACGACGACTAAAACAATTTCTTTTAGCGTTAATTTTTGCCTGGATTTTTTTGGCGATTAAATAACCAACAGCAGTGTGACCAAATGGAAGCATAGATTATTTTAACAGAATTTGATTCTTGACAAAATATTATGATGTATTGTATCATTACATACACAATGCCTAAAATAATAAAAATTATTCCCAATAAATTTGACTGGAATAAAGGCAATAAGGAGAAAAATTTAATCAAACATAAAGTCAGCTATCATGAATGTGAACAGATTTTTTTCAATAAGCCTCTACATACCCTGCGAGACAAAAAACATTCACAAAAAGAAAAAAGATATATTGCCATCGGAAAAACAAGAATAAAAAGACAATTATTTATAATTTTTACCTTCAGAAATAATAAGATAAGAATTATCTCTGCTCGTGATTTGAGCAGAAAAGAAAGGAAAATTTATGATAAAAAATAAGAAAATCAAACAAATTCCCCGGTTCAAAAATGAAGATCAGGAACGAGAATTTTGGACAACTCATGACCTGACCGATTATTTTGATACTTTTGAAGAAGTTAAACTGGATTTATCCCAATTAAAACCGTCAACACGGCCGATCACCATCAGGCTGCCGGAATCATTATTGGCCGCTTTAAAAATCATGGCCAATAATCGGGATGTACCCTACCAATCCCTGATGAAAATGATGCTGGCGGAAAAAGTAAAACAGGAATACGCTTTTTAAATTAAGGCTGTTAAAGAATCCGGCAGATGATCGATGCCCTGAAATTCTTTGACGACAATTGATTTAATTTTGGATTGTAATTCCGGCCTGATGTGCGGATAGGTCATTTCCGCTTCGCCGCCAATAAATTTCTCCTTGATGGTCATTTGATTAATTTTAACACCAAAGGTTATCTAAGAAGAAACATCAATAATACATAAGTTAGGCCAATAAGAATGTGGCTCAACATAATTTAGTGACCCTAAGATTAAAGGTGTGGTTTTAAAAGGGACGTGAATTAACATAAAAATTGTTGCTGCATAGACACGAATTAATAATTGATTTTTAGAAACAATGCTTGCTCGATTAATCAAATACGACCGAAAAATAATTTCCTGCAGAGGCACAGAAATAAAACTGTAACGTAAAACACTGATGCCAACCGGATAAATTCCAACTCCCGCTACCCCTAAAGGATACACATACTTAAGCGGCAAAAATACAAATAAGGCAACAACGGATAACACGGTTAATAACGTCGGCCGGATAAGTACGGCTAACGACCGGTTAAAATTTATTGACTGAAAACCTAACTGTTTCCAACCAAAGTGTTGTGACCAGACAAACAACCAAACATAAATTAATCCAGCCAACATCACCCAATGCCGATAAACCAACCAGTTCGGAAAAATCTTGGCTGAAAATAACAGGAATGCCGAAAGAAGCAAAGTTTCCGCAGCTAATACTAATTTACTTTGATAAAATTTTGTCAACATTAATGTTTAGGAAACTTTAGTATCTTAAGTAACTTAGGAAAAGCAATCAGGTTGAAAATAAATAATCCAAAACTAATAAGGGAAAGGCTGTCACCTAACCGGCGCGCAGGAGTGTGTTCGGTAAAGCGGGTGGCAATGGTATGGGTGCCAGGAATCAAGCGGTAACCGATTAAACCGGGATAATCCTGATTATCATAAATAATGGCTGAGGGTTTTCCGTCGACGGTTAACTCCCAACCGGGAAAGTAGGCGGTTTTTTCAAAGACGGCGGCGGCTTTATCAACCGTAACCTCATAAATATGGGTTTGGGTCTGCCAAAGGCTTGGCTTAAAGTTGAGAGGGCCAACCACTTTATCACTAGAATCAAACAGCTGAGAGTTTTTGGCTTCATCAAACCAAACCGGCATGGCTTCCTGGCCAACAGTACTGGTAAAAGGAAAAAGATAGTAATAGTGATTAGGCCAGTTAAATCCGCCCTGCGGCTTGGCAATAATTAAGGCATAAATGACAGCGGACAAGCTTAAAAATAAACCAAGCTTTGGTTGGTGCTGGACCACAAAGGCGGCCAGCCAAATTGACGATAAAGTCAGAAATAATAATAAGCGCCAGGGATACTGGATAAAATTAAGGAACGGCAGGGAACGGTAGATAAAAGCGGAAATGGGCAAGGTTAAAAATAAATAAATTAAGAAAATTAAAGCAAAAAATAACCAAGTTCGTTTAATTAAAGTGGTCTTTTTTAAATAAATAAATGAGATAATCACCGCCAGCCAATGAAACGGACCGAGCTGAAAAGAAAAGCCGTCAGCAGTGCCGGGAACAGAATAGCCAAAGCCCCAGCGGGAATAAATTAATTGCCAAAAAGAAGGAAAGTGGGCTAGATAGCCGGCAGAATCAAAGTACTTTAAATAAGTAAACTGTTTTTCCATGACTATTGGCAGCCAGAAAAACAAACTTAAACCCAGACTGAAAATAAATGGGGCAACGGTAATAAACCAAGAGCGGCGATTTAAAAGACTAAAAATAAACAATAGCGGCAAACCAAACAATACCGTGATATTGTGACTCAGTAAAAACGCCAACAAACTAACAGTTGTCAGAAAAAACAATAACCGGCTAGGTTTTTTAGACAGTGTTTTAAGTAATAATAAAATTAAGGGAAATAAGGCTAAAGCTAAGGTTTCCCCCGGACTGCCGCGCACCCAGATAATGACTAAGGGGTAAATCGCCGAAAGGGAAAAAAGTGAGCCGCAAAATGAGGCCAAAGGCTTAAAGTAAAGGCGCAAAAACAAATACCAAAAAAGGCTAGCGAAGATATAGGCGGCAGCAATCATAATTTTCAGGCTGGTTTCAAAAGAAAGATTAGCCTTAGAAACAGTCAGACTGATAAATTCCGGCAGATAATAGTTAAAGTTAAAAACAGGGTAGCCAAAACCATGATTTAAGTTAGTGGCCCAACGGAAAGGAAAATGGCCGTCGCGGAAAGCTAAGTCTAAATTGGCCAGGCGGGCCAGATGATTCTGACCATCGTGAGTAGACGGAAAGGTCGGCAAAAAGAAAAAGCGGATAAAAATTAAGCCAACTAATGTCAGTAAAATCAGGGCCAGGCAGTCAGTTTTAAATTTAGCTGGAAGCAGAGGCATAGGTCTTTAAACTATAGTACCAGAATTTTAAGGATAAGTAATAAAAAACCAAAGCAAAACCGATTGTCCAGAAAATTAAGGCCAGAGTTAATAAACCATAAAGGGCTTTGGCCGGAAAGGTAAAGATCAGGCCGATCGGAATAACAAAGGTTAAAAAGCCCCTCACGCTGGGTGAGTAAATATCGATCGGAACCTGGGCCATGCCGGATAAACTCCGGAAAATCCAGATAGTGTGGTCAACTTCGGTGGTAATGACGCCGAGGGCGGCGACAAAAATATGAACGGCGGTTAAAATCAGCATAGAAATTAAGCTTAATAAACTAAAGACCAAAACATTCTGCCAAGCAACGTGGGGCAACCTGATGATTAAAATAACAACAACAATAAATAGCTGAGGGATGTCTAACCAGTCAGTATGCGAGGTTAAAATTTGAAATAAGGGATTAATGGGCTTGACCAGTTTAAAATCCAGGTCGCCGGAAAGAATGTCGCTTCTGAACCAGTAAACCCCGCGGTAAAACAGCTGACCAACCAGATCAAACAAGTTATAAATTAAGAAAAAAATTACCAGCTGGTCAATATTATAACCGGAGACCAATTTAATTTTTTCTTTGATGGCCAGTAAAAATCCCAGCATAAAGCCAAAGCGCAATAGTTTACCGCTAATAAATAAAGTGGATGAGAGTTTGTCAGCAATAAGAGATTCGAAAGTTAATTCGCTGGTTTTTAACCAATAGATAAGATAACGTTTCAGCTTCATAAATCAGCGGCCGTAGGCGCTATAATTTTTTAAACCCCGACGCCAAACCAGGCGGAAAATTAAGTAAAAAGCAATCAGCCAAAAAGAAGTGATCAGGAAAATATTAATGATTTGATTGGTGTTGACCCGATTAAGCCAAATTTGATTGGGGTAAAAAACCAGGTAGCTGAAAGGCAAAACCTGAAAAATTTTAACGATTTGGGGCGGAAAAATATCCAAAGGGATACTGGAGCCGGAAAGAAAATCTAAAAGCATGATAAATAAAAACCGGAAAGGCCAACCATTATGCTCCGGATGCCAAAAAGCATAAGTACTGATTAGGAAACTTAAGAAAAAATAAAGCAAAGCGGCCAAAAAACTGATGGCTAAAAATAACCATAAATGCTGAGTCAAGACTATCTGCGGTTTTAAAATTAAATAAAAGATAATTATTTCTACGCTGAAAAAGCTTAAATTTAAAGCTTTGTCAGCCAAGTCCCTGGTCAGCCAGTATTTAAAATAGCCGAGCGGTTTAATTAAATAATTGCTTAAATCGCCGCCGGCGATTTCCACGCAGGCGCCATAGCTGACATTGGAAAGAACCAGGTTTCTTAAAAAGGCGGAGACAAAAATATAGGTTAATAAAAGTGAGGGGTTGTAACCGGCGATGTTCTGATTACTGTTAACAATGGCTAACCAAAATAAGTAGCTGGCGAGAAAACCGATAATTGAGCGCACCCGCCACATGACAAAATTTAAGCGGTAAGTTAAAGCATTCTGCCAGGAAAGACGGAAGATTAACCAGTATTTTTTCATTTAGGAAAGATCGCGGCCGGTAAAAACTTCACGGATAATATCTTCAATGGAGCTTTCGGTGATGTTTAAATCGGCGACGTGGAATTTGGTTAAAAGTTTGGCGGCCACCTGATTGGCCAGCCGGCGTTTGACGGAAAAAATCACCCGGGGCGGACTGTAATCGCTAATTTTGGCATCAGGAATAATTTTAAAGTCTGGTTTCTCAATCGGGCCTTCAAAAATAACTTCTAAGGTTTTATGGTCGGCGTATTTTTTAATAATCTGGTCCAGGCGGCCGTCAAAAAATATTTGGCCCTTATCAATAATAATCACCCGGTTACATAATTCTTTAACATCGTCCATGTAATGAGAAGTAAGAATGATTGTGGCTTGGAATTTCTGATTATAGTCTTTCAAGAAATCGCGGATCTTTTTTTGCATGACCACATCCAAACCAATGGTCGGTTCATCTAAAAATAAAACTTTGGGGGAATGCAGTAAGGAAGCGGCCAGCTCGCACTTCATCCGCTGGCCCAGGGAAAGTTTCCGGACCTGAACTTTTAAAAATTCTTTTAAGCTCAGCATCTCCACTAACTGAGTTAAAGTGGCCTGAAACTGATCGTTGGGAATTTCGTAAATTTCTTTGTTCAAAAGAAACGAGTCTAAGGCCGGCAGGTCCCACCAGAGCTGGTTTTTCTGGCCCATAACTAGGGAAAACTGTTTTTGAAAAGCAGGTTTGCGGTCAAAAGGAGTAAACCCTAAAACTTGGACCGCGCCGGCAGTCGGGTATAAAAGGCCGGAAAGAACTTTTAAAGTCGTGGTTTTGCCGGCGCCGTTGGGGCCGATAAAACCAACCAGTTCGCCTTCGCTGATGGAAAAAGAAATATCGTTAACGGCTTTGACGTCTTCGTATTTCCGGTGGAACAATGATTTGATTGAACCGGCTAAGCCCGGCTCTTTTTTGTAAACCCGGTAATATTTTTTTAAATTGGAAACGGAGATTACGGACATGAATTATTTTAACACGAAAGCGTCTTCAGTATTCGTCGTGGGTGATAATATCGGTTAAGATATAATCTGAATCGTCTTTGATATAAGTAATCCGTAAATTTCCTTCAATCCAAAAAGCCATTTGATTATTTCTTTTGCCTTTAAGTTTGTGAACCCGTAAAGACGGATGAAGAATATTTTTCCGAAAAAAATTGATTTGGCGTTCGATTTTTGTTTTTAATTGAGGATTTTTCTTACAATGTTGTTTATATGCCAGACGGAAATGCGCAGTGAAAAAAATCTTCATAACAAATCATCAATCGACCGAAGAAGTTTAGTTTTTCCAGCCCGGTGATCTTTGAGAGCCTGCAGGGCTACTGCTTCGGTTTTTGGACTCATTTTAAAAGTGGGCAGATCCATATCTTCCACGTCTTTTATCACTAGGTGCTTAATATAAGTGGCCATCGCCAAACCAAAGCGCTGAGCCTTAGACTCTAAATAATCGTAAAGCGCCACCGGCAAGGTAACCTTAAGTTGAATTGTATCCATATAGTACTATAATAGTCCCTTTTTAGTCCCTTGTCAAGAACCTATGATGAGGCGGAGGTGTAGTGTTTTAAGCTAAAACGCCAGAGGCGGTGCGATAACCAAAGCAAAAAGCCGGCAACAAAAACACCGTAAAAAACTAAATGAATTGACAGCCGGCCAATTAAAGCCTGGGCCGGAATAGTGGAAATAAACGCCAAAGGAATGACATAAGTCAAAAATGGTTTTAATTTGCCGGTAACATCGATAGGGACCCGGCCAAGCTGGTGAATGGGCCGAAAAAATTCGTTTAAGTTCCGGGCCCTGCCCCACCAAAAAACCGGCAATAAGGTGATAAACCATAATGAGTAAGTAATCACGATCGCGCAAATAATTAACATTAAGAAATTGATAATCACCCAGCCGTTTAAGGGCCAGAAATAGAGGCGACACAGATAAACAATAACTCCTATCATGGCGATATTACTAAAAACCATACTAAAAGAGAAGCGCCGCAGGGAGACGATAAACTGGGAGGAAACAGGCTTAGTTAAAACCAAATCTAAGTCCCCTTGGTTGACCAAGTTGATAAAATTGTCAAAATTTATCTCAAAAAAACTGTCAAAAATCCGGTCGATAAAAAAATAAATGGCAGTTAAAAGCAAAACCTGTTCTAATGTCCAACCCTGAACCGAATCAACGTGCTGATAAATAAAAAAATAAACAAGCAGAAAACAAATCGCCCAACTCAAGCTAATAAAATTAATAAGAAAAAAATGACTGCGGAATTCCATCTCCCGAATCAGGCAGTTTTTAAAAAATGACCAGTAAAGTTTAAGGTAGCGCTTCATTTAACCTCCGTAAGCCGAGTAAGTTTTAGTGCCGGCTTTGAAGACCCGGCGGTAGAGCCAATAAACCAACAGGCACCAAAAAAACTGAATCAGCAAACCTGAGCTGATGGCTTGAAGACCGTTAACCCGATTTAACCCTAAAGATAAAGGGGAATAGAGCATGTATTTGAAAGGCAGCCAATTATTGATGACAATTAAGCCTTGGGGGAATAAGTCTAAGGGAATCAATTCACCGCTCAAAAAACTGGAAACAACCGCAAAGCCAAAAAACAACCAACCAACTTCTGTAAACCAAATGGCCGCTAAACCAAGAATAATTTTAAGTAAAAACTGAAGAAAAAAGGCTAAAGCTAAACTGACTAAGAAAGCAATAAAATTTAACCAAGAGAGTCTGAAGATATTAACTTGATGAATAAAAAAATAAAGAAGAATCAGCAAGAAGGGCAAAAAGAAAATTAAGCGAACGGTCCGCCAGGCAAAAATTCCTCCCAGCCGGTAAATGAGAAAGTTTAATGGTTTAAGTAAATATTTTGAAAAGGTCCCATCGCGAATCTCCTCGGCTAAATGGTACTGCGGCTGAATGCCAATTAAATTTTTAACCAACATTACACCAAAATAATATAAAACCATCTGCGGCAATGAATAACCAGCAATATTTGGGCGGGCCTGAAAAGCCGCCAACCAAAAAACCAAAGCCACTAACGCCGGACCAATGTCGGTTAGGACCCAAACAAAAATCTCGGCCCGATAAAGCAAAGCATCAATTAAATGAGTAACATAGTAAGCCCAGAATTTTCTCATGAGAAAATTATAACAGGAAAGAATAAAAGTTATATTTGGAGAGGGAATTACTTTTTGACCAGGCGCTTGAGGGTTTTGCCGACTAAGAAGCGGACGACGCGGTGGCCTTTGATGATTAAATCAGCACCGGTTTGAGGGTTGCGGCCTTTTTTGTCTTTGACTTTGCTGATTTTGAAAGTGCCGAAACCGGATAAAACGACTTTTTCACCTTTATCAATCTGGCGGACAATTTCATCTAAGAAGGCGTCAATGGCTTCAGCGGCGGCTTTTTTAGTCAGGTGGGCTTTTTTGGCAATGATTTCTAAAATGGCTGTTTTTGTCATAACAGAATAAATATAGCCGATGTATCAACCTAAATCAAGTGCCAATTTAATTGATTAAATTAGCCGGCAATGGCTTCGGAGCGCATTTCCCGAATAACGGTAACTTTAATCTGACCGGGAAAGTTCTGCACCTGTTCTTTAATTTTATCCCGGATGTCACTGGCTAATTTAACGCTTTGGTCATCGGTTAAAACAGCCGGTTTAACCATGACCCGGACTTCTCTGCCCGCCTGGATGGCATAGGCAGTTTCCACCCCTTCAAACGAAGCGGCAATTTCTTCCAGCTGGGTCATGCGTTTCAAATAACCTTCGTGGTCAGCATAGCGGGCACCCGGCCTGGACCCGGAAATGGCATCGGCGATGTAGGTTAAAGTCGACTCCAGCGAAGAAAACGGTTTGTCTTCGTGATGTTCGGCGACACAGTTAATCACGGCCTGGGGAATACGGTATTGCTTTAAAAATTTGACACCCAATTCAACGTGCGTCCCCTCTTCTTCGTCAATGACCTTGCCAATATCGTGGAGCAAACAGCCTAAGCGGACAATGTTCGGATCGGCACCGACTTCATAGGCCAGCTTTAAACCAATTTTAGTTTCCTCCAAGGTGTGGGCGATCATGTTTTGGCCATAAGAAAAGCGGTATTTAAAGCGGCCGAGCATATCAATGATTTCAATCGGCAGATTAAAAACTTTAATGGCATGGCAAAGTTTTTCGCCTTCCTGGCGGATAATCCGGCTAATATCTTTTTTAGTTTGCGAGAGAATTTCTTCGATCCGGGACGGCTGAATCCGGCCGTCAGCCATCAGTTTCTCCAGAGTCACCCGGGCAATTTCGCGGCGGACCGGGTCAAAACAAGACAGCCGGATCACTCCCGGTTCATCTAAGTCCACTTCCACGCCGGTAACTTTTTCCAGAGTCCGGATATTCCGGCCTTCGCGGCCGATCACCCGGCCTTTCATGTCTTCATCGGCTACTTTGACTAAGGAAACCGTGTATTCGGCAACGTAATCGGTCGCCCCATGACGCATGGCTTCCACTAAAATCTCTTTGGCTTTGGTTTCGGCTTCGGCTTTGGCGGCGGTTTCGGCATCTCTGATAATCTCGGCCGCTTCCCGGGCCATGCGGCGCTGATAGAGTTTTAAAATTAAATCATGGGCTTCAGGCTGGCTTAATTTGGCAATGGCTTCCAGTTTATCTAACTGCTGTTTTTTGATGGTTTCGATTCTGGTTAACTCTGATTGTAAATGTTTTTCCTGACCGGCAGTGGATTTTTCCCGCTGTTCGATCGCCCCTAAACGATGGTCGATTTCCGCCAGCTGGCGGACAGCCTTCTCCCTTTCTGACTGGGCTTCGCTTTTAATCCGCAAAGCCTGATCCTTAGCTTCAATGATTAACTCCCGGGCCTGAGCCTGGGCGGCAACAACTTGGGTTTGGTCAACAACCGGAACAACCGGCTTTTTAACCGCCGGCACAATCTTAGCTTTAACGGGAACAGTTGCTTTGCCACCACTAATAATTTGCGTAATCCGCTTAAAAAATGACATATAAAACCTTTCTTTGGAAGATAAACGGTCCGGATTACTCCAGCAAAGGAGTGGTTGAAGATTGACTAATTTGTCTTAATTTTAATAACATTTGATCTTCTAATAACCATTTATCAACTAGGGGTATTCTACTCTTTTGCATTTAAGGCGTCAATGACGGAGAAAGAAAACCCCCGGGAAGAAAGTTTTGACTGAGGCAGTTTTTTAGCTAGGGCCAGCTCGGCGTCAAAAGACAACAAAACCGAATCGATAATTTCCCGGTCAAGGCCTTTTTGCGCCAACTCCTGGGTTAAAGCATAGTTGCCCCGGGGACGGAACTTAACTCTTTGATCCACCCACCAGCGGGCAAACTCCTGGTCGTTAAGCAAGTTTTGCTCAATTAAATTATTGATAACCCGATTAATGGTATTAGTATCGGCGTTAGTTTTGGTTAAACGCTTCTTAATTTCCCGGATGCTGCGGGGACGGTAAGATAATAATCTTAAGGCTTTGGCGGTGAGGTACTCAAAGGTGCTGACAATGGCCATTATTTTTTGGCCGGCCGGCCGCGGCGGCGTTTTTCGGACGGAGTTTCTTCAGCTTTAAAGTGTTTCCAAACTTCGGCTTCAATCGCTTTAGCCAGTTTGGGATCTTCTTCCAGTTTAAACCTAACAGATTCTTTGCCTTGACCTAAAACTTGATTGTTGTATTTATAGAAACTGCCGGATTTAACAATAATGTTGTATTCAACGGCTAAGTCGATTAAACCGCCAGTCCGGGAAATACCGCCTTCGTTGAGAATGTCGAGTTCGGCCTGGCGGAAAGGCGGGGCAACTTTGTTTTTAACGACTTTAATCCGGTGGCGGGAACCGATAATTACCTCGCCGTCCTGGATGTTGCCGATTTTACGGCAGTCCAGGCGGATGGAAGCATAAAATTTTAAGGCTTTGCCGCCGGGAGTGGTTTCCGGGTTGCCGAACATGACGCCGATTTTCATGCGGATTTGGTTGGTGAAAATAATCACGGCCTTGGATTTGGCAATAGCCGAGGTGAGCTTGCGCATGGCCTGACTCATCAACCGGGCCTGAAGCCCAATAATGGCATCGCCCATTTCGCCTTCGATTTCGGCTTTGGGAACTAAGGCGGCCACCGAATCGATAACAATTACATCAATCGCGCCGGAGCGGATTAAAGTCTCAGCAATTTCCAAAGCTTGTTCGCCGGTATCGGGTTGAGAGATTAAAAGATCGTCCAGCTTAACGCCA
>Ga0100381_1000758_pt1 | contig 32085 bp, 26 predicted proteins | sample CryGeymeta201505_FD_80416 | JGI IMG/M metagenome (GOLD analysis project Ga0100381, IMG submission 80416) | Groundwater microbial communities from Crystal Geyser aquifers in Utah, USA - Crystal Geyser metaG 2015-05 | ecosystem: Environmental > Aquatic > Deep subsurface > Groundwater | place: USA...
AACTTGGGTTGAAAAATGTACTTTTAATAGCAGTGAGACAATAATTTGTGCTGTACCGCAAGAAGTAATGGCCGGCTCGGGAATCGATTCCAGACTCATAAAATCATACGACGATGTTTACGAAATAAATCTAGCCACAGGACGCGCCAGTTTACTAGCGACAACTGTACTTGACCTTAAAATGTTTAATCTGGCAGTCAGCGACGATGGTACAATATTATATTTTAGCGACCAATATGATCGTCTGAATTATATGAATCTTTAATATGACCGCCAATCCCTGGACAGGAATTTATATATTAACGGCTCTCATTGGTTTGGTTTTTATTTTACTTCTGGCATCATTCTTTCCAAAAAGTACAATCGAATTTACAAATCTACCTAGCTCTGAAACAATTGAGCCAATAATTTTAGCATCTGATCCAATGCTTGGCGATTTAACATCTGGCTTTGGTTTTTGGCAAAAAACAGACGAAAACAAAATTATAATAATCCACTATGGCAACTCAACTTGTAACAGCTGTGCCAGAACTGCCAAGGCGCTACTTAATATCTATCAAGATTTTGAAGGCGAGGTTGTAATTGTCTGGAAGGATTTCCCAAATCCAACAATCGACATTGAATCGCTAAATAGCGCAATTGCCGCCAGATGCGCCGATAAACAAAATCGATTCTGGGAATATGAAAAATATTTACTAGATAATTATCACAATGCTAGCACAGAGCTGTATCAAGAAATCGCCACTGACTTAAACCTTGGTTTGTGGAGATTCAACAGCTGTTACAATAATCAAAAAACTGTTGATTTAATCGAGGCAAGTTATCAGGAAGCGCTTGATTTAAAACTAAGTGCTGCGCCAACTACCTATATAGATGGTCAATGGTATACGGGTGAGCTTTCAGAAGCTGAACTTCGATCAATAATTTTAGACATTCAAAATACGGCCAAATAATATGAAAACAAGCAGAATAATTTCAATTCTTTCATTGACAATAATACTTAGTCCTGTGTTTGCTTTTGCAGCAGAATTAAGTGATTGTGATGCCGAGACAATTGATTGTAGTTGTGATCCGTATCCACAAATTGATAGTAGTAAAATAACTGTTATTGATGATTGCTATGATCAATGCTCTGCAGAAGCCGCGGCTGGAAACGATGATATTAGTGGCTATACTTTGCAATGCGAAATTGCAGGAGTATTAACTACTATTGATCAAGATATAGTTGGTTCAGTCGGTGCCGCCTTTGATGATTCATATTATGCCAGCCCAGAATTAAGCGTTGAAATTCCAGGGCTATCATTTACTCCGGCCTATAAAGAAGGTGGTTCAGTTAATACAAATTATCTTGGAGAATATATTCAGGCAGTTTACAGTTGGTTAATACCAGCCGCTTCCCTTTTAGCTGTGGTAATGATGATGATCGGCGGATTGCAGTGGATGTTGGCTCGAGGTGATTCTGGAAAAATTGGTAATGCTAAAACAAAATTAAAAAATGCAACGACTGGGCTTGTACTCCTTTTAGCTGCATATTCAATCACTTATGTCGTTGATCCAAATCTGCTTACCTATGATTCGTTGAGCGTATCTTATATAGAAGCTGAATGGGTATCAACGGAGAACACAAGCTATGATGTCACTGATCCAGATCTAGATCTAAGCGACCCGCCAAGTACAGAAAGTGATGTACCTTCGGTTGGTACAAATGGCGTCACTTACTACACCCAACGAGGAAATAACACATCATACAGCTGTGACACTACCGTATCATCTTCTGGCTGCGGACCAACATCAGCTGCCATGGTTTATCATCATTATGGCGATTCATCGGCAACACCATCATCAGTTGCTTATAAATTTTTAGAGGAGGGATTTCGTGTTTGTGATGCAAGCTGTAATTGCCAAGGAACTTCCTGGGCTGCCTTTGGCGGTTCTTCATTCGCCTCAAGTCTAGGATTGAAAGAGGAACAAATTTCAATCTCTAACACTACACGAATTCTTGAGGTTCTTGGTAATGACGAACCCATAATCGTATCAGTTGGGCCGAGTATTTTTACATCTAGCGGACATTTTATCGTCCTTACCGGCGTTACAGCGGAAGGAAAAATAATGATAAACGACCCAAACTCCGGTATCACAGAAGCAACTCAAGCAGAGGTATTCGAACCGCTAAAATTCGCTGTAAGGCTATATAAATAAGTTATGCTCAACTGTTCTCACTGCGACATGCAGTACGCAAGATGGCAAGGTAGGTGTAATGAATGCGGAAAATGGGGGACGATTGAGGAGGAACAAACTATCGCATTTGCTGCTGGCTCGCAAAAGACAAAATCAAAGGGAGGCGCCTCGTTGGCGCCTATTGTCGACCTTGCAAGCGCAAGCGCAGAACCTGCCAAACATACTCTAACTAATATTAGCGAGCTTGATCGCGTTCTTTCGGGTGGAGTTGTATCCGGATCTGTTACGCTTCTGGCTGGTGAACCTGGAATTGGAAAATCAACCCTAGTGGCTCAAATTGCCTCTGAGTTTAATTCGCCTTATTATGTTTCGGGCGAAGAATCACAAGGACAGGTGGTAATGAGATTAAAACGCCTGAACATCAAACCTGACAACATTTCTTTTTCCAACGCGATTGAGGTCGGTTCAATCATTGCTTCAGCTGAAAAACTAAAGCCTTCCCTACTTATCATCGATTCCATCCAAACGATGATTGCCTCGGAAATCGATAATCTCCCAGGCACGCCAACTGCTGTCCGAGCCGCAACTGCTCAACTTATCGGCTTTGCAAAATCTTCAAACATTCCAGTTTTACTCATCGGCCAAGTAACAAAAGACGGCATCGTCGCCGGTCCAAAAACCCTTGAACACTTAGTGGATACAGTCCTGACAATTGAAGGCGACCCTGAATCACAATACAGAATCTTGCGAGCTAGCAAAAACCGCTTTGGTAGCACAGATGAGGTTGGAATTTTCGAAATGACAGAACTGGGAATGATTCCAGTTGAAAATCCATCAGCTCGATTTATTGAGGAAAGATCAAACAACCCAGGATCTGTTATCACCTGCCTTATGGAAGGCACCCGTCCGATTTTAGTTGAAGTGCAAGCGCTGGCTGAAAAAAGTTTATTCAGTAATCCTATTCGCCGAACCTCGGGCTATGACGCCGGTCGACTGCAAATGCTAATCGCCATTATAAATAAAAGAACCGATGTTAAGGTTGCAGGTCATGATGTTTATGTAAATGTGGTGGGCGGAATCAAAATAAAAGAACACGCTGCTGACCTGGCCGTTTGTGCAGCTATTATGTCGTCCGTTAAAGACAAAGCATTGCCAAAAGACACAATTGTATTTGGCGAGCTCGGCCTGGGAGGCGAAATCCGCTCAGTTCCCTTCATTGATAAAAGAGCAAACGAGGCAGAGCGACTAGGATTTAAAAACAAAATTACACCAAAAACAGTGCAATCGATTAAAAATTTGTTATAAAAAGATTATTATTCAAAATGTATCTCGTCAATATATTCTAAAACGCGTTCTTTGAGTGCCGGCCAGGCATCCAAGTCTGGATCTTCGTCTAAATAATCCTTAGCATAATCACAGGCTTTTGAAATAAGATCAATGTCCGCGTACGAACCGAGCTTAAAAGCCTCAAAACCTGATTGATCGGTTCCAAAAATATTTCCTGGTCCGCGCAGTTTTAAATCTTTATCCGCCAAATCAAATCCATTTTGACTATTTACAACGGCCTGCAATCTCTGCTTAGCAAGATCTGAGATATCCCCTGACAGATGTAAGAAACAAAAACTTTTACACTCCCCCCTGCCCACTCGACCGCGTAGCTGGTGAAGTTGAGCTAACCCAAATCTTTCCGCCCCTTCAATGAACATCACGGTTGCGTTTGGAATATCAACGCCCACTTCAATCACAGTTGTTGAAATCAACATATCAAGTTCGCAAGCCACAAACTGAGCCATTATTTTGTTCTTCTCCTCTGCCTTTAATTTTCCGTGAAGGACACCAATATTATAGGCGGCAAATGGTCCCTGAACAAAATTATTATACACCTCGGTTACTGACTGAACTCCAAGTGCATCTGATTCTTCAATAAGCGGACAAACAACAAAAACCTGCTGACCAGCATCTATCTGATCGCGCATTTTTTGATAATACTTTTCCTCCTGACTACGAGTGACAATGAAAGTATCAATTGTCTGTCTTCCTTCTGGATATTCATCCAGTAACGATCTGTCTAAATCTCCATACAAAACCAGAGCCAACGACCTTGGGATTGGAGTAGCAGTCATTGAAAGCAAGTGAGGAATACCGTCTTCGTCTCCCTGTCTGTCTTTAAGGGCCTGACGCTGTTTAACACCAAAGCGATGCTGTTCGTCCACTACAATTAACCCTAAGCGATTAAACAAAACATTATCTGACAAAAGGGCGTGCGTTCCAATTACAAGGTCGATTTTGCCGTTTGCCAGAGCGTCGAGCATTTGTTTTTTTGTCACCTCACGCTCGCCAACGCGTCGTTTTGTGCGCGTAAACACAGCAATTGTTAGTTGACCAGCAAACATCTTATTTAAACTCATCGCGTGTTGGTCTGCTAAAATTTCAGTGGGCGCTAAAATTGCTGACTGCCAACCGGAAGCGGTTGCGTTTATCGCCGCCAGAGCCGCAACGATGGTTTTACCAGTTCCGACATCACCTTCAAGAAGTCTATTCATTGGCTCTGTTCGCTCCATATCTTTTACTACTGCCCACAGAGCTTTCTTTTGAGCATTCGTTAACTTAAACGGCAACCCGGCGATAGCTTCCTTAACCTTGGTTTCAGAAAAAGGAATTTTGGAAGCAACTTTTTGTTTTAACTCCCGCCTAGCCTTGCCGTGCAAAATTTGATGTAAGAAAAACTCATTAAATTTTAAACGCTCAAGCGCTACCTCATATTCTTCCATTTTATTTGGAAAATGAATATTTGAAAGTGCTGTATGCAAAGAAACAAAATGCTCATCTTTTAAAATTCCGCCGGGAAGCCAATCTTTAACTTCGTAAACACCCTCAAGCGATGACTCAGCTACAGAGCGGCGCACTTTTTGAGTAAGCCCCCCGGTTAATGAATAAATCGGTACAATCCGACCAGTGTGCTTGGTGATATTGCCATTGCCAATAACTTCGTACATTGGATTAACTAAAAACAAACCATATTTATCATCAACTTTTCCTGAAAGCGAAACAACTGAACCGTTTTTAAGCACTTTGGTTAAAAATCCTTGATGAAACCAAATCGCCTTTACACTTCCACTGCCGTCCTCGACTATCGCTTCGGTCACAATCATTCGATTGTTATTTTTGCTTCTTCGGTTGGTGATAAGAGCAATAGTTCCGCGTACAGTCACCTTTTCACCAGATTTAATGTTAGAAATCTCGATTCTATTTGATAAATCGTCGTGACGAAAAGGAAAATCAAAAAGCGCATCCTTAAGTGTTTCAACTCCAAGACGCGCAAAATCACGGGCTTTTGTTACCCCAACTCCTTTACAGTATCTGACCTCTTTTTCCAAAATAGACATATCAATGATCTATACTAGCAGATTTTCAAATAAATGCAACAAAAAACAACCCTTTCGGGTTATTGAATGGTGCGCCCGGCACGACTCGAACGTACGGCCTTCAGCTCCGCAAGCTGACGCTCTATCCAACTGAGCTACGGGCGCATTTACTGCAAGCTTTGTAGTAATTTCCTACAACTTATACATTCTGCGGACCATATCTGTCAAGGTCTCTTCCTCACGGTCAAGATTCTCAAATGTGTATGGTAAAAGCGCCTCACGGACTTCGTTTGGATCAACATCATCGAGCGGTAACACAAGTAGCGGTTCTAAAACGCTATTAAAATCAACATACAAAATTTTAATCTCTGGTGGTTCGTAAATTATCGAGAAATCTTTTATATCTTTAAAATCGTAAAAATGATGTCCAACAACGATACCGGCGTCAGTTACATGGACATGCAATCTATCCGGATGCTTTAAGTTATTGATTAACAGAATTATTCCCATCATTAGTACAATAACTGCAAAAAGATAATTTCCAATCGCAATAGCATAGACCAATAAGACCGCACCAATGATTGAGGCGATAATAAACCAACTCCTTGATCGCTCGTGAGGGGTTGATTCCCAAGTTTCCCAAGAAATTTGCGAAACACCAACATCTATACCATTATCCTCAATATGCTCTTGTGGATCGTGCTCATTTTCCATACCCTTATAGTATAGCAGATTAGGGACTTGATTTTATGCACACGATGAGCTATTCTATCCCCACATTTATGGAGAGGTGGCTGAGTGGTCGAAGGCGACGGTCTTGAAAACCGTAGTATCTGAAAGGGTACCGTGGGTTCGAATCCCACCCTCTCCGCCACAGAAAAGTTCTGATATTCATGAGAACCTTTCTGTGGCGGACGCACCGATAGGTTTTCTCGATTACATCCTGAACACAATAAGAAACTAGTTTGACAACTTAAACGGAGAGGTGCCGGAGTGGTCGAACGGGGCACCCTGCTAAGGTGTTAGCTCCGAAAGGGGCTCGAGGGTTCGAATCCCTCCCTCTCCGCCAAAATTGAAAATCGGAATCGGAAGCCGAAATGGGGTCGGCACGAAGTGCCGACACAAATGTATTCCCGCCAAAAATTCCCGAATCCAAAAGGTTTTTCCACGCTCCGCGTGGCTCAAAAAGTACGGTTCGATCCTTAATTTGAAAGTTCGAACCGACTTTTTTGAACAAATGAAGTTTTTCTTCATTTATTCCCTCGTTTGCCAATTCCATATTGTATTTCAAAAACTTTTCCGCAAGTTCGAACCGATTATTCGCTTTTTGCTCAAAGGCCGATAATTTCTCTTTGAGAAGCTGTTTTTGATTAACCAACGCACTTTTAGCGTCTCGATATTCCTCTAACGAAAGTGCATTCTCTAAATAGGCGTTCATTAGCTTCTCAATCTTAGAATCCAAAAGAGAAATTTCGGCTTTTGTGTTATTTGCAAAAAGCGTAGACGATTGGGCTTCACTCAACATATCTTTTCTATTTTCCGCCAACATCCAAGAAGCCCAATCGTCTGGCAAAGAAACTTTTTTGATTTCATTTTGAATTTCGGAAGTGATGATTTCTTCGCGAGTATATTTTTGTGAGCAAGGATTTTTCCGTTTGGTGCATCGTAAATAGTTATGACCTTTTTGTGTTTCAGTGGTGATAAAACAGCCACATTCTCCACAACGGAAAAATCCTCTATACAAAAATGGTTTTAGACCCTTCGAGTGAGGTTTAGATTTCCTCATCATCACTTCCTGAATAGAATCAAAAAGTTTCTTTGTGATAATCGGTTCGTGTTTGCCCTCAAAAATCTCCCCGTTATACCTCATCAATCCTGTATAGATAGGATTTTTGAGAAGTTTTTGATAATTCGACACCGCAAGTTCCTTTCCGCTTTTTCGCTTCAGTCCAAGCGCATTAAACTTGTCGCGGAGTTCTCGCAAAGTGAAGTTTCCGGTTGCATAGGCCTCAAATGTCTTTTTGATAAGTGGAGCAATATTTTCGTCAGGCACAATTCGCTTGTTTTCATTCGCATAACCAAGTGGCGACATTTGAGGCCATATTCCTTCTTTCACTTTGTTTCTGTGACCACGCTTAATATTTTCCGACAAGTTGTCCACATAATACTTGGACTGCGAAAATGCTATTGAGAGCATGAACTTTCCTTGCGGTGTCGGATCAAACCAAAAAGTGGGAAATTTCATTTCCACGATTACACCAGTATCAACGAGGTAGATGATTTTCCCTCCATCTACCGAGTTGCGAGCAAGTCTATCGGGATGCCACGCCAAAATACCAGACGCTTCGCCTTTCTCCATACGCTCTATCATTTCGTTAAACACCGGACGGCCTGGTATTTTGGCGGTCTGCTTTTCGATAAAGACATCAACCACTTCCAGTTGTTCTTTCAACGCTAACTCTTTCAATTCAGATAACTGGTCAGAAATACTGCGGACTTGTTTGTCTTTGTCGTCCGTAGACTTGCGAGTATATATAAAAAACTTTTTGGTTTGATTATTAATAATTTTGTATTGGCAAACGAGGAGCCACGCGGAGCGTGGCGAACCCTTTTGGATTCGGGAATTTTTGGGGGGAATACATTTGTGTCGGCACTTCGTGCCGACCCCATTTCGGCTTCCGATTCCGATTTTCAATTTTGGCGGTGTTTGTTGGACAAAGTTCGAATGTTTTTCGAGCAAAATCCAAATGATTAAAACTACTAAAAAGGACTCGGCAGGGCGAAACAATTTGTCTGGGGTTTCGGATTCGCCCTGCCTCGGCTGATTTCCCGCCCGCAGGAGGGGTCTGGGGAGGAATGCGGGCGGGTTTCGGACTGGGGGTTTTCGGAAATTCGGCGACATCAAATTGAGAAAAAATTGAATTCATGATAGTATAAGTATGAGAGTTAGTTTCAACTCTCATACTTATACTATCATACTATGGAAAGTAAGAACAGACAAATTGGGGATAAAATAAAAGTCTTTCGCGCAAAGCAGGGATTGACACAAGACGCTCTTGCGAGAAAGTGCGATATTCCCTACACAACACTGACCAAGATTGAATCAAATGTGATAACAAAACCGTCAATCCAAACTGTTACCAAAATTGCTGAAGGGTTGAGAATAAGTATTGACGATTTAATCAAATAAAAATATGACAATACCAGACTATCAATCAATAATGCTCCCTCTCCTAAAATTCGCAGGAGATAATCAGGAACACACAATAAGAGAAGCGATTGATCACATTGCTGATACTTTTAAACTGACCGAACAGGATAGAAAAGAAGTTTTACCCAGTGGCTCACAATACATTATTGATAATCGTGTTGGTTGGGCTAGAACTTATCTTAAAAAAGCTGGATTGCTTGAAACTCCAAAACGATCATATTTCAAAATAACCGATCTCGGTCTTGATACTCTTAAGAAAAATCTACCGGAAATTAATATAAAATTTCTTGCACAATTTCCTTTATTTATAGAGTTTAGAAGTACTAAAAAAGAGAAAAACGAACATGAAGAGCAAGAGGCAGAATCTAGCTCAACACAAACTCCTCAAGAGCTTTTGGAATATAGCTATCAGAAAATAAAGAAGGATTTATCTCAAGAATTATTGGGATTTGTAAAACAAAGCTCGCCACGCTTTTTTGAGAGATTAGTCGTGGAGCTTTTGCTTTCAATGGGTTATGGAGGTTCACGAAAAGACGCGGGTCAAGCCATTGGTCAAAGTGGCGATGGCGGAATCGATGGAATTATTAAAGAGGACAAGCTAGGTCTCGATGTTATTTATCTTCAGGCAAAACGCTGGGAGGGTGTTGTCGGTTCAAAAGAAATTAGAAATTTTGTGGGAAGTTTAGTCGGACAGAAAGCAAACAAAGGAGTTTTCATTACTACCTCCGGATTTACAAAAGATGCTTTGGAATATGTGAAAACAATAACTCACAAAGTGATTTTGATTGATGGCGAAATGCTTACTCAATTGATGATTGAAAATAATATCGGCGTTTCAAAAGTGATAAGTTATGATATTAAAAAGATTGATTCGGATTATTTTGTTGAGGAATAAATATGACAAGAGTATTTACACAAACATTTGGAGTGGTTGGAGGGCTTCTCGAAAGAGATGGGAAAATTCTTTTGGTGCGCGAAGCGCAGAGAAAGGGACCAGATAATGGCAAATGGAATCATCCAGCAGGTTGGATTGATGTTGGCGAAAATCCAGTTGAGGCGGTCAAACGAGAAGTGTTAGAAGAATCTGGTTTTTCTTTTACACCGAAATATCTCCTCGGCATTTATTCATTAGTGAGAAAGGATATTGAAAAAGAACTTGGTGCTACACCTCACGCAATCAAAATTATTTTTATCGGAGATATTTCGGAAACATCAAGCGGAAAACTTGAGGATGATGTGACTGAAGCAAGATGGTTTTCTCCCGATGAAATTTATGAGATGGACAATATGACTCTTCGAGATTTAGATATTAAACAAATGGTTAAAGATTATTTTGCGGGCAAAAAGTTTCCACTAGAAAGTATCGCTCATACTGTGGCTACAAAATAAACTTATGGAAGAAATGAAACCAAACGAAAGTAAAGAAGCGGAGCTTGTAGTTTCTGATTTAGAAACTCTTTTTGCTCGACTTGCTAAACTGAAAGCAGAGAAAGGGACACTTTGGTTTGGTATTAGTGGAAGTTGGAGAAAAACAAATGAACAAGTCGAGCAAGGAGTGCGCGAAGCTGTTCGCAAAATAATCGAACGCGGAGATGGAATTGTTTCTGGCGGTGCGCTAAATGTAGATTATTTTGCGACTGATGAAGCACTAAAACTCAATCCGAAGGCGGATAGAATAAAAATATTTCTTCCCGTCGTTTTAGATTTATATGCGGCTCACTACCGAAAAAGAGCAACAAAAAACATTATCACTTCTGAACAAGCGGAAGCCCTTGTTGCTCAATTAGAAAGTTTGCGAGCCGCGAATCCCGACGCCCTCATCGGAAATCCACAAAATACAATTGTGGACACAAAAACTTATTTTGAACGGAATACGGATGTGATAAATGCTTCAGACGCTCTTGTTGGATTTCAAGTGAACGAGAGTGAGGGCGTCGGTGATACAGCCAAGAAAGCAATTGAACAAGGCAAGCCAGTTTGTTTAGAAAAGTTTATAATTGAATAGCCACCGAATTTCCGAAAACCCCCAGTCCGAAACCCGCCCGCATTCCTCCCCAGACCCCTCCTGCGGGCGGGAAATCAGCCGAGGCAAGGCGAATCCATTCCCCCAGACAAATAGTTTCGCCTTGCCTCGTCCGCATTAGTATTTTTAATCATTTAGATTTTGCTCGAAAAACATTCGAACTTTGTCCAACAAACACCGCCATAAAAAACTCACGGGTAAACTGTGGGTTTTTTATGTCTGATCGTCGGGATTCTCACCAAGCGAAAGTGTTGTTTTTTGTTGAGCTTTCCTGATAGAATATATCTATCAATATAAAATTTCTTATATGAATGTAAGAGCAGAAGGTGCGGTAGAGCGTATCTTAAATAATACTGCCGAAGCTGCGCAGTCCGAAGTCACCGAGGTACAAGTTGAAGAAACATTAGAAAAGACTGATTTTCCTAATAATCGAGAAGGACGTGAAATCGGCGCCGAGCTTGGACGAGACATTTTTAATTCTGGACGCGATGTGATTGCATCAACAATTGATAGCATTCGCGATAAGTTAACAACAAAAAATGGTAAGCCTCGAGGTGGAATATTTAGCGCCATTGGTTCTGTAATAAAACTAGGGCGCGACTCAGCTGATGCTGTTTATGGAATTAATTTTGGCGATGGTACGCGCCAAGAAGGGATTGTGGACATTCCACGAATGGCCAAAGAAAAGGCTATCCAAACTAGAGAAGCTATTGCAAATAAAGTCATTGAAGTGGTTGGTAGTTTAGGGCAGATATCAACCGACCTCTACAAAAAGCATCAAAAAAGTCAGGCTAGATTTATTGTCGAGGCAATGATAGATGCTAACATAGCTGGCGTCGCCGGGGCTGAAACTAAAACCAAAGAGAACAAAAAAATTAAAGCAGAAGAAGGGCGAGAACAGACTGAATACTCACTTCAAGAAGCAGCCGAAGATGCCGAAATGACTGAAAAATTCAGGCAAGAAAGATATAATGAAAAATCAGCTGATGACAAATGGAAAGAATGGGAAAATCATCTCCAAGAAATTGGCGCCATGAAAAATGGAAAAATTGATCGAGACATGGTTAAAGACAAGCCACTCAATGACCTCCAAATTCAACATCTTGAAAAACGCGCTGTTCAAAAAACAATAGATTCAATCAAAGGCTTACCACCAATTACAGAAATCCCAGATAAAAGCGTTTATTCTGAAAGAGCCGAAGCACAAGAAACAAGAAGAGTTGAAGCTGAAAAACTTAAAAAAGAAAACAATACCTTCATGGACCAAATGGCTGAATTTTTTGGCTGGGATTCACAAGAAGATCGCGAAGACTAAATAATATATGAATAAAATAAAAGAAATTATAGCCGGGCTAAGTCTTCCAGAAGACAGAAAACAGTATTATTTAGAAAAATTTGCAGCTGAAGGCGAAGCTCCTTCTATCATGCAAGAACTGATGCTTGAACATAATAAATGGATTGAGGAAGAATTAATCCGAATCGGAGCGATTGATCCTGAAAGCGAGCAGTACAAACAAGCCAAACTAGAACTGCAAGCAGATTTAGAAGCTGCACTCGAAGAGTTAAAAACTAACATGACCGAGGTGGAAAAATCAATTGATCAAATAGCATCAGACCTAAATCAAGAGGAAGATTCCGGAGCTGCCAGTGAAATCTTAAACAAAATAAAAGCTGAGTAGAAAAAATCGTCTAGCTACACATTCTTCTTGTGCACTTTGTGCACATTTGCGTACTAACGCACCTACAAAAAGCGAAGCAGTTCGCTTTTTGTTATGGCTTGTTTTTATTTTCCTTTTGCCAAAGTGTAAACCATGACATTCTTTACGCCCGCCCGTTGAAGAATCTCCGATGCCGCTTTGGCAGTGGCGCCGGTTGTAAAAACATCATCGATGAGGAGAATTGAAGTAGGTAGTTTAGTAGCTGAGTAGCTTTTTAGAACGAACGGGTTATTAATCATGGACTGAACCCTTTCTTCAACTTCCCTTTCTGCCTGTTTTCCCGTTGATCTGTTACGAGTCAAAACCTCAACCATTGGCAAATCCATTTCACTGGCAATGAATTTTGATATTTCAACCGCCTGATCAAACCCACGCTCACATAGCCTTCTATTATGTAACGGAACCGGTACGACAGCCTCAATTTTGCGAGCATGAACTATGTGCCGAAGATTAGCAAGTCCCGGCCTAAGCTTTGATTTTAAGTGTTCCCAGGCACTTTGGTCGTAGTGATACTTCCAAGCGCAAATTAGCTGACGAGCGATTGGATCGGCATAATTAAATGAAGCCAAATGTCCGTCAACAACATTCTTCAAGCTAATGCTTGGCGGCTGCCAATTTGCATTGCAAAAATCACACAGCAGCCGCCCTTCAGCGCGACAACTCACACAAAAACGCGGAAAAACCGCGTTTTTGATTGTTTTAAGAATATTCTCAGCCTTGTTCATGCTTCAATTAAATCTATAGATCTATCAGACTAATCTCTAATATTTACTTCCAAGTAAAATCATTAACCAACCACTCCTCACTAATATTAGTTAAATAGACAACAATGTCTTGATACTTAACAGTAGCGTTGCCCGGGCTACCAATCGCCTCTTGTCGTTGCGTTGTTATATTGTATGACGCCTCGGTATCGCTTGAAGTTAATTCTTTAATCGAAATAACATAAGTTGAAACTCCATAGTAAGCGCCTTCTTTTTCACGAAGTGCATCTGCAATTATAGCATCGAGTTTATTTTTGAGTGATTGTGTAGAAATGTCTTTAATAACTTCTAGATTTTCAAAATCTCCTTGATTTGAAAAACTACCAAGCCGTTCCACAAAAACACGACTGACAGTGTCAGGATCGGCTGGTTGCGGAACATCGTTAGTTGTTACATCAGTCAAATCAGTTTCCTCGGTAATGTCAGCGCTACCATTGTCTATTACAGTATTTTGAGCCGGGGCCCTAAGTAGCCATAAGATTAATAATACTAAGGCCAGTATTATAAAGATTGCCGCACCAATTTCAATTTTATGTCTTCTTTCCATATTTTATTTATTCTCTCCTCCACCAAATGATTCTTCAAATTCCTTTCTGGCGCGCTCAATTTCAAGCAACTGTTCCGGGTTGGTTGTGATTAACTGATCTTCAGTATACGACGCCACAACTTTAATAGCGGCATGTTTATTTCCGGCAAAGAAAATTCCCTCACCAACTCCAGCCTCGAGTAACAGATATTTTTCGCTTTGAGTAAGATTAAATGTTTCAGAAACAATATCAACTCCGGCTGGCGACTGCTTCATTAAAAGCTGCAGTGATGAGTTAGTAACAATTGCCTGGCCATATGGATTACGCAAAAAGTCATTAACATCCTGAGTGATAGTTGTAACGCCAAGGAAATATTTTCGAGCGCGTTTTACAAGTGCAAAGATAAACTTAGCTGAGTCATCGTGTTGCATGAGCCACCAAGCTTCGTCAATTGCCAATATTCTTTTCTTTCTTTCTGAACGAACAACATTCCAAATGTAGTTCACAATTGTGTAAATTGCCATCGGTCGCAACTCATCTTCTAAATCACGAACCGAAAAAGTTACAAGCGAGTTTTTCATTTCAACCGTAGTTGGAGAATTAAGCAGTCCAGAAAATGTTCCTTCTGTATACTTCCGCAAACGATCAACTAAATCGCCAGCGCCCTCCATTCCATCTAAAATTTCCTGTAAATCCTGCAAAATTGGATATTCTACGCCATCAAAGTTTTCTAAGTCCGGAGTAATATCCTTTTTGGCATAAGCCTCAATAATCGCTCTATCAAGTGTTGAATCCTCGGCTGGAGTGAAGCCGCGCTGATCGCTTTGCCCGAGCGGCTGACCAATCATGATTCTAAGTAGTCCTTTGATTGTAATTACAGCGCTACGCAGAATATCTTCAACTGATGTTCCTTCACCAACGGCGCGTGGTAAATCAAAAGGGTTAATTTTACTTTCCGAAGCAAGCGAAACATTAACATAAGTTCCACCAACCGCATCTGAAAGCGTTCTGTATTCCATCTCAGGATCAATCACGATGACATCTGATCCCATCATTAGAGAACGCAAAATCTCAAGTTTAACTGCATAACTTTTTCCAGCTCCAGAAGTAGCGAAAACAACAGCATTAGCGTTTTGCAAAGAAAACCGGTCAAACAAAATCAAAGAGTTATTGTGACGATTAATTCCATACATTATTCCTTTGTCACTTGACAAATCAGATGAAATAAATGGGAATGAAGACGCGATCGGCGATGTGCTCATGTTAAACGAAATCATGAGTTCGTCGTTTCCAAGTGGCATTGTGGAATTAAATCCCTGTTCTGACTGGTAGAACCCGCGTTTTGTATAAATTAATTTTGAGCCAAAGATTGATTCAATCTGTCCGCTTCTTCTGTCTAAATCCTCTTTATTATCAGCGTAAAGTGTAATGTAAAAAGCAAATTGGAAAAAATGCTCAATTCCTTGAGTAAGGTCATCTCGTAATTGCTCAACATCACGCAAGGCTGTTTCACGAATTGGATCACGCGGGGCACCTTTCTCGTTATCAGAAATAATTTGCGCCTCCAATACTCCAACTTTATCTTTCAACTGTTTTAAAATTACTTCCGATGGAATTGGATAAAAGAACATTCCAATGTCGAGCGTTCCATTGTAGTTGATAATCGGCGCTCCCCAACCAATATTCACATAACGAGGATAAGTCACAATGAACATTGTTCTGATAAACTTGTCCCCAATCTTTAAAAAGTCAGGATTTACCTGGAAAGATGCCGGAGCAATCAAATCACGCACCGTAACTGTTCCCTGTCTGTAGGTTCGCTCTTCTTCGAGCGTTTTCTTTTGCGCTAAAATTTTCTCCTGCTCGGAAGTTAATTTAACCGGCTCTTTTTCCGGTTTTTTCCCTTCATCACGCTCTAATTTTTTAACATCAATTGCCATACTAAAATCCTTCTTCAACCCTTAATTTGTCGATGTCAGTCAACTTTTGTGTATCATAAACATCCGGGTTATAAACTGTGTAATAAAGCTCGATCAAACTTTGGGTGTCCAAAAGCGCACTTTGCAAACCCATACTGGTTAAACCTCCTTGGACAATACTTACTCGTTGAGCAAGCTCGTATTTTCTATCTTGAAATTTCTTTTCGTTTAGCTTCACAATAGTAGCCGGCATAACTGCAGCAGAAAGCTTTGTAAAGAAATTCTGTTTTTTATCAGTTGCCGGATCGTACGGAATTACAATATAAAAACGCTTTTGCATTATTTCTCCCAACTCAACTAATTCTTTAACAAATGATCTATAATCACGAATTTGAGTTTTCAACAGCTCATTTGTTATTTCCGCTTCGCGCTTTGTTAACGCCTGCATATAGGCGTCCACATTCATCTTTCTTGATTGAATAACAACCTGGATCGGATAATCAAGACCGTTTAAAAACTGCATGTAAGACTGCACGGTTGCCTGTTGTTCGTCTTGTGATTTCAAAGCAAAATTGATACTTGAGACCATAAGAACTGACCGAAGAGTTCCATCTTTTAGCACAACGGCGTCTTCTTTGATTTCTGCAATATCAAGATAACGCTGAGTTGGTGGACCCGGTTTTGCTTTTGCTAGCTTTTTTGATTGCATTGATCGCTTACTGGCCATATTCTTCGTCGGGACTATATGCCCCGCCTGTGTTTACAATGAGTGACACATCAGAAAGATGTGAGCGTTCAATTGGTTTTTTCTTTTTTTCAACTGGTTCCGCTACAACTTCACCATCGTTTTTAATACTTGCTTTTAGCTGTGAGTCATCAACAGTCTTATCCCACACACGAATAAACGGCTTACGAAAAGTTTGAATCATGCTAAGCATTATGTAATGAAACGGCTGACCATTAACTTTAGCAAAAGCAAAAATCAAACCTATGGCTAAAATTGGAATTCCTAAACCCAAAACGGCAAGTAGACTTAAAAAAATTCTATAAACAAGAAAATCCAGCATTAAAGTCGCCAATAAAATAATAAACTGACGAGCCGTAATCGGGCCGATAATCTTTGATTCAACATCCAAGAACTGTGGCACTACAAATTGTTCTGGCATATATGTAAATTATATCACAGGATTCAAATCTGAAACACGAAACTCGAAATCAGAAACAAACTATAAATTAGAAACACTAAACTTGAAATTTCGATATTAGAATTTGTTTAGAATTTAGGTTTTCTGATTTAGAATTTTATTTTTGCATTTAGCTCTACAATCGCGCCGATTTCTGCCGGGCTCAATGTTTCATCCCCTCGGTTTCGTCTCGAAGAAGCAATTTCAGTTACCGGAGCACCCTTCATTAAAGCTTCGTTTGCCATTTGTAAATACAATTGATTAATCGGGCTCCTACGCCAAGCGCTTACTCCATGTACACGATCTTCGTACATTATTTCTTCAAGTAATTTAAGTGAATCAATAATTTTATGAGCCGCCTCTTTTGGATCGCTAGACAGCCGACGAAAATCAGCCGCTGTCATAGTTCCCAGCTCATCAACCGGTCCAACTAATTTTGGCGTATATCTGACATCAGACACTTTACCTAATCCCCGACTCCTAATTCCTAATTCCTGTGGCGCCGCACTTCCGGCACTTAACTGCACTCTTGCTGGCTTTGGCTTTTGTGATTTTTGAGCAACAGCAATTTTTTCCGGATCGATTTTTGATTTTTGAAGTTCTATTTCTTCTTCTTTTGAACGAGCGGCGCTTACCCTGGCACCGGTAACTACTGTTTCCGAAGCCTGAGTTGGCATTGATTTCGTAAGCGCTGCGTGGCGCAATTCCAAAACCTCTTTTTCGTTTTTATCAATATCATAAGCGCCAACCTTTTTAGCATCACGCTCAACAATTTTTGATTTTAAGCTAATGTCTTGCTCTTGTTTGGCAATATCCAAAATATCAACAACCTTATTTACCTGATCGATATGCAAACCATATTTGTCTTCAAGCAAAGCAAGTGCTCTATGCTTATCTAACATTCCGCGCAAATACTTATCAACAAAATCAACTGCAGATTTTTTACTCTGTCTTGTAGCCTTAAAAATTTCGACGACTTTATCGGTCACTATCACCGGGGTTTGGCTCGCCAAACCTCTACTTAAATCATTGACCTGTTTTAATTTCTTTTCTAATTTTACAGCTTGATCTTTTACTTCTCGCTCTTCACTTTCATCAATCAAAGAACCAGAAATAACGGGTACCTCTTTTGTTAAGGCTGTTTTGGTAGACAATACTGAAAGAAAATCTTTTTTCTTTGGCGATGCAACAGCCTGTTTTGCCCCAAATCTTGACTTTCCCGGCTTTTCAATTGGAAGTGTTGGTGGTGGCGTTGCGTCTTCCTTCTTTACCACTTTTTGTGGAGCAGGAATTGGAAGTGGCGGCGGAAGTGGCGGCGGCAATACATCCTCTTCAATCGACCGAGGTAGTCTATTCGCAAGGATTGCTTCGTTGTTGAGCTCCGCCGAATTCCTCGCAATATCCGAGACATGCCCATCCTCCGCCTTACTTAAATCAACTTGATCTAATTTTTTAAAAACTCCCTCAGCTTGCTCATCTGTTAGCTCGAGACCGCCGATATTTAGCGAGCGCATCATTAAGGTTTTTGTAGCTGCACGCGCTCTTTCTTTTGTTAAATAACCTTTGGCTAAAAAGACAAAACGCTTCATTATGTAGTCCGGAAGCTGAAGCCCAATTTCTTTGGCATAATCTTCTAGCAATTTTTCAGTTGTGTATTTTTCGCGCTCAATTCGCAATTCAGGGTAATCAGAAATAATTCCTCCCCAGGCTTTTATTTGCGCGCTTACGCCTGGGATAAAATCTTCCAGTGGTAACAGTCTATAACCCGCTAAGTCAGAGGCTATTTTTTTTGATGTTACTTCATCAACTGCAAAAGCCTGAGCAATAAATTGAGGCATTTTGCTAATTTCTATTTTGCCGTTCATTACGGCGTCAGTTAAATCTAAAAACTCCTCCGAACGCCCCTCCGGGATTTTGTATTTAGCCGCGATTTCCTCCAGCCGATCATGGATTGTACCATCTAAAAGATAATCACGAACTCTTGGAATTAAGAATAACTTTTTATTCGCCATTTAAAATTTTATGGTGCATACCTTAACGCATCATTGTAAGAATTTTGTTTCTTCTGAATATTCTTTATCTTATCTTTGTCCGTAGTAGTATTTAAAGTACTAATTTCGGCTTGAAGAGCATCTCTATTAGCCTCAAGTGCAGCTTTTGCTTGTCTAATCAATTCACGATTTCCAACATCTTGCGCCTGAGCCAATGTATTTCCAAGTTGTCTAGCGTTATCTTCGCTAGCTGTTTGAACCAATTCTTGTGCCACCTCATTAAAGTCAGTTGGTGTGACCATACTTTTAATTTTATGGGCCTGGATTGGCTGATCTGTCATTATCTCATTAAAAGCCTTCTTTTTATTGATCTTAGCTGCTGCCGTGCCTCCAAAATTACCGGTCGGACTAATATCTAGAGCAGCTCTGGCATCGGCATCCATTCTTTCAGCCGTAAATCTAGCTTTTTTGTATTTTCTAGCTTCACCAGGAGTACTTGCAGCCGACTCCAAAGCCTGTAATTGAGGCTTTATTATATTTGCCACTGCAATATCCAAACCATCCAATGGTTGGCCAGATGACGCCAAGGCCTGAGAAACCTTTTCAACCTTTACGGGATCAGGTGCCCCATTTGTTTGTAAATTATCAACCGTAATCTCTGACACCTTCATTGATCCTCCCTCAAAGGCCCTACCAAGAGTATCTACTGATGAAGTGCCGATATCAGCTCCGCGACCTGCCATATGATCGCGTAAAGATGAGTGAATTCCAGAACCCGCTTCGATTGCTTGAAGTTCGCTTCTTTGAACTAATTTGCCATTCTCATCCTTATAAAATTCATTCGTTTTCTTTTCAGACAGCATTTTTCGAATGGCTGGATCATTATAACCGCCTTTTCTAAGATTTTTTCTATCAAAGTCGCTGTCATCGATGACTTTCTTTTGTGCGTCTTCGGTTTTTGCCTTATTAACAACTCCGTTTTTATCCTTAACTTCAATTTGATTAAGATTTTTAGTTAAGAATGCATTCATTGCTTTGTCATCTGCGTCGCTCATCTCGCCCAACTCTCCCTTAGCATTCATGCTTCTAGCAGCTTGGACCTGTTTCTTATTAAACCTTTCCCAACCAGCTACATCGCCTCTGTCTGTATAACCTTTTTCAATATCATCACGAACCTTTCCGTCGGTAGCAAAAGTTTTTGTAAGCGCCGCTGCGTCACGCCTGGCTTTAGGAGTCAAAACATCACCACGCTGAGCCATTTGTAGTAGCGCGGTTTTCTGCCCAACGCTCATTCTATCAGTTCTTTCCTTTGCCTCTTTTTGGTCTTTCTTGGTCAGCTCATTTGATTTACCTTCAATAGTACCGCCAACAGCAGACCCAATTTGAGATACAATAGGAATATTAGCTTGGACTGCAGCTTGCGAAATTTTCTGCCCCATACGAGCAAAACCACCACCGGTAGCGCGATCGGCTGCTACAAGACCTCTCTTACCAGCCCAAGCGCCAGCTGATACAGGCAATCTAGCTGCATTCTTGGCAATCTGCGTACCTGTTTTTTCGTTTATGAGTGTAGCTGCTATTCCTCCCATTGCCCCGGCGGCACCACTGGCTGCCTGGAACCCAACCATAATCAAGATTACTCCAATCAACATGCTAAGCAGTTGCTCTACCTGGAAAACTTCTGAATACAAAGATGATGAATCTTCGGTTTTATCTAAGTTAAATCCTTCTGTTGTCGCCACTGCACCCGATGTAGCCGCTGCCAGCCCTAGCCACAAGAAGAAAACTAAAATCGGTCCCAAGGTTACAACTCCGACTAACTTGTCCCACCACTTGCTTGCCTGACCGGCAACTTGAGGTAAAACATCTTTTAGACCTTGAGCAAAAAAGGCAATTGGTGAAAGTATCACCAAAACCCAAATCATAATAATTCGATATACAAAAACGATTGCCAAAACCACTACCACTGCAAGCACAATCATCAAAAGCACCAGGTTGGCGTAAGCGGTTCCTAAAAATCCAAAAAGCTCAAAACCATATGAGGCGTTTTCTTCCGAAGGTTGGGCAAGCGACAAAATCTCATTTAATTGAAACAAGCTAACAAAGTTTCCAGCCGCAATATCGCGTAGTGCATTTACAAATGTGAACATCACTACCTGCCCAGCGTCAACAATGAGTAGTGTTAAAGTACGGCTAAAATTAACTAAAATTACAGCAATGAACAGACGCGGTAGCTGTTGTTCCCAGTTGGCACTTTTACTATTTAAAATTGTTTTAATGGCAACCACCAAAAGAACTACAATCACGAACATGTTGACAACATCTCTGACAAGCGGCCAACCAATGTCGATAATGGCACTGCTACCAAAATTATTGTAACCAAGAATTGGGATAATAAGCATTCCTAAAACTGCGATGATCAACTGTCCAACAGCCCAAGCTACAACATTAACAATAGCGGCCAGTACTCCAATGGTAGAGGAAAGAATTGATCTTGATATTTCGTCGGTTGGATCCCAGTCTATTGCCGCACTTGCTTGGTAAAAACCAAAAAACAAAAAGACAAACGCAAGCGCTAAAACTATTAATTTACGATGTGCTTTAATAAAGTTTTGCAGTCTCGCAAATTCGTAATAAATATCAGACATATGCGCTATCATTATAACACAAAAGGATTACGGTCGGCTGTGCATACACAACCGACCGTCTCGACTCACTCCATCTGTCGGCACTCCTGCGCGCTCAAAGTCCAGAGCTCGCCGTAGTGCACTGCAAAGCAGAGCGAGTAGGTGTCGTTGCCGTTTTCGTGGCACAGACTCGAACGCGAGCTGGAATCCATGCACACACTGTCCAGGTCTGCCCACTGTGACTGCGTCCGCATGGTCATGCGGTAGCTGCCGTCATCCAGGTCGTACCAGGCGATGTCGGTTGCCTGGTCGTAGTCGACCAAATACGAGGTGCTGTAGCCCCAGTCGAGCGGAAAACCGTAGCCAGTCACGGCCACATCGTCGCCGTCCACACTGGAGTCAAACAGGTCACTCACCACCAAGCCAAGCGAGCTTTCGTTCACATGAATCCAGTCCAGACCTTCGTCCAGATCATCCGGAGTGGATTCGGTTTCGACCGGATCGTCTTCCTCGGTATCTTCTTCACCGCCACCACCCCAGTCGCCGACATCGCTCGGACCACCACAGCTTACGATGTCGTCGCTTGTGATGCAGAGCAAATCAGCCGAACAGTTACCCACGCGCTCCTGCACGCCGGCAAGCGTGCCGTCCTTGACCGTGATGATGTCGCGCTCGCTGAAATCCATCAGCAAGTACGCGCTCCAGTCGGCGATCGGCATGGCCACGCCGTCTGAGATCACATAAACATCTGAAGTTGACTGCTCGGTGATGAGCGAGCCGTCGCGGAACTGCGCGTAGCTGTCGTGACAGACATAGGCGCTGGTGTCTCCGTCCGGCAGGTCGCCGATGTCGCTGACCATCACTCCCCAGCTCTCCAGAACGCTTTCCGGCTCCACACTGCTCAGTCGCACGGCATAACTTCCTGAACTGCCGGCCTTGCCAACCAACAGCCAGTAATAACCACCGTCATAGACGGCGGAAACCTGACTCGAGGTCGAAATCGAACTACCGCTTTCGTAGCAATCGATTTCCGACTGGCCGACGACAGCCAAGTTTTCGAAGCTGTAATTGTAGCTCCAGAAAACCGATTCGCTTGCGAAGCGACGAAGCGCCCCTTCCTCAACCAGGTAGACTTCACTACCATCGTAGGACTTGAGAAGCGTTCCGTTTGGATGCCACTTGGGCGTCTGCAACTGCGACTGGTAAACATGGCCTCCCGAAAGGTCGCAGGTCATGTCAGACGACAGCATGCTGACGCTGTCCCCGGTCGTCAGGTCGTAGGCGCTCACCACCATTCCTTCGATCGACTTGCCCTTGGAACCATTGTCCTGGGCGCTGCCCTGATGACGACCAATGTGAACATGATCGCCGGTCGAGTAGCCAGTCGTGCCCTCCACACCGATCAACTGACCGGTCACAACCTCCTCGCCATCCTCAATCAGCACGTTGTTCAAATGACCGAGGATGACATAGGTGCCGTCACCCAAGTCGATGTTGATGTGAATCCCGAAGCCATAGCCCGGGCTTTCCGTATGAACATAGGCCGTGCCCGAGTAGGGCGCGAAGACCGGGTCGTCCGAGTCGTTGGGCGTATCCAGGTCGATGTCGTAGCGAGTGGAGCTGTAGCTGTGCGAATAGCTTCCGCCCGCACCCTGGACGCACTGAGCCGTGTAGCCATCGGCAAACGGCAAGTCGAAGGTGACCGCATCCTGACCGCCACCCACGCCGACCGCCGGAAAGCTATCCGGGGCAGAGCGCGGCGAGCAGGCCAGAAGCGCCATCAGAAACAGGAAAAGAGCGAACATTATCTGTCCCTCGCATTTGAAGAACGCGAGACAAGGAACCTAAATTGATCCATCGCCTCCTTTCGGTTGGGAATGAAGAGGTTTCCCGAAAGAAGGCGAACGATCGAGCTCGATAGGCGGATATGACACTCCCCCTCTGGTTTGTCACATCCGCCAAGGCTGACGGAATTTTTCGAGCGATGACTGCGTTTCTCACTCCCCGCAAAAAACGCATAATTGTAATTAACCGACTTGCCCGTAAACCCACTTTGTCGGATCAGCTTTGATTCACCCAGATTATTAAGTGTCACAGCCTACAGCGAGCAAAGCAGAATTTATGGACAAGGTTTTAGAACGTTCTGATTCTATTGCATCATGCTCACAAATATCTGCAATATTGATTTGAGTAAAAAATAGCCAAAACCTGTTGAAGTGTTTCAACAGGTAGTTTATTTTAAACTGTTGTTATAAATAAAAAAGATGTTTATGGCCTTCGACAGCAGGTTGTGGAAAACTAAGCGGTAAATTTTAAAAAGTTTGCTATATTAATAAAGCTCATGATTCTTTGGGTAAAGAATCGGGTGGTCAGATGACGCAACTTGCCCTGCGTCGGAGCACATTAAGGCCTTGGCGAGGCCAGACTGAGCAGAGCAATCCGTTAGGCAAGAACGGACGGGCTGACTGTGTCATAAAAACCTCCTTTTTGTTTGGTCATTTGGCCGCTAACCAAGGAGAGTAGCGGTCATGTACGAAAATAAGAACATACAAAACAAAATCTCGTTTCCCGGACACCCCCCGACAGACTGGGGCTGGGAACAAAAGAAAAAGCCGGTAAGACGGCCTGTGGTCGTTTACTGGCTGTCAACGCCACAAAAAGAAGCTCTGCAACAGAATAACTAACCCAACCTTGTGTCAGTAAGACGCCAGGTTCGACTACTCGAGGACTTCGCTCACCATCCGTGAAGTACCTCTATCTTTTCACTAACTTTTTATAAATTAAATCACTGATATAAAAACGGCCACTTGCAAATTGCATTTGGTCGTTTTGAATTATTTTAATATATGAACTAACTCAATGTCTGGCGGCGCCAATCAATAATACGCGCAGCTGCAATTGCCGCCTCTATTCCCTTGTTAAAATTATCGTCCCCTGACCTAGCTATCAGTTGTGCCACATCGCTCACCGGAACCACTTCCATAATAATTGGCACGCCTTCGGAAAGCATTACTTTATTAAAACCATCAGCGCACATATTCATAATCATATCAAAATGATATGTTTCTCCTTTCATTATGGCTCCGAAGCAAATAACTGCATCATACTTTGAATTGCGCATTAGCGATTGAGCTGCCAGCGGAAGTTCGAGTGATCCCGGCAAAATGTGACGCTCCAGTTCGCTACAACCTGCCTCTTGCAACAAAGAAGCACACTTTTCTGCCATCTTATCGATATATTCGTGATACCAACTGGCTTGCAAGATTGCAATTTTTGCCCCCTTCATTGACGGCATTACGTCTGGATTTTGTTCGATTTGCATATGACTTTCAAAATGAATTAGCTATAAGCTAACAATACTACAATGAAATTAAATATCAAATGACATCATAAAACTATGTTCTTTGATGAAAAACTTAATTTGTCACGATCTTCGCTGTTTATATTAAAAAATACAAAAACAATAATCTAACGAATAAATTTGTTAGCCTGAAACTTACAAATATATAATCAAAAGCTTCGCTTCTATCTAGATTTTTTAAAATAATTACCTCTTTCGTCAACCAATGCAATGCAAAATCACCATATTTTTGTTGACATTAACAAGTATGGGTGGATAATATAAGATGCTTGCAAGAGTGCATCATTGCTAATTGAATGCCGAGGTCGGCAATCAGCTCAAGCAAACACGAAGCAAAGGAGAAAAAATGCTTCGACTGTTTATTTCCGTGGCGCTGTTCGCCGTGGGATGTGCCCCACAGGACAACCCGTCCACCACCGTCCGCACGACCGTCAACTTCGTCTCGGATGCCAGCGTCCATGAGGCGATCTCGCTGTTCGAGTCAGGTGGCATCATCCCTCAGATGAGCGTCCGGATCGCGTACCCCGACCACGAGTCGGAGATCGATGTCGGAAACATGTCGGCCGACGACGCCGCCAACTACATCCTCCAGTCAGAGCAGGAACAGCTCGAGTTCCTCGTCACCCAGTTCAACCCGGACGACATTCGTGAGGCTTCGGTCTACGAGGCCATGCGATCCGACCTGGACGAACTGATCGCCACAGACGATCTGCAAGTAGGGTGGATCGCCACCTACGACCAGGTCTCCATGGACGATCCGCTGATCGAGTCAATCGCCAGCGTGAAAATCCCGATCGTCGAGGGTGAAATCGGAAACGAAGTCGACGACAAGAGCATTCACGACTACACGGGAGACGCCAGCTGGGTTCCGGCCGGTGGCACTTCCACCATCTACACTTCTGGAACGCTCCAGAAGTTCTGGATGGACGCGGACTCGGCCGACGCGTTCAACTCGACGAGCGATGGCATCGAGATTGATACCTTGATCAAATACCGGAGCTACGCGACCTGTGGTTCGAGTGTGTCCTCTAACATGCCCGACTACTACAAGGACACGGAATTCGGTGATGGTGGGAACTATCGGAACTGTTCGGTGGGCACGATCAGCGCTAACCAGTTGTCCGAGGACACTCTCTACTGGACATGGTTCCCGTTCGCATCGTTCAACTCGTCCAAGAACCCGAGAGCCTATATCCAATTCCAGGACTCAACCTGGTGCTCGTGGATCTTCAGCCGGAGCATGTGCGTAGCCGCTGGCGGTGCCTGGTGCATGTGCAAAGATGTAGCTACTCCCTACAACCCGCAGTGGCTCATCGCCCACAGCTACAACGACGCACCGGGCATCGAAGTAGAGTGGGAGAAAGACTAGCCAAAAGTGCAATACTGGTGCTAGCCGCTCTCAAGTGGCTAGTACACAACTTAAAATGTATCTATAGATATGATTAAAAAAATATTGACGCCAATCGTATACGCTACTTTTATCATTCCACTCTTTGTGGTAATGATAATGATCTTATCCGAAATCGAAAACACTGTTGGTTTTTTGTTAAATATGCGTGGATTCATTGAATTTCCATTAATCATTATATTATTAGGTGGAGTTTTATTCTGGTTAGCAAACAAACTTATTTTTGCTTTTGAACACTTAACAAAAACGACAATCTTGGATCATCTACGGCAATCAAGCATTTATTATTTAATAACATTTTTTTCAGTAGCGTCAGTACTAAAAACCGGATTAAATGGCGGTATTGCCGAAGGACTCACTTTTTCATTCGCAATAATGTCCATTTGGGCGATTATCATCAATGCCACTTTTTTATATAAATCACGTAAATGATAGTTATACCTAAAAACGACCGTTTGCAAATCGCGCTTGGTCGTTTTTGTATTCAATCAACATTTTACCAACATTCGCTGTTTATTGCTCCAAACCTCTAAAAACTAACAGCTATAAGCTATAAGCTCTTCCTAAAACCCCTAACCAATCCCCGATAACTCTTCTTTGAACACATATTTTACTAAGGTTAGCAAAAAGGTGTGCGAAATTCATTAACTAATAAAAAATCTCTTTTGGGATTCTCCTAGTTCATTCAAAGAAGTAACCCGTGAATATATCTAAGTTGCCTCACACTCTCATGTGCGTGTTGAGAGTTGTCTTCACTCGTGCCAATCAACAAGGCGCAGGACATCACCGGTATTCCGGTAGCGTCCATCATCTACAACCGGCGCTCGGCATGGATTCTTTTACCGAGTATGCTCCCAGTCGGCTGGCCCACGATGGACACAGAACAGCTCTCCCGTATCAACTACGCCGAGCTTTTCTGGTGACAGTAGGCGTCTGAATCGTGATCCGGTACGCTAAGGGCTCTGCAGCCAGATAACGAACATTCGCCAAAAATTCTTTCTCTTGACACGTAAATTCGGGCATGCTAACTTTATGCCAGTGCCGGCGTAGCTCAATTGGTAGAGCAACGGATTCCAAATCCGTAGGTCGCAGGTTCGATTCCTGTCGCCGGTGCCATTTCTCGCCCTCTGGAACTCCACCAGAGGGCCTTATTTATTCAGAAAAAGAGAGAGCCCACCCTTCGCACAAAAAAGAGGCTCTCAAGTACTAGCTACACTCTAGCGACTGATCTGGCGCCATTCTTGAGCGAGGTGAAAAAGAGAGTTGTCGCGGCTCTTCTCAGTGCGACGCTTCTCTGGATTCGCGGGGAAGATCACCGCGCCGCTTTGAGAAGCATGCGCCAGCTTGCCGCTTTCGTAAGTCGCGACGAGTTGCCCCTCCTGAACCGTTGCCCAGGTCATGTCAAGCCCCATTTCGAAGCGGAAGTCGGACTCCTGGTCGTCCAGAACGACACATTCCACGAGCGCGAAGACGTGCTGCACGTCGGGAGATGCCGGCATCTCGGGCCAAGAACCGCCGAAGTACTTTTCGGCGGCCAGTCGCCGCACAACCTGCATGAAGCTGTTGATCCACTCAACGTCCGCCACCTCGGATTCGGTGAGCAGCGCCTCCAGAGCACTGATGACGACAGGAAGACGCGAGAAGTCGCGCATGTTGCCAGTTTCGAAGGCGAAACCCACACCGCCATGGCTGTTCACCACCTCATCGGTAGTCGGCAAGCCACTACTCTTTTCACCAGCACGCTTGGAGTCCTCGGCGAGGATGTTGTCCGGATCAGTGAGAACGCGGGATACCGGAAAATGCCGGAGATATCTCAGGTGACGCTCCTCCAAGCGACCGACGCAGACGAACGGCACAGCCTCCGTCGAAACAGCGTGTACGTCGATGAGGACATCGGCCCAGGCCAGGAACGGCGCCAGTTCACGCGCCCGGCGCAGATCCCCCCAATCCTGCTTCGCATCAGCGAGCATCACCGGATCGAAACAGCGGTTGAGGTTCGGCTGTTCGGCAGTCGCACCGCGCTGGTCCTGACGGACAGCTTCGGGGTTACCGATACCGAAGTAGAGGTCTCCCAGCAGGCCTTCCACCTGGAATGATCCGCCCTCGGAGTCAATGGCGACGACGCCCTCCAACAGAAGTTCAAGAGCGCGCAGGAAGGTCTCGACGATCTCGACGCCCGTCCTTTCGTTCCCGCGCGTTCCGCCCAGGATAACGACTCGTTGATTGGGATATCCAGCACCATGCAGATGCCAGATATGTGACGGCAGTTTCATAATTGCACTCCTTTTTGACCTTAACTACACTAGCAACAAAAAAGCATCAACGCAAAATGCATCGTACAATAAAATTATTTTAATAATTTATATTCGCGAGACGTAAATCGGGCTCGACCAAGCCATGTGTCCATCTCGCTGAATAATTTTTACAAAATATGGTGTTTCCACTCCCGATATCTCATCTAATAAAACTTCGTATTCCCCCTGGCACGAATCAGAAGACTTGAGTGTCTCGTAAATTTCAAGCTTCATGTCAAGCGCACCAAAATCATAAGTCTTCAATTCTTGCGTGATATCTTCAACGTCCAAAACAAACTCCCTATCATTAAACGCCACCTTTAATGACCCGACATCATTACGAAGTCGCGCAATGATTCCCTGACAGCCACCTGTAGTCGTTCCAGAAATAAAAATTTTACTGTCTGTCGCTTTTACCTCATCAAACTCGCTATAGAAATTTATTTTTTCAATCTCCTCAATCGAATTATTTAGCATATTAATCATTCCCTCCCACTTCAGTGACCTTGATCGCCCTTTTTCTGAAGCTCCAGAATAAAGTATTTTGACCAATTTCCCGGGTTCAGCTAGCCTATTCTCTGCGTAAAATGTTTTAATAATCTTATTCTTTTGATAAATCTCCACGCGTTCCAACGGAGTGGTTGTCGCCGTCCTTACAACAAGATGTGCCTGGTTGTTAGGAATAGCTACGATATCGCCAGCCACAGCCAATGTTTCTCCATTGTTATTGACGCACTCGACATCCAAGAGTATTCGAGCCCCAGTAGTTCCATAAGTGTGGCGCAATTTCAACGCGTCAAAAACGCAATCGCGATCCAAGGATTCAGCTCTAACACAGGTAAGGCCACCTTGCGACCCAAAATGCATTGAACCCGGATAGCTCGCCCCAGGCGTTCCTTTGTGTCCGTCGCTATTAGCAGAAATTCCAATGTGCATTTTTTTATCAAAAGCATCTTTTAACAACCACTCAAATGTCCCCCAGTCAGAATGGATTTCAATAAGATCCGGCGACGTTGAGCTAGTGTGTTTTTCCAAATTAGCATGCCTCCCTCCGGCGTGCGCAAGCAGCACGGTATTATCGTTATCAATCTTGTCGCATAAATCCACGATTGTCATGGCGTCGGTTTCGACATCGGTCAAATCATTGACAAGAGCATGCGACGATCGGTGAATTTGATGTCCTTCTCTGCGAAATATAACGTTATGATCTCCGCCAAGCGAAGAGTTACCAGACCACTCGTATCCCGGCAAAGCTACAAAATGGTCGGCCCGATCATATGACTTTGTCAGGCGATTGATTTCTGTCCAAAAATCATTAGTTATTTGAAAATCATTTGCCTGATGAGAAACAATGTCCAGACGTCCATATCCTCTGGCAAATTTAAAGTAATCTTCAGCGGAATTCGTTCCGACAGTTTCATTGGATTGACCCTGAAGATCCGCCCAGAGGTAGCGTGGCACATTTTTTGTTGTACATATGCAGGGGTTTGAAACGGCCATTATTTTTTCCAAACTTCCGGAGACAGTATAAATACCCTCGTACAATATTTTGGCATCAGCTACTCCGGCACCAGCTTGTAATAGAATATCTTTATTAATGACAAGCGAGTAGTTTCGCGACGAGATGCTCACTGTACCATTAAAATTAGTGCAAACATTGCCATATTTGTCTTCAATCTTAGCGAATATATTTAAAGATTTACCTGGAGTTGTACTGCTCGGCAATAAAATTAAAAGCCTTTCAGGCTCAGCTGGAACGATTGTTGTTTTTGGTTGATTTTCGATTTCCACGAATTTACCGGTCGCAAATGGGTCTACACAGATATGAAATTCAAAATCATTTTCCGTAAATGTTTGCATCGTAAAATTAGTGAAATTTATAAAGACCTCATCGCCTTCTTTTAAATCATCCCCGCTCACTTGTAAACTAAATCCGCGACTCCATGGCCTTACTCCCTGCTTGCCAGCCTTCTGACTCATGGAATTAAATAGAATAAACTCTGAATTTTTATTTGAGGAAGCAACGGATACGAAATTTTTCTTGTCCGGATCACTAAACTGCGCCGCGCCAATATCTGAAGCTATACGAAAAAGTACTTTTATTGCCCCTGCTTCATCAATCCCGTGTTTTCCAGCACGGTAAGTCAACATAAAATCATTCACACTTCCCGCGACAGCAGAAGAAAAATTTAATTCTGCCGATCCGACAAGCGGCCCATAATATGATTGAAGTGTCTTCTGTTTTTTCATATTCATAAATATAAGATCAATATACGAGTATTTAGATCCTCCCGCAACTAACAGCTGCGGGAGGATCTCGACGATTTAGCGCGATCACTCAGATTCGCAAATCGAGCGCCTCTTCGCACCCCTGACGGTGGCGCTCGTAGATCGCGCGCGTCACGCCCGGCACTTCATGCCCTTCCCGAGTCGTGTGGCGGTATCTGAAGCCGCCCCACTCACGCACGCCCGCGATGAAGCGCGGCGGCGGCGTGTCGTAGAAGTGCATGTTCGGCCACAACTTCTTGTCGTCCGCGAACAGCGGCCTGCCGTCCCAGTCACACATCGCCTCCGCCTGGAACGAAAGTCCCAGAAACCTCATCACGCCCTGAAGCACTGCGACGGGGTCGTTGACACGGATGGCCTCGGAAGCGTAAGGCAGGTACCGGATGCCACCAGCCTTGCAGCGATCCCAGATTCGCTGCATCTGTTCGTAAGCGCCCTGGAAGATCTCCACATTCACACTTCCATTCCACAAACGCTGCCATGAATCGTACGTGGACTCGGGTTCACGCACCATGCCAACGACCACGATCTTGTCAGCCGGATATCCGGCTTCGAGCAGGATGCCAACCGGGTCGAACAACTCGGCCGGCACATTGGCACCCAAGGTCTCCTTGATCAAGATGTGACCGGAATCCCGAAACAGGATCGGATCGGGAATCGGGACATCATCTCCGAGCCCAGCCTGCAGCCGACGGATGGACTTGAGCGGTTGCATGTGAGATTCGATGCCGATGATGTTGAAGTTGTGCGAGAACGCCGTCGTTCCGCTTCGACACGGGCCGCACACCAAAACGAGCGTGGGCAGGCCGGCGTCCGACATGAAGATGAATTGCTTCGACAGAACGGTGAAAGAACGCATTTTCTCTCCGCTTGAACACGAGTGAGAATGTCGTGACCCTCTTTGGACCAACGACAGATTGAGGCTTTAACGAAAAAGCCCCGTCTTCGCAAGCCTTAGGATTCTAAGACTTGAGAGGACGAGACTTCATCTCGTGGTACCACCTCTTTTCGCGTCATATAATAAAGACGCCTTTACGTGCTCCGTAGATACACGCTTGCCCATGATTACGGGGGCTGCCGTCTCACCACCAAGGCAGTAAGCTTCTCGCCAGATCCAATTTCCGCGAAGGACTCAACAGGGCTTGCACCGTCCCCTGCTCGCTTTTTGAGCAAATCTTTACGTACTAATTCCTGGGTCTATGAATTTGTACTTGTGAAAGTATAAGAAG
>Ga0100381_1000763_pt1 | contig 31849 bp, 26 predicted proteins | sample CryGeymeta201505_FD_80416 | JGI IMG/M metagenome (GOLD analysis project Ga0100381, IMG submission 80416) | Groundwater microbial communities from Crystal Geyser aquifers in Utah, USA - Crystal Geyser metaG 2015-05 | ecosystem: Environmental > Aquatic > Deep subsurface > Groundwater | place: USA...
ATGGCGACGCCGTCGGCAACCGGGACGCCGTTCAGGCCAAGGATGAGCACCAGCGTGATGTCATAGCCGCCGAGGCCCATCGGCATCAGCGACGCCATGCCGGCGAAGATGCCGATGCAGGCGGCCGCGAACGCGACCGGAAGCGGCAGCGGGTGCCCGATCATGACGAGCAGGATCCAGTGGCGCAGCGTGTGGCCGAGGATGTCGATCGCCGTGATCCCTGCCGCGGCGGCGAGCACGCGGCGGCTCGCCGCCGAGCGCACCGCATCGAGGACGGAGGACAGGCACCGCGACAACCGTCCGGCGGCCGACCCGCAGCCGCGCAGCATGGCCGGCAGCGCTCTGAACGACAAACCCATCACAAGCGCGAAGGCCAGGATCGTGGCCGTACCCAGCAGCAACCGGCTGGACGTGGTGGAACCGATCCCGGCGGCCCACGGAAGCGCCGCGACCGATGCCAGCGCCCAGGTCAGGTAAGTCGCGGCCCCGTCCACTCCGAGCAGCGCGGCGACCTCGCCCAGCGGCAGGCCGATCCGCCGCCGCAGCAGAAAGATGCGCAACGGAAGGCCCAGCTTGGCCGGAACGACGTAGCCCACGAACGCGGTCAGCGAAAAGACGTGGAACAGGGCGGGCCATTGCGCCGCCGGATGGTGGCGGAGATAGATTCGCCAGCGCGCGGGTTCCGCGAAGTAGTGGCCGAGCATGACCAGCAGCAGGACAGGCAGCCAGTGCGCATCGAGCCGCTGCGCGAGCGAAGCGAGGGCGGCCTGCAGTTCGCCGATCATGCGGGCTGCGGGCGTCGGACCAGGATCCAGCGCTGGAGCGAAAAGCGCCATGCGGTGCCGAGCACGCGATCGACCCGTTCGACCGCGGCGAGCAGCGCGTTCTGGAGCCGCGGCAGGCGCTCGAACGTCACCAGCAGCGGCAGCAGGAGCGTGAATGCAGGCATCCCGCCATGCGACAGTTCCACACCGCCGCGGCTGAGCCGGCGGAAGGCGTTCAGCGTGAGGCCCGTACCGCCCGTCGTGGCGCGCGCGGCTGCCGGCCGCACGAGGGCGATCACCCGCAGGAGTTCTTCCGATGGCTCGACGAACAACGCGACGCCGCCCGGCCGCAGCAGGGCGAGCAGTTCCGCCGTGGCCTTCTCGCGCGCTCCCGCGGGAAGATACATCAGTGCGGTGACCGCGATGAGCGCGTCGAAGCTCGCGTCCCGTAAAGGCAGCCTCGCGATGTCGCAGCACAGCACCCGAGCGCCGGTTCCCTTCCGGTAGAGACGGCAGAAATCGAGGGTGAAATCGCAGCCGACGAGCTCCATACTTGAAGCCGCACTCGACGACCTGGTAGTGCCTGTAGCCGGAGTCGCTGAAGCGATGCCACGCGTCCCTGCTCATGCCATGCAGCGCCAGCATCTTCACGCGACCGATGTCGGCGTCGTTCCTCGCGAGCACCATGCCGCCCTCGCCGGTCACGACGTTCTTGGTGACATAGAAGCTGAAGCAGCCGAAATCGCCCATCGTTCCGGCCTTGCGGCCGCGGTATTCGGTTTCGATCGCGTGTGCGCAATCCTCGATGACGCGCAGCTCGTGCCGGGCGGCGATTGCAGTGATCGCGTCCATGGCGCAGGCGCGTCCCGCGAAGTGCACCGGCAGGATGGCGCGGGTGCGCGGCGTGATCCGCTCCTCGATGCCCCGCGGGTCGATGTTCATGGTGACCGGGTCGATGTCGGCCAACACCGGCGTCGCACCGGAATGGATGATCGCATTGACGGTGGCGCAGAAGGTGAGCGGCGTGGTGATCACTTCGTCGCCGGGCTGCAGGCCGGCGGCGATCATGCTCACATGCAGCGCCGCGGTGCAGGAGTTGACCGCGGCCGCATTGCCGGGCTCGATGCCCTTGTAGTGCGCGAAGGCGCGCTCGAAGGCGGCCACACGCGGCCCGGTCCCCAGCCAGCCGGATTCCAGCGTCGCGACGACCTCGTCGATCTCCTCGCGCTCGATCCGGGGCGCCCCGAAGACGATGAACGGTTTCCCTTCGTCCGGCGACATTCAGTCCCGCCCCCTCATGTAGATCAACTGGGTGATCTGTTCCGAGACCAGCCCGATCAGGAACACGATGACGGAGGTCGAAAAGAGCAAGGCGCTCATGTTGGTGAAGCGCCCGGCGGTGAGGAAGGTGTAGGCATAGTAGCCGAGGCCGGCCAGGAAGAAGGCTAGGCTCACGGGAACGAACAGCTTGAGCGGCGAGTACAGCGTGCCGATCTTGAAGATGATCAGGAAGAAGCGCGCGCCGTCGCGCAGCGGCGAGATGTGGCTCCTGCCGATTCTAGCGGGGACTTCGACCGGCACGTAGAGCACGCTGTAGCCGGCGCGGAAAAAACTCATCGTGATCGTGGTCGGGTACGAGAAGCCGTTCGGCAGCAGCGTGAGGAATTCGCGGAACCTGTCCGAGCGCACCGCGCGGAAGCCCGAGGTCAGATCCGCCACGCGATGCCCGACCATCCAGCTCGCGAGTCGGTTGTAGATGCCGTTGGCGATCGCGCGCCCCAGTCCTGCCTGCGACGAGAAGCTGCGCGCGCCGACCACCATGTCCGCGCCCCGGTCGAGCGCTTCGAGCAGGCGCGGCAGGTCCTGCGCGCGATGCTGGCCGTCCGCATCCATGCACACCAGGATCTCGCCCCGCGCATGGCGCGCGCCGGTCTTGATCGCCGCGCCGTTGCCCAGCGGGACGGGGTGCGAGACGACACTCGCACCCAGGCGCGCGCACACCTCCGCGGTCGCGTCCGCCGAGCCGTCATCGACCACCAGGATCTCCGCACCGGGAAGCGCGGCGCGCAGTGCCGGAATCAGCGCTTCCAGCGACCGCGCCTCGTCGCGGGCGGGGATGACCATGCTGACGCTCTCCGCGCGGCCCGCCGGCCGCGGTTCGGCGCGCACCTCGAAACCCCCCTCTTGCGAAGTGGGCCCGGAAAAGAAGAACGCACCGCGTCGCGGAGAAAGCCCGCCTGACTCATTGCGTTCATCCATACGCCGCAGTTTACCGGACCCATGCAAGAGCTGGAAGAACCATCACTGAATTGCCCTCCGTTCAGTGGTACGCCAACTTTTTGACGTTTTCCTGCATTTTACTCGCTTGGTTCTCGAGCTTGCGAATATCATCGGTAAATACACCCAGTCGATCATTCCGGATCGCGTATTGTAGTTGTTCCCGTGCGCCATCGTTATTGCCTGTCGCGATGAGGAGGCGCGCGAATATCAGGTTGAAGACCGCCTGCCGGGGCGCGGATTGAGTTGCCTCGTAGCTCAGGTTCAGCGCCATCATGTAGTCGTGCAGGCGGTTTTGATAATAGGAGGCGAGCATTGCCTGCACCATGCCTCTGGAATCGCCGGATAAGCCGGGATTGTTCAGCGCAGCCCGAAAGATCGAGATCACTTCATCAGGCGGGAGCATCAAGGTGCCACTTTCCAACTGTTTCTTGAAGGTCGCTAGCAACGACACATTGTTGGCCGCGACGCGGGCAGTCGCCAGCCTGGTCCGAATCAAGTCCAGCCACGCTGGGTCGATCACCTGCTCCGACCTAGTGCTCAGGTAAATCATGGCAAATAAAGCCTCAACGGAATTCTTGTCCAATTCAAGCGAGCGCTGAAAATACGCTAAAGCGCGTCTATAGGCGGTCGGATCTTCAGACTTTCCGTTCCCGATCAATATCGCCAGGGATCTACCTGCCTGGTAATTGCTTCGCGCAGAATCCGGGTGATGTCTTACTTCATAGAGATCGTGTCCGAATAGTTCGCCATACTGCTGTGCACGCAACGCCGTGACCGAGCCTAAGAGAACGATTGCACTTGCAGCGATAATGCCACGCATTCTGCCCGGTTTCGGAACCGGCGGGGAATGCGCAAGATAATAGATGCACGGCAGTAGAATGCCGTACATGGGTAAATAGTTTCTGTGCTCATGGGCGAGCTCCAGCGGGATGATCGTCGATTCCATGCTGTGCCCGGCCACGAACCACGCCAATCCAAGCGTCACCAGCGGCGCGCGACGGCGGCAATAAACCGCAAGCGCAATCAGGCCACCAAACCCTACCGTGGAGTACAAGGTCGTTACCGGTTCTGTCAGCCCACGCGAGATTTGGATATCATCATGGAAGAGTCCCATAAGGGTGATGTCTGGCACGACGATCTGTCGAAGGTAAACCCACAGGACACGAGATTCCGTCAGCAAGCGTTCCGCCAGGGTGAAGCCACGGTTCTGATAACTTCGCAGCAGCCAATCGGGATGAGAAAAGAAATACGAGAGAAAAGCCACGCCCGGGATTGCGACGGTGATGACAAACAAGGCAAACAACGCTTGCTTCGCCGCCGGCGCACGCGCCCGAAATCGGAACACAGACACCTCTATCACGAGCATATAGAGCGGCAAGAGCGCTCCGTTCTCCTTGCATAGCGTCGCAAGAAAGCCCCCGCCCAGAAGCCCGACGATGATGAGGGGCATGCCAGTTGCGCCGTCCATCAGGCGCGTCCTTCCCAGCGTATAGAGAATCAGTCCGAGGATGGTAAAGAGTGCGGAAAGACTGGTCATGCGCTGCACGACGTACAGCACACTTGTCAGGTTGAGCGGATGCAGCAGCCAGGCCGCCGCGATCGCCAGCGCCAGCCAATGGATCTGCCGGTCGGACAATGGGGCATTGTTGCACCGGCGATGTGCCGCAAGCAGGGCTGTAGTCAAGAGGAACAGCCCTATCCCGTTAAGGGCATGGATTCCCACATTGGTGAGCTTGAAGTAGAAGGGATCGAAACCGGATGCGTAATGATTCAGGGCGAAGCTCAACATGCTGATGGGGCGCTTCAACAAGCCCGAATCCGCCGAGAATGCTGCCTTCTTGATGCTCTGGAGGTCCAGGTTCTCCAGCCTGATCCAATCGTTGTTCAGGATGTTGGGCTCGTCATCGAAGAAAAACCCGCCCGAAAGTCCCGGCCAATAGGCCAGCAAAGTGCAGGTTAACACGATCGCTGCCACCAATGCGAACTCCAGCTTTTGTTTCACGGCGGATATTCGGGCCTGACGATGGAGTTTGATTGTTGGAAAAAAAAAGAAGCGTTCCACATCCTGTGGAACGCTTCTTTGCTCTTGCCTGCTGCTTCTGCGCTTAACGGCAGTTTGCCGGTCTGTATTTCGCTGGCATAGAACCACCCGCAGCGCAGCTCCAGGCTACGCCGTTCGCACCACCCGTACCGGTAAAGACAATTGATGTACCACCGGCCGTGCCACCCAGGCCGGCCTGGGAAGTCAGCGTAAGCGTGGCGATAGTCGTGGATGTCGCGGCGTAGGCAGTGGAAGCCAGATATTGCGTCGTGGCGGTGGTGTTGATCCCCGCCGAGCTGGCGTTAGCGGGCATGTGGCCCTGTGATATATAAAATTCACTGACCGAGGTCTTTGCCGCCGCCGCAAAACCGATCAGCTCCGATACCTTCGCCCGGATCGTGTAGTCCTGATACGCCGGAATCGCGATCGCCGCCAGGATGCCGATGATGGCCACGACGATCATCAACTCGATCAGAGTGAAGCCCTGTTGTACTCGTTTCATGTGAACCTCCGTTTGAGCTGGAAAAGGTGTTTCGAACCGCACCCGATCCCTAGCAAGCTTGGTGCCAGCCAGGCAGATGCCGGTCGGTATTGAGGCATCCGTCCACCTCATCGGCGCCGGGCCGGAAGACTTGAGCCTTTCCGCAAGTTCCCGGCCCGATTGCGATTCGGCCGAGCACGGGCTGCCTGCATGCCTTCCGATGCGTGTGCGCCTGCGGCAGCAGTCGTGTAGGAATTCTTCCGGCATGACGCCGGAATGAACGTTCGACCGCCGCCTTTCGTGCTGCGCAAATCCTGCCGCGAAGTGCCGGAGCCGGTCAGGGCCATGACGGTTTTCGTCACCCGGAGCGCGCGTACCGCCGGCCGTTCAGGGCATATAGCCGGGGATCCGCGCCTCGTCCACCGCGTCGATCTGCCTGGGATCGAGGAAGGTCTCGGCATACTTGAGATACACCTTGCGGCGCACGAACACGTCGAACAGGTCCGGATCGACATGTCCGCCCAGCTTCATCTTCCCCAGGATGTTCAGCGATTCGGTGAGCGTCTTGCCGCTCTTGTACGGGCGGTCCTTGGCGGTCAGCGCTTCGAAGATGTCGGCGATGCCCATCACGCGGGCCTGCACCGACATCTGGTCGCGGGTGAGCCCGCGCGGATAGCCCTTGCCGTCCATGCGCTCGTGATGCCCGCCAGCGTACTCGGGGACGTTCGCGAGATGTCGCGGCCAGGGCAGGGCTTCCAGCATCTTGATCGTGGCGACGATATGGTAGTTGATGATCTCGCGCTCGGCCTTCGTGAGCGTGCCGGCGCGGATCGACAGGTTCTCGATCTCCTCCTCGGACAGGAAATTCTCCTCCCGGCCCTCGGTCGTCCACCGGTAGCCGCGGCCGATGCGCCCGACGCGCTCCTGGTCCTCGGGGCTCATCGCCTCGACGCCCACGTTGCAGTGATGGAGGAAGGCGCGCTCCTCGCGCAACTGGCGCACCCGGTTTTCGAAATGCGTCTCGAGCTGGCTCTCTGCCGCCGCATCGCGCTCCTCGCGCAGGGCGAGCCTCGCGCGCAGCATCGCGATCTCGGCGTCGCGCTCCAGCACTTCGAAGCGGGTGTCGAGCTGGTGGACGCGGTCGAAAAGGGTCTCCAGCTTGGTGGACTTGTCGACCACATGCACCGGCGTGGTGACCTTGCCGCAGTCATGGACCAGACCGGCGATCTTCAGCTCGTAGCGGTCCTGGTCGGTCATGGTGAAATCGGCCAGCGGCCCGGTGGTCGTGTCGTTCACCGCCTCGGCAAGCATCATGGTGAGCACCGGCACGCGCTGGCAGTGCCCGCCCGTGTAGTGCGACTTCTCGTCGATCGCCAGGTTGATGAGGCGGATGAAGGACTCGAACAGCTCTTCGAGCTGGACGATGAGCTGCCGGTTGGTGAGGGCGATGGCCGCCTGCGAGGCGAGCGACTCGGCGAGCCGGTGATCGGCCTCGGAGAAGGGCACGACCGCGCCGGTGGCGGCATCGGTGCAGTTGATGAGCTGGAGCACCCCGATGACCTCGGCTTCGTGGTTCTTCATCGGAACGGTGAGGAAGGACTTCGAACGATAGCCGGTGCGCGCGTCGAACTTGCGCGTGCCCGAAAAATCGAAGCCCTGCGCCTCGTAGGCATCGGCGATGTTCACACTCTTCTCGTGGAGCGCACACCAGGCCGCCACCATCGAGTTGTTCGGCGCGCCGGTCTCCTCGCGCAGGGGGACCGGAGGAAAGTCGATCGGCGTGCCGCTCGCGCCGCCCATGCGGATGCCGAGCGAATCGGTGCGCACGATCTCGAAGGCGAGCGAGGCCCCATCGGGCGACCTGCGGTAGAGCGTTCCGCCGTCGGCGTGCGTGATGGTCTTGGCCGCGTCGAGGATCTTCTCGAGCAGCCGGGTGATGTCGCGCTCGCTGGAGAGCGCGGCGCCGATCTCGTTCAGTTGCTCGAGGCGGCGAAAAAGATCATCGGTCGTATTCATCACGGCCTGGAACCCGAAACTATTTGATGCACACCGCCCTGACCTGCTTCATGTCGGTGAGCCCCATGAGCACCTTCTCGATGCCGTCCATCTTCAGCGTGCGCATGCCGTCCTCCAGCGCCGCAGCGAGCAGCAGCGCCACACGCGCGCGCTCCTGGATCAGCTTCTTGACCTGGTCGGTGCCGACCATCATCTCGTGCAGGCCCAGCCGGCCCTTGTAGCCGGTGTCGTTGCACTCGGAGCAGCCGACCGGCTTGTAGAGGGTGAATTTCCCCTTGTCTTTGGCGAACTTACCGGCCCATTCCGCATAGACCGCCTCCGCCGCGCCGGAGGGGTCTTTGCTGAACGCCGTGGTGTGGCGAAGCTCTTCCGTGTACTCCCCGACCAGGTGCCGGATCTCCTCCTCGGAGGCGACGTAGGATTTCTTGCAGTTGGCACACAGCCGCTTGGCCAGCCGCTGGGCGAGGATGCCGAGCAGCGCGTCGGCGAAGTTGAACGGATCCATCCCCATGTCGAGCAGCCGCACCACCGACTCCGGAGCGCTGTTGGTGTGCAGGGTGGCGAACACCAGGTGGCCGGTGAGCGAGGCCTCGATGCCGATCGAGGTGGTCTCGGGGTCGCGCATCTCGCCGACCATGATGATGTCGGGATCGGCGCGCAGGAAGGCGCGCATGATGGTGGCGAAGTCGAGGCCCGCCTTGCGGTTGATCTGCACCTGGCGCAAGCCGCGCTGGGTGATCTCCACCGGGTCCTCGGCGGTCCAGATCTTGGTGTCCGGAGTGTTGAGGTGCGCGAGGATGGAGTGCAGCGTGGTGGTCTTGCCCGAGCCCGTCGGCCCGCAAACGAAGAACAGGCCGTAGGGTTTCTCGATGCAGCCCATCAGCCGATCCAGGTTGTGGGGCAGCACGCCGAGCTTGTCGAGCGGCAGCGGCTCGCCGGCGGCGAGGATGCGCATCACCACGTCCTCGACCCCGCCCGCCGAGGGCAACGTGGCCACGCGCAGCTCGATGTCGAGCGGACCGAACTTCCTGAACTTGATCTTCCCGTCCTGGGGTTTGCGCCGCTCCGAGATGTCGAGATCGCACATGATCTTGATGCGGGTGACGAGCGCGTTGCGGTAGCTCGCCGGCACCTCGATGTAGGGCACGAGCGAGCCGTCCTTGCGGATGCGGATCAGCGTCTTGTCCTTGCCGGGGCGCGGCTCGATGTGGATGTCGGAGGCGCCCTGCTGGTAGGCATCGACGATGATCTTGTTCACCAGCCGCACCAGTTCGTTGTCGGAGGCCGCATTGACGTCCTCGGAGAGGTTGTCGCCTTCGTCCTGCTCGGAGAGATCCGAGAGCAGGTCGCCCACGGTGCCAGTGTCCGAGAGCGGACCGTAGAACTGATCCACGGTCTTCCTGAATTCCGCGACGGTCGTGACGGCGTAATTGAGTTTCGCCTTCGGGAAGATGTTGGCCACCACCCGGGAGCTGCGCACCTGTTCCGGATCCATGGCCAGGATCAGGATGCCGTCGCGGTTCTCCTCGATCGGAACCCAGCGGCTCTCCTCGATATAGTCGCGCTTGAGGTTCTTGAGCAGGTCGAGGGGCTTGATGCGGTCGCCCTTGTGCGGCTCGTAGGGCACCCCGAAGAACTTCGACAGGGCCGCGCCGATCGCGGCCGGCTTGACCTGGAAATCGTGGATCAGGACCTCCTCGAGATCCTGCCCCTTGCGGCGCGCCGCGCGCGTGGCGAGATCGAACTCGGTGGCCGAGAGCACCGCATCGGAGACCAGCGCGTCGTACTTCGAGCGGACCTGGGTCGGACGCCTCTGGCGCTGGGTGAAGGCGATCGCGAGCGTCTGCGTGAGGCTCACGAGGCCTTCCTGGGTGAACGCCGAGAACGGCACGCCGCTGCGGTTGTTGATCAACTGGACCACGCCCAGCAGCTCGTTGCTGTCCGGATCCAGGATGGGGGCGATCAGCATCTGCTTGGTGCGGTATCCGGTGCGCTTGTCGACCTCTTTCAGGAAGTGGATGCCGGGAGAATAGGCGGCAAGCTCGGTATCGTCATAGACATCGGCGATGTTGAGCGGCTTCTTGTACTCGGCGCTGTAGCCGGCGATGCTCGCGTCGTTGATCGGCAGTTTCAGGTCCTTGAAGGTGTTCAGCCCGGTCTTGACCTTGGAGACGATCGCGTTCCTGTCCTCGTTGACCGCGTAGATCGTGATGCGGTCGGCATTGAAGACCGCGGCGACTTCCTGGGAAAGATCGACGATGATCTCGTCGATGTTGGCGCTGGCGTGAATCTTGTTGGTGACCGCCTGCAGGCTCTTGAAGAACTGGACCCGGGCCGCCGCCTCGGACAGCCCCGTCGCCTCCTGCTGCGCGCCACCCACCGTCATGCTTGCCCTCCCCGATCGTCCGGTCCCGCTTCCCCCAGCGTGCGCTCGCGCGTCCAGCACCGCAGCCCGCCATCGAGCAGCCAGGCGCGCAGTCCGCGCTGGGACATGAGGAAGGCCGCCGCCGAGGAACGGCGTCCGCTCTGACAATACAGAATATACTCGCCGCGGGCATCGAGCGCGTCGAGCGCGTTGCGTACCTCGTTCAGCGGAAGATTGATCGCGCCCGGGACGCGGTCGACGTGATACTCGGCCGGGTAGCGCACATCGAGCCAGGTGGCCCCCGCACGTGCCCGCGCGCAGGCCTCCTCCCAGCCGAGGCGATGCAGCAGCGGCTCGCGCAGCAGCGAGGTGAAATCGGACTTGTCCAGCCGCAGCAACACGCCGTCGCTCTTCATCGTCACCATCGCGTTGCGCGGGCTGCCGGCGAGCAGCGCCTCCTCCCCGAAGCCTTCTCCCGGCTGGAGTTCGGCCAGCACGACCGAAGCGCCGCCCACCCCGCGGGTGACTTCGCACCGCCCGCGCTCGATGACATAATAATGGTCGCCGGCGTCGCCCTGGCGCACGACGACTTCGCCATGCCGCACCGGCATCCGCCGGAAGCGTTCGAGGAGCCGCTCGATGTTGGCCGGCGGCAGCGCGGCGAAGATCCCTTCGGTCAGCCGCCGGGCCTCGTAGATTCCCGAAAGCGTGCGCCAGTCGCGGCGCTCCAGGTCCTCGCCGGCGGCCCTGGGCGCCGCCATCTGATCCCAGGTCAGCAGCACGTCGAGGACTTCATCGTCGATGCGGAGCAGCTCGATCGCGGTGATCGCGCGCGCCCCCGCGAACGCCGGCGCACCCTTGCCCAGTGGCCGGAGCGCGGCCCCGGTCGAGCCGACGATGACCTCCGAGCTGCCGTCGTCGTACGAGACCAGCAGCTCGCCCTTGATCAGATACACGGACTGTCCGCCGAGCCCCCGATCCCGGAACGGATCCGCCCCCCGGGCGGCGGTCTCGCGCGCGCACGTCCGGGCGACCTCGCTCATCCCGTTGGGCGAGAGCCGCCGCACCGGCTCCAGCCGCGAGAGCGTCGCAACCAGATCGGACGCGGCGGCCACTGGGGAGGATTCCTCGGGCATCGGCTCAGAACTCGAAAACCATGTTGTTTTGCAGCATACGCGGCTTGAACTCGCCGATGCCCTCCTCGATCTCCTGCATCGTCAGCTCGATCTGGCCCGGCTTGAGGTGGGTGACGTAGATCTCCGGGCTGTGCTCCAGCTTGGCCAGCTCGCCGGCCAGCATACTCGGGCACAGGTGCTTGGACGCAACCGCCAGGCGCCGCTGGCGATTGGAGAATGCAGTCTCGATGATGAGATAACGCAGGTCGGAGATCCGGTTGACCACCTTCCATAGCGCGTCGTTGGTCGTGGTGTCGCCCGTGAACACCAGGCTGCCGGCGCCGCTGTCGAGTTCGTAGCCGACCGCCGGCACGGTGTGTCTGGCCGGCAGCGCGCGGAAGCTGCGATTGCCGACCTCGACCGTCTGCCCGAGCCGCAGCGGCTCGTAGCGCAGGAACGGGGAATCCGGGTTCGGGATCTGGCTGAAGTCGGGCCAGATCGACCAGTTGAAGAGATGGTTGCGCAGGATCTCCAGCGTCGCCTCGGTCGCATGCACGGTGAGCGGACGATTGCGCATGTCGCCGACGGTATCGACCAGGAACGGGATGCAGGCGACATGGTCGAGATGCGAATGGGTGACGAACACGTGGTCGATCAGCACGAGCTCGGCCAGCGACAGATCGCCCACCCCGGTACCGGCATCGACGAGGATGTCGTGATCGACCAGGAACGAGGTGGTGCGCAGGTAGCGCCCGCCGATCCCGCCGCTGCACCCGAGTACGCGCAGTTTCAACTTGACCTCCTCATCCTCGCTGCTGCGCGGCCGGAGCCGATCGCAGATTCATTTTTCTTCGAATACCGTGACGCCGTTCCAGCCCGAGCCGGGCGGCGCCTTTCGCAGCGCGGCGACCCGCTCGGTGTAGTAATTGTAGAGCCTGCACGCGGGAGCGATGCGTGTCAGATTGAGCAGCGTGAGTTCCGCCTGATCCCACGCCTGGCTGCGATACAGCCGCAGGGCCTGATGCCAGAGCTTCAGCTCCTCGTGCTGCGCCTTGCCGACGGAGGCCTCGGGGCCGATCGGCTCGAAGATCGCGACCGGCTCCTCCTTGCCCTTGACCCGCACCCGGTCGACCTCCCGGAACACGATGTCGCGCACGGTCTTGCGCGTATCCTCCCCGACCAGGATGCCGACGCCGTATTTCTTGGTCAGGCCTTCCAGCCGCGAGCCGAGGTTCACGGCGTCGCCCATCACCGTATAGGACTTGCGCACCGCCGAGCCCATGTCGCCCACCGTCATCTGTCCGGTGTTGACCCCCACGCCGATGCGAAGTTGCGGCCAGCCGCGCGCGGCGAACGCGCGATTCACCCCGTCCAGCGCCTCCTGCATTCCGAGCGCGGCGACGACCGCGCGCCTGGCGTGCTCGGGATCCTCGACCGGTGCGCCCCAGAACGCCATGATGGCATCCCCGATGTACTTGTCCAGCGTGCCGCGCTGCGCGCGGATGACCGCGGTCATGGCCCCCAGGTACTCGTTCATCAGCGCCGCGAGCTGCTTCGGTTCCAGCGATTCCGAGATGGTGGTGAATCCGCGCACGTCGGAGAACAGCACCGAGAGCTCGGCCGAGCGCCCCTCCATGCTGTAGCTCTCCGGATCGCGGCTCATCTCCTCGACCAGCTCGGGGGGAACGTACTGCCCGAACAGATCCGTGAACTGGCGCTTCGCCCGCGACTCGACGAAATACCCATACGACATGTTGAGCGCGAACAGCAGGAAGGTGAGCAGCAGCGCTCCGGACACCGGCAGCACCAGCCCGCCGAACTGCCAGAACGCGAGGTTGATCGCGATGAGCAGGGCGAGCACCAGCACCGTCACCAGGGTGGCCCGCAGGGGACTCAGCAGCGGCAGCAGGAACACCATCACCAGCCCGGCAGCCGCGGTGGTGACGACGTCCGCGCCGACCACGTACAGCGGCTTCTGCAGGATCCTGCCGTCGAGCATCCCGGTGATCAGGTTGGCGTGGATCTCGACGCCGGGGTAGGCACCGCTCACCGGGGTGGCCCGCAGATCCAGCAGCCCGGGCGCGGTGGTGCCGATCAGCGCGATCTTGCCGCGCAGTCGTTCCGGCGCGATGCGCTCCGCAAGGACGTCCGCCAGCGAATAGTACGGGAAGCTTCCCTGCGCCCCGCGGTAAGGAATAAGGGCCGCGGCATTCTCGTCGACCGGGATGCGCAACGTCCCCCTGGCGGTGGGCAGTTCGATCCACTCCATCGCCGTGTAGCCGCGCGAGATCACCGATTCCTGCGGATAGCCCGGCACCACCTTGGGAGATCCCAGCAGCGCGCGCACCATGGCGAGCGAGAGCGCCTCGTAGTAGCTGCCCTTGTATTCGGCGATCATCGGAACGCGGCGCGAGATGCCGTCGAAATCGACCATCGGGTTGAAGTGCCCGGCGCCGAGCGCCGAGCGCTGGAATTCCGGCAGGTTGCCGCCGTGGTTGGTCCAGCTCGTGAACGGGATGTTTCGTCCCGCGAACGTCCCCGCGGGCAGCACCGGCTCGGGCAGCGCGCCGGTCGCCGTGCCCTCGGAGCGGTTGGACAGGTAATAGCCGAGGATGACCGGACGGCCTTCGAGCGCACGGGCGAAGAGCCGGTCGTAGTCGAGCCGCGGGCGCAGTTCGTCGAGCCTCGCCACGAACGCGGCGTCGTTTCGGAATTCGGTTCGCGCGAGCGCCTCGAGCGTCTTCAGTCCGGAGCTGTCGTCCGGCTCGGCGAACACGATGTCCACGCCGAGCAGACTGATGCCGTAGCGGTCGAACAGCTTCCCGACCAGCTCCGCCATGCGCCTCCGGTCCCACGGCCAGCGCCCGACTTCGGCGAGCGATTTCTCGTCGATGTCGAGGATCACCACCCGGTCGTCGACCTGCCGCGGCATGGTGAGCCGCAGCTTGGCATCGTAGGCGATGGCATCGAGCTGGTTGATCAGCCCGAACTGGAAGAAGCGTGCCGCATGGCCGGCGAGCACCAGCGCGATCAGCGCACCGACGGCGTAGCGGACCAGATGCTGCTTCAAGACGTGATCCCGCGCCGCGCCATGCAGTCTCCGGGTCCCTCAGCGCATCGCCACGCGGACGCTCAGCTCTTGAAGAAGAACTCCATCTTCACCCCCGCCAGCTCGATGACGTCATGATTTCCCAGCGGGTGGGCCTGCGGATCGATCGGCTTGCCGTCGACGATCGGCATCTGTGCCCCTTCGACGTGAGTGATGAAGTAGCCCTGCGGGCGCCTCGTGATCACCGCGACCTGGACGCCGGGCTTGCCGAGCGTGGTCAGCGTCTTGGTCAGTTCGAGCGCTTTCCCGGCGTTCGCGCCGTTGAGGATCTGGATCACCGCCACGCCGACCGGCGTGGCTGCGGCGGCAGCGCTCGCCGCAGGGGCGGCTGCGCTCGCGGGTGGCGGCGCGGGAGCGGCAGCCGGGGCGCGTTGCGCCGCGCTCGGCGAGACGGCCGCGCCTTGCGGGAGCGGCGCGGCGGCCGGAGCGCCTTGCGGCGCAGGCGCTGCGGCGTGTGCCGCCATGCCGGGGTGGGTGTCGCCGGGCTGGATCTGGGCCGTCGGCGCGGGGGCGGGGCGTGCCGTGCCGGGGCGCAGCACCAGGGTCTTTTCGTAATCGGCCCCGGCGGCGGCGCCCGCCGGCTGTTCGTTCACGTATTTCAGCCGGTACTTGCCCAGCTCGATGACGTCGTTCGACTGCAGGAAGTGTTTCTTGATCGGCTGCCCGTTCACGTAGGTGCCGTTGGTGCTGTTCAGGTCCTCGAGGAAGGAGTCGTTGAGGATCGTGACGATCACCGCATGCTCGCCGCTGATGGCGAGATTGTCGATCTGGATGTCGTTGTGCGCCTTGCGGCCGATCGTCGTGCGTTCCTTCGCCAACGGCATCTCCTTGAGCACGAGGCCGTCCATACTGAGGATCAACTTAGCGGTCATGATCGCCACCCACCTTCCCTATTTCAACCACGCCAGGAACTGCTCCCACCAGCCATGCGGCGCCGGAAATGCGCCGAGCACCTTGACCAGAATCACCGATACGTTGTCGCGTCCGCCGTTGTTGTTGGCCATCTGGATCAGCTGATCGCCGGCCAGCTCGAGGTTCGCTCCCATGGAGGTCAGCGTGGCCGAAATATCCTCGTCGGAAACCATGTCGTTGAGACCGTCCGAGCATAGCAGATAGATGTCGCCGGGCAAGACGTCAAAATCACGGATCTCCGGCTCGACCGCGGCCTCGATGCCGAGCGCACGCGTGACCAGGTTCTTGTTGTGCGAGAGCTTCGCCTCCTCGGGCGTGATCAGTCCGCTGTCGAGCTGCTCCTGGAGCAGCGAGTGGTCGCGCGTGATCGGCCCGAAGCTCTCCCCGCGCTGGCGGTACAGGCGCGAGTCGCCGATGTGCGCGACCATCAGACGGTTGTCATAGAACACCGCGGCCACCAGCGTGGTGCCCATGCCGGCGTACTGGGGCTGGCTCTGCGCGGACTGGAAGATCGCGCCGTTGGCTTTCGCGATCTCGGCGGCGAGTGCGCTGCGGGCGTAGGGCTGCCCGGCCGCATCCAGCCGGTACGGCGGCGTTTCCGCGAACAGCCGGCCAAGCTCGGTCGAGAGCAGGGTGGTGGCCATGCCGCTCGCGACCTCCCCGGCGTTGTACCCGCCCATGCCGTCGGCGAGGATCGCCATGCCGAGGGCGCCATCGGCCCACACCGAGTCCTCGTTGTGGCCGCGAACCATGCCGGGATCCGTGCGTAGGACGACTTGAAGCACCTGGGAGAGATCCATGAATCAGAGGGTGATGTCGGGTTCGGTGAGCGTCATCATGCACTGGCGCAGATCCTGCGCCATCTCGGTGCCGTTCTGGTAGCGCCTGGTGAAGTCCTTCTCCAGCGCGCGGTCGATGATCGCCACCAGGCAGTCGGGCACCCCGGGGTTGAATTCACGCACGTCCGGGTGGTGCTCGTTGGCGATCTTGAACATGAGCTGCGCCATCGAGTCGCCCTCGAAGGGCAGCTTCCCGCAGGCCATCTGGAACAGCATCGCGCCGAGGGAAAAGAGATCGGAGCGCCCATCGATCTTCTTGCCGGCGAGCTGTTCCGGCGACATGTAGGAGGGCGTGCCGAGCACCATTCCGGTCTTGGTCTTCGACGAATCGGTGATGCGGGCGATGCCGAAGTCGGTCACCTTGACCTGATCCGCATCCGGCTCGTACATGATGTTGGCCGGCTTGACGTCCCGATGCACGACGTTGTTCGAGTGCGCGTAGGCGAGCGCCTCCGCCACCCGCGCGACCACGTCCATCACCTTCGACAGCGGCATCAGATTGCCCGGCTTGGTGAAGGGCACCAGATCCTTGCCCTTGAGCAGCTCCATGGCGATATAGCACAGATCGTGCTCCTCGCCGGCGTCGTAGATGGTGACGACGTTCGGATGGTTGAGCCGTCCCGCGGTCTCGGCCTCGCGGAAGAAGCGCGCCTTGACGTCGGCGAGTTCGTCGTCGTCGAACTCCTGCGAGAGCGCCATGGTCTTGATCGCCACGACGCGGTTGATCTTGGGATCGCGCCCGAGGTAGACCACGCCCATCGCGCCCTTGCCCAGTTCCTTCTCGACCTGGTAGCGGCCGAGCATCGGCTTCTCGATCTGGGCATCGCCGAGGATCATGGTGCCGGCGGCCGGTCCGCGCCCGCCTCCGCCCATCATGACCGTCTCGGACATCGTCTTGGCGCGCTGCGCGCGGTTGCCGACGTCGCGGAACTTCGGATCGTGCTCGGCCATGCGGCGGAACACCGCCTCGGCCTTGTTGAACTGGCGCTTGCGCTCGAAGTCCAGCGCGAGGTTGTACAGGTTCTCCATCAGCGCGTCGTTCATCGGCACCTGGCGGAACTTGTCCCAGGCGATGTCGAGCTGGCCCTGGCCCTGGAAGGCGAGCGCCAGCATGCGGTTCGACTCGGCGGACTGTTCGTCGCTCTTGAGCTTGCCGCGCTCGGTGACCGCGAAGCGCTTCACCGTGAGCAGCAGATGGCCGAGGATGAGCAGCGTCGCCGGCACCATGAGCTGGAGCCAGACCAGCCGCGTGCTCATCAGCGCGAAGTGCGCCACCAGCAGGACCACGAAGCCGCCCGCGGTGGCCGCCGCCGCCATCCCCGCCTTGAGCCGCGGCAGCAGCAGGATCAGGTAGAGCGCGACCAGCAGGAAGACGCCTTTTTCCGCCAGCCCGGCCCAGGACGGCACGACGAAGAAGTGCTCCTGGAGCAGGCTGGAGACGGTATGCGCCTGGAGCAGCACCGCCGGCATCGCGGGAGAGGTCGGAGTGACGAACACGCTGCCCACTCCGGCGGCGGTGGGGCCGATCAGCACGATCTTGTCGCGGTACTTGTCGAGCGGGATCTTGCCCGAGAGCACGTCGAAGAACGAATCCACCTGGAAGGCCGGCTTGCCCTCGTGGTCCTTGTAGAAGAAAGTGTAGAGCTGCATCGAGGGGTCGGTGGCCACCCTGAGATTGCCGAGCGCCACCGACTCGCCGAGGTCCACCTTGATGTCGGCCACACCCAGATTGAGGCTGCGCGCGGCGATCATCAGCGAAAGCGAGGGATAGTAGCGGTCGTAGTGGGCGAGCAGCAGCGGCTCGGTGCGAATCGCGCCATCCACGTCGGGGGCGACGTTGAGGTGGCCGATCGCCGCGGCGCGCGCGCCCAGCGCGTCGATCACCAGCGCATCGACATCCGAGGTGAGCAGCGGCAGCCCGTCGCGTCCCGCCACCTGCGTGAGCGCGTTCCTGCGGATGAATTCCGGCAGTTCGCGGTCCGGCTTGCCGCGCGGCTCGCCGAGCCGGAAGAGCATGGGCAGCACGACGTTTCCGGCGCGCCCCAAGCTGTCCGCGAGCGCCCGGTCGGTGTTGAGCGCGGCCTCGGCCTCCTGCAGCAGACTGCCGAACGCACCCGCGGGTGCCCCGCTGCGGCGGTGCAGCTCCATGAGCTTGTCAATGTAGGCGAGCCCCGGATCGAGCTGCGGTTCGGCGAAGAACACCGTCATCGAGACGGTCTTCGCCCGGGCCTTGGCCAGGGCATCGATCATCCGCGCGTGCACTTCGCGCGACCATGGCCAGCGCCCGATGTTGTCGATGCTCGCCTTGTCGATCGCGATGACCGCGATCCGGTCCGAGGGCGGGCGGGTGGTCGCCGCGACGCCGAGATCGTAGGCCTTGCGCTCCAGACTCTGCAGCAGTTCGCCGCCGCCGGCCACCAGCACGACCACGCTCACGGCCAGGCCGAGAAACCAGTCCGCCTTCCAGAAATCGGTCCGCTTCACGTCGCTTCCCTCCCCGCTTCCGGCACGTCCTCCCGATCCCGCGCGCGACCCACCCGTGCCGGCGGCTCCTGCCCTTCGAACGGCCGGCGCACGCGCCGGGCAAAGCGCCGAAGAGACCGCAGAAACAGTAGCCTAAGGCATATTGTTACAGTCCGGCATCAACTTAGTCAAATTTCTCGCGCGCGCCGATCCGCCGCGTCAGAACGGCAGCCTCGTCCCGATGCCCCGCTCGCGCGCACTGTGCAACAGCCGCACGCCCAGCGCGAGGTCCTGGATCGCCATCCCATGCGACTCGAACAGGGTGATCTCGTCGGGCGTGCGTCGCCCCGCCCGGACGCCCGCGATGATCTCGCCCAGTTCGACCATCTGCCCCTCGTGCAGGCGTCCCTTCTCCAGCAGCGGCAGCAGGTCGCCGGACTCGCGCAGCGCACTCGCGCGCGAATCGACGCAGACGAGGTTCGCGCGGCCCACGGCGCGCTCGTCGATCTCGCGGCGGATGAGCGAATTGGAACCGGCGGCCGTGACATGCGTGCCGGCTTCGAGCCAGCTTCCGTCGAAGACCGGTTGGGCGGAGGTGGTGATCGTCACGACGATGTCGGCGCCTTCGAGCGCTTCGTGCGGTCCCGGCGCCGGGACGACTTCGCGTGCGAGCCTGCGCGACATCTCGGCACAGAAGGCGACGAGCGCTTCCGTGCTGCGCGCGTAAACCCGCACGCGTTCGATCGGGCGCACCGCGCACAGCGCCTCGATCTGGGAGGCCGCCTGCCAGCCCGCGCCGAACACCGCGGCCTGCGCGGCATCCGGGCGCGACAGCCATTTCGCGGCGACCCCGCCGGCGGCGCCGGTGCGCATCCTGCCGAGGGCATCGGCCGCGATCACCGCCAGGGGCCGGCCGTCCGCACAGTCGAACAGGTGCAGAAAGAAACGCGAGCCGGTCTTGCTGGTGGTGTAGGCCTTGTAGCCGAGCACACCGTCGTCCTCCAGCGCCCCTTGCAGCATGTGCAGCGTCGAGCGCGGCGTGCGCGTGCGGTTGCGCGGCAAATCGATCGCCCGCCCGAGCCCGTGGCTGCGATGGGCATGCTCCACGGCTTCGAGCGCGAGCGGCATGCTCACCAGCGCTTCGACGTCTTGCTCGCTCAGATACAGTGCCATGGCGACCTCACACGATTTTCCGGTCCTCGGCACGCCGCCTGCGGGCGACCAGCCATTTTCCGGTGACGACGACCGCAGTCGCACCGATCGCGCCGGCCAGGGTGTGGGCGGCCGGCATCCATGCGCTCGTCGCCGCCCTCAGCGCGGCATCCGTCACCATCATGCCGCCCGCGACCCATCCGAGCAGTCCCGCGCCTGCAAGGACGATGACCGGAAAACGCTCCATCAGCTTCAACACCAGCCGACTCGTGTACATCATGATCGGAATCGACAGACCGAGGCCGAAAAGCAGCAGCAAGATGCTGTCGCGCGAGGCTGCCGCGACACCGATGATGTTGTCCAGGCTCATGACGAAGTCGGCGACGATGACCGTGCGCACCGCCCCCGCCAGGCTGGTCGCACCGTCGATCTCGTGTTCGCCGTCGCCCTCGGGCAGCAGCAGCTTGACGCCGATCCACAGCAGCAGGGCTCCGCCGGCGAGCTTGAGGTAGGGCACACCGAGCATGGCCGCCGCGAAGGCGGTGATCGCCACCCGCAGGACCACCGCACCGCCGACACCCCAGGCGATGCCGGCCCGCCGCTGCGCCGGCGGCAGGTTGCGGCAGGCGAGCGCGATGACGACCGCATTGTCCCCGGACAACACGATGTCGATCGCCACGATCTGCGCCACCGCGATCCAGAATTCGGGCGAAGCGAAGTCGGGCATCTTGCGGCCGATTGTACCTGCGCGGAAAGACACGCCGGCCGTCGCGGCGCGTCGGGCAGCGGGCGCGCATCCGGGCGCCGGTCAGAGCACGGACTTCAGCAGGCGGCCCATCTCCGCCGGATTGCGGGTGACCTTGATGCCGCAGGCATCCATCACCTCGAGTTTTTCCTGCGCGGTGCCCTTGCCCCCGGAGATGATCGCGCCGGCGTGCCCCATGCGCTTTCCGGGCGGCGCGGTGACGCCGGCGATGAAGCCCACCACCGGCTTGCGGTTGGAGCATTCCGTTGCGTACCACTGCGCGGCGGCCTCCTCGTCGGAGCCGCCGATCTCGCCGATCATGATGACGGCATCGGTGCCGGGATCGTTCATGAACCGCTCCAGCACGTCCTTGTGCTTCAGTCCGCCCACCGGATCGCCGCCGATGCCCACCGCGCTCGACTGGCCCAGGCCCAGCTCGGTGAGCTGGCCGACCGCCTCGTAGGTGAGGGTGCCGGAACGCGACACCACGCCGATGCGCCCGCGCTTGTGGATGTGGCCGGGCATGATGCCGATCTTGATCTCGTCGGGGGTGATGACGCCGGGGCAGTTCGGTCCGACGAGCACCGTCCTGTGCCCGCCCTTGCGCATGCGGTCGCGCACCTCGACCATGTCGCGCACCGGGATGCCCTCGGTGATGCAGATCACCAGATCGAGATCGGCCTCCACCGCTTCCAGGATCGCGGCGGCGGCGAAAGGCGGCGGCACGTAGATGACGGACGCATTGGCGCCGGTCGCCCGTTTCGCCTCGGCGACGCTGCCGTAGATCGGGATGCCCTCGAAGCTCTCTCCGGCCTTCTTCGGATTCACCCCGGCGACGAAGCATTCGGCGCCGCTGGCGTATTCGCGGCACATGCGGGTGTGGAACTGCCCGGTCTTGCCGGTGATGCCCTGGGTGACGACCCGTGTATTCCTGTCGATGAGAATGCTCATTTCATGAATTTCCTGCGTGCCCGCTCACTGCCCGGAGACCGCGGCGACGATCTTCTGCGCGGCCTCGCCCATGTTGTCGGCGGAGATGATCGGCAATCCGGAATCCGCGAGGATCTTCCTTCCGATGTTCTCGTTCGTGCCCTTCATGCGCACGACCAGCGGCACGTGCAGCTTCACCTCGCGCGCGGCGGCGACCACGCCCTCGGCGATCGTGTCGCAGCGCATGATGCCGCCGAAGATGTTCACCAGGATGCCCTTGACCCGTGCGTTGCGCAGCATGATCTTGAACGCCTCGGTCACCTTCTCGGTGGTCGCACCTCCCCCGACATCGAGGAAGTTGGCCGGCTCCGCGCCGTAGAGCTTGATCGTGTCCATCGTCGCCATCGCCAGTCCCGCGCCATTGACCAGGCAGCCGATGTTGCCGTCCAGCGAGATGTAGGACAGATCGAACTGCGAGGCCTCGATCTCGGCCGGATCCTCCTCGTCGAGATCGCGCATGGCGACGATGTCCGCATGGCGAAAGAGCGCGTTGTCGTCGAAGTTCATCTTCGCATCGAGCGCCACCACGCGCCCCTCCGCGGTGAGCACGAGCGGATTGATCTCGGCGAGCGATGCATCGCTCTCCCAGAACGCCCGATACAGCCCCTGCAGCACGCCGCGCGCCTGCGGCACCGAGCCTTCCGGCACGCCGATGCGCCGCGCGACCTCGTCCGCCTCGGCGCCGGTGAGGCCGGCCTGCGGATCGACGAACACCTTGTGGATCTTCTCCGGGGTCCTGGCCGCCACCTCCTCGATGTCCATGCCGCCCTCGGAGGACGCCATCAGCGCCACCTTCTGGGTGCCGCGATCCACTACCATGCCGACGTAGAGTTCGCTCACGATGTCGGCGCCTTCCTCGATCAGCAGGCGGCGCACCTTGCGGCCCTCGGGGCCGGTCTGGTGGGTCCGGAGCTGCATGCCGAGGATCTGGCCGGCGAGCGTGCGCACCTCATCGCGGCTGCGCGCGAGCTTCACGCCTCCACCCTTGCCACGCCCGCCGGCATGGATCTGCGCCTTGACCACCCAGCGGCTGCCGCCGAGCCGCTCGGCGGCGCGAACCGCTTCCTCGACCGAGAAACACGGCTCGCCGCGCGGAGTGGCGACGCCGAAGCGGCGGAGGATCTCCTTGGCCTGGTACTCGTGGATTTTCATGCTTCTTCCTTGCCGTGAGAAACGTGCATGCGCCGCGCCGAGGCCATCAGCGAATCCGCTGGGCGCATAAAATGCGCGGATTATACCGGCGGCGCAGAAGCTCAGGCGTTCCAGGCCGCCTTGGCCTGGATCAGCGGCTGCAAGTCCGGGAGCTCCAGCCGCGCGCGACCGGGTTCGACCGCGGTGAGCGCCTCGACTTCGCGCAGGCTCGCGCTGGAGCGGCGCGCGAGCATCTGGTAGAGCCTCGTGCCCTCGGCCTTCCACTGCATCTCCTGCTGCGAGAGTTCGCGTACGATCTTCGCCGGCACGCCCGCCGCCAGGCTGCGCGGGGGCACCTTCATGCCGGCCTTCACGAAGGCGCACGCGGCGACGATGGCGGAGGCGCCGATCTCCGCCGTATCCATGACGACCGCATTCATGCCGACCATCGCGTTGCGTCCCACGCGACAGCAGTGGAGGATGGCGCCGTGACCGATGTGGCCATCCTCCTCCACCACGGTGTCGCTGCTCGGGAAGCCGTGCAGCACGCAGCAGTCCTGGACGTTGGCCCCGGCCTCGAGCACGATCCGGCCGAAATCCCCGCGCAGGCTGGCGCACGGGCCGACGTAGCAGCGCGCCCCGACGATCACGTCGCCGATCAGCACCGCGGAGGGGTGGACGTAGGCTTCGGGGTCCACCACCGGAATCAGTCCGTCGATCGAGTAAACTCTGGGCATCGGGGTCTCCGCCGCGCGCCGGGTGCGCGCCAAAGGTGGGGCATCCAACGAATGCTAACGCAAAGGCATCGCGGCGCGCCATGAAACCGGAGTACGAGAACATCCGTTACGCACTCGCCGGCGGCATCGCGCGCATCACGCTCGACCGCCCCGAGAAGCGCAACGCCCTCTCGGTGCCGATGCACCGCGAGCTGCGCGACGCGCTCGAGCGCAGCCGCGCCGGGCCCACGCGCGTGCTGCTGCTCGAGGGCGCCGGCGGGGCGTTCTGCTCCGGGCAGGATCTGGACGAGCGGGTGTTCGACGGCGATCGCGCACCCGATCTGGGCGCATCCATCGAGACCTGGTACAAGCCGCTCATCCTCGCGCTGCGCGCGCTCGAGATGCCGGTCGTGTGCGCGGTGGGCGGCGTCGCGGCCGGCGCCGGGGCGAGCCTCGCGCTCGCCTGCGACATCGTGCTCGCGGCGCGCTCGGCCGTGTTCATCCAGTCGTTCAGCCGGATCGGGCTCGCGCCCGACTGCGGCGCGAGCTTCTTGCTGCCGCGCCTGGCCGGCAGCGCCCGCGCCATGGGGCTCGCCATGCTGGGCGAGCCGCTGAGCGCCGAGCAGGCCGAGCGCTGGGGCATCATCTGGCGCTGCGTCGAGGACGATGCGCTCGGTGCGGAGGCCGAGAAGCTCGTTCAGGCGCTCGCCGCGGGCCCCACCCGCGCGCTGGCTGCGATCCGGCGGGTGCTTCACGCATCGTGGGAGAACGGCCTCGAAGCCCAGCTCGACCTCGAGCGCGACGTGCAGCGTGCGCTGGGGGCGAGCCGCGACTACCGCGAGGGCGTGACTGCGTTCAGGGAGAAGCGCAAGCCGAGGTTCGAGGGACGATGACCCGGAATCGCGACGAGGCCGCCCGCAGGCTCGCACAATCCGTCCTGGAGGCGATGTTCCCGCTCGACCGCACCGCGCAGTTTCTCGGCATCGAGGTGGTGGAGATCGGTCCGGGCCGCGCGCGGGCGCGGCTCGCGATCGGCCCGCACATGACCAACGGGCACGGCATCTGCCATGGCGGCATCCTCTTCACGCTGGCAGACACCGCGTTCGCCTATGCCTGCAACAGCCACAACCGCAATGCGGTGGCCGCAGGCTGTGCGATCGACTTCATCGCCCCCGCGCGGGTGGGCGACACGCTCACCGCCACCGCCGTGGAATGCTCGCTCGCGGGGCGCAGCGGCATCTATGACGTGGAGGTGAGCGACCAGGAGGGCCGGCGCATCGCGCTGTTCCGGGGCCGCTCTCGCTCGATCGCCGGCGAGGTCGTCCGCGTTCCGCAGGGCGCCGCCTCCGTTTCCAACCCACCCGGACAGGAGTGAAACCGATGTCCCACGCCTTCATCTGCGATGCGATCCGCACCCCGATCGGCCGCTACGCCGGTGCCCTCTCGGGCGTTCGTACCGACGATCTCGCGGCGACGCCGCTGCGCGCCCTGATGGCGCGGCAGCCGAAGCTGGACTGGGGCGCGGTCGATGACGTCATCCTGGGCTGCGCGAACCAGGCCGGTGAGGACAATCGCAACGTCGCCCGGATGGCGCTGCTGCTCGCCGGGCTGCCCGAGACCGTGTCCGGCGCCACCCTCAACCGGCTGTGCGGCAGCGGCCTGGACGCGCTCGCCTGCGCCGCCCGCGCGATCCGCTGCGGCGAGATGGATCTCGCCATCGCCGGCGGCGTGGAGAGCATGTCGCGGGCGCCCTTCGTCCTGCCCAAGGCCGAGGGCGCATTCTCGCGCACGGCCGCCATCCACGACTCCACGATCGGCTGGCGCTTCGTCAACCCGCTGATGCACAGCCGTTACGGCACCGACTCCATGCCGCAGACCGCGGAGAACCTCGCCGGCGAGCGCGGGATCACGCGCTCCGACCAGGATGCGTTCGCGCTCGCGAGCCAGCGCCGCACCGCGGCCGCGCAGGACGCCGGGCGCTTCGCCGAGGAGATCGTGCCGGTCGTGCTGCCGCAGGGCGAGCCGCGGGTCATCGCGCAGGACGAGCATCCGCGCCGCGACACGACGGCGGAGAGCCTGGCGCGGCTGAAGCCGATCGTGCGGCCGGACGGCACCGTCACCGCGGGCAACTCCTCCGGGGTCAATGACGGCGCCTGTGCGCTGCTCGTCGCCTCCGAGTCCGCGATCGCCCGCCACGGCCTCGTGCCGCTGGCGCGGATCGCCGGCGCCGCGACCGCGGGCGTGCCCCCGCGCATCATGGGCATCGGCCCGGCTCCGGCCACGCGCAAGGTGCTGGCGAAGACCGGCCTCGCGCTCGCGCAGATCGATCTCGTCGAGCTGAACGAAGCCTTCGCATCGCAGGCCCTCGCCGTGCTGCGCGAGCTGGGCCTGCCCGACGACGCCGAGCATGTCAATCCCAATGGCGGCGCCATCGCGCTCGGGCATCCGCTCGGAATGAGCGGTGCGCGGCTGGCGACCACCGCCGCACACGAGCTGCGCCGGCGCGGCGCCCGTTACGCCCTATGCACCATGTGCATCGGCGTCGGGCAGGGGATCGCGCTCGTCCTCGAACGCGTCTGAACGGGTTCCACGTTCGAGGTTACGGGAGCGGGCGCAATGAGCGAAGCGCGTTGCGCCGGTGCGGTAACATATTCCGAGTCTTAGGTCTCAGGTTTCAGGTTTCGAGTTGCGGGTTCCGGGATGATCGACAGCGCAAGCACACCGGCCGAGCGCGAGATCGAGGCGCTGCGGGCGCGCGTCGCGCAGCTCGAGGCGATCGACGCCGAACGCCGGCGCATCGAGCACGATCTCGCGCGCGGGATCGAATTCGAGCGCCTGCTCTCGGCAGTCTCGCAGGGCTTCCTCCGGTCGGGTGCGGAGGCGGGTGCGGAGGCTCACGCACAGCAGATCGACCTCGCGCTCGAGCGGCTCGCCGCCTTCGCCGGAAGCCGCCGCGCGCTGGCCTGCGCGCTGGCCGCCGGCGGCGGGAGCCTGCGCACGATCCGCCGCTGGCCTCCCGCGGAAGACGCGACCGCGGGCGAGGCGGAGCTGCTCGCCGCCGCCGCACAGGACGGCAGCCGTGCCGCCATCGAACGCGGGGAGGTCGTGCGTGCGGGCCCGACACGTTCCCTCCAGGCGCTCCTGATCGCGCCGATGATCGCCGACGGGGCGCTCTTCGGCGCGCTGGTGTTCGAAGGATCGCGCCGGGTCGAGGCTTTCAGCGAACGCGAAGCGACCCTCGCTGGAATGGTCGCCGGCATCCTTGCCAGCGTCATCGCCCGCGAACGGATGGAGGCCGAGATCCGGCGCCTGAACCGCGACCTCGAGGAAAGCGTTCATACCCGCACCGCCGCGCTCCAGGCCTCGCTCGCCGAGCTGGAGAGCTTCAGCTATTCGGTGTCCCACGACCTGCGCTCTCCGCTGCGGGCGATCAACGGCTACGCCCACCTGCTGCAGGAGGACTACGGCGGGCGGCTCGACGACACCGCGCGCGGCTACCTCGGGCGCATCTGCGCGGCCACCGAACGCATGGGCTCGCTGATCGACGACCTGCTCAACCTCTCGCGCATCTCGCGCAGCCGTACCGAGCCGACCGAGGTCGACCTGAGCGGGATCGCGACCGAAGTCCTGCGCGAGTGCGCGGCAGCCGAGCCGCAGCGCCGTGTCGAGGCGCGCATCGAGCCCTGCCTGCGCGCCCGGGGCGACGCCAGTCTGTTGCGGGTCGCACTCGAAAACCTGCTCGGGAACGCGTGGAAGTTCAGCAGCCGCGCGGAGCAGGCGTCGATCGAGGTCGGCATCGTCGAGTCCGCGCAGGGCCCGGCCTTCTACGTTCGCGACAACGGCGAGGGCTTCGATCCGGCCTACGCGGCGAAGCTGTTCCAGCCCTTCCAGCGGTTGCACGAGATCGACGACTTTCCCGGCACCGGCATCGGCCTGGCGACGGTCAAGCGCATCATCGACCGCCACGGCGGAACGATCTGGGCATCGAGCGAGCCGGGGCGCGGCGCGACCTTCTACTTCACGCTGCCCGCGCCGGGCAACGGCCGATGAGCGATCCGGCGCACGCGGGCTCGCCGCGATGCACGCACCCGGCTCGCCGCGCCCGGAGCCGCGAACACGTGCCGAACTGCGCCTTCAGCGGCGTTCCTCCCACCACAACATCCCCGCCGCCGCGAGCAGGAACATCGCCGCGGGCGTGATCGCGCTCATCACCGGCGGCCAGGCGTTGATGATGCCGAGGTTGGCGAACAGGCCGTTGAGCATGTGGAAGAGGATGCCGATCATGATGCCGCCGAAGACGTGGACGCCGACGCCGCCCGCGCGGTGCTGGCGGAATGCGAACGGCACCGCCAGCGCCATCATCACCCAGGCCGCCAGCGGATAGGTCAGCTTCTTCCAGAACGCGATCTGATAGCGCCCCGCTTCCTGGTGATTCTCCGCGAGGTGCTGGATGTAGGCGTGCAGCCGGCCGAGCGACATGCGCTCCGGCAACACCAGCATCACGGTCAGGATTTCCGGGCTGAGCGTGGAGCGCCAGGTGAGCTCGGGCAGGCGTTCCACCACCGCGCGGTCCCCGGAGAACGCGGTGCGCACGACATCGGTGAGCTGCCAGGCACCGGGCGGGCGGAACTCGCCCCGGGCCGCATCGGACACCGAACGCAGCGAGAAGTCGCGGTCGAATTCGTAGATGCGCACGCCGAGCAGACGCGCATCGGGCAGCACCGTGCGCACGTTGATGAACGTGTCGCCGTCCTTCATCCACAGTCCGGAGCGCAGCTCCTGCCCCACCACGGCGTTCTGCGCGCTCAGGCGCAGGCGCTTGGCGGCCTGCTCGGCCGGCGGCGCGATGAACTCTCCGACCACGAAGGTGGCCACGACGAACAGGGCACCGACTCCCGCGAGCAGTCGCAGCAGCGCCAGGGTCGAGAGCCCGGAGGCGCGCAGGACGGTGATCTCGGAGTGGCGCGCGAGCTGGTCGAGGGCATACAAGGTGCCGATGAGCACCGCGATCGGAAACACCTCGTAGGCGTGACCGGGCAGTGTCAGCGCGACATGGGCAGCCGAGTACCACAGATCGTAATCGCCCCGCCCGATCTCGTTGAGTTCTCCGACCAGGTCGAAAAAGGCGAACAGCGCCAGCAGCGCCGCGAGCAGCAGTCCGGTGGCGGAAACGATCTCGCGTGCGAGGTAACGGCGGAGCGTGCGCATGGGCGTCCGGCGCGCGCCTAGCGCCGGAAGCGCGAGAACGGCCGCACGCGCCGGTAGAACAGCGCCGAGAGCAGCACGAACATCGCCACATGCACCAGCCACCAGCCGACGCCGAAGGAGAGCCTGCCCTGCGTGACCCAGGCCTGGCTCAGGCTGACGAGGTTGCTGTAGATCATGAAGGTGAGAATGGCCAGCACGAGATTGTTGCTGCGCCCCGCGCGCGGATTGACGAAGGCGAGCGGCAGCGCGGAGAGCGCGAGCACCAGCGCGGAGAGCGGAATGCCGATCCGCCACAGCATTTCCCCGCGCGCGGCGCGCTCCGGGCTCGCCATCAGATCGAGGACGGACATGGTCTTGGGCTGGGCCTCGATCCGTCCGGCCTCCTTCGCCTCGATCCTCAGTGCATACTGCTCGAAATGCATGACGCGGTAATCGGACTGGCCCGGCGTCCCCTCGTAGCGCCGACCGTTCGCCAGCACCAGGAAGCGGTCGCCGTTTGCCGCAGTCTCCCGGTGGCCCTCGCGCGAGACCATCACGCCGAGGCGGCCATGCTGGGTCGAGCTCACGAAGATGTTGTGCGCGCGGGCGCGATCGCTGCCTGCCTCCACGAAGAACACCCGCTCGGCTCCCGAGGACTCGCGGAACATCCCCGGCGAGACCTGCGCGACGTCGTCGCGCTCGTTCATACGCTTCTTCAGCTCTTCGCCCCTGGACAGGGCCCAGGGCGAAAGCCACAGCGAAAGGATCGCGGTCGCCAGCACCAGCGGCGCGGCGAATTTCAACACGGGCGCGACCCAGGCGGTCAGCGGCATTCCGGAGGCGAACCAGATCACCATCTCGGAATCGCGGTAGCTGCGCGTCACCGTCAGCAGCACCGCGACGAATAGCGTGAGCGAGAGCAGAACGGCGAGGTAATTGAGCGCCGAGAAGCCGAGCAGCACGAGCACCGCTTCCGGGCTGATCTTGCCGCCGGCCGCCTGCCCGAGCAGGCGCACGAGCTGGGTCGAGAGCATGATCGCGAACAGCACGACGAACACGGCTCCGGCGGTGCCGGCCAGTTCACGCAGGAGGCTGCGCTCGAAGACGCCGGCACGCATCAGCGGCGGGTCCGGATGCTTTGACTTTTCGACCGAACCACGGGGATAATTCGCCGGCCGGCGTATTTCATCAACATTCTAGGGGAAAACCGCGGTGCAATTTAGCATAAAAAGCGGCAGACCGGAGAAGACCCGCAGCGCCTGCGTCGTCGCGGGCGTCTTCGAGCCGCGCAAGCTCTCGCTCCCGGCGCAGCTCATCGATGCCGCCTCCGGGGGCGCCCTCTCCGAGCTGGTGCGGCGCGGCGACATGGAGGGCAAGGCGGGCTCGACGGCGCTGCTGCATCATGTTCCCGGCACGCTCGCGGACCGGGTGCTGCTGGTCGGGCTCGGCAAGGAGCGCGAATTCCACGAGCGGCAGTTCAGGGAAGCGATCGCCACCGCCGTGCGCACGGTGAACGAGACCGGTGCGTTCGACGCGACCATGACCCTGACCGAGCTGCCGGTGCGCAGGAACGACGTGCGCTGGCGCGTGCGCCAGGGGGCAGCGGTGGCACTCGAGACGCTCTACCGGTTCGACCGGCTGAAGTCGAAGAAGGACGAGGTGCGCAGGCCGCTGCGCAAGCTCACCTTCAGCGTCTCGCGCCGCAACGAACTCGGCCCGGCCGCAGAGGCGGTCGCGCAGGGGGAAGCGATCGGCGAGGGGATGAATCTCGCACGCGAGCTGGGCAACCTGCCGGGAAACCTGTGCACCCCCGCCGATCTCGCCGGGCAGGCCGCCGGGCTCGCCCGCACGCACCGCCTGGCGATCGAGGTGCTGGAGCGCCCGGCGCTTCAAAAGCTGGGGATGAACGCGCTGCTCTCGGTGGCCCGAGGCTCGCACCAGCCGCCGCGGCTGATCGTCCTGCGCCATCGCGGCGCGAAGACCGGCAAGCCGGTCGTACTGGTCGGCAAGGGCATCACCTTCGATTCCGGCGGCATATCGCTCAAACCGGGCGCGGAAATGGACGAGATGAAGTTCGACATGTGCGGCGCGGCCGCAGTGCTCGGCACGCTCTCGGCCTGCGCGCGGCTGAAGCTGCCGGTCGATGTCATCGGCATCATCGCGGCGGCCGAGAACATGCCCGGCGGCGGTGCCTCGCGCCCCGGCGACGTGATCAACTCGATGTCCGGCCAGAGCATCGAGATCCTCAACACCGACGCGGAGGGCCGGCTCGTCCTGTGCGATGCCCTCAGCTACGCCGCACGGTTCGATCCCGCCTGCGTGGTGGATATCGCGACGCTGACCGGCGCCTGCGTGATCGCGCTCGGCCATGTCGCCAGCGGTCTGTACGGCAACGACGACGCGCTCGTGCGCGACATCCAGCGTGCCGGCGCGAGCGCCTTCGACCGGGTCTGGCCGATGCCGCTGTGGGACGACTATCAGGAGAGTCTCAAGAGCAATTTCGCGGACATGGCCAACATCGGTGGGCGGCCCGCGGGCAGTGTCACCGCGGCCTGCTTCCTGTCGCGCTTCGCGCAGAAGTACCGCTGGGCGCACCTCGACATCGCCGGCACGGCGTGGAAATCCGGCAAGGAGAAGGGCGCCACCGGCCGCCCGGTGCCGCTGCTCGTCCATTTCCTCATCGAGCGCGCCGGCAAGTCGTGACGCGGATCGAATTCCTCCACGACGCGCCGGACAAGCTGGTGGCGGCCTGCCGGCTGATCGGCGAACTCTACGGCCAGGGGCTCCGGATCGTCGTCTATGCGCCCGATGCGCAAACCGCCCAGCGCCTCGACCGGAGCCTGTGGACGCAGCCGGCAATCAGTTTCGTGCCCCACTGCGCGGCCGACTCCCCGCTCGCCGGCGAGACGCCGGTCGTGATCGCCTCGTCTCTGGATGGCGCGGCGGGCGATGCCGTGCTGATCAATCTCGACGGCGAGCTGCCGCCGGGCTTCGCGCGCTTCGAGCGGCTGATCGAGCTGGTGGGCGCAGACGAGGCCGACCGCCTGCCCGCGCGCGAACGCTACCGCTTCTACCGCGACCGCGGCTATCCGATCGAGTCGCGCAGCCTGACAGCACGGGACCGATGAGCGAGAAGGCCGAGGATCTGCTCAGCCAGGCCGATGCGCTGATGCGCCGTCACCGGGTGTTCATCGCCGGGGGCGAGCGCGCGCAGCCGGCGGAGGAAGACCTGCCGGTGCTCGAAGAGGTGGTTTCGGACGCCGAGATCCGCGGAATCGAGGAGCGGATCGAGCAGGAGCTGCGTTCCCGCCTCGAAGTCGAATACGCCGAGCGCCTCGAGGCCGAACTGCCGGAACGCGTCGAGCGCGAACTCGAACGCTGCCTGCCGGACGAGATCGCCGAGGGCGTCGAGCAGGCGCTTCCCGCGCGCGTGGCCGAGGAGATCGCAACGCGCCTGCCGGCGGAGCTCGAACGCCGCATCGGCGAAGAACTCGACCGGCGGCTGCCCGAAGCGGTCGAGGAGCGGCTCGCCGGGGAACTTCC
>Ga0100381_1000791_pt1 | contig 31367 bp, 30 predicted proteins | sample CryGeymeta201505_FD_80416 | JGI IMG/M metagenome (GOLD analysis project Ga0100381, IMG submission 80416) | Groundwater microbial communities from Crystal Geyser aquifers in Utah, USA - Crystal Geyser metaG 2015-05 | ecosystem: Environmental > Aquatic > Deep subsurface > Groundwater | place: USA...
ATGGCTTTTGATAGATCTAAACCACATATGAATATTGGTACTATTGGTCACGTTGATCACGGTAAAACTACTACTACTGCAGGTATATCTGCTGTTTTATTCCATAAATATGGTTGAGGAGAAGGTTTAAGAGACTTTGCTTCAATTGATAATGCTCCAGAAGAAAGAGCAAGAGGTATTACAATTAATACTTCACATGTTGAATATGAAACTGCTACTAGACATTATGCTCATGTAGATTGTCCTTGACATGCTGATTATGTTAAAAACATGATTACTGGTGCTGCTCAAATGGATGCTGCTATATTAATAGTTGCTGCTACTGATGGACCTATGGCTCAAACTAGAGAACATATTTTATTATCAAGACAAGTTGGTGTTCCTTACATCGTTGTTTTCATGAATAAATGTGATATGGTTGATGATGAAGAAATGTTAGAATTAGTTGAAATGGAAATTAGAGATTTATTATCTAAATATGATTTTCCTGGTGACGATACTCCAATTATTAGAGGTTCATGATTAGTTGCTTTAGAAAATCCTACTGATTATGAAAAAGCATATGGTGCTAAAACTATTCTTGAATTATTTGATGCAATTGAAAGATTTGTTCCAGTTCCACAAAGAGATTTAGATAAACCATTCTTAATGCCAGTTGAAGATGTATTTTCTATTAAAGGTAGAGGTACTGTAGTTACTGGTAAAATTGAACAATGAGTTATTAAAGTTGGTGAAGAAATTGAAATTGTTGGTATTAGAGATACTCAAAAATCAACTGTTACTTGAGTTGAAATGTTCCATAAATTATTAGAACAATGACAAGCTTGAGATAATGCAGGTTTATTATTAAGAGGTATTCAAAGAGAAGACGTTGAAAGAGGTCAAGTTCTTGCTAAACCAGGTTCAATTAAACCACATACTAAATTTGATTCAGAAGTTTATGTACTTTCAAAAGATGAAGGTGGTAGACATACTCCATTTTTTAAATGATATAAACCTCAATTTTACTTCAGAACTACTGATGTAACTTGAGATATTGAATTACCTGCAGGTGTAGAAATGGTTATGCCTGGTGATAATGTTAAAATGACTGTTACTTTACAATCTCCAATTGCTATGACTGAAGGTCTAAGATTTGCAATCAGAGAAGGTGGTAGAACTGTTGGTTCATGAGTTGTTGCTAAAATTATAGCATAATTAATGTAATCTGATAAATCCAACATTATTGATTTTCAATAGTGTTGGCTAATTAGAACTACATTAAAACTAGTTTATTAATTATAAAAAAAATATATGGCAAAAAAAGCTGCAAATAAAATTAGAATTAGCGTTAAAGCATTTGAACATAAATTATTAGATGAAGCTGTTAAAAAAATAGTTGGTATAGCTAATGATTCTGGTGCAAAAGTTGTTTGACCAATTCCATTACCAACTAGAATTGAAAAAATTACAGTTAATAGATCTACTTTTGTTAACAAAGATGCTAGAGAACAATTTGAAATTAGAAGACATAAAAGATTAATTGATATTTTAGACCCTTCTGCACAAACTATGGAAATGCTTCAAAGTTTAAGTATTCCAAATGGTGTTTGAATTGAAATTAAAGCATAATTATTATTACTTATTAAATATTAGATAATGTCAAGAGTTTGTGAAGTTACATGAAAAAGAACTGCAACAGGTAATAATAGATCTCATTCATTGAGAGCTACAAAAAGAAAATTTTACCCAAATCTTTTTTATAAAAATATTAAAGATCCTGAAACAGGGATTGTTTATAAAATTAGAGTTTCTGCTAAAGGTTTAAAAACTTTAAGAAAAAACTGATTAGTATAATATAATTACTTCCTCGCGAAAGCGAGGATTGTAATACATAAAATATAGTTACAAATAAGCCCAGGTGGTGAAATTGGTAGACACGCGGGACTTAAAATCCCGTTACTTCGGTAGTGCGGGTTCGATTCCCGCCCTGGGCACCATACTTAAAATAAAATGAAATTATAGTAAAAATGCTAATAGATGCTTTAGTAATCTAAGGAATCGAAAGGAGGATTTTCACAAAGTGAAAATTTTATTACGACGAATAGGAGTAATAAAAACGGTGTCTGACCCATAATGGCAACGATTCCCGCCCTGGGCATCATATATATAAAAAAACTAATAATAAACTATTGATAAATTGATAGTTATTGAGCTAAAAAACTATTTTTTGGTTTTAAACTCTCAATTTTAAAAAAACCTTACTAATTTATAATTTATACTTGATTTATGTTAAAAATAAGACTATCTAGAGCCTGAAAAAGAAATATGCCTTTTTTTAGAGTTGTTGTAACTGAACATACAGCTGCTGCTAAACATGGTTACAAAGAAATTTTATGATTTTATAATCCACTTTCTAAAGAATTTAAAATAAAAGATTTAGAAAAGGTTAGAACTTACGTATCTCACTGAGTTCAATTTTCTCCTAGAGTTGAAAAATTAATGAAATTAAATAATGTTTCTTTATAATTTTTAAAATCCTTCAATAATTTTTTATTTGAAGGATATTATTTTTTTATATAAAAATTTATGGATGAAGTTAAATTTTTAAGTTTTATAATTGAAAATATAGTTTCAAAAAAAGACTTAGTTAAAATTGAAAAAATTGAAGATGAACTTTGAACGCTTTTAATATTATCAGTTGACAAAGAAGATATGTGAAGTATTATTGGTAAAGGTTGAAATAATATTAACTCTATTAGATCTCTACTTAGGTTATTTTGAGTAAAATCTAATAAGAGAATCAATTTAAAAGTTTTAGATTAATTATTAATTTAAATTAAAATATGATAATAGAAACTGCATATGCTATAGAAACTTGAGCATCTATACTTTGAGATAATATGGAATTTTGAGATTTTGTATTACTAGCTATTTCTATATTTGTTTTATCTGCTTGAATATTTTCAATATTATTTATTTTATGGTGAGGATTACTTTTAATCCTTTCAGGAGGTAAAGATGATAAAATAAAACCAGCTATAAATACTATTAGATATGCTGTTATTGGTATTATCGTTACAGTATTCACTATATTCGTTTTTCCTATTTTAGGTAGATTACTTTGACTTGATGTTGAAAAATATGCTGAGCCTAAAAAAATATTTCAAAAAATAGAAGAATTATGAACAAAAATTTTTTGAAACTCTAGTAGTTATAATTGAGATAATATTACTAATCCAGATTCTTTACCATCAGATTTTTCAGATTTATAAAAAAAGAAGCCGTAGGCTTCTTTTTTTATAAACTAATATCTTTTTTAAATAAAAAATAAATCCATTTTTCATATATACTCATTTCTTTAGTATCATGATTAATATTTTCTTCATTATTTATAGTAGTATTTATTTCATTTGTATATTCTTCAATATCTTTTGTAAATTTATTATATCTATCTTCACTAGTTAAATAGATAACTTTTTCTCATTTATTTTTAAATCATTGTTGGTCTTTTAAAATTTTATTTTTATAAGCACTAGATGTTTTATATCCAATTAATTGGTTTGCAATTGTTATTTTTGAAGTTATTTCTTTATTAAGACTAGTTATGTAATCTATGTGAGAGTTTATCTTATATTCTTTATATTTAAATGTTCAAATTAAGTATAAAATGTATAAAGTAATAACAATCATCACAAGAAAAATATATTGTTTTTTCATATTTTTTGAATTTTAACATTTTTTATATAATATATATGTGTTTATATATATATTATAATACTTATAATGCAAAAAATAGAAAATAAATTTATATATTTTATATTGATTTTAATCATTTTTATAATCTGATTTTCAGTATATATTTCAGTATTTAAAAAATGAGTTGATAGAAACTCGTATGTTGTGCTAGTTGAATGAGAAGCATATTTAAATAATGATTCTTTATCAACTGATAAAAAAGAAAAATTATCGTTAAATGATGTAATTAAAACTACAAAGGAAAACTCATTAGCAATAATAGAATGGTGAGATTGAAGTGTAACAAGACTTTGATGAAATACATCAATAGTTATAAATGAATTGTTTGTTTCAACAAATGTAGAAAAATTGAATATTTCATTTGAATTGTTATCATGAAAAACATGGTCAAATGTAATTAGTTTTATACCTGAAGAATCGTATTTTAAAGAAACATTTGCAGATACTGAAGCTGCAATTAGATGAACTATTTTTAATCTTGATTTAGATAAAGATTATTTGTATGTTATTGATCATAATGTTATATTAACAAAAGATAGTTGAGAAACAATTAAAGTTTCAGAAAAAGAGCCTATATCATTGTCTAGTTTTACTTTTATAAGCTTAGATGAATTTATTAAAAATGTAAGAGATAGTGCTTTTGATGAAATAAATAGAAAATTCGATTTAGAACTTTTTAATAAACTAAAAATTCAATTAGAGGAAAAATTACAATCTTTGATAAAGATAAGTTGAACTAAATTAGATAATCTTTCATTAACTGATAAAGAGAAATTATACAATGATTTATTATCATCTTACCAAAACTTAAATTTTATATCAAGCAGTGATAATGCAGATTTATTTGATTTAAAAATTAGTATTAAGGAAAAACTTTTGGAAATTGCTCCAGATAGCGAAAAAGAAAATATATTAAATAGTTTCTTATATGATTTTAAAGATTCGATTAAGAATAAAAGTTATGATACACTTGATAAAATAGTATGAATATTTTCAAAAAATAGTGCATCTATACAGATAAAAGAAGAAGTACTATCATATTTAAATACTATATCTTTTGGTTCAAATATTAAAGAATCAATTATTAATAATATTTCTACTTTAAAAAATAATTTTTCATGAGATGTTTTAAATAAATATACAATTATTGATAAGACAACAGATATTAAAAATAGTGCAGAAAATTTTGTAAAAGAAAAACTAGATAATTTAATAAATAACTAATTAATTTTGAATAATAAATTATTACATAATAGAGTATTTTTAACTATTTCAATATCTCTTTTTATATTTTTGTTTGTATTAATATGAAGTAACAAATATAATTTATTTTATGTAATAAATGAAGAAGTTAAATCATTTATTATTAAAAGTAAAAATTGAGCCTATATTTATGATAAAAGTAAAGTTGATAAATTGATTAACAATAATATAGTTGTTATTAATTTTGATGAAAAGACTCTTGATAAGTTATGATTTCCTATATCTAGAAGAGATTATAAACCTATAATAGAAAATTTAAATAATGCATGAGCTGAAATAATAGCTTTTGATATCATTTTTGCTAATAACAACAACTTAGATATAGAATGAGATGATATATTTGCAAAATCTATAAAAGACGCTTGAAATGTAATATTATGATGAGCTATAATATCAAAAACTTTTAGTGGTCAAACTATTTGAGTAATAGAAAAACCATTGGATAAATTTTTAACTTGAGCACTGTCATTTTGATATTATCAACCAAATGTTGACATAAAGTCAAATGTTGTTACAGATTTCAGACCAAGTGCAAAAATTTATGATATTAATAAAAATTTATGAACATATAATCATTTTGGTATTTCTATATTAAAGGCATATTATTCAAGAATTTATGGAAAGGATTATATAAATTATGAAAATTCAGATAAGGATTTTTATTATTTAAGACCTGATTATAAAGTTCCATTCTTATTATCAAATTCAAATGATATATTGATAAATTTTATACCATTACCTAATCAAAATGAAAACAAATATTCTAAATTCACTTCTTATTCATTTTTAGATGTTTATGAAAATAAGATTGATCCAAAAGCATTTGAGTGAAAAATAGTCTTAATTTGAGCAACTGCAAAATGAATTAAAGATATATTTACAACTCCAAATTGAATTGAATACGGAGTTTATGTTTTATCAAATATAGTAAATACTATATTAACAAAAAATTATTTATTATATTTTGATAAAAATTTAGAATTGTTATTAATCTTTTTATTAATTTTATTATCTGTTTATTTTAATTTTTATAGTTCTTGAAAATTACTAATTTTTAGTAATATATCAATTTTTATTATATTTATAGTTATTTTCCCTCTATCAATTTTTATCTATACTTCATATTTATTAAATTACTGATTTGAATTGTTTTTTACACTTTTAATTTCAATAATTATTTCAAATATTATTAAATATACAACAGAAAATAAAAATAAAAATAAGTTAAATAAGGCACTTTCTGAGTATGTTTCAAAAGCAATTGCAGATGAAATATTATCAAATTCATGAAAAATCAATTTAGACTGAGAAAGAAAAAAATTAGCTATTTATTTTTCTGATATTGAGTGATTTACTACAATTTCTGAAAAATTTGAGCCAGAATTCTTAGTTACATTTCTCAGGGATTATTTATCTGAAATGTCAGATATAATAATGGATTCAAACTGATTTGTTAATAAATATGAGTGAGATGCTATAATGGCATTATGGTGAGCTTTTACTCCATATGATAATTCTAGTTATTATTCTTGTTTATCTGCATTAAAACAACAAAAAAGACTTCTAGAGTTAAATGAAATTTGGATAAAAAATTGATTTTCAAGTATAAAAGTCAGAATTGGTTTACATGTTTGAGAAGCAATAGTATGAAATATCTGATCAACTTGAAGAAAAATGGAATTTACTGCTCTTTGAGATAGTGTAAATCTAGCATCTCGTTTAGAATGAGTTAATAAATTTTATTGAACTTATATTTGTGTAAGTGAAGCAGTTTATGATGAAGTATCCGATTTATTTGAATTTAGATATCTTGATAAAATAAAGGTTAAATGAAAAAATAAACCTGTAAAAATATTCGAATTATTATGATTAAAAAATGAGGTTTCAGATGAAATATTAGAAATTAAAAATCAATTTGAAATAGCTGTTAAATTATATTTAAAAAGAGATTTTATATGAGCTAAAAAAATTTTTGAGGAACTTATGAAACAATGAGATAATGCTCCTAAAATATATATAGATATGTGTGATCTTTATATAAAAACACCACCACCTGATTATTGGGATTGAGTATCAACTATGTCATGAAAGTAAAATTAAAAAATAGTCAAAAAAAGTTTGACTATTTTTTTTTATAAATATAATGATGCACGCAGTAAGAAATTAGCGGCTATCGTCTAGTGGTTAGGACATCGGGTTTTCATCCCGGTAACCGGAGTTCGATTCTCCGTAGCCGTACCAAATACTTATTGCAAATTTTATCGCGGAGTGGAGAAGTGGTATCTCGTCGGGCTCATAACCCGAAGATCATAGGTTCAATTCCTATCTCCGCAACCAAATTAAAATGAAAATAAAGCATTGTTATATAAAATAACGATGCTTTTATTTTTACTAGGAATAATTAAAACTATTTATATATCCAAGGTGCAATTAATTGTAATATCGGTCAACTTAATAGTAATAAAATTAATCAAATTAATGTTCCAATAATTCTTTTTTTTGCGTCATCTTTTAATGATGGATCTGCTCATCACATACTATATAATATACCATTATACACTATAAATAATACTCAAACAAGAGAAGCTATATATGTGAAATATTTTATTATTGATCATAACATTTTTACTATCTGATTAACTCATTTTTCAACCTCACAATCATATAATGCAGGAGCTCAATCTTCTGCTTTAATGATATCTCATTTTTTATCAGTTACTTCATTACAAGTTACTCATGGAATTTTTTCAGTTACTCTAACTTTTACTCTATCTCAACTTGCTGCAAAAGAGGATTCTATTTGAAATAAAAAACTCAATATTATAACTATACTTAAAATTATTTTTCTCATATTAAAAGTTCATTAAATCATATAAAAACACATAAGATACGAGTAATATAGCAGTTGCTAGAACAGTATTCATTACTATATTTTTTCATTTTTTAGCCCTTTCTTCATCTCAAGCAGATGTTATATAATAATATCATGCAAGTGTTAAGAAAAATATAGCTATTGGTCAAGCTAAAAATAATGCTAAATTAGCGAGTGTTTTAAAAATATCAGATCAATCAGCAATTTTTCAAGAATATGCAAATTTTTGCCAAGCTTCAATAAAACCTATAAATATTAATCATATAACTGACCAAATAATTTTATTTTTTGATTCTGTAATTTGTTCTTCTCTTCATCTAGAAGTTATTATTTTTAGTCATGCTATTATTATAATCATTATAGATAATCAGACAAGAATTATTTCTATAAATTTAATAACAGTATTATTTAGAGTTATTGAAAATATATCAGTATTTATAAATAAATTAGTTGTAGAATTTCAAATTTCATTACCCCAAGATTTTCATATTCATCAATTTACATTTGTCTTATCTCATTTAAATGCATTATATATTGTTCAAGGCATATTTATAAAAAACAAACCTATTGCAGAATACCGTAGAGATTTTTTTGCACTTGATAATTTATCATCATCAGTTCACATTGACATAATAATTTGTGCTCATGCATATACCAAATATATAAGTAAAATTCATGAAAATATATATTTTACTTTAGTTAAAATGTTTAATGTAACATTATTTATAGTATCTGAAATATCAGTACTTGTTCAATTTATAGTAATTGATTTTTTATTATTTATACCATCTAATCATTCAATAGATGCATAAGTATTATTAATAATAAAAATACTAAATATTGATATGAGAATCAGGATTATTTTTTGTATAATTTTCATATTTATTATTTTTAAATAATAGTTTCAGGTTTAATTAAGAAACTTAATATAAAGTAATTTAAAATTAAAATAGCAATTCATATAACTATGTAAATAATTGAATTTTTCGCTTTTGACAATTTTTCTTCATCTCAAATTGAGAATAACACTTGAATTCAAGCATAAATTATCATTATTATAACAATTATTCAAACAAATCAATTCATCCAATTTATAATTTTTACAATAATGTCTGATATTCATCCAATTTGACTACTAGCATTACAATTATTTCAATTTATTGTAAATATTCATAGTATAGTAGTTTCATTACAATCAATTTTTCAATAACTAGCATTTACAATTTCTTTTGAAATTTTTACAACTATAAATCAAATTAATCAATAGAAAATACTCATTTTACCAGTTTTTACTTTTTCTTCATCTCAATTTGCAGTTATAATTGAATAAAATGCATATATTGCAATTAAAACAAAGAAAAATGATGCTGCAGTTTCAAGTATTTTAATTATTGGACTTATTAAATTTTTTGTAAAATTATTAGCTAAAGCTCATCATACATCTTTTGCATACAATGTATTTATTGCAAAAAATGATATTTGCATAACTATTATTCATATAGTTATCCATATCAATCATTTTTTGAAATTAGAAACTTCTTCGTCTGTATTTCCTGAAAATATTAATTTAATTACTATAATTAAAAAATATAAACCAGATATTATATAAAATATAGTTTTTAAATCTTTTGCGATTGAATAAACTAAGTAATATATTGATTTTTCTCATTCAGAACCAGCTTTTATATCTCAATTTCCTCATAACTTATCCAAGTATGAATTATTTATACCATTTCAACCACTTATATCTCATATTTGTACATTATTTGCTGAGGGTAGAGTATTTATATCAGCAGAGTAAACATTATCTAAATTTATAAATAAGTAACTTGAAAATACTAGTATAGTTATAATTAATTTTTTCATGAACATTTATTAAAAATTATTATCTATATTATATTATCATAAATATTTTTAAAATACAAAAAACAGATAGTTTTATATATCTGTTTTTTTATTCTGGCATTATTCAAAGTCTAGCTTCAATTTCCATATCAATATATTTCTTTTTTCTACCATATTTTTTTCTTGAATATTCTCTAATAATTTCTGCAATTTTTGTATTTTTATAATTATTATCCCATATTGTCTTTAAATCAAATGGCCTAGTTGTAGCATTATCTATATTTAATTTACAATATGCAGTAAAGTTTGCAATACCTATAATATCTTGTTGAGATAATAATGGAGCATATTCTTTTTCCATATATTCAGCATCATCAGCACCAACCTTGAAACTCATAATTGTTCATGCATTACCAAAAACTGCATCTTTAATACTAGGTTTATCTCATTTTTGTCAAGAATTACCTCATATTTGAGCAATAAATTGGTGAGCCATTATTAATGCAAGATGATATTTTCTAGCTTCAGAAAGTATTTCTCAAAATGTATCAGTTGCAAAATTTTGAAATTCATCAACATACATATAAAAATCTTTTCTTTCAGTTTCAGGTATATCAGCTCTAGACATAGCAGCCATATTTACTTTTGATACAAATATTAAACCAAGTAGTTGAGCATTTAATGCTCAAATTTTACCTTTTGACAGATTTACTAAAAGTATTTTTTTATTGTCCATCATTTCTCTTATATTGAAAGCTGATTTAGGTTGTCCAATTATATTTCTTATTGTAGTATTTGTAATAAACGGACCAAATTTACTTGAAAAATAAGGAATCATTTCTTGTTTTTCTCTATCTCAAGTATTCGCATATTCATGTTCCCAAAATGATTTAACTACAGGATTTTTTATTTTTGACACTTTGTATTTCATAAAGGCATCGTCTACAAATAGCCTTGGAACATCTATTAATGTACCACCATCTTCGACATCTTCCATAAGTGTCAAACATCCATTTCTAAAATAATGTTGTATTCTGGGACCGAAAACTTCATCTCAAAATATCTTTATAAATATTTCAGTTGCATCCATTGCAGCTCTGTCCATTTCTCTTTTTCTAATTTCAGGATCATTTGAAATAACTTCAAGCATGTTTAAACCCATTGGCCTTTCATCATCACTAGGATCAAATAGTACTACATCTTTTGCTCTTTCTTTCGGAGTAAAAGCAAGTACATCTTCGACAAGGTCACCATGAGGATCGATTACACAAACTCAATCTCAATTCCGGACATCTTGTCTAGCAAGATAACCTATAAAAACAGATTTTCAACCTCATGATTTTCAAATTATATAATGATGTCTACCTCTGTCTTTTCTAGAAAAATATACAGGTATTTTTTTATTTCTATATTCATTCCATCACAATAATACTCAATCTTTAAAAACTGGAAATCATCATAATTTTCTTTGAATATCATTTTCTTCATAAACTATTTTACCATTCTCATCTACTCATTTTTCAATTTTTTCTTTTAATATGGTAGGGTCTTTAGGAAATTTTACATTATGAGGAAGTGGCAATTTTTTATATTCTAACCAATTTATTATAGGTGATTTATTGTATACTATATCAGGCATATGATAAAGTGTTGAAACTTCATCTGTAGAAAACCAAGAAACATTTTGGAACAATCATACTAATTTATATTTAAATCAAAAATATCTAACTGGAGTAAAAAACCAAGGTAGTGCATCTTCAAGAATTTGAGGATTATCAAGTGCATTATTATATTCATCTGTAAACATAGAAGCTGCAGCGACAATTGCATGTACTCAATCTTCAGAATTTTGTCTATCTTTACTTGATACTATAACTCTAATTGATGATTTAAACATAGGTTGAGCAGCTGTTTCTCACATAGTTTTTTGTGCTTCAGTTTCTGCTTGATTAAATATTTTATATGCATCTCATTCAGAAGCACCAGGTGCATTATTTCAAGAAACCATACTATCTGGTCATTCGATAATTGATACTAATGGATTCCATAGGAAACTTAAAAAACCAAATAAGTGTTTTTTTTCTTTTTTATATTTTCATTTTGCAACTAATCAAGCTGCTCTAATAGCTTTTTTATTGTAACTAGAAGGTTCTGGTTTTATGACTAATTGAAAAATTGCTTTATCATCTTTAGCTAGTCATCAAAATACATTTGTAAAGTTGTTTAATGGGTCGTCTTCTAGATATTTAAATATTTTTATAGGATAAACATCATCATTTTCTTTTCATAGAGAAGCTCATCTCATATGATATCATTCTTCATTTAAATCTACATAACCTCATTCTTTTGGATCTACAATTAGTATTTCAGCATCATTGTATGTAGAAGTTAAATGTTGACTTATAAGATTTACATAATTTTTAAATGTAACTATATAAAAATTTACTTCACCTTTATCATATACTAATTCTAGTGATATTTTTGAGTGACCAAAAATTCAATTTATAAATGTATCTTTTAATCAAGCCTCACTTAATTTATGAATGGCTTTATAAAACATACTCATTGATCAGATTTTTTCTTTGAAATCTTTTTTAGTTTCTTTTTCTTTATCAAGTTTTGAATCTGCTCTTGGGAGAGTTACTTTTAGATATCTAAGATTTTTTGCATACCAAATTTCAAATATTAATTGCAGAGTTCTTTTAATTATTATTAATAAAAAAAATCCTATTATTATTAAAATTCCCCAAGTAGCTAAGTCAGTTAATAATCAACTATCCGTTATATTAAACCAACCTCAATTTGCAATATTTGTTGTTTTTTCAGATTTTCAAGTCAATGTTTTTAAGTTGTTTGAGCTACTCGTTCATAAAACAGAAGCAAATGTTTGGCTTAAGTTTATAAATAATCATGTAATTATAAATATTAATTTTTTCATCTATATATTTTAATAAATATCTTTAATATATTTTAGCATATTTATTTTTAATAATAAATATAATTCGATTGACAATGATAAATTTATAAACTTAATAAATAAAAAAGAAGCATTTCATTTTGCTTCAGTTTTATTTATTTCATATTTCATCTGGAGTTCAAATTCATCATTCAATTACCCAATTTTCTTTAGGTATTCATTTTGCAATTTGAGTAAATTTATATAGTTCTTCAGTATTATTATTTTCTTTTTTTGCAAATTCAATATCTAAAGTATTTCATTTGAATTTTAATCATTTATAATGTATTTCATGATCTCTCTTATCTCAAAATAAAGTAACTTCAAAAATTCTTCTAAAATCTTGTTTTCAAGTAATTCAAAGCTCATTTTTATTGTTTATTAATTTTATAATGACTTTTCATATTTCATCAATTTGATTTAAATTTAATGGAATATTTAATTTTTGATTTCAAGATATAAAATAAAATTTATCATTTTTTTTATCATATGTCATATCTATATCAAAATCTGGAATTTGAGAATCTATAATTTTTAACATACCAAGGGCTTGGTTTACTTTTGATTTTTGTTCTAAATTATTTAATTTATCATTAATTTTTATTTCTAGATTTTCATTATCTAATACAATTTCATTTTGTGAATTAATTTCCATATAGTTTTATTTATAATATATTTATCTTTATTTTAACATTAAATTTTAAAATATGCAAAAAATTGAAAAAAAGTAGATAAATAATAAAAAATAGTTACAATATTTTTAGTATTTTAAATATAATAATAGGTATAATCTATGTTTGTACATTTACATAATCACAGTCATTATAGTATATTAGAAGGTCTTCCTAAACCAAAGGATTATGTAGCAAAAGCTGTTTCATTTGGTATGAAGGCAATTGCAATAACTGATACATCAAATCTTCATGCTTGCCATGAATTATACAAAGATTGTAAGTATGCTTGAATTAAGCCTATTTTATGAACTGAAATTTATATAGAATCATCACTTGATAAAAATATAAATCATAAATTAATTCTACTTGCAAAAAGTCTAACTTGATATAGAAATATAATAAATCTAGTTTCAAAAGCTAGTTTAGATAATCCATGAGTAAAAGCGAAAATCCTTTTTTCAGATATTGAGTCTCTTAAAGAACAAGTTTGAGATTTAGAAATGGTATGTTTGTCATGACCAATTTCGTGAGAAATACCATATTATATATTGTCTTGAAAAGATGACCAAATAATTATTGATAGAATAAAGATTTATCAAGATGTTTTTTGAGTTGAAAATTATTATTTAGAATTGATTTATCATGATGATGTTCCAAAACAAAGATTTGTTACGGATAAACTTATAGAATTGAATAGTAAGTATAATATAAGTGTTGTAGCAACAAATAATTGTTTTTATATTGAAAAGACAGATGCAAAAACTCAAGATGTTATTATGGCATTATCAACAGGTCATGAGCTTGAAAATCCAGATAGACCAACGCTTAAAAATTGAGATTATTCTTTTTTAAGTATTGAGGAAATGCAAATGCTATTTTGATTTATCCCAGAAGCTCTTGAAAATACAGTAAAGATTGCAGAAATGGTTGATATTCATATCGAAACTTGATGAATACTTATACCAACTTATGAATTACCAGAAAGTGATAAGGTTATTTTTGATGAAGCTTTAGAAAAAGAGAAAGAATTATATTTTTTAGAGTGAAATAGTGGAGAAAAAGAAAATCATATAAAAAAATTAACAAGTGATGAATGGTATCTAAGATATCTTTCATTTTCAGGTTTAAATTGGAGATATAAGGCTTGAATATCAAAAGATATTATTTTTAAACTTGTTCAAAAATTAGATAAACCTAGTTTAACTAAAAAATTAACAGAAACTTCACCAGAAGAATTAAAAGCATTATCGCTTGTTTATTATAGTGAAGAAAAGAAAGAATTATTAAAAACTTTTAGTCAAGATTTACAAGATAAGATTGAGAGATTAGAATATGAATTAGTTGTAGTAAATGAAATGTGATTTAATGCATATTTCTTAATAGTTGCTGATTATATAAATTGGGCTAGAAATAATGATGTGCCAGTTTGACCAGGTAGATGATCTGCGGCTGGTAGTTTGATGGCTTATTTATCATGAATTACAGATATTGATCCATTACCTTACAAACTTCTTTTTGAGAGATTTTTAAATCCTGCCAGAGTTTCAATGCCTGATATAGATACTGACTTTGCAGATACTTGAAGAGATAAAGTTGTAGAATATTGTAGAAATAAATACTGAGCTGATAGAGTTGCTCAAATATGTACTTTTGGTACTTTTGCTGCAAGAGCTGCAGTTAAAGATGTATGAAGAGTTTTTTGAATACCATTTTCAGAAATGAATGAACTTGTTAAGTTAATTCCTGAAAAACCTTGAACAAAATTAAAATGAGCATTAGAAGATAGTATAGAATTCAGAGAGGCTTATGAAAATAATCCAAAGTATAAAGATGTAATAGACAATGCATTAAAAATAGAAGGCAATGTTAGACAATTATGAGTTCATGCTTGTGCTGTTATTATCGCACCAGAGCCATTGACAAACTTTACAGCATTACAACATCCACCAAAAGATGTGACATCAATTGTTACTCAATATAGTGCTTATCCTCTAGAAGATTTATGACTTTTAAAGATGGATTTTTTATGACTTAGAAACTTAACAGTTATAAAAAGAGCGCAAAAAATAATTAAAAAAAGTAAAAATATAGATGTTGATATACTTTGAATAGATTTAAATAACCCAAAAGTTTTTTCTATATTTGCACTTTGAGATACAACTTGAGTATTTCAATTTGAGTCTGATTGAATGAGAAAATATTTAAAAGATTTAGCACCAGATAGTTTTGAAGATTTAATTGCGATGGTTTCACTTTATAGACCGTGACCGCTAGCATATATTCCAACATATATTGATGTTAAATATAAGAGAAAAGAACTTAAATATTTAACAGATGATCTGAGAAAAATTCTTGAATGATCTTGATATAGCGAAGAAGAAATACTAGAAGAAAAGAGAAAATTAGATGAAGATCTAGCTCCTATTTTAGATGTATCATATTGAATAGCTGTTTATCAAGAACAATTGATGTTTATAGTTCAATATATGGCTTGATTTTCTCTTTGAGAGGCAGATTTGCTTCGTAGATGAGTTTGAAAGAAAAAACATGATGTAATTGAGGCATTAAAAAAAGAATTTATAGAAAAGGGTATTAATTATAGACAATATAAACCAGAAACTACAAATTACATATATACTGAAATGATAATGCCTGCTGCAAATTATTCATTTAATAAGTCACATGCTGCATGTTATGCTTATATTGCTTATCAAACTGCTTATTTAAAAGCTTATTTTCCTACAGAATTTTTGACAGCACTTATGGTGTCAGATGAGGAAAATATGGAAAGAATAGTTTTGGAAGTAAGTGAATGTGAGGCTAAATGAATTTCAGTTTTACCACCAAGTGTAAATGAATCTTTAAAACATTTCACATATATTGATGATAAGAATATAAGATTTTGATTAAAGGCAATTAAGTGAATTTGAGATTGACCTATTGATAAGATTATAGACTCAAGAGGTGAATCAAAATTTAACGATTTAGAAAATTTTGTAGAGCTTTGTGGAAAAGAAGTAGTAAACAGAAAATCGCTAGAATCTCTTATTATGTCTGGTGCTATGGATGAATTATGAGTAAGAAAACAAATGAAAGTTTCAATTGATGATATAATAAAATATTGTCGTAGAGATGAAAGACAAAAAGAAACTAGTCAAATATGACTTTTTGATAATTCTACTGATTTTGAAGACAAATTAGAACTTATTAATAGTGAGGATTTTAGTTTTGAGGAAAAATTGGCCGGAGAAAAAGAAATGATTGGTTTTGCAGTTTCAGGTCACGCTCTTGATTGACTGAAAAGATATTGTGCTAGAAGATGACAAAATACAAAGAAACTTAAGATGAATTTTGAAGAATTATTAGAACTTGATAAATTAAAAAATCCTGAAAAATACGAAGCTCCAAAAGATATAGAAATGTGAATAAATGCAGAAAAAAAAGAAACAAAGAAAGAAAATGTAAATCCAAGAGAAAAGGAAGAAATCGTTCAAGCGGTTTGAGTTGTAATTGATGCAAGAAAGATAATAACAAAAACATGAAAACAAATGATGTTTTTAAAATGTGAATGATTTGATTATGATTTTGAAGTAGTTATTTTTCCGAAGGATGTAGAAAATTATAAAGACAAGATTTTATTGGATAGGATAGTTATAGTAACTGGTTCACTTGATATAAATTTTGAATATAAGAGAAAATCAATTAGAGCTCGTGAAATAAAAATAGCTACAGTTACGCAAGTTAGAGAACAAGCAACAGATTTATGATTGTTTGATAAATCAAAAAGATTTATAAATATGGATTTAAACGAAATCATAGAAGAGGAAAAACAAGAGGTAGAATGTGATACTTGAGATAATGAATCTTGTGCTATATTAACTGAAAACTTTGATGAAGTTTTAGAGGAAAAAATAAATGAAAATAAAAACGAAATAGAAGAGCAAATTATGGATGATAAATTTATAATTCATATTCCAGCAAATGCAAAAAAAGAAGATTTGCATGATTTAAAAGCATTTATGCAAGAAGAAGAGACTGGATTTATAAATATATTTATAGATTTGAGATGACAAGAAATTGATACAAAGATTAGTTTGTCAAATTTAGATAATTTGAGAGATTGGATAAATGAGAAGTGGAATAATAATTAAATAAATAGATAATGAGCAATATAATTTTTAGCAATAAAAACAAATATAAAGAAATCCTTGAAAATATTTCTAAATGATGATTTTCAAATCTTCATATCTTATCTGATTTTGATAAAACACTTACTAAAGAATTTATAGATTGAGAGAAAAGACCTAGTCTTATTTCAATTCTTAGAAGGCAAAATATACTCTGAGAAGAATATAGTAAAAAAGCATATGAATTGTTTGATTATTATAATCCTATAGAAATTGATCCAAATATATGACTTGAAGAAAAGAAAGAACAAATGACTATTTGGTGGGAAAAACACTTAGATTTATTGGTTAAAACTGGTTTAAAAAAACAAGATATAGATAAGGCAATTAATTCTGGAATTATAAGATTTAGAGAATGAGTTACCTATTTTTTGAATCTTATGAATATGGAAAAAGTTCCTGTTGTTATAATATCTGCAAATGCTTTAGGATCAGATTCTAATTATTTATTTTTAGAGCAAAATTGAGTAAATATTTCAAATATTAAAATCATCTCAAATAGTTTTATTTGGGACGAAAATTGAATTGCTATTTGATATAATAAACCTGTAATCCATGTTTTCAATAAGGATGAAACTGTATTGAAATCATTTCCAGATATATTTAATGAAATTAAATCGAGGAAAAATGTTATCTTGCTTTGAGATAGTTTATGAGATCCAGGTATGATTGAAGGTTTTGAATATGATAATTTACTTAAAATCTGATTTTTAAATGATAATATAGATGAACTTTTAGAAGAATATAAAAAGCATTATGATGTAGTTATAGTTTGAGATTGAGATTTCGGATTTATTAATGAAATTATTTAATTTTTTAGGATAATTTTTATGAAGAAAGTATTTGTTAGTTCTTGCCTTATTTGAAAAAAATGTAGATATGATGCAAATGATAAATTAGATTTAAAATTATTAGATTTATTAGGATTATATGAAATAATTGATGCTTGTCCTGAACAATTAGGTTGATTAAATACACCTAGATTAAAAGCTGAAATTATTTGAAATAAAGTCATAAATGAAAATTGAATTGATGAAACTGATAAATTTTTACTATGAGCAACGAAATCTTATAAAATATATGAAACTAACAATTGTAGTTTTGCAGTTTTAAAATCAAAATCACCTTCATGTTGATGTTGAATGGTTTATGACTGAAGTTTTTCATGAAAATTAATTGAATGAGATTGAATATTTGCAAAAATTTTAAAAGACAATAATCAAAAAGTTTATACAGAAGAAACAATAAAAAAACTAGAGATTTAAATCTCTAGTTTTATATTTCTTAAATTTTTTGTAAATTAAAACTCATATAATAAATAAAACTATAAATCATCAATATAAAAAATATTCTTTACTAAGTTTTAAATCATTATTTTCTATTGTTCAATTATATAAATTAATAGTATTTTCTTTTTCAATTCAAGACAATGCTTTAATTTCAATTCAATTATTTAATACTATTTCTTGTTTTAATTTTACTTGCTTATTTTCAGATATTTTCTTTATTTCTACTGGTTTTCTTTCTATTTTAATTTTTTTTGTATTTGTTTCACTATTAGTTTCAATAGTAAATGTTTTATTTGGATACATTGTTTTTGCTACATTCAATATAGTATCTATCTTTTTCCATATAATTTCATTATTTGTCAGTCATCAAGTTAAGTTATAATCTTGTTTATCTTCTTGAATCTTACAATCTTCATATTCTGAGTTACTATAATCATCTTTTCAATATCAAATTATTTGATTAGATTCACTATTTACTATGAAATAAGCTTCAGTATTTTCTTTAGGTAGATATGATACTGTTTGTTTTCAATATCAATCATTCTTTATAAATGGAAAACTATAATATGATTTATATCAACAAACTGATCAATACCATTTTTCAAAATAAACATCATCATTTGATGATAAAAAATATTTTCAATTCCCATTTGATACTTGTAACTCTATATCAAAAGAACATGTTTCATTTCAAGATTCATTTGATTTAATATATTTTATTTTATCTACATTTCACTTAAGTTTACATGAATCAAACCATTTTGAATCATCTCAACTAAAAACTGGTCATCAATATTTATAACAAGAATAATTATCAATATTTTGATTATAATAGTCTTTTCAAACTCAAACTATTCTATTATAATAATCTGCAACAACATATAATTCATCTCAAACTTTATAGTTAGGATTTGAATCAAAAGTATATTTTTTAGCAGCACAAGAATATGTTATTTCATTATTATTTGTTCAATCAGTATATCATCATATTCATTCTCATTTTATTGTTCAACTAATAATATAATCTTTTTCACCATCATTTAACCTCATTTCTATAATCTCTCAACAATCAGATTTTGAAGTAAAAAATTTTTTAATTTTTCAGTTTGCAATACAACTTTGACCGATATAAGTTTCTTCTATATTTGTTTTACATAAATCCAAAGAAGATTCATTATAAATATTTTCTCAATAATTAATTAATTTAATATATTTTCTATTAAAATAATTTTTTTCTTCAAATATTCAAGAAAAATTATCTCAAATTTTTGGTATATTATCCAGATAATTTATATTCTTTTTTATGTTACAATCTAAATCATTATTTTTATAAGATCATTTTATAAATATAGTTTCATTTCAATTATCTAGGTTTAATCAAATTGCTTGCTCACATCAATTTGATATATCATTATTTTTTACGATTTTAATTATATTTCAACTAAATTTACATTGAGACATATATTATTAATTAGTTATTAGAATTTTTATAATTATATTTAATTAATTACAAATCAAGAATCAAAATCTTCAAATATTTTCTTTTGTTCATCAGTTAAATCTGAATATTTATTTTTTGAACTATAATTATTAGCATTTTTATATGCTTCTCTAAAATCTTTTATTTTTTTGTTTTCTTTAATTATGGTTTTTATATTATTTTCACATTTATCATTATAATGAATAAAATAACTTCAATTTTCATGAGAAGAAATCTTATGCATATCTCACATAGTTACCAGCAAATATGTATTTCATTCTTCAAGCAATTTAGTTCATTCGGGAATTATTAGAATTCAATTTTCATAACCTCATTCAAAAACTGTGCTTATACTTCATTTTAAATTTCATTTAATATTATATAAAACATCAACTTCAAAACTTGTTTCTGGATCTCATAAATTATTATGAGTTCAATTAGTTTTTATAACTTTTCCAACAAAAACATTATCAGCAAATCATAATACATTTTTATAATCTGAAAAATCTAAAACAAAATCATAAATTATATATGATACTGCTCCTTTATTTATTATTTCATTATTTAATAAAGTTTCTAATTTATTTAAAACATATAAAATATTTGTAGAATTTTTATAATTAGATTTAAGTTTTTTTAATCTTATATCTACAAATTCTAATTGATATTTATCTAAACTTTCTAGTTTTACTTTAAAATTGTCTATAATATTTTCTTGCTTATTTAAATTTGCATAAGAATTAGAACTATTTAAAAATAAAAAGATTGTAAGAAATATTAATAAGATTTTTTTCATAATAATTTAATTAAGATATAAAATAAATTATGTTTTCTTTTATTATACTCATACCACATTAAATTTGTATTAAATTAAATCCATATTAAATTTTATATCTTAATTTTTGGCTTAAATTAAGGAAAATAAAAAAACAAGAGATTTTAAAATCTCTTGTTTTTTTATTAATTTTTACCAAATCTTTTTCTGTCAGTTTCAGTTAAGTATTTTTTTCTTAATCTGATTGATAGAGGAGTAACTTCTACATATTCATCACCTGAAATATAGTCGATAGCTTCTTCTAGAGTCATTAATTTAGGTGGAACTAATTTCAATGCTTCATCTGTACCAGATGCTCTAACATTTGTAAGTTTTTTATTTTTAGTAGCATTTACTGCTAAATCTTGACCTTTACTTGATTCTCAAATAATCATTCATTCATATATTTCAGTAGCAGGTTCAACAAATATTCTACCTCTATCTTGTAAATTAAATAGTGAGTAAGCCATTGTTTTACCGTTTTCCATAGAAATCATAGATCAAACAGCTCTTTTTTCAATTGGTCCTTTATATTCTTCATAACAATCAAATGAACTTGATAATAATCATTCACCCTTTGTCATTGTTGTAAATTCTGATTTAAATCATAGTAATCATCTAGTTGGAACTCTAAATTCTAAACTGATTATACCATTAGTTTCAATCATATTTGACATTAAACCTTTTCTTTTACCTAATTCAGCAATAACTGATCATTCACTTCAAGCAGGAACAGAAACAGAAACATTTTCAATTGGTTCCATTTTTTTACCAGCTTCTTCATGCATAATTACAACAGGAGCTCAAACTTGTAATTCATAACCTTCTCTTCTCATAGTTTCTATAAGAACAGATAAATGTAATTCTCATCTACCAGCTACTTCATAATTATCACCACTAGAAAAATCTACTTTTAATCATACGTTTGTTTCAAGTTCTTTTTCAAGTCTATCTCTTATTTGTCTAGAAGTTACAAATTTACCTTCTCTACCAGCAAATGGAGAATTATTTACTAAAAATTCCATTTTTAAAGTAGGTTCATCTATATGTATAGCTGGCATTTGAGTTGCTCAAGTAACACCAGATATAGTTTCACCAACAAATACGTCAGATATTCAAGCAATAGTAACTATATCTCAAGCAATTGCTTCTTTAGTTTTTAATTTTACTAATCATTGATTTGTAAGAATTTCAGTTATTCTACCTTTTCTTTCAACTCATTCATTTGAAGTAACAAAAACATCTTGTCCAACTTTAACTTTTCATTCATAAATTCTACCAATACCAAGTCTTCCTAAGAAACTATCGTAACCTAAGTTAGCAATTTGCATCTTAAAAGGAGCTTCAGTATTGTTAGGAGCTTCAGGAATCTTATTCATTACGAAATCAAGTAGAGGAGTTATGTCTTTTTTCTCTGGATGTTCATCAGTCCAAGCTAAACCTTCTCTAGCAATTGCATAAACTGGTTCATTTAAGTGTTCTAATTGTTCATCAGTAGCACCTAATTGTACAAATAAATCAAATAATTGATCTATAACCCATTCAGCTCTAGCAGATGGTTTATCCATTTTGTTTATAACAACAACTGGATGTAAACCTAATTCTAACGATTTTTTTAATACGAATTTAGTTTGAGGCATAGGACCTTCATAAGCATCAACAACTAGACAAACGCTATCAACAGTTCTAAGTACTCTTTCTACTTCTGAACCGAAATCAGCATGCCCTGGAGTATCAACTATATTAATTTTATTACCTTTATAAGTAATACCAGTATTTTTTGAATAAATAGTAATACCTCTTTCTTTTTCTTGAGCATTAGAGTCCATAACACAAACATCAATACCAACTCTAGCATCGAAATTATCATCAGCTTTAAGTAATTCATCTACTAATGTAGTTTTACCGTGGTCAACATGGGCAATAATAGCAATATTTCTAAATGACATAAAAAATATGTTTTAATATTAAAATAACAAATTAAGTCCAGTTTTTGTAAACTGAACTTAATTTTACGAGAGAGAGTATATAAATAAAATATAAAAAGTCAATTTTTAAAGAAAACAGGTTTTTCCAAGATAAATGATATGAATTTATTTTTTTTAATATATTTTGAAAACATATTGTAATTATTATAATTGAATTACCTATTAGATTATATGGTAATTTATTTTATAGCCTTTCTAGCTTTATACTAATATTTTATTAGGGCTCTCCTAAAAACCCTTTTATTTTATTAATTTTTTCTTAATGAAAAAAATATTTTTAGTTATTTTTATAACTTTTGTTTGATTTAGTTCTATTACTTATGCTATAAGTAAATTTAATTATGAAAGTGCTTTGTAAGTTGCAAATGATTATATAATAAATTCAAGTTTTGATGAGAATTGGAAAGACCATAGTCCTCATATTGAGTGAAAATGAAGAGAATTTCATACAACTGATGATAATAAAACATCATATATAGAATTTAAAGTAAGTTGTGATAATAAATTGGATTGTGGTTTTATAATGGTAAATTATGATGGAGATGATATAATTATACCTATTGCTTCAACAAGTTGAAATACTCCTAGTGAGGTGCTTTTAGCAGAAAATAAGTGAAATACAGTTGATAATAAATTATACTATTTTTCACCTTTTGATATGTATAGTGAAAATACAAAAACTAATGAGGTATCAAGTATAAATCCTGAAGATAATATTGATTCTATATTAAATCAAGACAAAACTTTAACAAAAGATGAAAAAATAATAAAAAGACAAGAATTAAAAAATTTATTGAGAGATAAAATATTACAATTAAAAAAAGATGCAGATGAATATAAAAAAACAGATGATTTCAAAAACAAAATAAATGATTTGAGAGATAAAAAACAAACTATACCAAAAGGTTAAGTTAGCTACAAGATTTTGCCTTTTGCTAATGCTGGTACTGTACCTTGAGATTGATGAACTTGATATATTCCTCCGTCAAATGTTTCAAATACATTTGTTGCATGAGATGTTTACTCAGGATGTAATTGAAAATTACCATGTTATAAACAAATACTTGGTGTAAATTATAATTGATCAAATTGTGCTGTATGATGTGTACCAACAGCATATACTATATTATTTTGATATTATGATAGAAAATGAAATTTTCCTAATTTAATTTCTTGAATAGCCTCAACAACATGATCATCTGTAGAAGATAATGTAATGATTGATCTTTGAAAAAATTATATGCTTACTAGTTGTAGCTGAGCTGTGTGACTAACAACTGTAAATAATTGAATGAGTTGAGCAATACTTTATGCAAAAAGTAAATGATATACAAACACTATCTGAACACCATATACTTCAAATATATTTGCCAATATAAAAACTGAAATAAATGCTTGAAGACCAGTAATATTATGAAATTGAATTCATGCTATTGTTTGATATTGATATTATAATACAACAAATACTACTAAACAAATTATTAGAGTAAATTTATGATACTGAGCATTATATAATGTTACTGACTCTTGATGATGAATACATTATTGATCTAACATAGACTATAATATTAATTCATTATATTATAACTCTAGTACTCAACCTTGAATAAACTCAATGGTTAGAATAATAATATCTTAATTAAAAATATATGGAAAAAACATATGATATAACAACTACATGTAAAGCCTCTTGAATTATAAATAAGATATTATGATGAGATACTACAATAAATAATTGTTGATATTATTATAGATTAAAGTTAAATGATGGAACTAGAGATTATGTAATTAGATGATTAGAAAAAAATGATATTTGATTTTGAACTTGATGTGAAAATAATTTTTATGCTTTTTCATGATGACAATTACCAAAAGTTGGAGATGAAATGTTTGTAGTAGCACAATATAATGATGCTTGGATAATAGAACAAGGGAAAAATATATATAATCAATACTCATATTTACCTAATTGTCCAGTAACAGCAGATTGAGATCCTTCATATGATGCATATCTTTGGGCTGATAAATGTAAAGTTTCTTGAACAATAGAAAACATAAATAGAACTTTTACAGATACATGCTGACTAAATCTATGAATAAAAGTAGAAAATGGATGAAATACATATATAATATGATGAAGAGAGTATTTTACATGAAAATGAATATCACTTTGCTTATGAAATAGTGATTGATGGTTACCTATAGATATTACAAATTGAAAAGTTACAAAAAATATAAATAAAGGAGATAGTTTTTATGCTATAATAGATACTAAAGATAATACTATACTTAAATATTGAGAAAATAATTATAATAATGCAGACAATTCAATTCCATCTTGTAATGTTGCAACAGAAAAGCAAATAGAAACATTTACATGATGATTAAATGAAAATCAAATAAAGCAAATAATGGATGGAGTTGAAAAAGAGCTTATAAAAACATATCCTGATTTTAATGATAAACCAGTTATAGATAAAGTTGAATTAATTAATAATTCTTCTTGAATTATCTCAAATACAATAAAAAATCCTGAAGAAAAAATAACTAAGAATATTACATCAAATAATATAAATTCTTGAACAATATTAGAAACACAAACTTGATCTAATACAATAAAAGAACCTATTAATCTTGATGAAATTGAAAAAAATATTAATATTATAAATACTTGAAGTATACAAGCATTAGAACAAAATCAAGTTCAAGTTATTAAATATCAAAGTAATTACATAATTTTTTGAATATTATTAATATTTTTACTTATAATATTTTTTTATAAAATATTAAAAATTAAAAAATAGATTTATGAGAAATATTTTAATATTTTATATTTTATAAAACAAAAAAACACTTTAGTTTTAAACTAAAGTGTTTTTTGAAATTTAATTACCCTTCGTAATTTGGATCAAAAGATTTAACAAATGGTAATAGAGCCATAATTCTTGCTTTTTTAACTGCATTTGCTAATTTTTTTTGATTTTTTAAACTTACACCAGAATAATATCTAGGAGTAATTTTACCAAATTTAGTAATATATTTTTTTAATAATTCAACATTTTTGTAATCAATATTTAATCCATCAAGTGGACAAATTGTTTTTGACATAATAATTTAGTTAATAATAAATTTCGGTTGTAACCAAATCATTTAATGATTTGATAATTTATTTTTTAATCCTTTGATTAAAATTTGTCATCGTCTTCAATATCTATTTCATCAACAATTCCAGCTTCTTCGAAGTCAGATTTTTTATTTAAGAAAATTATATTTGCAACAACAACTTCAGTTTTATACATTTTTGTTCAATCGTCTTTTTCAATAACTCTAGTTTTTAATCTTCCTTCAGCGTAAACTAATTTACCTTTAGTTAGAAATTTTTCGCATCTTTCAGCTAATGTTCCCCAAACTACACAATTATGAAATTCACTCTCAGATTTATTCTCTCAATTAGCAGTTTTATAATATCTATTAGTTGCAATAGTAAATAGAGCTACTTTTTTATTCGCTTCAGTATTTTTTATAGCAGGATCTCTAGTTATATTACCAATAAGTATAACTTTATTAACTGTTCTCATCTTCTTTTGTATTTTAAAAGTATAAATAATGAAATTTTAATTAAGCATCAACTCTAGTAAACATATATCTAAATATGTTTTTATCTAAGTTTATAGTTTTTGATAGATCTTTTATTAATTTACCATTCATTTCTAAATCAAATAATATGTAGAAACCTCTATCTAATTTATTTATTTTATAAGCTAGTTTTTTGTCTCCCCAAACGTCTTCTTTTGATATAGTTACTTCATTTTTTGCAAATAAAGCTTTTAAACCACTAACTGATTCATTTCTGTCTTGTTCAGAAATTGTAGGGTTTATAATTAGCATTAATTCGTATTTTGCCATGTTATTCCTATGGATTAAATCCAATTATTTAAAACTGGAAGGATATAAAAATTACCTTTTTTCCAAAAAGTGGCTTTATTTTATTTAATTATACAAATATGTCAAAAAAATTTGACTTTTTTGCTATTATAAATATAAATCTAACTGCAATTTTAATTTGTCAGTGTAGCTCAGTTGGTTAGAGCGCGGGATTCATAACCCCGAGGTCGGTGGTTCAATTCCACTCATTGACACCATTTTTAAAAGCAAAAAAAGGTTTCGATTAAATTTATGTTTTCGAAACCTTTTTAAATTGTAAAATAATAAAATTCTTTTAAAATAGATTTAAGTGTTTTTATAATTGTTAAAAAAATTTAAATTTGTTTTAAAAAATATTATCTAACTTATCAAAAATGTTTATCGATGAAGTAAAAATTAAGGTTATATCTTGAAAATGATGAGACTGAATAGTTTCTTGGAGAAGGGAAAAATATATTCCTAAATGAGGTCCTTGGGGGTGAGATGGTTGAAAATGATGAGATGTTTATTTAATTACAGATGTTAATTTAAATACACTTTCAGAATATAGGCATAAAAAAGTATTAAAAGCAGAATATTGAGAAGCTTGAGGAACAAATACTATGCATTGAGCAAATGCAGAAGATTTATATTTAAAAGTTCCAGTTTGAACTATAATTAAGGATGCAAATACTGAAGAAATAATAGCTGATTTAAGTGAAGAAAATACTAAACTTTTAATTGCTAGATGAGGTAGAGGTTGATTTGGTAATGCACACTTTTGTTCTAGTACTAGACAAGCTCCAGCTTTTGCTGAAATGTGAGACGTTTTTGAAGAAAGAGACTTACATTTAGAATTAAAGCTTGTCGCTGATATATGAATTGTAGGTATTCCTAGTGCTTGAAAATCAACTCTTATATCAAAAATAACAAATGTAAAAGCAAAGATCTGAGATTATCCTTTTACAACACTTACTCCAAACCTATGAGTTTTAGATCATAAGGGTAAATCTCTTGTAATAGAAGATGTTCCATGATTGATTCCATGAGCTAGTGAATGAAAATGATTATGAATTGAGTTTTTAAAACATATTGAAAGAACTAGAGTTTTATTACATTTACTTGATATCTATAGAATGGATCAAGTTTTTTCTGACTATTCTGATATAAGAAAAGAGTTAGAATATTTTTCTGAAGTTTTAACTACAAAAGAAGAAATAATTGTTTTTTCAAAAGCAGATTTATTAGATAGTGAAATGAAAGATTTCATTGTAGAAGAGTTTAAAAAGAAATTTAATAAAAAAGTATTTTTGATATCCGCTGCAACCTGAGAATGAATTGAAGAATTAAAAGATTTCTTAATCGACAATTATTCAAAAGAAAAATTGAACAAAGAAAAAGAATGAGAAGTTAAAGAAATAAAAATATTTAACTTAAAAGAAGAAACAGATGATGAACCAAAAAGATTTAATGTAGAATATATGTATTGATATATATTTAAGGCAACTTGAGCTAGATTAGAACAAATAGTTAGAATGACTGATTTTTCAAATCTTGAAGCAATTGCAAGAGTATATGATGTAATGGATAAGATAGGTTTAATTAAAACTCTTGAATCTGAATTAGATAAAATAATTAAGGAAAAATGAATTGATAATTCATCATTTTTCGAATGAAATGATGGAGAACAAATTGCTCCAAAAATTATTATTGCTGGAAGAGAAATTCCACTTGATAAATTAAAATATAATTTATAAAATAAAAATTCTGCTTTTTAAAGTAGAATTTTTATTAATTTAACAACTTGCAATTTTATCATTTTTTCTTATAATTCGCAAAAATTTAGAAGATAACAATAATCACTATTATGAAATTTAATTTAGATAATTTAGTTTTAGAATACGAAGAGTTAGAGAAAAAAATGTCTGATCCTGAAATTTTTAAAGATCAAAAAAAGATGAGAGAAGTTGCAGGTAGGAAAAAATCTATTGATGAAGCTGTAAATATATATAGGGAATATAAGATTCTTTATGAAGCTCTTGAAGAAAATAAAGCTATGCTTTATACTGAAAAGGATGAAGAAATGAGAGATATGATAAAAGAAGAAATAGCAAATGCTGAAAACACATTTCCTACATTAGAAGAAAAATTAAAAATATCACTATTACCTAAAGATCCAAACGATGATAGAAATATTATAGTTGAAGTTAGGGCTTGAGCATGAGGAGATGAAGCATCTCTTTTTGCATCAGAATTATCAAAATCATATATTCTTTTTGCTGAATGAGAATGATTTACTGTTGATATTTCAGATCAATCAGAAAATGAAACAGGTTGAATGAAAGAAATAATGTTTGAAATTAAATGAGTATGAGCATATTCTAGATTTAAATATGAATCATGAGTTCATAGAGTTCAAAGAATTCCTGAAACAGAAAGTAAATGAAGAGTACATACTTCTACAATTACAGTTGCTATTATGCCAGAAGTTGATGATGTTGATATAGATTTAAAAGATGAAGATGTTGAAATGAACTTTACTAGATCAAGTTGAGCTGGTTGACAACATGTAAACAAAACAGATTCTGCAGTACAATTAAAACATATTCCAACTTGAATAATGGTTTTTTGTCAAGATGGTAGATCTCAACATAAAAATAGAGAAAAAGCTCGGAATATTTTAAGAAGTAAATTATTTACTTTTGAAGAAGAAAAAAGACAAAAAGAGCTTTGAGAAGCTAGACTTGCACAAGTAGGTTCTTGAGATAGAAGTGAAAAAATAAGAACATATAATTTTCCACAAGATAGAGTGACAGATCATAGAATTGGTCAAAATTTTTCATGATTACCACAAATTATGATGTGAAAATTATGACAAATAATTGATGCTTGTGCAGTCGCAGATCAACAAGCAAAACTTGAAGCTGCTTGAAAATGAAATATTTAATAAATATCAAATTATAATATGACACTTTGATTATTTATAGGTAGATTAAATCCGCCTCATATTTGACATATAGCTATAATTGATAAAGCTCTTCTTGATAATGAAAAAGTTATTGTTTTAATTTGAAGTAAAGATTTTGTTGGTGAACATAATCCTTTAAATTTTAGTGAAATAAAAGAATTATTACTTGAAAAATATAGTGATAATTCAAAATTACAGTTTATAGAATTAAAAGATAATAAAAGTGACTTAGTTTGGATTTATTACATATATAGAATTATTTTTGAAAATTGAAACAATATAAAATATATAAATTTATATTGATGAGATTTTAAAAATGATAGTGCTTACAATACTATAAAAAAATACGAAAATCATTTTAATAATTTTTCTTTCAATTATATAGAACAATCTAGAGAAAACTCTTTTGTAAATCATAACTGACAAAAAATTGATATTAGTGCTACAAATCTTAGACAAGCATTAAGAGACAAAGATTATGATTTGGTAAAAATGCTTTGTAATGAAAAGATGATTGAAAAAATCAAAAATTATTTTTAAACTTTAAAATTTGTATTTTTAAATATTATGAATACAACATTTTCTATAAGAGTTGATGAAGGCTTAAAAAAATCTTTTTTAAATACTGCAAAATCAAGATGAGTAGATTTAGCTATACTTTTAAGATATTTTATGCAAAAAATATCACAAAATCCAGATATGATAACCTTTGATATTGATGATAAAATTTTCGATGATATGTTTCAAAATAAAGAAATAAAAAATAAACTAGAAAAAATATCTGATAAATTGGATAATTTATTATTTTAATAACAAAAACTTTTGAAAAATTATTATCAAAAATAAAGTCAATTCATATTGATGATATTATTCTAGAAATAAATAAACATCAAAAATGATTAGATAACTTTAAAAATATATGAGAGTTAAAGAATAGAAAGGTTTTAAAATTATATTTACTTTCTAAAAAAGTGAGATTTGTAGTTTTGTTTCAAGAAAAAAACTGAAATTATATTCCTTTTTATATTGTTAAAAAAGAAACAAAGAATTGATTTAATATTTCATCAAGTTCTCTTGATATGCTAAATTTTAAATTAGATAATATTATAAATGATTTAGAAAAATCTGATTATAAGATAATTGAATAAAAAATTTACCTTCTTACAAAACCTTTTGAAAAAATCATATTTTGTTTAAAATTATTATGAAAACAACTTTTACAAATAAGGCAAAATATAAAAAATGGGTGGCTAAAATAGATAGAATTTTAGGCTTAATTGTAAAAAGTGTGTGGCTAAAATAAGGAGTATTTGGTATAATAAAGCCAAATACTCCTTTATTTTTAACTATGTTAAATAAAAATAGCCATAAAATCTGTAAAAAATGTAAA